>Ga0208589_1000331_pt1 | contig 23088 bp, 21 predicted proteins | sample NGESurshal092012_2_FD_184486 | JGI IMG/M metagenome (GOLD analysis project Ga0208589, IMG submission 184486) | Arctic peat soil microbial communities from Barrow, Alaska - NGEE Surface sample F53-2 shallow-092012 (SPAdes) | ecosystem: Environmental > Terrestrial > Soil > Wetlands > Peat ... | reverse complement strand
CCCGCCGATCAATATCAATCCGGTCAAGACGGTTGACGAGCGCCCTGACATCAACCTTATTTTCGCCGAACAACGCAAGTATGCTGATCTCCTCAAATCCGAAAACCTCTTTGCTCAGGTTCTCCGCAAAGAGCACAGCCCGATCCAGGATACCTCATGGCGGACCAGGTACACGACCGCCGAGGCCATCAGAGAACTCAAGGACAATCTGATCGTCACGCCCTCCATCGACACCAGCGTTATCAGAGTTTCCATCGCCACTCGTTTTTCACAAGACTCCGTGAAAATTGTGCAATCCGTGGTTGATACGCTCATCGACCAGCAGACCACCCGCAATAATCAGGAGCAGACCCGGCGCGAGAGCATGTATCAAGCCCTGATCGACCAGAAACAGGGTCAGCGCGGACAGATCGCCGAGGAAATGCACGAAAAGGAAGTCACGCTGAACATCAGCCAGTTCGGCGGCTCCAGCAAGCTCACTTCGCTCCAAGCCGAACGCGCTGATCTAGCCAAGGCTCTTACCGAGGCTCAACTGCGGAGCGGCGTGGCCAGCGATTATTATAAGAGCCTCGACTCGATGATCGGCCACGGTCAGGATCCTCCTGAAGTTGTGGAAGCTCTCAACCGTGACATGCAGGTGAATTCCCTGCGGTCGGCCGTGATCAATGCCACCCTGCAGGTTAAGACCTTAACCAACGATTACGGCGCCAACAGCCAGCAGGTGAAGCACGCTCAAGATGCCCTTTCGCTTTACCAGGAACAAAGCGCCACGGCAGAAAACAACGTTCGTACATCGACGCGCGTGAGCATGCTTGACGTCGCCCGTCGCAATGGCGATGCCGCTGATGCCGCCGTCAAGTCTTACCAGGACAAGCTCAAGACCATCGACTCGGATATCAATCGTCTCAACGACGATTTCAGCACCTTCGAGGCCGACCGCGAACTTCTCATTCCTCTCGATGCCGACCTCAAGCTGTACAATGACCTCAAAGAACAAACCGCCCAGTTCACCAGCCTCAAGGATCAGACCAATCTTGAATGGCAGTCCCAGCCCGAAGCTTCGGAAATCCCCTCGTTTCCCAAGCTGAGCGTGGTGATGTCCCTGTCGATTTCAATTGGTCTCCTCCTCAGCATCGGCATCGCCTTCGCCCGTGAGTTCATGGACACCACGGTGCGCAGCCCGCGCGACATTGCCCGCATCGGCCACATGGTCGTGCTCGGCATGGTCCCGCACGAGGACGACGATCCTCAATCGCGGGGGACTCGTCTTCCGTTGGTGATATTCGAAGCTCCGCAGTCGATGATGGCCGAGCAGCTCCGCCAGGTGCGCACACGCCTCCAGCACGCAGCCAGCCTCGACACCACGCGCACCATCCTCATCACCAGTCCCGGCCCCGACGACGGCAAGAGCACCATCGCCGCCAACCTTGCCAGCGGCCTGGCCCTCAATGGCCGGCGCATCCTGATGGTGGACGCGAACTTCCGCAGGCCGTCCGTGCATCGCATGTTCAACCTGGCCAATGATGTTGGGTTTAGCGATGTGCTCAATAAGTTGGAAATGTTTGAGACAGCAGTTCAGGAAACGCAGGTTCCCAATCTGTATGTCCTGCCCAGCGGCCTCAAGCCCACCAACGCCACTGAACTGCTGGAAAGCCAGCTTCTGATCGACTTTATCGACCGGGCGTTGGAAGAGTTCGACCATGTGATCTTCGACTCCGGCCCGCTCCTGTTTGTGTCAGAAACCGTCGCCCTCGCCCCGCGCGTGGACGGTGTGGTGACCGTCGTTCGCGCCCGCGCCAACACCCGCGGCGTTCTCCAACGTCTCCGCGACACCCTGCGGCAGATCAAGGCGGAACACCTCGGCGTTGTCCTCAACGCGGTTCGTTCCACCGGCGGCGGTTACTACCGCAGCAATATCCGCACTTACTACGATTACCAGAACGACAGGGCGGCTTGATCTGGTTGCCACAAGCTTTTTAATAAGACAATTGTGAATTAAGAAGCCCCCGGATGGCAATCCGGGGGCTTTCCATTTTGAAACTTCAGTTTTCCGTAGTAGTCACGGCGCCAACATCGCCGGCACACCCGCATTGATCCGCGCCAGCATATCTTCCAGCGACACCTTTTCGGTCTCGCTCAGATTCCCCATCAGCTTCGCCAGTCGGCGGTAGTATTCCGGGAGAATATCATCGAGAAACTTGATGCCGTCGGCGGTCAGACGCACCTGCATCATTCGGCGGTCGCCCTGGTGAGGTCCGCGCTTGACCATGCTATCGCGCTGCAGCCCGTCGATCAGGCCGGTCATGGTGGCGCGGGTGACGCCGCACTTGCTGGCGAGGTCGCTGGGGCACATCGGAGATTCCGGCTCGCGGTTCAGAACTGCCATCACGGTAAACCGGCCTTGCGACATGCCGTGCCGGCCGAGGTAATTCTCCACTGCCGTCAGTGCGTCGCTGGCCACGCGCAGCAGAATCAGGAATGATGCGACGGCGGCCGGGTCGATGTCCGGGTAGCGCTTGACCCGCGCCCGGATGGCGTCGTACTTCGGGATGTCGCGGAGATAAAGCATCGCGGGTATCTTACAACCCATGACGCTGGATCGCACTATTCAGCCAGCCGATTTGCTCAAAACCATCGACCGGCTCTTCGAGTTGGCGATCGCCAAAGTCCGGGGTCTGGCCTCTGAATGGAACCCGGAGCAGGGGGCGCCGGTCTTCACCGCCGCCGGACGCTACACCTCGCGTGGCTGGACCGAATGGACCGCTGGTTTTCAATGGGGCATGGCCATTCTGGCCTATGACGCCACCGGCGAAGCCAAAATGCTCGATTACGCCCGCCAGCGCTGCACGCGCCACATCCCGCGGCATGTCACCCACTTTGGTGTACACGATCACGGCTTCAATGTCGTCTCCACTTTTGGCAATTTACGCCGCCTCATGCTGGAGAAGAAGATTCCTGAGAATGAATGGGAACTGGCCTTTTACGAGCTGGCATTGAAAGCCAGCGGCGCCGTGCAGGCCAGGCGCTGGTCGTGCGCCGAGGGCGATCTGGGCTACATTTACTCCTTCAACGGCCCGCATTCGCTTTTCGTCGATACCATGCGCACGCTGCGCTCGCTGGCTTTGGCGCATCAGCTCGGCCATGTCTTAATGCTGGAGAATGACCGCGAAGTGTCATTGCTCGACCGCCTGGTGCTTCATGGCCGTACAACGGCGAGATTTAACCTCTTCTACGGCGAAAAGCGCGACCATTACGATGTTCCCCCTCTCGGCGGCCGCACCGCACACGAGGCGATTTTCAATGTCAACGACGACCATTTCCGCTGCCCCAGTTCGCAGCAGGGGTATTCGCCATTCTCAACCTGGACGCGCGGACTGGCGTGGGCGATTCTTGGCTTCGCCGAGCAGCTCGAATTCTTTTCAGCCCGCTGCAACATCTCCCCGCAGGTGATGGCGGAGTTTCAGCGGGCGGCGACCGCCACGGCTGATTTCTATCTCGATCACGCGACCGCCTCCGACGGCATTCCCTATTGGGACACCGGCGCGCCGGGTCTGCGCGATCTCGGCGATTGGCAAACCAAACTGGCTGATCCGTTCAATGATTTTGAACCCGTCGATTCATCGGCGGCAGCGATCGCCGCGCAGGGACTGATTCGACTTGGCCGGTTTCTTGGGCCTGCCGATAAGCGCTACCAGCGGGCCGGCATGGCCATCGCGGCGGCGCTATTGTCGGAGCCATACCTGTGTTCGGATCGCAAACATCAGGGTCTGCTGCTCCACTCTGTCTATCATCGCCCCAAAGGCTGGGATTATGTGCCGCCCGGAAGAAAGATCCCGTGCGGCGAGTCGAGCATGTGGGGCGATTACCACTTGCTCGAACTTTCACTGATGATCCGCCGAATGGCAAAGAACGAACTCTACTTGAAATTCTTCGACTAACTGCGCGAAAGCCGGCGGATGGCTATCCGCCGGTCCCCTCTACCGACAACCCCATGCAAACCACAAAAACAACAGCTTTCATCACCGGCGGCACTCGAGGCATTGGCCTGGGCATCGCCCGCGCTTTGGCCCAATGCGGCTTCAATCTTGCAATCAACGGCCGCCGCACGCCGAAGGAAGTGCGCCCGGTTGTGCAAGAACTTCAATCGCTCGGCGTGAAATGTATCTACTGCGCCGGCGATGTCTCAAACTTAAAACTCCATTCCCGATGGCTCGACGAGATTGAATCTCAATTCGGAGGCCTGGATTTACTGGTGAATAATGCAGGTGTCGCCCCCGAATCGCGCGCGGACATTCTTGATGCCACGGAAAAGAGCTTCGACCGCGTACTCTCAATAAATCTAAAAGGCCCGTATTTTTTGACACAGGCCGTCGCCAACCGGATGATTACCCTTCGCAAGGCGTCCCGCAAATACCGCGGCTGCATGGTGAATATCTCCTCGGTCAGCGCCACGGTGGCGTCGATCAATCGAGGCGATTATTGTATCAGCAAGGCCGCCATTTCCATGGCAACGCAGCTTTGGGCGGCCCGTCTGGCGGAGTACAACATCGACGTCTACGAGGTTCGTCCCGGCATCATCGCCACGGACATGACCCGCGCCGTGAAGGCGAAATATGACCGCCTTCTCGCCGCAGGTCTCACCCTCGAAAAACGCTGGGGCCTGCCCCAGGACGTCGGCCGTGCCGTGGCGGTGCTCGCGCGTGGTGAACTCAGCTACGCCACTGGCCAGGTGCTGACCATCGACGGCGGACTGAGTCTGCCGCGGCTATAGGAAAGTGGTCCACGAAAGAGCAGAAAGGAAATCAGGAAATTGTCCACGAATGGACACGAATTCACACGAGTAAGAGACGGAAAATCTCGCCGAATTCTCACTTACTCCCTCGCCCTGTACTCAGGGAGAGGGCTGGGGCGAGGGTTCTTCGCCTTTCTTATTCGTGTCCATTCGTGGACCCGGTTTTGAATTTCTTCGTGCACCTTAATGTCCTTCGCGGACTGACAAGTTGATTTTTTTGGAGATGTAATGTCTACCGACGTTTTTTCGCAGCTTGCCCAACTGAAAATCATCCCGGTCGTCATCGTCGATGACGCTTCTTTGGCTGACCCAATGGGCGAGGCTCTGGTCGCCGGCGGTCTGCCGATCGCGGAGGTTACATTTCGAACCGCGGCTGCCGAGGCCGCGATCAAGGCGCTCGCCAAGCGCGGCGATTTGCTGGTTGGAGCCGGAACCGTCCTCACGGTGGATAACGTCAAGAAGGCCGTGGACGGCGGGGCGAGTTTCATCGTCACGCCGGGGTTCAATCCCAAGGTTGTCTCCTATTGCATGGAGCACAAAATCGCCATCACCCCCGGAACCGTTACAGCCACCGAAATCGGCTTGGCTCTCGATTTTGGGCTGACCGTCGTCAAGTTTTTCCCGGCCGAGGCGTCAGGCGGCATTAAAACGCTAAAGGCCGTCGCGGCGCCCTATGCCGCGATGCGATTTGTTCCCACCGGCGGCATCGTGCCGCAAAATCTGGCTGATTATTTGAAGTTTGGCCAGGTTCTCGCCTGCGGCGGAAGCTGGATGGTTTCCAAAGACCTGCTGGCCAACAAGCAGTTCGACAAGATTCGAGAGCTTGCCCGCCAGGCTGTCGATCTGGCCAAAACGGCCCGCCCGTAAGTAACCATTAACAGTTCAATCAATTCTCAATTCAGGAGTTTCAATCGTGAATATCAAGCAAGCCAAAGACACCCGTTTCGACCTCATGAGCCTCGGCGAATGTATGATTCGCCTCTCGCCACCCGGCCACGGCCGCATCGAATTCTCGCCGACCCTGGAAGTGTGGGTCGGCGGCGGTGAGTACAACGTCGCCTATGCCCTGTCGCGTCTTGGCATGCGCACCGGATTTATTTCGCGTCTGGTGGATAACCCCGTCGGCAAAATCGTTATCAATCACGCCCGCTCCGTGGGCGTTGATGTGAGCCACGTTGTGATGGCGAAGTTCGACGGCGTCGGACGGGCCGATCGTATCGGCCTGAATTTCACGGAGGTCGGCACCGGCGTGCGCGCTTCGGTGACCATGTACGATCGCGGGCATTCCGCCGCCAGCAACCTCAAGCCCGGCATGATCGACTTCAATAACATCTTCAAGGAGCAGGGCGTTCGCTGGCTTCACACCGGCGGGATTTTCGCCGCCCTCGGCGAAGGGTGCGCCGCGGTTTGCAAGGAAGCGCTCGTCGCCGCCAGGGCCGCCGGCACGATCATCAGTTACGACCTCAATTTCAGATCCAAGCTCTGGAACAGCCAGAAGGCTCAGCAGGTCACGAAGGAACTTGTGCCGCTGATGGACTGCCTGATCGGCAACGAGGAAGATTTCCAGAAGGTTCTGGGTTTTGAAGTCGAAGGCGCCGACGAGCATCTCTCGGCTCTGGACACCAGCGCCTATAAGAAGATGGTCGAGAAGGTCGTCAAAGCCTATCCCAATATCAAAGTGGTCGGCACGACGCTCCGCGAGGTGAAGAGCGGGCTGATCAACAATTGGTCGGCCATCCTCTGGCACGAGGGAACCTTCTACGAATCACGCCATTTCGACGGTCTGGAAATCGAGGACCGCGTAGGCGGCGGCGACGGCTTCTCCAGCGGCTTCGCCTATGGTTTCCTCAACGGCAAAACCTCGCAGGAATGCGTCGATCTGGGCGCCGCCCACGGAGCGCTGCTGCAAACCACGCGCGGCGATAGCAGCCAGATTGACCTGGAAGAACTGATGCACGTCTTCAAGGGCGGGAGCGCCCGGATTAAGAGGTAGGAGTTTTAGCCACAGATGAACACAGATGCACACAGATAAGAAATTCGAATTTCAGATTTCAAATCTTCGAATCTGAAATCTGAAATCTGAAATCTGAAATTCTCTGTGTGCATCTGTGTTCATCTGTGGCTAAATTGCATTTGCCATTTCATCTGTGGCTAAAATTGTCTTATGGAAACCCGCCGCATCGGCATCATCCTCAACGGCGTTACTGGGCGCATGGGCACCAACCAGCATCTGGTAAGGTCGATCCTTGCCGTCATGCGGCAGGGGGGCGTTGCAGTTTCTGATTCGCTGCGTCTTTTGCCGCAGCCGATCCTTACGGGGCGCAATCCTGAAAAACTCAAGGCGCTGGGGCAGGCTCATGATTTGAAATGGACGACCGATCTCGACGCCGCGCTGGGTGGTGCGGCGAACGACATCTTCTTCGACGCTTCCGACACCCTCCATCGCGCACATTTTGTCGAGCGCGCCGTGCAGGCTGGCAAGGCGATTTACTGCGAAAAGCCGTGCGGATCGAGCACGGCGGAGGCGCTTCGGCTGGCCGAGCTTTGCGAACGCGCCCGCCTGAAAAATGGCGTCGTGCAGGACAAGCTTTTTCTGCCCGGCGTGCGCAAACTCCAGTCGCTGTGCAAGGAAAACTTCTTCGGCAAAATCCTCTCCGTGCGCGGCGAATTTGGTTATTGGGTCTTCACCGGCCACGACGAATCGCAGCCCGCCCAGCGGCCCAGTTGGAATTACCGCGCCGCCGACGGCGGGGGAATCATTCTCGACATGTTCTGCCACTGGCAGTACGTCATCGAGAACCTCTTCGGCCCGATTAAATCGCTCCTGGCTCACGGGGCGACGGATATTCCACAGCGCCTGGATGAATCTCGCCGCCCCTATGCGGCGACAGCCGATGATTCCGCCTATGCGCTGTTTGTGTTGGAGGATGGCGCCATCTGCCAGTTCAATTCAAGTTGGTGTACCCGCGTCCGCCGTGACGATCTGCTGACGATCCAGGTGGATGGGACGAACGGTTCGGCCATCGCCGGCTTAAGAGATGTATGGATGCAGTCGCTGAATCAGACGCCGCGGCCGGTGTGGAACCCCGATATTCCACAGCCGATTGATTTCTATCAAAGCTGGCAAAAGCTCACCGCGCCGGCCGAATCGGAGAATGCGTTTAAGATGCAGTGGGAATTGTTTTTGCGGCATGTCGCGCTGGATGAGCCGTTCCGGTGGACACTGCGAGAGGGAGCCAAGGGCGTGAGACTCGCCGAATTAGGACTGAAGAGTTGGAAAGAGCGAAGGTGGGTAGATGTGAAAGTAATTTGACTTGAAGCTGAAACTTCATTTGGCGAGATAAGCCAATGCAGCAATCCCACCTCATCCAAATCCGGTGACATGTGGCCTGCAATCTTCCCCGAGTCTGATCTGGCGGTCAATTGCAAATCCAAATGAATTTCTCCGCGCCTTCGCGCCTCCGCGCGATCCCAATTCGGATTTGCGCGCGAAGGCGCGAAGGCGCGGAGAAATAGGGAGAGACACAGCAGATTCCACCAAACATTTCTTCCTTCGCGCCCTTCGCGCCTTCGCGGTAGATTCTAAAATACCCCCATGCCCGACCTCTCCCGCCTCGCAATCCATACCATCACCAACAAACCCTGGTCTCTCGCCGAGTGCATCTACGCCTATAAAAAGATTGGCATCCCCGCCCTCAGCGTCTGGCGAAACGTGATCGAACCCCTCGGCGCGAAAGAAGCCGGCCAGATGCTCCGCGACTCCGGCCTGAAAGTCCCCGCGCTTATCCGCGGCGGGTTCTTCACCTCCACCGACGCTTCCGTTCGACAGGCTACCCTCGATGATAACCGCCGCTGCATCGACGAGGCCTGTGAGATCGGCGCGGAAATGGTTGTGCTGGTTGTTGGTGCAACGCCGGGACTGGCGCTCGCGGAAGCGCGAAAACAGGTTGCCGACTCCATCCATTCAATTCTGCCTCACGCTCAAGCGGCGAACGTGAAACTCGCCATCGAGCCATTGCATCCAATGTACGCCGCCGACCGAAGCTGCATCAATCGTATAAAAGAAGCCAGGCAAATATGTGAGCAATTGCATCACTCGATGCTCGGCATCGCCCTTGATGTCTACCATACCTGGTGGGATCCCGACCTCGAACAGGAAATCGCCCACGCCAGCAGGCAGAAAACACTTTTCGCCTTTCACGTCTGCGACTGGCGCGTTCCCACCCGCGATTTCCTCAACGACCGCACGCTCATGGGCAAAGGCTGCATCCCGCTGAAGACGATCCGCCAGTGGGTTGATCTCGCCGGTTTCACCGGCCCGATCGAAGTAGAAATATTTTCCGACGAATACTGGGCGATGGATCAAACCCGCTATCTGGAAATGATCCGCGATGCGTGGCTTACGCAACTATAGCCCACACCATCTTAAAATGCGGGCCGGCGGTTTCGATCTGAAATTCTTCTGAAATAATCTGCCAGCCGGCTCTCTTGTAAAACGGCACTGCCGGCGTGCGGCAGTTCGCCCAGATCGTCTTGATTTTTCGGCGCTTGGCTTCGATTTCAGCTTCGACAAGGAGTTTCACGCCGATACCGCTGCGTTGGAGCGACGGTTCGACGGCCATTCCGCGCAATTGCAACGCGGCGTTGCCTTCATGCCGGCTGGGCATGAGCGTGCAGCAACCGACGGCCCGGCCTTCGAGCAGCGCGGCGAAATGCACGGCACTGTCGTCCCCGGAAAAATGGGCGGATTCGCGCGGCAGGCCGGCGCGCAGAACCCGGTGCCGAAGGTCGATGATCTGGCTCACCGGAACCTTTCGGATTTCGATTTCGGACGGTGTCGCGGCCATTGCGGGTTTATTCTAACGATTTGCCGCCGGGCCGGTATGGATAGATACGAAAGGCCCAACCATGCTCCATCGTTCGTTTTTGATATTGCTCGGAATGATCGCTCTATCGCTCCTTCAGACCGGCTGTGCCGTCGGACCAAAGGTCGCGACGCCGGTGACGGAATTCGGCGCCATCGGCGACGGCACAACCGTCAACACCAAAGCCATCCAGTCGGAAATTGATCAGTTTGCCTCTCATGGCGGGGGGGTGGTGGTCGTTCCAAAGGGGACGTTCGTCAGCGGCGCCCTCTTTTTCAAGCCGGGCGTCGATCTGCGCATCGACAAGGACGGCGTTCTGAAAGGCTCGACAAAAGCGGCTGACTATCCGCTCGTCAACACCCGCTGGGAAGGCACCGAAGGAATGCACACCAGTGCGTTCATCAATTTCGATAACGGCTCGCATGTCACCATGAGCGGCGAGGGAACCATCGACGGCGCCAGCGATGAGTTTCCGAATTTCCGAACCGGCCAGCGGTTCGGCGCACCGGGAACCCAGCCGGCCGGCGGGCGCGGATTCGGCGCGCGCGGCGGCTTTGGCGGCCCCGCGACTCAGCCGGGCGCGCGAGGCGCCCGCGGTGGCGGTGGCCGAGGCGGGTTTGCCGGGGCGGGCACGCGTCCGGGCGGCGCGCCGGCGGGGTCCATTCGCATGGCCAACGGATTCGTATTTCAGCAGGTCGGCCGGCCGCGATTGGTCTGCTTTAAAAATTGCGACAATGTAAATATTTCCGGCCTGAATCTCCGGCGGCAGGCGATCTGGTGTTTGCATATCCTCTATTGCAAAAATGTGAAAATAGACGGATTGAATATTGATTCGGTCGTTGGCACGCCCAGTTCCGACGGCATGGACATTGATTCCAGCCACGACGTGGAGATTTCTAACTGCACCATTCGCTGCAACGACGACAACATTTCCATCAAGAGCGGCAAGGATGAAGACGGCCGCCGCGTCAATCGGCCCAGCGAACACATATGGATTCACGACTGCCACTTCGGTCTGGGCGACGGTCTTGCCATGGGTTCGGAAGTGACCGGCGGCGTGCGGCATGTACTCGTTGAACACTGCACGTTCACCTACACGAATCATTGCGCGCGGATCAAATCGCAACCCAGCCGCGGTGGCGAGGTGTCCGATATCATCTTCCGCGACATCAAGCTGGAAAACGCGACCGAGGCGTTTGATATTGAATTGGCCTGGGATCTGAGGCTGCAACGCTCGCCGGTCGCCACCAAACTGACCGACTGCCATGACATTCACCTGATCAATTTCACCGGGACATGCGGCCGGATCGGCACGTTTTCCGGCGTGCAGGGCGGGCCGCTGCACGATGTGCATATAGTGAACTGCACCTTCTCCGCCCGCTCAGGCCTGCGCGAGTCAAATGTGGCGGACATTGATACCTCGGGCCTGAACGTCAAGGTTCAGCAGGGCCCCGTCATCATCGCCGGCCAGCGCGGGACGACGCAGCCCTCAAACACAAACTCCAATTGATTCCCGCGCCCAATCTTCCCGATTTGCCGGTTAGCCGCCGCCCTTGGGCGGCGCTTCGAATACAAATCGCGCAGTTCAATCTGCCACAAGCCCCTGCGCTGTCTCAAAAACCTCAATGCCTTGAAACGCAGGCGCTGGGAATTCGGCGGAACAGTGCGGACACTGATTCTGCTCAACCGGCCGCATTTTGCCGCAGGCGTTGCATCGAAGCATCGCCTTGCGCTGGTGCAGTGCCATCATGGCCAGCAGCCCCGTCACGCCGAGCGCGAGTGTTAAAATTGTCCAGATCCAAACGCCCGCCGAAGATCGAAGGTATCGCTTCCCGATCAACACAACCATAATTGCCGACAAGAGCGTACAGATTGCGGTGGGAGCCCCGTGGAACGTGTCGGAAAGAAATTCTTCGCGCGAAGGGCCATCGAAAACAAAAAGAAAGCATGGCGGCATGACGCAGCCGATCGGTTCAAATCGCGGTTGATCGATGGATGAGTATCTGGCGGGCTGCGGATTTACCTCAATACGCTGTGTGATCTCGCCGGAAGCGCTGGCCGTTTCCACCCAATCCGGCAGATGGGGTTGTGCCAAACCCATTACATCGGCGTTGGTGTATTGCAGCACATATCGATCAACGGAGGGCCTTCCGATGTTCAGCCAACGATAGGGGGGAAAGCCATGATCCAGGGGAATGCGAATCGGCTCTTTCCAGACCAACTCGGTGGGGGCAATTGCCTCTGGATTGGCGGCCATCAGGATATACAAGTTCGACTGCGTGACGACAAAAATCAGCTTGAGTTCAAACGACTGGCTCGCATCGATAATGGATTCGTCCGCGGGGGCGGTGAAAACCTTACGCATGTTCTCGAAATGACGCGTCTCGTAAACATCACGTTCCGTGGCAATGAGCTGTTGCCGTGCGACTCGCACCGGCTGAGCGAATGGCTGAGGAGTTTGATCGGGAGGAAGGAATCCGTCGGGGCCAAGACTGCCTATGAAGCGGCGCGAGTTGACCTCGTAAATCTCAATAGTCCGGCGGCTGTGGACGTAATACCCTTGCATCCACATTCTGCCAACGTGCTCATCGATGGCCCTTTCCATATACGCCCCCTGGTCATGAAAACCTTGCGGCATTTCACCCCCATATGGACCGGTCAGGTTTGTCGGAGCTTCAAGCGCGAGGGTTTCCATTCCGAGCGTCTTGTTCCAGTCGTCCACGCGGTTGCCGTGGGCATCATCCATGCCCGCCCATTTTTGCGAGTAATAGAGCACCTGCCCCGTCGAATGAATTTTGTACTGCGACAGGGCGGATTGCTGAATCTCCTCGTTCCGAGTGACTCCCATGGTTGAAAGCAGCACAACGGAGATGCCCGCCAGAATGTTGACTGAAATCACCACGCCGGCTCCGACATCAACCGCGGCCGCCGCTCGCGCAAACCAGGGTTGGTTTTCAAAGCTGCCCCCGCTGCAAAATGCGCCCCAGGCGGCGATGAGAAATACCGCCAATGCCGCTGCCATTAGAGCGGCCGTCAGCGCGCCGCTTTGAACGCCCGCGGAAATGGCAAGAAGACAAAGGCCCGCAGAAACAACGGGCATGAGGCGGGTGATCGCCCATCGCGCCTGCCGCGCGGCGCAATGTAGCCCGGCGGCGTACGCGACGGTTCCGCCGAGAATATCCGCCAGGCGCGGCAGGAGGGTGTGCCAGTCGAATGGCCCGGCCAGGTGGTGGGGCGTATACATCCAGAGAGTGGCCAGCCCCAGCGGAATCATGACCGTCCCGAGATACAGGATCAATCCACCCAATACCTTGCCGGCAAAGATGCGGGATGGGGAAAGCGGGCGATGAATCAGAAACGCCCATCGCCCGCGCGTACGATCCTGCAAGACCTGCACCATGCCGAGGATGAATCCGGCGCCGGCAAATCCGCACGCGGTCAGCGCCCAAATGTGCGCCCCGATCAAACCCATTCCGCTGAGAGAATCCTCGCTGACGGCCCATATCATCCAAAGCCCAAGCGCCGCACAGAGCGCCGCCGCCCACTGAATGTTTTCGCGTAATTCCTTTTTGATGATGGCGATCATGCCACGCCCTGCCTTTCGCGCGTGCTTTGCAACAATGAAACCAATTCGCCGCGCCGGCCGAGATACGCGACCACCGCGTCTTCCAGACTCAGCGGCGTTTCCTCCATGGATTCCGGGTTTAACGCCGCAATGGCTTGCTCGATGTCGCCCGACGGATTGGCGATCGTGAGCCGCAAATCGCGGCCGTCACGGCGCGATTCCAGCAAGCCCGCGATAACGGGCGACGGCGGCGCTTCACCGGCAAATCGCAACTGCCACCGTTTGACGCGCGATCGGAACAACTCCACCGGCGCCGATACGCGCAGCACGCTGCGGTCGATAATGGCGACGTGATCCGCCACCCGTTCGACGTCGTCCAGAACATGGGAGGAAAGAAGAATGGTCCGGCCTGCCCCGCGCGTGACGAGAATCATCGCCTCAAGCAATGTGCGCCGCGCGACCGGATCAAGCCCCATCGATGGATCATCCATGATCAGTAATTCAGGCTCGGGAGCCAAAACCAGCGCGAGCGAAAGCCCGGCGCGCTGGCCGCGCGAAATCTGGCCGGCTTGGGCCTGGGGGTGCAATTCAAAATGGTCGAGAATGGTGGCGAATAACTTGCCGTTCCAACTGGGATAGAAGCTCCTCTGGTAGTCTTCGATCTGATCGACGCGCATCCAGTCGATGAGAGGATGATTTTCCGCCACGTATCCGACGCGTCGCCGCGTGGCGGGCGAAAGCAGGCGGCAATCCTCGCCCAGCAGCGTGGCGCTTCCGCGTGTGGGTTCGAGCATCCCCAGGAGCATTCGGATGAGTGTGGTTTTGCCGGAGCCATTGCGGCCAAGGAGCGCGAAAACCGAGCCGCGCGGCACGTTCAGCTTCACCTGATCGACGGCGCATCGCGCGCCGAAGAATCGGGTGAGATGGTCGGTTTGAATGACCCAGTCGCTCATCATGGATTCCTCCGGAAAGAAGCGAGGCGCTGCCGAAGAGCCTCGATGATTTCTGATTCGGAAAAGCCGAGTGAAAGGCTCTCATTCACGACGGCTTCAATCAGCGGCGCGACGCGGCGGAGGCGTTCAGCCTTGGTATACACCTGCCGCGGCCGCGCGACGAAAACGCCGCGGCCGGGCTGGCCTTCCAGGAATCCGTCGCGCGACAGTTCCGCGTACGCCCTGGCGATGGTGTTGGGATTGACCAGCAGCTTTTCCGCCAGCGCCCGAACGCTCGGCAGGCCTTCGCCGGTCGACAATTTTCCCGTCGCCACGGCCAGACGCACCTGATCGACGATCTGCCGGAAGATCGGAGTGCTGTTGCCGGGCGAGATGTTAAAGTCAAAGGCCATGATTTAACTGTACTAATACATATAGTACAGTGGGGGCGGAATTGTCAAGGACAAAATATTCGACTTGTGTGGAATTGAAGAAAGACCCGCGGGATGGCCATTCCGCGGCTTTCGGGGAGCGCAGGGGATTGCGGAAATGAAACTTAGCGCCAGCCCGCTTTGACCCAGGGAAGCGCGCGCGGGTCTTTTAATTGCGCATCCACGCGCCGCAGGTAGGCGCTCATTTGCCCGGTATGATGCTGAAGGTGGCGCAGGTTGTAGAGATGCGCTTCCATTCGCGGCATTTTCAGCCACGAAAACCCGGAGGGGCCTTGCAGGGTTTGCCCGGTTTCATTGGCAAGTGTTTGTGTGACCTTTTGCCGGCAAATTGCGGCGTATTCCAGCGTTTGCTCGCGCGGCAGGCCGGGGCTGAGAGTGGGGCCGCGCTCGTCGCCGCCGGAGGCGTGAATGTCGCGCAACACAAACACATCTTCGCTTGGAGTCAGATACAAATCGGCGTAAAAGAGCGTGTGATAAGCAACCTGCCGGAACGTATCGTTGGCGATGCGCCCCTCCCAATGCTCAAGCGGGCAGGCCGCGATGCACTGGTTTAACATGCAGAGCGACGCCTCGAATTGGCTGATGAGGATTTGTTTTAGCATTTCAATCATTATGAGTTGCTCCATCCTCCAAAATCCCCGGCCTCGTACGGCGGATCGATGCCGAGCATTCGCAGCATGGTGATGAACTGAGTGCGATGATGCGTGCCATGGGTAACGAGGTGAAATACCTGATTGATCCGATGATCTCGGTGCAGCAGACCGGCCGTGTGCGAGCGGTCGATGGCATCGAGAAACTCTGCCGACAATTCGTCGTTCATAAGCGAGATGAATTCAAGCGTACACTCCGAATTGTAAGGCAGCCACGCCGGCTTCTTGATTTCCGGCCCCACGCACCGGCTCCAGGTGCGAAATACATTCACGATATGAAACAGCGTTGCATGAATGGTGCCCAACCCAAAACCGAACGGCTGGCGCAGCGAATCAATCGGCAGCGCCGCGGCTGCCTTCATCGCCCCGGCGTTGCACCAGACCTCGTACTCCGCCAGATTTCGAATGGCGGGAAAGTAAACCTCGTCACCCATAAGCCGGCCTCCCAAGACTACCTTGTCCACGAATCAAATCGAAATTGTCCACTAACAGCCTGTGGCAAAAGTCCCGCGCGGCCAGGCGAAGTGGATTTTGGCCGCGAGCCAGACGCGACGACGAAGCGTATTGCAGCCAAATACGCTGCGGAGGAGCAACGAAGCACGCGGCCAAAAGACACGAGCATGGCCCGCGAGACTTTTGCCACAGGCTGTTAAGGCGAATCAGCAGCCCGCGTCGTGGTGCTGCCGCGTCGTTCGGCGTTCAGGTCTTTTACCACGGCATTGTATTGATTTGCCAGTCCATTGAAGCTGGCGACCGCCGCGTCGCGCTGGTCGAGAAGCAAATGGATTGCGTCATCGGCTTTCTTAATCAAGTCATCGCGCGACGTAACGGCCGCCTTCCAGTCATTGAGCGAAGTCGCAAGTTGATCTCGTTCCTCTGCCAGCCGTTCTCGCTCGGCTGTCAGGCGGTCACGGTCCAGAGTCATCGCGGAGAGCGCGCCCTGTGCTTTCTTCAATTCTGATTCAATCAGCGTCCGCCGATTTCGCATTTCCTCCAGATCGGCCAAGCTTCCCTGCATGGTCCGGGCCAGCGCGGCCAACTTCACATCCTGCTCTTGCCGGATCGTGTCCAGTTTCGCCGCCTCCAAATGCAGCCGCTGATTCTCACGCCATTGCACGACGCACAGGGTCGCCACGATCAATACGCCGAAAAGATTGATCCATTGCAACGCTCGATTCATGGCTGCACCGTTTTGTCCGGTGATTGAGCTTCAATCGCCACCTTGTCGATCCCCGCGGCGTGAACGAGATCGAGCGCCCCGACAAGATCGCCGACGCGTGCATCACGGTCGCCGCTGATGAGCACCCGCATGAGCGGATTGGCTGATTTCGCCGCCGCTAAAGCCGCGACCAACTCATTGCGAGCCATCGGCTTTTTGTCCAGGAACAGCCCGCCGCTCTTATCAACCGAAACATCGGCAAAGTCCTTGCGGCTTTCGCTGGTAGCGCTTCCGGCGGCAGGAAGGTCCACCTTCACGCTTTTGAGATTCACCATGCTCAAACTCACCAGCATGAACGCCGCCAGCAGAAAAAACATGATGTCGATCAACGGAATAATCTCAATTCGCGCTTCGGCGTTGTCGGATGGCAATTTACGTTCCAGTTTGACCGGCATAAATCACTTCCCTTCGATGAATTCCGAAGAGCGGCCCAGAGCGCGCAAACGGGCAAAGTCTTCAAGATCGTGTCCATGATGTTTTGCCGACTCAGCGAGCAACTCGACATGATTGATCGTCCGTTCCAATCTTCCCCGCAGGCTCGCCAGCCGGCGATTGAAATAGTTGTAGGGAAGCAGACAGAGAATGGCGATTCCCAACCCGCAAGCAGTGGCGATCAGCGCCTCGGCAATTCCACCGCTGACTTTGGTCGGCGCCAATTGCTCATCACCGACGAAGCTGAACGAACGCATGATCCCGGTGATCGTTCCGAGCAAGCCGAGCAGGGGGGATAGCGTGATGAGCGTGCCCAGGACCCACTGCCGCTTTTCGGCGCGTTCCAGTTCGTCCGATGCGCACAATTGCATCGCCCCCAGCAGCGAACTATGGGCGTGAACAATGCCTTCCCGCACGGTCCGCAGAAAAGGGTCGCCATGGCGCGAAGACAATTGCAACGCCGCATCGAACCGGCCCGCGGCGATGGCGTCGAAACTTTCCCGAAGTTCGCCTTCGTGCGTGCGTTGCTTGAGCCGCCACCACCAGAAGGCACGCTCAAGAATCACCGTCAGAGCCGCGAGGAACGCGGCCAGCAGCGGCCACATGATCAGGCCGCCCTCGTCGAAATACTGAACAATAATGTTTGCGAGCATTGGTTGCATAAATCACCTGCGTTGATAGCGGATTGAAACTTCGTAAATACGTCGCGGACCCGGCACAAATCGCCAATTTTCCCTGACCGTCCTCAGCGCCGCCTGGTTAAGCAGCGGCCACGCACTGGCAACCGTCGCCTCGGCGCTGACAACGCGACCGTCTTCGCCGACCTCCATGCGAATGACGACGGTTCCCTCCTCGCCGCCCATCTGTGCTTCCAGCGGATAATCCGGCGGCGGCTGCCGTCCCTCGCCCTGGCCGAATGTCAGCCGGCGCACCGCGGGCGCTGCCGGCGTGATAGGAGCAGCATCCACCACCCGCACCGCCTGCTGTGTGCCTGGCGCGATTGGAATGACTGGCATCTGGACAGGCTTAACAAATTTGGGAATGACAGCCGCCAGTGGCGACAACGCCGGCTCCTGCGTCAGCTTCATGTCTTGTGGAGCCGGCGCCAGAGGCGCCGCGGGCGGCGGCGGTTCGCTTTGCGGCGAAAGCGCGGGAGTCCGGCTCGGCTCTGCCGTCGCCGGCTGCTGCGAGAGATCGACGTTGATCAGTGTTGCCGCGATCGGCGGCGCCGCCCGCGCCAGCGCATGCTGCTGGGGATATGGCAGCCATATCTCCAGCGCGCCCGCCGCCAGGCACGTCGTCCAAACCACCAGCGTAAACACAGTCGCCAAACCCGGCGCTTGCGCGTCATGCGCTTCGGTTGGGAATTCAGAAGTCATAGGCCACTCCGAAGTAGTAGCCGCGGCGTTGCCCGAATTGCGGCGCGCCGACGCCGATGCCGGTGCCGTTGCGCAGCTTGTAGGATTCATCAAACACATTCACCACGTCCACGCGGAAACGCACGAAATTGCGATCAGAATTGGACATATGGAAGGTGTGTTCGTAGCCGACACTAACCGGGACGTACTGCTGGAGCTTCTTGTCGTTGTGAGCGCCCGCGCGCAGACCCGAACCGTACATCGCGTCCAGAATCACGAGGTCATTGTGCGTAATGTTAAGGGAAACCCCGGCCGAACCCGTGTAATTCGCCTCGTGATCGAGCCGGATGTAATGGTTGTTGATATAAGCCAGGTCATCGGGAGAAATATCGAACTGCTGAGAGTTGATGTCGCGTCCACGCGCCTCCACCCAGGAGAAGTTGCCGAAGGCGGAGAATCCTTCGTAGGTATACGTCCCGCTCAATTCCGCTCCGTAGACATATCCGCGAGCGTAGTTGAACGGCGTTTCGATGACGGCAGAGCCGAACTGTCCTTCATCGATCAGGTTTCGCGCCGCTTTGTAGAAACTGTCGGCTCCGAGCGTGAGGGATTTGCCAAACTGGCGTGAAATGCCCGCGTCGTAGTAATTGGAACGCTCCACCCGGGTCGGCTCGTTCAATTCGGTTCCCGTATCGTTGGTCGTGCCCGCGAATTTGTTCACCGTATCGACCGACACATTCTGCAACGGCGGAGTGACGAAATATCTCGCGTAGCCGGCATGCAGTGTCGTAGGCTCGTCAAGTTTGTATACAAGATTCGCCCGCGGGCTGAGCTGGTTCTCATTGTCGAAATTAGAGTTAAACGTGTCGAAGCGAGCGCCATAGTTAAGCGTCAACCGCGGGTCAAGACGCCATTCATCCTGAATATACACGCCCGCCGTGACGGCCTCGTTGCCGGTATTGTCGCCGATCAACTCCGGACTGCTCGGCGTCGTCGAGTCCGGCGGCACGGGATTGAAGACAAACGTGTTGGTATTCAGTGATGTCGCCGTGTAATCGCCGATGAAACCCGCCCGCACAGTGTGGTCTTGGCTAGCCGCCAACTCCGCGTCCAACTGCATGCCATTGGTGAACGCGTTGTTCAGCACCTCGCCGGCCACACCCTGAAAGACCAGATCGCCGGCCATGTCGGGGTTGAAGTGAATCTGGCTGTAGTTGGAGAAGATCGACGCCTGAAACGACAGCTTATCTGCGGCCTTCTGATAGGAAATCACCGAGTAGTATTCCTGCTCGTTCTGGCTGTCCTTGATGCGGGCCGAATCATCGAAGCCCGACCCGGCCAGACCGAATTGCGGCGGCTGATTGTGCCGGTCGGGAATTTGAAAATCACCATACGAGCCGTTGAGCAGCAGGCTGATGCGGCTGGTCTCGTCGATGTGATAGGAGAGATAGACAAACGTTCGTTCCTGATTGGTGTTGTCGTGAACGGTATGCGATTCCGGAGCCGGGTTTTCGATGCCGAGGTTGTCGTGCTTGAATGAGCCGGTCACAAAATAGTCCCAATTCCCGCGAGTGCCGCCGAATTCAAACGATGGATTCACTGTGTCAAAGCTGCCGCCGTAGATGGAGACCTCGTTGCCTTTGAGGTTGGCCCCCGTCTTGGTGTTCACATCGACAATGCCGGCGGTGTGAAAACCGAATTGCGCCGGCAGCGCGCCGTCGATGAGAGACGCGGTATCAATCAGGTGGGTATCCAGTTGCTGGGCAAAGCCGCTCAGCGGTTCCGGCAGCAGAACGCCATTAACGCGGTATGTCAGATTCGCGTGCTCGCCGCGGACATGTTCCTGGCCGAAGGAATCCTCCACCACTCCTGGCGCGCGAAGCAGGACTTGCTGGAACGGCGCGTCCTCGCCTTGTGGAACCGAACTGATTTGGGCCGGCCCAATGGAATAGGTCACGGCCCCCAAACTCGGCGCGATTTCCTCGCGAGCGACATCCAAATCGCTGCTGACGATGACGGTGCCAAGGTCGCTGGGTGAAGTTGTGGAAATTTCCGAGGGAATAGTCGTCGGTAGGGCTTGTGCGGAAGCGAACGCGCACCAAAGCGCGAACACCGCCGCGGCCAATAGGCCGATGCGCATGATTCAACTCCTGATAAACGAAAACCAAAATTGAGTTGGAAAAATTGAACGAACGGAGCCGCAGCGTGTCGATCCGGCTTTACGCTCTCCGTCCAAACGCTCAGCAGATCGGCGGTCCCCGGCAATCAATCCGCGCCGGAATAGGCTGCGGCACATACACTGGTTCAATCAGGGTCAGAAATGCAATCAGCAGCCCCAGGCAGACCAATAGTGGCACCCACGCCACCGTCAGCAGCGGCATATGCAACTGGGCGTGAACCGGACAGTTCGATTCGTCATGCTCGTGCGGCACAACCGGCAACCCCGCCGCCTTCGCTATCGCGTCCGCCCGAGCGTCTTCGACGTCGTGCTCCAGGTCATGCCAGTATTCCAGGGCGCCACTGCCGATTCCCGCAAAGCATAAAATAAGGAGAATGGCGGCAAGTCGATTCATGCGCAGGGATTCCACCACCTCCACCGAACCGTTGGAGTATCCAATTTATTTCATAGAATTATTCAGACTGAACCCGTAATTCTCGTCCGCGCACTGAAGGCGAAGGAAATTTCGCCAATTTCCCTGCCTTTTCCGCATACTCCGCGTCTTGCAGCGGTACGCCCTCGCGCGCAGTCAATAATCCGGGCTTATTCGGATCTCAATCTTACGGGCCTGCCCATGATTTGTGCCAGGCTACCCCTCCTATCCCCCTCTACCTGTACTCAAGGGGAGGGTTGGGGTGGGGGTTCTTCGGTCTTGCCACAAAACATGGCACACCCAATCTTACTCGTCCCCGAATTTTCATTTACCCCCAACACACCGACTGATACAATATCTCAGTTACGAGGCTCCGCATTCGGTCGGATTAGGAGACAAAACATCATGTCCACTCTCGCTGCCACGGCGGTCGGCTCCGCAAAGCCGAAAGTAAAAGTTCGTCAAACCAGGATGCTCATCGACGGCAAGTTCGTCGATTCCATCAGCGGCAGAACTTTTGAGACCATCAACCCCGCCACCGGCGAGGTGATCGCTCATGTCGCCGAAGGTGAAAAGCCCGACGTGGATCGCGCCGTTATCGCCGCAAGAAAGGCCTTCGAGAAAGGTCCCTGGCGGAAAATGAACGCCCGCGAGCGCGGCGCATTGATCTATAAGCTGGCCGATCTCATCGAGCAAAACAAAGACGAACTCGCTGCCTTGGAAACCCTCGACAACGGCAAGCCCATCGCCGACAGTCGCGCCGCGGATTTGCCGCTGGTCATTGATTGCTTCCGCTACTATGCCGGCTGGGCCGACAAAATCGAAGGCAAGACCATCCCTGTCAACGGCCCCTATTTCACTTACACACGCCACGAACCCGTCGGCGTCGTCGGCCAGATCATCCCCTGGAATTTTCCGCTCCTCATGCAAGCCTGGAAACTCGCTCCCGCGTTGGCGACTGGTTGCACCATTGTTCTCAAGCCTGCCGAACAGACTCCGCTCAGCGCCCTTCGCGTCGGCGAACTTGCGCTCGAAGCCGGATTCCCGCCCGGTGTGATCAACATCGTCGAAGGCTTCGGCGAAACCGCCGGCGCCGCGATGGCCGAGCACATGGACCTCGATAAAGTCGCCTTCACCGGCAGCACCGAAGTCGGCAAGCTCATCATGCAGGCGGCAGGGCGGTCCAATCTCAAGCGCGTGACCCTCGAGCTCGGCGGCAAAAGCCCCAACATCGTCTTCGCCGACGCCGATCTCGACGCCGCCATCGAAGGCAGCCACGCCGGACTCTTCTTCAACCAGGGCCAGTGCTGCTGCGCCGGCAGCCGTCTGTTTGTGGAGTCGCATGTCCACGACGAATTCGTTGAAAAGATGCTTAAGAAAGTCAAGAAAACCAAGGTCGGCGATCCCTTCGACCCCAACACGCAGCAGGGGCCGCAAGTCAGTCAGGAGCAGTTCGACAAAGTCCTCGGCTACATTGACGCCGGCAAGCAGGGCGGCGCCAAGCTCCGCTGCGGCGGCGGCCGCGTCGGCAAGAAGGGCTACTTCATCGAGCCAGCCGTTTTCACCGGCGTCAAAGATGACATGAAAATCGCCCGCGAAGAAATCTTCGGCCCGGTGATGTCCATCCTTCCTTTCCGCGACATCGACGAAGTCCTGGAACGCGGAAACAAAACCATGTACGGCCTAGCCGCCGCGGTCTGGACGAAGGATATTTCCAAGGCCCATCGCATGGCCGCCGAATTGCGCGCCGGAACCGTCTGGGTGAATTGCTACGACGTCTTCGACGCCGCCGCCCCGTTCGGCGGGTTCAAGATGAGCGGCATGGGCCGGGAACTCGGCGAATATGCGCTGCGAAATTATACGGAAGTTAAAACGGTAACCGTGGCACTTTAGCCCGTTCTCCCTCTCCCTGTAATCAAGGGTTGGAGTGCGGGTTCTTACGTATGTAATTGTCTGTCGGTGGGAGGCTAAACCAATCCAAATCCCGGCTGTGACAACGGAAGAGTTCAAGATACAAATTCCAGCCGCGGGTAAAAAGTGGGTGCGTTTTTCCGTATGGGATTCCGCGGTAAACGGAGCGCTTACGCAGCCGGTGCAAATGCAGTGAGGATTGCAATTCTCTTATCCCCTCCCCCTTGTCATTGTACACATTTTCCTTTGGTTTTCCGGGCCAAGTCGAAGCCTTCGGTCAGTGTTTCAAGGTATTGCCAACCTTTCCAGAGAGTGAGCCAG
>Ga0208589_1000330_pt1 | contig 23110 bp, 18 predicted proteins | sample NGESurshal092012_2_FD_184486 | JGI IMG/M metagenome (GOLD analysis project Ga0208589, IMG submission 184486) | Arctic peat soil microbial communities from Barrow, Alaska - NGEE Surface sample F53-2 shallow-092012 (SPAdes) | ecosystem: Environmental > Terrestrial > Soil > Wetlands > Peat ... | reverse complement strand
AAAAACGCATCCATCGCCACTGTCCGGCCGCGTCGCCCCGGGCCGGCTGCAGAGAGCTGATTTCACCCGCGTAGAGGCCGCCATCCTGCCGTCCCCACAGACTTTTTGCCGCAGCCGCAATCCCGCTGGATCTGCCGTCTGCCGCCAGGTTTGGACCGGGTTCGTTCACAACCAGCCACAGAACTCGGCCGTCAACCCCTTGACCCGGCTCGCCAGTCGTTCTGTGATGCGCGCGAGCTATTCCGTCGCCGCATGTTGAGGGGCCTGCCGCGACCCGTATCCATTGTTCGACTGCACTGCACGCCAAACGGCCTTTTCGGATTGGCGTCTGCTGCAGTGAATGGATTCTCGAGGCTGGCCCATCGGTTCGCGCGACGACCAGCAAACGTTCCCGGACGACCCTTGAAAGGCTTTGCCATGAAACGCGTATCCCTGGTTTTCACCCTTGCTCTTGCCACCGGTCTTTCCACGCAAATCGCGAGCGCGCAGACGCTCAAGACGGTCACCGACCGCGGCATGTTATCCTGCGGCGTCAGCCAGGGCCTGCCGGGCTTTTCGGCACCGGACGACAAGGGCAACTGGACCGGGATCGATGTCGATGTCTGCCGCGCGGTCGCAGCCGTGATCTTCAACGACCCGAGCAAGGTCAAATTCGTGCCGCTGTCGGCGAAGGACCGGTTTACGGCGCTGCAGTCCGGCGAGATCGACGTGCTCTCGCGCAACACCACCTGGACGCTGTCGCGCGACACCTCGCTCGGCGCGAATTTCACCGGCGTGACCTATTATGACGGCCAGGGCTTCCTGGTCAAAAAGTCCCTCAAGGTCAATTCGGCGCTGGAACTGAACAGCGCCTCGGTCTGCGTGCAGACCGGCACCACCACCGAGCAGAATCTCGCCGACTACTTCAAGAGCAACAACATGAAGTATGAGGTGATCGCGTTCGGCACCGCCGACGAAACCGTCAAGGCTTATGAATCCGGCCGTTGCGACGTCTTCACCTCCGACGTCTCGCAGCTCTATGCCGAGCGCCTGAAGCTGGCAAACCCCGCCGATCACGCCGTGCTGCCCGAAGTGATCTCCAAGGAACCGCTCGGCCCGATGGTGCGCCACGGCGACGATCAATGGTTCGACCTGGTCAAATGGGTATTGTTTGCGATGGTCGACGCGGAAGAACTCGGCATCACCCAGAAGAACGTCGACGACATGGCGAAATCGGACAAGCCCGAGCTCAAGCGCGTGTTCGGCACCGACGGCAATCTCGGCGAACAGCTCGGCGTCACCAAGGACTGGGTATCGCGGATCATCAAGACGACCGGCAATTACGGCGAAATGTTCGACCGCAATGTCGGCGCCGGCTCCAAGCTCGGCATCGCGCGCGGCCTGAACCAGCTCTGGAACAAGGGCGGCATCCAGTACGCGCCGCCGATCCGCTGATCGCGATCATCGACAGCCGCTTTTGGCGATGAGCATCGAGTCCCGACCACCGCCGCCGCAGTTTGCAGCCAAACTGCGGCGCGCGCTCGGCGGTCGGGCCGGCTGGAGCGGATTTGCGTTCCAGCTTCTGTTCGCCGCCGCCCTGATCTGGATCGGCTATGAAATCGTGGCCAATGCGCGGGCCAATCTGCAATCGCAGCGGATCGCGTCCGGCTTCGGATTTTTGGACAACACGGCCGGCTTCGACGTCAGCCAGTCGCTGATTCCCTATTCCGGATCGGACACCTACACCCGCGTGTTCTTCGTCGGGCTGGTCAATACGCTGCTGGTTTCCGTGATCGGTATCTTCTTTGCCACCGTGATCGGTTTCATCGTGGCGCTCGGCCGGCTGTCGCCGAACTGGTTGCTGTCGCGGATCGCCGGAGCCTATGTCGAGGTGATCCGCAACCTGCCGGTGCTGTTCCAGATCCTGTTCTGGTATCTGGCGGTGCTCGCCGCGCTGCCGAACCCGCGCCAGAGCATTTCGTTGTTCAACAGCTTCTTTCTCAACAGCCGCGGGCTGTTCATGCCGCAGCCGGTCGCCAATCCCGGTTTTGCGCCGTTTGCGATCGCCGTGGTGATTGCCGTGGTCGTTTCGTTGGTGCTGCGCAGCCACGCGCGACGGCAGCTATTCGCACACGGACGCGTGCTTCTGATCTGGCCCTATGTGCTCGGCGCGCTGATCGGCCTGCCATTGCTCGCTTCGCTGCTGTTTGGCGCGCCGCTGACATTCGAATTTCCGCAGCTCCGGGGATTCAATTTTTCTGGCGGCTCGAGTGTCATCCCGGAGTTCGTGGCTTTGACCCTGGCGCTGTCGCTCTATACCGCGGCCTTCATCGCCGAAATCGTGCGCTCCGGCATCCAGTCCGTGCATAAGGGACAAATGGAAGCCGGCGCCTCGCTCGGCCTGTCGCGCGGCACGACGTTGCGGCTGATCGTGGTGCCGCAGGCGATGCGGGTGATCCTGCCGCCGCTGACCAGCCAATATCTGAACCTGACCAAGAACTCGTCGCTGGCGGTGGCGATCGGTTATCCCGACCTCGTCTCGGTGTTCGCCGGAACCACGCTGAGTCAGACCGGGCAGGCGGTCGAGATCATCGCCATCACCATGGGCGTCTATCTCTTGCTGTCGCTGGTCACCAGCGCGATCATGAATTTCTACGGGTGGCGGCTGAGCCGGAGCCTGGGCAACACATGAGTAGCACCGACAATCAGGCCTTTGTCCGCGAGGCGCTCGTTCCGGAGCGCGCCGCACCGGTCAAGACCACCGGATTTGTCGGTTTCCTGCGCACCCGTTTGTTCAATACGCCGACCAACATCCTCTTGACGGCGCTGAGCGCGCTGCTGATCTGGTTTACGGTGGTGCCGTTGATCAGATTCCTGCTGATCGACGCGGTCTGGACCGGGACCGATCGCAATGCGTGCCTCGCACAAAACGCCGGGCATCCGGTCGGCGCGTGCTGGCCTTACGTCGAGGCCAAGTTCACCCAATTCATCTACGGCTTCTATCCGGAAGCCGAGCGATGGCGGGCCAATCTGACCTTCCTGCTCGGCGCGCTGTTGCTGCTGCCGCTGTTGATCCCGCGGCTGCCGGCCAAAGGCCTGAACGCCTGCCTGTTCTTCATCGCCTTTCCGGTTGTCGCGTTTTTCCTGCTGCATGGCGGCGGCATGATCGCGTTCCTGGTGAGCGCGGCAGCCGTCTCGGTCCTGCTGTTCCTGCTCAGCGGCGGTACCCGAACCGGCTGGCCGGCGCTGGGCGCCAGCCTCGCCTTCTTTGCCGTGATCGGAATAGTCATCGGCTTGATGGGCGACGGCGGCAGTCTGCCGATCGTCGATACCAGGCTGTGGGGCGGACTTCTGGTCACATTGGTGGTTTCGATCACCGGCATCGTCACCTCGATGCCGGTCGGCATCGCGCTGGCCTTGGGCCGCCGCTCGACCATCCCGCTGATCCGGATATTCTCCATCGCCTTCATCGAATTCTGGCGCGGCGTGCCGCTGATCACCGTGCTGTTCTTCGCGACCTACATGCTGCCGCTGTTCGTTCCCGCCAATTTCACCATCGATGGCCTGGTGCGCGCGCTGATCGGCATCGCGCTGTTTGCGGGCGCCTATAATGCCGAGGTGATCCGCGGCGGCCTGCAGGCGATCCCGCGTGGGCAAAGCGAGGCGGCGAGTGCGCTTGGCCTGCCGTGGTGGAAGACCACGTCGCTGATCGTGATGCCGCAGGCGCTGCGCCACGTCATTCCGAGCCTCGTCAACAGCTTTATCTCGCTGTTCAAGGACACCTCGCTGGTGTCGATTGTGGCGCTGTTCGACCTTTTGGGTTCGGTGCGCGCCTCGTTCGCCGATCCGGTCTGGGCGACGCCGAGCACGCTGTTCACCGGCTTTGCCTTTGCCGGCATCATCTACTTTTCGTTCTGTTTTGGAATGTCGCGTTACTCGTTGTTCGTCGAACGCCGGCTAAACGCACACCGCCGCAGTTGAGTGAAATCATCATGACCGAGAACGCCATCGTCAGCATTGCCGGCCTCAACAAATGGTACGGCGACTTCCACGTGCTGCGCGACATCAATCTCGACGTCGGCAAGGGCGAGCGCATCGTGATCTGCGGTCCTTCCGGCTCGGGCAAATCGACGCTGATCCGCTGTATCAACGCGCTGGAGGAATTTCAGGAAGGCCGGATCGTCGTCGATAGCATCGAACTCGGCCCGAACCTGCGGCGGGTCGACGAGGTGCGACGCGAAGTCGGCATGGTGTTCCAGAGCTTCAATCTGTTCCCGCATCTGACCGTGCTGGAAAACTGCACGCTGGCGCCGATCTGGGTGCGCAACATCCCGAAAAAGGACGCCGAGGCCGCGGCCATGAAATACCTCGAGCGGGTCAAGATTCCGCATCAGGCCAACAAATATCCGGGCCAGATGTCGGGCGGCCAGCAGCAGCGCGTCGCGATCGCGCGCGCGCTGACCATGAACCCCAAGGTCATGCTGTTCGACGAGCCGACCTCGGCGCTCGATCCGGAAATGGTCAAGGAAGTGCTGGACACCATGGTCGACCTCGCAAAGGAAGGCATGACCATGCTGGTCGTGACCCACGAGATGGGATTTGCCCGCGAAGTCGCCAACCGCATCGTGTTCATGGATGCCGGCCAGATCATCGAGGCGAACACGCCGGTGGAGTTCTTCGCCAATCCGCAGCACGCGCGGACGAAGCTGTTCTTGAGCCAGATATTGAGGTAGGGGCGAATTGGGAGTTGCGAATGGCGAATAGGGAAAACGCTATTCGCTACTCCCTATTCGCCATTCGCCCCCTTCACACCTTCTCGAACGGCGGCTCGATGTTGCTGCGCTTCTCCAGCCATTCCGGCACCGGCAGGTTTTTCGAGCGCATGAAGGCAGGGTTGAACAGTTTTGACTGATAGCGGTTGCCGGAGTCGCACAGGATGGTCACGATGGTGTGGCCCGGGCCGAGCTGCTTTGCCAATTGGATCGCGCCGGCGACGTTGATGCCGGTCGAGCCGCCGAGGCACAGGCCCTCGTGCTCGAGCAGCTCAAAGATCACCTTCACCGCCTCTTCGTCGGAAATCAGGAACGCGGTATCGACTTTGGCGGTTTCGATCACCGGCGTGACGCGACCGAGCCCGATGCCTTCGGTAATGGAATCGCCTGGCGTCGACTTGGCTTTTCCATTCTTGAACAGCTCGTACATCGCAAAGCCGTGCGGATCGGCGCAGGCGGTGACGATGTTCTTGTTCTTCTCCTTCAGATACCGCGTGGTGCCGGCGAGCGTGCCGCCGGTGCCGACCGCGCAGATAAAACCGTCGACCTTGCCGCCGGTTTGCTCCCAGATCTCCGGACCCGTGGAATCGTAATGCGCCTTGGCATTGTCGAGATTGTTCCACTGATCGGCGAACAGCACGCCGTTCGGCTCGGTCTTGCGCAACTGCTCCGCCAGCCGTCGCCCGACGTGCTGGTAGTTGTTCGGATTGGAATAGGGCAGCGCCGGCACCTCGACCAGCTCCGCGCCGCAGAGCCGCAGCATGTCCTTCTTTTCCTGGCTCTGGGTGTTGGGAATCAGGATCAGGGTCCGGTAGCCGCGCGCGCTGGCGACAACGGCCAGCCCGATGCCAGTATTGCCCGCGGTCGATTCCACCACCAGGCCGCCGGGCTTGAGATCGCCGCGCTTCTCGGCCTCGAGGATCATCCATTTGCCGGCGCGGTCCTTCACCGACTGGCCGGGATTCATGAACTCGGCCTTGCCCAGAATGGTGCAGCCGGTCAGCTCTGAGGCGCGCTTCAATTTGATGAGCGGCGTATTGCCGATCGCTTCAATGACGTCCTTGTTGATCTTCATCTGCGGAAATCTTGCCCGTCGGTTGCCAAATCAGGCGACGACCCTAGATCGCGGGAGCCTCAAGTGGAAGCCGCTTTTGTGTCGCCGCGCGCTGCGGGGCTAGTCCGATTTGGCGAATACCACTTGGCGCACGTCGATATTTCCCGACAGGAAACCGGCCTCGCAATAAGCGAGGTAGTATTCCCATAGCCGCCGGAACCGGTCGTCGAAGCCCGACGGCATCAGGTTCGGCCAGGCAGCGCGGAAGTTATTTCGCCAGATCGCAAGCGTCTTGGCATAATCTTGCCCGAAAATGCGCTCGCGAATGACGGGCAGACCGAACCGCTCGCCGAGCGACTTCAGGACCTGCGGCGAGGGCAGCATGCCGCCCGGGAAAACGTAACGCTGGATGAAGTCGACTTCGCGCCGGTAGGTCTGGAACAGCTTGTCCTGGATGGTGATGGCCTGGATACCGGCGAGGCCGCCCGGCAGCAGGCGGTCGCGCAACTGTGAGAAATAGCGGGGCCAGAACTGCTCGCCGACCGCCTCGATCATCTCGATCGAGGCAATGCGGTCGTACTGCTCACGCTCGTCGCGATAGTCCTGCAGCCTGATCTCGACCTTGTCGGCAAGACCGGCGTCCTGGATGCGTCGCTGCGCGAAATCGCGCTGCTCCTTGCTGATGGTCAGCCCGACCACGCGCGCGCCAAAGGTCTTGGCAGCGTATTCGGCAAAGCCGCCCCAGCCGCAGCCGATCTCGAGCAAACGCTGGCCGGGCTGCAGGTCGATCGCCTCGGCCAGCCGGCGGTACTTGTTGTTTTGCGCCGCGGTCAAATCCGCGGTGCCGTCCTCGAACAGCGCCGAGGAATAGGTCATGCTGGGATCGAGCCAGGCCGAATAGAACGCATTGCCGATGTCGTAATGCGCATAGATGTTGCGGCGCGCCTGCCGCCTGGTGTTGCGATGAAACCAATGGCGCACGATCTGGATGAAGCGCACCAGCGACTTGTCGCCCAGCATGGTCTGGATCAGATCGTGATTGACGCAGAACAGATAGAGGAACTGGGTCAAATCGGGCGTATCCCACTCGCCGCGCAGGTAGGCTTCCGCAATGCCGATATCGCCGCCGCTGAGAAGCCGCGAGGCGAACCCGTAATTGGAGAGCGTCATCGCCGCCGTCGGGCCCGGCTCCACGCCGCCGAGCCTGACCCTGCGGCCGTCGGGCAGGGTGACGTCGAGGGTGCCGCGGCGGAGCTTTGAACCGAAACCGAGCGCCAGCCGGACCAGCCGCGGCAGGTCGGGGAATAGCCCCTCGACATTGTCGGGGGTTGCGCAGATCAACTCCGGCATGGGCAGATCCATCGATGTGGCTCTGTGTCCAGGCGCCGCGCGAACGGTCGATTGGTTAGCGTCCACCATCACCACCGGACCAGAGCGCTCCTCCCTGAGCTTGCAACTCTGCTCCAGTATAAGCGGCGTGTTTGCCGCTCGCCAAGCGGGTATTGCTGCCGGTATCGGCGACAGTGCTCGCCGGGCCCGGGCGCGGCACCAGCCGGGCGCCCTTGACCCAGAGCCGCAGCGCCTCCCAGTGGATCGCCGCCACGATCTTCAAGGTGACCAGCGGCAGGCCGAAGAATGAGCGCAAAAGCTGCGCCGAGGTCAGGGTGCGGCGGCGGCCGTGGAAGGTCGCGGCGAGCAGGGGCCCCGAGCGGTCGGTCTCGAGGATGCGCAGTTTCACCTCGGCCCCGGGCGGCGACAGGCGGAAATGATAGCGCATTGGCATGTCGATGAAGGGCGAGACGTAAAACAGTTTTTCCTGTTGCTGCCGCAGGCCGGCTTCGCTCAGTTCGCCCGGCCGCACCGGCAGCACGTAGGCGTGGATATCCCCAAAGGTGTTGCGGACCTCATAGATCGCCAGCGCCAGTTCGCCATCGGCGCGGTAGCAGTAATAGACCGACAGCGGATTGAAGGTGAAGCCGAGCAGCCGGGGATAGCACAGCAGCAGGACGCGGCCACCGGTGAGATCAATGCCGTGCTCGGCGGCGCGGCGCCGGGCGTAGGCGCCGAGCGACGATCCGTCGCGGTCGCCGTGATCGCGCTCGTTGAAGCTGTAAAGCGCGGCGCGGTTGACGCCGAACAACCGGCTCTGCCGGTCGGCGGCGTCGAGCCGGTCGAGGTCGATCAACAGGCTCATCACGCGATAGCTGAAACGATGGCCCATCGGCTTGAGCCGGGCATGCATCACGTCGCCGAAATAGAGCGCGGCGGCAACCGTCTCATCGGGCCTGTCGTGTTTGGTGATCGGTTCCGGCATGGCTATTCCGCGGCTTGCGCGAGTTCAGGTGGCGGGCTGCGCCACGGCACGCTGGCGCCGAGCGCTTCGGCAACCGCCAATCCCGAGCGCAATCCGTCCTCGTGGAAACCATATCCGGTCCAGGCGCCGCAAAACCAGGTATGACGCCGGCCCTGGATGTCGCCGAGCTTCTTCTGGGCGGCAAAGGCGGCGGCGTTGTATTGCGGATGCTCGCACATGTATTTGCCGAAGGTCAGTTCCGGCGCCGGCGCGAAGGGCGGGTTGAGGCTGACGAACAGCGGCTTGTCCTCGTCGATGCCCTGCAGCGGGTTCATCCAGTAGGTCACGGCGACGTCGTTCTGCGCGGAGCCTTCGCGCTGCCAGCGCAGGAAATTCCACGACGCCCAGGCGCGCTTGCGCCTCGGCATCAGCCTGGGATCGCGATGCAGATAGACCGTGTTGGGCGAATAGCCGATGGCGCCGAGCACGGCGCGCTCGCCGGCATCCGCATCGGACAGCATCGCCAGCGCCTGATCGCTGTGCGAGGCGATCACCACGTGATCGTAGCTGTCGTGTCTGCCGTGGCTGTCATGCACCGCGACGCCGTGCGGGGTGCGCTCGATCGAGTTCACCGCACAGCCGAGCCGCATCCGGTCATGGAACGCCGCCGTCAGCTTCTCGACATAGCGCTGGCTGCCGCCCTTGACCGTGCGCCAGATCGGACGGTCGTATTGCAGCAGGCGGTGGTTGTTGAAGAACGCAACGAAATTCTCGGCGGGAAAGTCCAGCATCTCCGCGGCCGGCGCCGACCAGATCGCGGCACCCATCGGAGCCAAATAATCGGTCAGCAGCCGTGGCGCGAAATGGCGGGATTTGAAATAGTCGCCGAGCGTTAGACCGGCGAGCCGGCCCGCGGCGTAATCCTCGACGCTCTGCTGGTTGAAGGTCAGGATATCCCGCAGCATCCACAGATAGGACGGCGACAACAAATTGCGGCGTTGCGCGAACAGGCCCTCGGCGGTCGCGCGCCAGTTCATGCCGCCGCCTTTCCACTCGAAGCGGCCGGCGTCCGCCGTCACCGCAAAGCTCATGCAGCTTTCCACGGTTTCGACGCCGAGATGGGCGAACAGCGCGGTGAGGTCCGGGTAATTCAGCTCGTTGTAGACGATGAAGCCGATATCGACCGCGACCGGCGTGCCCTGATAGTCGATGGTGACGGTGTGGCTATGGCCGCCGGGGCGAAGTTCGCGATCGTAGACGGTCACGGGATAGCGCCTGGAGAGCGCCCAGGCGGCGGCATTGCCGGCAATTCCCGTTCCGATAACCGCTATTCGCATTTCAGCCCCCGTTTATTGATATCCGAGTTACGGCGGCGCAATCACGAAGTTTCAGTGCGGACCCTGTCAGGCCTCGAGGATGGCGCGCCGGTTCCGATGGCTGCGCGAACGCGGCAGCAGATGAAACATTGGTAAGATCGCGGCGTTTCCGGCGCGGCCGAAAATTGCAGAATCGCCTCTGCCGCAGCCACAGTTGACCATTCGCGTCGTCGGGCAGCTGTCCGAGTTAGTGGCCGCAAGCAGCCGGGACAAATGGATAAACGGACTGTCCGCGCGGTCATGGCCCCGTTAATATGGATGCCATGTTCCACAGGAAGCATCACTCCCGTGAACGTCTCCCCGGCGCTCCCCAAACGCGTCCCCAGCGAATCAGCCGGGCGGCGCGGTGGCTCGCGGCGTTGAGCAGGGCCGCCAGTTCCGCGGGTTGCATCCGGGCTGGCTGCTGGTGCGGCAAATCACCAATAGGCCGCTGACCGTCATGGCCTTGGTGGGCATCATCCTGCTGATAGGGATCATCAAAAAGAACAGCATTTCGAGTAGGCATCGATGTGGGCTTGCGCGGTTGATGCCCGTCGCCGCGAAGCGTATACGCCGCTGATGTCAAAATCATCCGAGGCCGCAACCGGCGTCAAGACGGCCGCTTTGGCGGAAGCCATTCCGGACTGTCCGCACTGCCACAAGCCGCTGCCACTGTGCATTTGCGACAGCGTCGAGCCGATCGCAAGCGCGATTTCGCTTCTGATCCTGCAGCACCCGCAGGAGCAGGACAGGGCGCTCGGCACCGCGCGGCTGACCGCGCTGCACTTCAAGGATGCGGTCGTGAAGGTCGGCCTGTCGTGGCCGAGCCTGTCGAAGGCGTTGGGACGGAAGGTCGATGATCCCTCGCGCTGGGCGGTGCTTTATCTCGGTTCGGCCAAGGTGGCCGATCTCGACACGGACCGCGATATCGTCGCGATCGACCGCAAGGGCGAGGTCGAGGATCATCAGCGCGCGATCCTCGGCGATATCGAGGGTATCGTGCTGCTTGATGGCACCTGGAGCCAGGCCAAGGCGTTGTGGTGGCGCAACGCGTGGATGCTGAAATGCCAGCGCGTGATCCTCAATCCGGCGCATCCATCCCGTTACGGCAAACTGCGCCGCGAGCCGCGCCGTGACGGGCTTTCCACCATCGAGGCGGCGGCGATGCTGCTGGCGGGGCTGGAAAAGCGGCCCGACATCGCCGAAACGCTGCATGCGAGCTTTGAGCGGATGCTGGCGAAATACCGGGAGGTACAGGGTGTGATGCCGGAACTGGCGCCGAAGCCGAAACCGAAGCGCGATTACCGGCGGAAGAAACGCGGCCGGCTCTAGTTAATACCGTCATCCGGTTCGATGGCGGGCATGTCGGAGGACTCGCTCCAGTCGGATACGCAGCGCTCGAGATCCTTCAAGTTCTGCCGCATCTGCTCCAGCGAGAATCCCAGCGCAAAAAAGTGTTCGATGACATCGCCCGAGAGGCCGCGCGTCAGGCCTTCGGCGCGCACGGCGGCAACCGCCGCGGCGTAAGCCTCCAGCGCCGACTGCACCGGCCAGATCGCGGGTGCGCCACGGCCGCTCCGCAATGCCGCTGCGATGGTCTTGAGATACTCGGTGGTCGCGCCGCTGACCGCGGCAAGCGGCGCGGCGAGGCGCGCCAGCAGCTCGACCGGTAGCGGCACCACGCTCGCACGTCCGATGATCACGATATCGTGGCGCAGCCGCAGGATCGTGCGCAACAGGGGCCCGGTGTCGGGACCGCTGGATAGCTTGGCGGCGCGCTCGCGCTCGGCCTCGGCGCCAAGCGCATTGAGGGCGGCGATGGCTGTGCCGATGCCGTCCTGCAGGCTATGAAGCGTGTCATTGTCACGGCCGCGGGTCAGGCCGGACAGCAATTGATCGAGCACCGCCGCCAGCAATTCGAGCACGCGCGCGGCGCTCAAGCGAATCTGGCTGTGCGCACGCGACGGCAGCACCAGAAACGAAACCGCAAGGCCGGTGATGGCGCCGACCGCGACCTCGAGTACCCGGTCGATCGCGGAGTCCAGTGGATTGCCGTGGCTCATGGCCGGTAACAGCAGCACGATGATGGCGGTGACGGTCGCGACATTGAGACTCGGATTGATCGCCGCGATGAAGGCCAGCGGCGCCACCGCCATCACCAAGACCGCGAGCAGGGCGCTTTCGCCGGTATGCGGCACCAGCACGGCGACGGTGCCGCCGTAGATCGCGCCACCGACGGTGCCGATCAGATAATCGCGGGTCGCCTTCAACGACCGGCCGACGCTCATCTGCGTCACGATCAGAGAAGTCAGCACCGCCCATAGCGGCAATTTGAGCCCGCATGCCAGCGCGATCACCAGCGCGCTCATGGCGGCGACGGTGACACGGATGCCGAGCCCCAGCTCCACCTTGCGGGAGACCAGCCAGGCGCCGATCCGTTTGAGCCATCCGATCATTCGCCAATGTTCCCGGGTGTCTGCTGGAGCCCTCTATAGAGAATTTCCGCCGCGCGTTGGCAACGCCGGAGCGGTTGCCTAACCGCGTCAGCCTCTGTATTGATCCGGCCGGTGGGGCCACGTGGCGGAGTGGTTACGCAACGGTCTGCAAAACCGTGTACACCAGTTCAATTCTGGTCGTGGCCTCCATTTATCTCATTGATATCATTGTTATTTTATAAATTTGGTTCGCGCCCCTCCGATCGCGCGAAATGTCCCGCGCCGGCGCCCATCACCGAACCCGGTGTGCTGCTTTGCGCTAGTCCTGCAGCGGCATATCCTGAAAATGCCGCTTCACGAAATCATGCAACACGGTCTGATCCGGCGTGTCGCCCGGGAAGGGAAGCGGGTGGCTGTCGGCTTGGACGAAATCGATCGGCTGGTCGGTAAGCACCGCAAGCTGATAGCCGGTCCGATGTACCGCGAAATCGGCCACCAGCTTGCCTTGGCTTGAAAGCAGCGCGACGGGAAGAAGATAGTAGCTCGTCTCGCGATACTTTCCGAGAATCTTCGAGGTGAAGCTCGTCGGGTCGACGCTTCGGAACCGACTGATGCGCTTGAGTTCCGTGGTCTTGCCGTCGGTGTCGACATAGACCCGCTTGAGCGGCAATTCGGACTCGTCCTGGCTCACCACGACCACCAGGACGGGGACGTATCTGGCAAGTGCCCGGTATTCCGTGGCGTTGGCCGGTGAATGCCATTGCATGTTGCTGCCGCGCAATCCGCCGTTCTTTTCCAGGCTGTGCGCGGTGTTTTCCAGCGACGCCGCCACATTGTCGATGGTGGTCGGGTCCTGGGCCTCGGTCTGGCTCTTGACGGTCTGCGCCAGCATTGGCGAGATCGCCAAAGCTGTGAAAAAGCTTCCGATTGAAACGATGCCGGCAAGACGTCCTAGCGAAATCATGGCGATGCAAACCTTCCTGGCTTTCAAAATACGGCGCGATGATAGACACGCTGCAGCGAAAAAATCGAGATGGCGGGGCCGCCTTGCGCGGCAAAATTTGAGAGCCGGGCGTTTCCGGCTTCGATTGGAACACCTAACCGCGCTGGACCCGAGGGCCCCATGCGCCGCCCGCGCCTTGACAATAAACCCGTGCTGGTTTCGAGTGGCCGCCGTTTGGGATGCTGGCCGGATCGGCCGGCAAAGGGAATTCGGTGCGGTTTGCCGGTAGCTTTGGCAAGCCAGTTCCGAAGCTGCGCCCGCAACTGTAAGCGGTTAGTCCTTTTTCGACAGGCCACTGGGATTTTTCGAAAAAGCTTTCGAAAAGAGCTTTCAGGAAGATCCTGGGAAGGCGAACAGGGATAATGACCCGCAAGCCAGGAGACCGGCCCGAACACGTCATCCTTCCGGCATGCGGTGCGCGTGCATGGAGCGGCCTTTCGCTGTGGTGACATCGATGGAAATGTCTCACGCGAAAGAGGCCACGATGGCCGCATTGGTAAAATCTGTTCTACCGGCTGAAAGCACTGAGCCCGAAATGCTCGATTTTCGGGCACGGATCGTCGCGATCTATGCTTTCCTTATTGCCGGTAATCTCGCGGCCTGGATCTGGGCCTTCGTCGCGTTCGCGCATCAGCCGGTCCTGATCGGCACCGCGGTCTTGGCTTACAGCCTCGGGCTGCGCCATGCCATCGATGCCGACCACATCGCCGCGATCGACAATGTGACGCGCAAGCTGATGCAGGAGGGCAAGCGGCCGGTCGCGGTCGGGTTCTTCTTCGCGCTCGGGCATTCGACCGTCGTGGTGGTCGCCTCGCTCGCGGTGGCGCTGACCGCGAATGCGCTCAGCGCGGAACTGGTGTCCTACCGCGAGATCGGCGGCATCGTCGGAACCTCGGCATCGGCGCTGTTCCTGTTCATCATCGCGATCGCCAATCTCATCGTGTTGCGCGGCGTGTACCGCGCGTTCCGGCTGGCCGAGCGTGGCGAGGTCATGACGGAGGAGGAGATCGACGCGCTATTGCACCAGCGCGGCTGGCTGGCGCGGCTGTTCCGGCCGCTGTTCCGGTTCGTATCGCAGAGCTGGCATCTCTATCCGATCGGGCTGTTGTTCGCGCTCGGCTTCGAGACCGCGAGCGAGATCAGCCTGTTCGGGCTCTCGGCGCAGGCATCCAACACCGTCTCACACTGGTCGATCCTGATTTTCCCGGCGCTGTTCGCCGCCGGCATGACCTTGGTGGACACCACCGATGGCGTCCTGATGCTCGGCGCCTATGGCTGGGCCTATCGCAATCCCGTGCGCAAGCTGTTCTACAATCTCACCATCACGTCGGTGTCGGTCCTGGTGGCGTTGGTGGTCGGCGGCATCGAGACGCTGGGCTTGATCGGCAGCCAGTTGCAGCTTCGCGGCACATTCTGGAACGCGATATCGGACCTGAACGATAATTTCGGTGCGCTCGGTTACGGCATCGTCGCGCTATTCGTCGTGAGCTGGGGCGTTTCGTTCCTGATCTATCGCGTGAAGCGATACGATTTGCGCTAGAGCGTTTTCGAGCGAAGTGGACACCGGTTCGCGTGAAGAAAACGCGTCAAAACAAGAATCTAGAGATTCGGTTCTGATTCAATCAGAACCGAATGTCTAGCGCAGTAATGGTTGCGACATCCTGTCCGCCTTATCGCCGGTGTTTTGAAGTTGTTGCGACCGTTAATGGTTGACGCGGTTACGATCCAATGCCACGTTCGTGATCGGTGGTGCTCGCAAGAGCTAACCAAGGGAATGCGGTGCGTCCGTTTCAGGCAAAATCTGTTTCGGACAATTCCGCGGCTGCCCCCGCAACTGTAGGCGGATAGCTGACGACCGTTAATGCCACTGGAGACCGACACGTCTCTGGGAAGGTGGTCCGAGGCGACAACCCGCGAGCCAGGAAACCTGCTGCCAGTCGTTGTCACGCGCGAACGCGCCGGGCGGGGTGCTCCGGAGTGTCGAGAGTAGTTGCTATACCTGCCATACGGGCGAAGGCAGGATTTGGCGGCAACCGCGGGTGACGGTTAGGCATTCGCCGCCGGGACTATCATCGTGTCGATTTTCATCCTCTATCGGCGTTTTGCGCCGACGTTTTCGTGTGCGCATTTTGCATCCGCGTCCGTCGGTTTGGTCGCGTCACTGACTGCCGCGGCTACACCCGTATGGGCGCAAGCTGCACCACCGGCTGCAGAGCAGCCGGGCCAGATCGGGCCCGTGATCGTCAATGAGCCGAAGCGCAAGCCTGTAAGGCGGGTACAATCCGATTCAAAACGGACCCACGTGTCCGGGCGAGCCGTGCATCGTGCGGCCGCCAAACCCGCGGTGCCGGTGCCGACGCAGAGTTCGGCACCGGGCCCGTCGCCATTGAACACCAACGGCGTAGCCTCCAGCGCGAGCCGGCTTGACCTCACGGTGCGAGAAATTCCGGCAACCGTCGAGGTGATCGACCAGCAGACCATCCGGGATCAGGGCTACCGCACCACCACGGAAGTGGCGCAAGGAGCGGTCGGGGTCACGGCCGGCGACGGTCCGGGCGAACCCGGCGCCTTTTCGATGCGTGGCTTCAGCAACAGCCAGATCAACATTCTCTACAACGGGATCAAGATCGGGCCGCAGAACATGACCTCGCGTTATATGGACACCGCCAATCTCGAAAGTGTCGAGATCCTGAAAGGACCGGCGTCGCTGCTGTCGGGCGAGGGCGCGAGCGGCGGCGCCGTCAACTTCGTCAACAAGCAGCCGACCAGCGGGCCGGTACAGAACGAGGCGTTCTTCTCCTGGGATTCGCTGAATTCGTTCCGCAGTTCGTATGGCTCCGGCGGCAGCACCAATGTGCAGGGACTGGATTATCGTTTCGACATCAGTCGTTCCTCGCTCAACGGCTTTATCGACGATACCGATACCAAAACCTTCAACATTTCCAGCCAGCTCAATTACAAGGTTTCGGACAACCTGAAAGTATGGGGGGCGTTCGAGTACAAGCAGGATTTCTCCAATGCCTATTGGGGAACGCCGCTGGTCCCGATTGCCTTCAGCGGGCCGAATGCGACGCACGGAATCGTATCGGGAACCTATATCTCGAACGATAACGGCACCAATCTCGGACCGATCACCATCGACGGCCGCACGCTGACGACGAATTACAACGTCGCCGACAATTACGTGCAGGCCAAGGAACTCTGGCTGCGTAGCGGCTTCGAGTTGAACATCAACAACGACCTGACCCTGAAAAGCCAGGTTTACGCCTATGACGCGCAGCGCCAGTGGCAAAACAGCGAGGTCGCGGCCTTCAATACCGATCTCAATATGGTCGACCGCGAGCGGTTTTACGTGGCGCACAACCAGCAACTGTTCGGCAACATCACCGACCTGACCTGGAATTCCAGGATTGCCGGCATGGACAACAGGATGGTCACGACGGTTGCCGTGAGCAATCTCGATTTCGGCCGTCCTGGTGCCGCGAACTTTCCGCATGACGATGTTCCGCTGGTCGATCCATCCGCCGGCCTCTATGGCCTGCTGACAACGCAGAACCAGACCGCCGTGATCAACAACCAGGCGCTGTCGATCGAAGACCGGCTGAAGATCACGCAGAATTTTGCGCTGATCGGTGGCCTTCGCTTCGAAGGGATTGAGCTCGGACGCAACTCGACCGATGTGACCGGGGCCGACAAGCTGGGCTTCCCGTTTTCCAAGACATGGACACCGCTCACGGGGCGGATCGGGTACACTTGGGAAGCGATCCCGGGCACGACGTTCTACAGCCAGTACGCCACCGGCGCCGACGTCGCGGCCAACAACATCTTCCTGCTCACCGGCACTCAGCCGCTGAACCTGACGACATCGCAGACTTACGAGACCGGTCTCAGGCAATTGTTCTGGGACAAGAAGGCCGAATGGTCGCTGTCGGTCTACGATATCCAGCGCCAGAACGTCTACGCGGCGACCGGCGGCATGACCTTGAACATCGCTGGCCAGGAAAACGCCAAGGGCGTCGAGATCGCGGCGGCGGTCAAACCCACGACCGCCTGGAAATTCTGGGGCAATTTCGCCTATGTCGACGCGCGCTACGCAGACTATGATTTCACCGGGGGCTCGTTCTCCGGCAATGCCCCGCCGAACGTGCCCCAGATTGTCGCCAATGCCGGCGTCTCCTACCGTTTCGAGACCAGATTGCCGGTCGAACTCGGCCTGTCCGCGCGCTACGTCGGCAACCGCTTCAACTCGGATGGCAATACGGTGACGATGGACGCCTACACGGTTGCCGATGCCTACGTCTTCGTCGACATCCCAAAATCGTTTTTCCCGGCGGTCGATCAGACCCGCGTCAGCTTCCGCGTCCGCAATCTGTTCGACCAGCGCTACGCGGTATGGGGCGATCCGTTCTACCCCGACCAGATTCTGCTCGGCGCGCCCCGAACCTTCGAATTGGCGGCGGCGTTCAAGTGGTAGACCAGGGATGAAAGCGCTCGTTCTCCTGCATCGCTGGCTCGGCACAGGCTTTTGCCTGCTGTTTGCGATGTGGTTCGCGAGCGGCATCGTGATGCATTTTGTTCCGTTTCCGTCGCTGACGGAAGCGGAGCGTTTCGCGGGCCTGCTGCCGATCGATCTGTCGCAGATTCGGCATGGTCCGGATGAAGCGGCCGCACGCGGTGCGAACCAGACGCGCAGGGTGCGGCTGCTGCAACGGGTCGATGGGCCGGTCTACATCACAATAGATTCGTCAAAACCCGCGGCGGTTCATGCCAGCGATCTTTCCGAGGCATCCGTGAATTCGGGGCCTCTCGCACTGGCCATCGCACAGGCACATGCGCGCCAACGCGGGATCGACGCTTCGCACGCGGCGTTGGCCGGCGTGGCGGATTACGACCAATGGAGCGTACCGAACGGCTTTGACAATCATCGTCCGCTCTATCGCGTGGCGCTGAACGATGCCGCCTGGACCGAACTCTACGTTTCCTCGGTCACGGGCGAAGTCGTGCTCGCCACCACGCGAAAGGAGCGGGTCTGGAATTACGCGGGCAGCGTGGTGCACTGGATCTATCCGACCATCCTGCGCAGCAACTGGGCGGCTTGGGACAAAACCGTGTGGACGCTGTCGCTGATCGCGCTGATCGCGGCCATCACCGGCATCGCGCTCGGCGTGATCCGGTTGCAGTTTTCGCAAGGGCGCCTCGGATCGCCGTTCCGGGGTTGGCATGCCTGGCATCACATCCTCGGCCTGTTCACGGCGACCTTTGTGCTGACCTGGATTTTCAGCGGCTGGCTGTCGATGGACCACGGCCTGTTGTTTTCACGTGGTCAATTATCCCCGGCGGAAGCGGCGAGGATTGCGACACCCCCCGACTGGAGTGCGCTCGCGGGCAACCAGCATCTGATCTCAGCTCCGGTCAGGGAGGTGGAATGGTTCGCGCTCGGCGACCATTTGTATCGCCGCGAACAAGCGAGCCTCGACGCTCAATCCCTCTTCGCGATCGGTTCCTCCGCGGGAGGTGTACAAGCTGCGGAGCCTTTCCTGAGTGCTCCAGAAGTTGACGCCTTTGTTCGGCCGATCGCGCCGGATTGCGTCGCGCCCGGGATCGTCGGCCCGCACGATAGCTATGCCGCGACGTCGCTGGTCCCGGGTGCGCCGGTCTATCGCTCGATCTGCGGCGATGTCTGGTTTCATATCGACGGCGCAACCGGCGCTTTATTGGAGCGGCTGGATTCGTCGCGGCGAAGCTACCGATGGCTCTACACCGGGCTGCATACGCTGGATTTTCCAGTGTTGCTGGATCGTCCGTTGCTCAGAAGCGCGCTGATCGTCATCCTGTGCGCGCTCGGCTTTGTCTTCTCGGTAACGGGAGCCGTGATTGGCTGGCGGCGGTTGCGATTGCTGTCGGCGCCGGCCAGGTCGTGATCGATCAGGACTCGGCGCGATCATGCCTTGTCGACGCTACGCCAGCCAGCGCGGCACCGTAAAGGATCATGCAGGGTCCTGACGGCTTTGCCGCGGCGAGGCGGCCCGCGATCTCCTTTAGCGTTCCCGCCATGACCGTGGTGGCCGGCGAGCCCAGGCTCTCGACCACCACCGTCGGCGTGTCGCCGGACAAGCCCTGCGCGATCAGCCTGTCGGCGAGGCCTGCGAAGGTGGCCTTGCCCATGAACACGCAGGTGGTGGCGCCGGGATCGGCGAGCGCTGCGATATCGAGATCTTCCGGCAGCTTGCCGTCGACGTCGTGGCCGGTGACCATCTGCACCCGACGGGCCACGCCGCGTTTGGTCAGCGAGGTCCCGAGATAGGCGGCAGCCGCCGTGGCGGTGGTGATGCCGGGCACGATCTCGATTGGAATGCCGGCCTCGCGCGCGGCTGATATCTCCTCGTCGGCGCGGGAGAAGATCGAGGGATCGCCGGATTTCACCCGCACCACGCGCTTGCCGAGTTTTGCGTAGCCGATCATCAGGCGGCTGACTTCCTGCTGTTTTGGGGAGGGATGGCCGGCGCGTTTGCCGACCGCGATCAGTTCGGCTTCGGGATTGGCAAACGACAGGATTTCGTCGCCGGCGAGGTCGTCATAGAGGATGACATCAGCCGCGCGCAGCCGCTCCACCGCGCGCAGCGTCAGCAGGTCGATGTCACCGGGGCCGCCGCCGATCAAAGTGATGCTGCCGGAAGCGTCGGACACCGTCATGGCCTGGCATCCTCACCCGCATCGACCAAGTGAAAAAAGCTGCCGCTGACGTGGCTGCGCCGGCTGCCGGTTTCGGCCGTGGAGAGGCCGGCGGCGTCGCGAATGTTGGCGAGCGGTTCGTCCGGCTGCGCCACCACGCGGGCATAGTGGAATTCGTGACCGCGCAAGGCGGATCCCGCGGCGTGGCCGGGGATCGGCGCCAGCAGCGTCGCGGTCCGGTAACCCAGATGCAGGCTTCGTTGCGCGAAATCGGTTTCCAGCCCGAGCAGGCCGAGCATCGCATGGCGATGGCCGTCGGCATCGATCAGGCCTGTGCCCAGCGTCATGTAGCCGCCGCACTCGCCATGCACCGGTTTTGTCATTGCGAATTCGCGCACGCCTTTCGCGAAGCGCGATGCGCCCGCAAGGCGGCTGGCGTGCAATTCCGGATAGCCGCCGGGTAGCCAAACCACGTCGCAAGAAAGATCGGGCACTTCGTCGGCCAGCGGTGAGAACGGCACGATCTCGGCGCCGGCCGCGCGCCAGCCTTCCAAAAGGTGCGGATAGACAAAGGAGAACGCGACGTCGCGTGCCAGCGCAATGCGCTGTCCGGGCGGCGCGATGCGAGGCGCGGCCGCGTTCGGCTGGCGCCGGGTCGGCCGCGCTGCCGCTTCGAGCGCGGCCAGATCGACGTCGCGCTCGACCAGATCGGCCAGATCAGCCAGCCGGGCCGCCAGCGAGGAATCCTCCTGCGCCTGAACGAGGCCAAGATGCCGCTCCGGCATGGTCAGCGTCTTGTTACGCCTGATTGCCCCGAACACGGGGATGCCGCAACTGACAAAACCGTTGCGCACCAGGGCGGCATGACGGTCGCTTGCGACCTTGTTGAGGATGACGCCCGCGATATCGACGTCGTCGCGATAGCGCGCAAAACCGAGCGCCGTGGCAGCCGCCGATTGCGCCTGTCCTGCGACATCGATCACCAGTACGACCGGCCATCCCGTCGCAGCCGCGATATCGGCGGTCGAGCCGTTACCCCAGGCCCCTCGCAGGGCGACGCCGTCGAACAGCCCCATCACGCCTTCGGCAAGCGCGAGGTCGGCGTCATCGGCCGCACCGAGCAGCGCGTCGAACCGACCGCGCGCCAGCGCCCAGGAATCCAGATTGAAGGAGGCGCGGCCGGCGGCAATCGCGTGAAACGCCGGATCGATATAGTCCGGTCCGCATTTATAGGGCTGCACCATTCGGCCGCGGCGGCGTAGCGCGGCGAGCAGCGCCAACGTTAGCGTCGTCTTGCCGCTACCGCTTGAGGGCGCAGCGATGATCAGGCCTCGCGTGCTATTTGGTGTGTTATTCGCGGACACGGCCGGCCTCGGCGGAGGGGCGGAACCTGCGATCATAGTCCGCACTGTACAGCGCGCTATCGGCGAAATCGCGCGCGGACAGCGCCGGTCCGACCAAAATCAGCGCGGTACGTTCGATCGCGGCGTCCCGCACCTTTGCTGATATCGTCGAGAGCGTGCCGCGGATCACGACCTGTTCCGGCCAGCTTGCGCGCACGACCACCGCGACCGCGCCATCCGCGCCGTAATGCGGGATCAGCGTCGCCGTCACGTCGTCCAGCACATGGACCGACAGATGGATCGCGAGCGTTGCGCCGGTCGCTGCATAGGCCGCGAGGCTCTCGCCCGGCGGCATCGCCGAGGCGCGGCCCGAGGTGCGGGTCAGCACCACGGTCTGCGCCACCCCGGGCAAGGTCAGTTCGCGCCCGAGCACGGCCGCCGCGGCGGCAAAGGACGGCACCCCCGGCGTGACGGTGTAGGGAATACCGTGCTCCTCGAGTTTTCGGATCTGCTCGCCCATCGCGCTCCACACCGAGAGATCACCGGAATGCAGCCGCGCCACGTCGAGGCCGGCTTTCTGCGCGGCGATGAACTCGGCGGTAATCGCTTCAAGATCGAGCGGCGCGGTGTCGATCACCCGCGCGTTCGGCGGGCACAGCGCGATGATCTCGCGCGGCACCAGCGATCCCGCATACAGGCATACCGGGCAGCGCGCGACCAGGTTCTGCCCGCGTACCGTGATGAGGTCGGGCGCGCCGGGTCCGGCGCCGATGAAATGCACGGTCATGGCGCGGCCCCCTCTGTTACAGCGGCAGCCGCGGTCGCGGTGCGATCCGCCGACACCATTCGGGTGACGACGAGCCGCGCGGATACGCCGGCGGCGGCAAGCGCGGTTGCCTCGCAGACGCTGCCGACGCCGCGCTGCCTGACCACGCGTTCCGAACGCGTCGTGATGCGTGCGTCCGCCTCCCGCATCGCATCGGCGGTGACGGTTTCGACAGGAAATTGCGAGGCCCGCAGCGCCGCGAGCAGGCCGGAATGAGCGGCCTTGTCGTCGACCACGGCAAGAATCTTCGCAGCGTCCGGCATCGCGGCTTGCGCGACAACGCGCGCCAACACCTCGCCAATGGATTGCGCGGTAGCCTGCTCGCGAAAACCGAGGCCAATCACCAACCGGCTCATTTGGTCACGCTCCATTGCACCACCGGCATCGCGGCGCGCCAGCCACGGCGATCGCCGACCGCGCCGGCCCGTTCGACCGAGAGTCGCAGCAGGGTGCCGCCATGGCGCGCCTGGCGCGCGATCAGGATCGCCTCGGTTTCAAGCGTCACGGAATTGACCACCAATCGTCCGCCCGGCGGCAACGCCTGCCACGCCGCGTCGAGTACGCCCTCGCGGCTGGCGCCGCCGCCGACGAAGATGGCGTCGGGCGTGGGTAGGTCTTTCAGCGCACCGGGCGCGGTACCGAGCCGGAGGTCCAAATGCGGCACGCCCAGCGACCGCGCATTGGATCGTGCCCTGTCGAGCCGATCCTCGCGCGCCTCGATGCCGATGGCCCGATTCGCGGGATGAGCCAGCAGCCATTCGATGCCGATGGCACCGGAGCCCGCGCCGATATCCCATAATAGTTCGCCGCCACGCGGCGCCAGCGTCGATAGCGTCACCGCGCGGATCTCGCGTTTTGTCAGTTGGCCGTCATGGCCGAACATGTCGTCCGGCAGTCCCGCGACGCGTGGCAGGATCGCCGCGTCCGGATCGGCCACGGCCTCGATTGCGAGCGCGACCGGCGCTGCAACGTCATCGAATGCAAAACCCGTGGCCGTCGTGGCGCGGATACGCTCGCGCGGGCCGCCGAGCGCTTCCAGCACCGACAGCCGCGATCGTCCAAAGCCATTGGCGCTCAGATAGGCCGCAACCTGCGTGGTTGCTGCGCCATCGCGCACCAGCACGATCAGGCGCGCACCGGTTCGCAAATGCGGGCGCAGCAATTCGATCGGGCGGGCGTGGAGGGCGAGCGTCACTGTCCCCTCGAGCCGCCAGCGCAGCCGTGCCGCGGCCCAGGCAAAGGTCGAGGGCGCCGGGACCACGAATGTTTCCTCCGGCGGAATCGCCTCGGCGAGAGTTGAGCCCGCGCCGTACCAGAAGGGATCACCGGAGCAAAGCACGACCACGCGTCGGCCGCGACGCGCCAGCAGCTTTGGAAT
>Ga0208589_1000329_pt1 | contig 23138 bp, 22 predicted proteins | sample NGESurshal092012_2_FD_184486 | JGI IMG/M metagenome (GOLD analysis project Ga0208589, IMG submission 184486) | Arctic peat soil microbial communities from Barrow, Alaska - NGEE Surface sample F53-2 shallow-092012 (SPAdes) | ecosystem: Environmental > Terrestrial > Soil > Wetlands > Peat ... | reverse complement strand
AGTGACGTTTGACCTGGCCCCAAACGGGGCTATTCTTTGACCACAGGTGGCCCCCGATTCGGCGCCCGCACTGGCCCCCAATTCGATTCCCGTTTCCATCCGGGATGCCGCTCCCGATTTCACGGCGAAGACCCTGGATGGGCCGAATGTTCGACTCTCCGATTTGCGCGGCAAGGTAGTGCTGGTGGATTTCTGGGCGACCTGGTGCGCACCTTGTGTCGCGGAGATTCCGAACATGCGGAAAATCAAGGCGGATTACGGGCGAAACGAACATTTCGCGATGGTCAGCCTGAGTCTCGATGAGAAGGAGGCGGATGTGCGGAGATACATGAAGCTGGCAAAGATTGATTGGCCGCAAGCGTGCGTCGGCGTGGATTCCGACGCGGTGCGGGCTTATGGCGCGACGGCCATCCCCGCCACGTTTCTTATCGGCCCCGACGGAAAAATCCTCGCCCGCGATCTTCGCGGCGCGGAATTGGAAACCGCAATCAAAGCCGCGATGGGCAAATAGAATTACCGCGGATATCAACACTCCCTGAAATCATTGCGCCGCGGCCGCATCGGCCGGCCCATAATGTACGGTGCGATCGCTCGTCGGATTCCACGCCGTTCCCGGCCCGCCGGAAAAATCGTCCCGGCGCGGCGTATCCAGCGGCGGGTTGGCCGTATAAGTCGGCGGCAGGTAAAACGACGACCCCTCCACCTGTTTCCATGGCGGGATAGACCACCACAAAATCGGCATCCCCAGTGTATCAATCACGAAGATCGGCAACTCCGCCGCCGCGTGGGGAATGGGCTTCAGGTCGTCGCGCGGCACATAGATCACACCAGCCGGGCCGGTGGTCGAGGAAAAGCTCGGATAGACCGCCGCCGTCTGCGGCCAGTTGCGTTGCTCCATCGCCGTGTCGGTCGTGATAGGCGTGGGATTTACCGCGTCCGGCCCCTGCGGCTTCTGAATCTGGCAGCCCGCGCCAAGAAATAAAACCGCGGCCAAAGCCGTCAAACGACGATTACGGATTAAAGAAGAAATCATCCAGGTCTCTTTTCATTGCCTTGTTGTCATAATTGCCGAGCCCGCCACCCATGATATCGGTATTCGGCGAGTCGGGAGTATAGTTCATCGGGTCTTTCAATGCCTGATCCTGATGCTGTGCGACGGGATTTTCGCTGGTGGTGGCGGTGCAGCCGGCCAACGCGACTAGCGCCCCGACCAATAAAGTGATCAGGACTGAGGACTGAGGACTGAGAGGGAAGGGCGAGCCAGGCCGTGTCGGACCGCTGTATTGCCTCTCCATCCTCCATAGGACTGAGCCGGTCGAAGTCAGTCCTGAGTCGTTAGTCCTTCCTTTTCCCATAATTGCCTCCGGCCATTAGTCTCTATTATTGCCTGTTTTCCTTCCAACATTCCAGCCCGGCCCCAAAGAATTCCGTATCGCCTCCAGTTTCGGCTTCCAGCGTGCTTTTCAGGAAACATGACTACCGCCAGCCGTTATTGAAAGCGATAGGCCCTTCCAAAGCTGCGGTAGCCCTGGTCTATCCCATGCCTTGATCTTTTTAGGGATGAGAAGGGCATCGCACGAAGAATACCTTGCAGAATGCCGATAGAAGGTGTAAATTTGGCTTCCTCAACGCGGGCGTAGCTCAGTGGTAGAGCGTCACGTTGCCAACGTGAATGTCGAGGGTTCGAACCCCTTCGCCCGCTTTTAAGCCCATTTCTACATTATGTTTACAGCGAACACCTTTTGAGAATGCTGGGGGCGAATACTCGTCCCAAACGTGAACGCTGTGAACTGTTATTTCCTTTGTTTTTGATTTTTGTAGTGCAGAAGATCGGTCTAAAGTAGTGCCGGTGCGGAAGGTCACCGTGGACATCGTGGCGAGAACATCGAGGTGATCCGTGATCCAGACGAGGGTCGGCCAGACTTCGCGCGGTGCGGGGCATGAAGTGAATATTACGAATGAACCTTGGGGCCACAAATAAGTCCGGCGAGGATTCGAACCTCCGACCTCCGGGTTATGAGCGTGATTCACGCAAAAAACCTAAACGCTTTTCAGAGCTTGAACTACGGCATCCGAGAGGAGTTACAACCTCTCGACTGCGTGTTACATGTTATGCAGGTTGACCCAGTTTTCAAGCAAATTGTGTACAGGGTTGTGTACATTTTTTCAGGGGCTTTTTAGCCCCTACCTCCGGGGTAACAACCCGACGAAGGAAAATTGCCGAACTCCTTGCCCCAATAGCCGGGCAACTCGCCTCAAATCCATCGCCACGAGGGCAAGAGAAACCCGCCAGCTTTGACAAGCCCTCGGTGTTACGCGTGGCGTAAAGACATGGATTTCACCATCGAACACAACCGTAAAAATATACCCGCTCGTTTCGAGGTCGCGAGCAACGGCTTCGTAGTCGATGCGTCCAAGTATCCAATCCGGCAGCTTTTTGAACACGTTGCCGTAGCAGTCCTCCAAGAATTCGACGGCGTAATACTCAATGCAGTAGTAGCCCCCGCGGTACCCCGACTCCATACACTCCTTGGCTTCATCTAGTTTGGATAAACCGCCAAGCTCGTCAACCAGTGCCGCGAATAAATCGCCATGCTTTACGTTCAACGACGCGAATGCTGCGACGGCCTCAATCGATTCGTTCTTCTCGATAAAAACCTCGCCGAAATTCTCGGAGTCCTGAATCACCCATTCGGCGTCGGGCGATTCGTTGCTTTCTACGAGCATCGCAGCGATTTCCGCACGGATGGCGTCTGCATTCTGATTGGCAACAATCCAACGGCCATGAAAGTCTTCGACGGTTTGGCGTGGCTGCACCGCGACATAGATACGCGGTATTGAATCTAGTGCCATTCGTTCTTGTGTCATGTATTCCCCCTGAAAAGTAAAAACGTTTCTAAAGCCCGCCTGATTTGACGGGCCGTCAAATTAAAAGTTACTCGAAAAGATGTGAACCTCGCCCTGATACTCGACCGTGAAAATATCCCCGCTAATTTCCATGTCGCGGGCCATCCCCTCGTAGTCAAGATGATGGCGGATGAAATCGGGCAACCCCTTCAGTGAATCCCCGTAACAGTCCTCAACGAAATCGCAAACATAATCTTCAATGCTCTCAAACGTGCCGTGGTACCCCGACTCGATGCAACGCTTTGCCTCATCCAAATCGGACAATCCGCCAAAGTGTTCGACGAGTGCCCCGAACATCCCGCCATGCTCGGCCAGCAGCAACGCGACTTCTGCGACGGTCTCAATGGACTCATATTCTCCCAAACTCAGCCCGCCGAAACCCTCATAGTCGTGAATCGCCCATTCTTCCGCGATAGGTTCTTTACTTCCTGCGAGCATTGCCGCGATGGCTGCATGAATTGCCTCGGCGTCCTGGTCCGCATCTATCCACTTACCATGCAGTAGCCCGGCATTGTAATCCGACAACGATGCGACGTAGATACGCGGCTTGACCGTTAGTTTCGTTATTTCTTGTGTCATGTATTCCCCTTCAAAAAGCAAATAAATATTACCTAATAGGTATATACTAAAAGGTAAGTTATGACAAGCAAATACGAAACAAAAATTACTCTTTAGTCATATAATTTTAGTAATATAATTGACGTAATGCCGGTTCGTGTTGTAGATATCCTCCATGCCGAAAGTCAAAATCTGGGGTTATCGTTGCGAGCGTTGCGGGCATGAGTGGGTTCCCCGTGAAAAGGACAAAGAGCCGCAGGTTTGCCCGAAGTGTAAAAGTCCCTATTGGAATACGCCAAGGCAGAAGAAGGCTACCGCGTCCGGCACGAATTGAGGCGAATGGCGTAGTTGCTAGGCGGGGGCGTTGGCTCGCCTCGTTCCTTGAAGCAAGCGGAGGAGTTCGGCCACCCAAAAACTCCTTTACCCTTAGTGGCGGATTTCATATCCCATTATCCCGGCTGCCTTTTTCGGCTGACCCGTTGCCCTACGGTGGCCGCTTGTGCGGTTCTGGGGCGTTCCCGTCGTTAATAAACCCGCGTCTGCATGGACTATTGACCAAATGCGTCTAAAGGCTCGGCATTTAGAAAACCAAAGGTAATGACAGTCTCGCGAGCAGCGGCGACCGGTGCGGCTCGAAGAGGCAAGTAAAAGCCTACGCATGAACGTCTTTCCGCGTGATGCACGTCGCCTAAATCTGACCAGCCATAAGCGTCAATTGCGAAGACGCACGAATCCAAGCCGTCGTCCGGTCGCTTGGTCCAGACGCATTCGTATTTGAATTTCCCATTGCGGCAAATTATTAGGTCGGTTTGTCTTGCGACCCGATTCTTTTTTATGGTTGCAACAAGTTGTGCATGGAACGGATGTACGGGTGAAAAACTTTCCGCTGTTTGACTTTCTGGAAACGGGGAAAAGAGCATACACCTTGCGGTGCCAAACAATGGCTCGCGGTACAATGCCGCGTGCATTCCTTTGAGCCACCGCATTACGACCTGTCGCAAGGGAAAATCAATTAAAAGCACAGCGGGGACCGGCGAGTTGGCAACCCTCCGCACAGTGAAGTTTAGCCTATCAATACTGGCCTCCGCCGGATTTCGATGCATTACCGAAACCAGTTGTCCAATCTGTTCATCGTATTCCGTCTGAGCCGAATTGCACCTGGTGTGCGTTGCAAGAATCAAGGGAGGTGTACGGTCTGCGACCGAGAAGAGAGCGGTAGGCGGAACGTGGTCGCGGTTGATTTCATCTCCTGCGATGAACGATTGCCCGCAGAGATAACAAAAGCTCAAGCGGCTAATTGGCCGCAAATGTTGCTGCGTAATTAACGCGGTCATTTCGTCCTTTCACGTTCCCTCGAAATCGAACAGCCGGTCTCCCACAATTTCAGCCGGAGCGGTCGCTAGAGGCCGTCTTTCCATCTATCGAGGTAGTGGTCTATGTTTTCGCGGAATCGCAAAGGCATTTGCCCTTCGCCAATTGCCAATCGAACAAGTCCTTCTTTCGGGTCTTCAGGTAATCGGGGCAATGTAAAGACGCGATATTCTGTAACTGAATACTTTGGCTCCGTAGGGAGGGCGTGTTTGAGGGCTTTCCAATGGGCTTTCAGTTTCGGGTCTTTGACAGCGTCGAGACTCAACGTATGGATTGAGTGACTGGGAGGCATCCAAATGTTGTGAAGAGTCGGCAGGATTAATTTCACAAGATTATCTAGGTCGAATTTCCTGTTACTTACGGGAGGTACCACCAGAATTGTCACACACAGCAACGATGAAAGAGGAAACAGGAACCGGAGCTTCGTCTTGAAGGCTGTAAGCTCTCTGACGAGAACTGCTTTGAACTTGTCGGTCTCCCCCTCTCGAAACGGCCGATGATGAAGGTCGACCACAAAAGGTGGCACGAGCATCATATTACGCGGAAGAGATACCAACTCTGCGGCGAACGCCTCATCGCCCAGCGTGCTTCGTGTTGTGCTCGCTTTAAAAACGCTTAGCAATGCATCGCAAATGAATTGGTCTGTTTCCTTAAGGTGCTGCTGTTGTGCTAGCAATCGCGTCATACGGACCGTTGATTCATATGCCTCCTTGCTAAAATCTCTTAACCAACTTTCCTTTTGTGATTCGAGTTCTTTGAGTTTCTCGACTCTGTTGTCGCAATATTCCTTTTCCCGAGGAAATGGACCTTCCCGAAACTCGTCTGAATCGTGTCGGTACTTCATACCCTCATCATCTTCAAAATCATTCGACTCGACTCGCTTAATCAGTCCTACATCTAATAGGAAGTCTCGGAATGGCTCGGCCGTAACGTCTATTCGCGGAACGTCATCATCGCCACTTAATAAATGGTATCGAACGATGAGTGCCTTCACCTGCTCGTCGTCTCGAAATAAAAGATGTTTGCGAGAAATTCCCGAGTCGTCCCGTGGTTTACCCATCAGGTCAAGATAATTCTTGGGCAAATTCTGAATCGAGGGTGGCGATTTTGACTTGTTAAAAAACTCCAACTGCAAAAATACGTCGCCGCGGTAGGCCCGCTTTTTGCGGTTGCTCATTTCCTCCAGCAATTTGCACTGGAAGTCGACAGCATCACCCGCACGAATATTCTTCGATTGGGGTGACTGGTCGATTGAAAAATAGAATCGACGCCACTTGCGTTTGCATAATTGCGACGCTTGTGACTGCCGGGTCTGAAGGAATTTTCCACGTTGCACGCGGACTCTCCCTGTTAGGGAATCAATCGTATCAGCGAACATTCTAACTGGCAGGCGATTGTGGTTCTATTTGATTGCGTTCAACCGCGGCGGCCTACTGGTTTTTATTTTGCGTGGGCTGGGGAGGGGGGACCTTCCAAAAATCCAACGCAGCTAGGGCAATTCTCGTGCTTCAATCGATAAGCGTGTTGTAAAACAGGCAGTGCGGTTAAGCTCATTGCGGATAGAATCCGTATTGGCCAATCCCCTTCGCACCTGAGAAATGAAGATAGTTGATACTCGCCCGAATACCCATCGGAGGCTCATCATTTTCGAGCACGATTACTTGGTCGCCGTCCGGAATATTCTTCAGGGAATCGTAGAATGCGTCCTTCATTTCGGTAGAAATCTCTTCGCCTTGCTCAATTGTTTCCACGCTGAGGTTAGCCCTATCGGCTTCTCGAAGCGTAACAAGTGGCGAGTCCAAAACGACAAGACCTGGATGGGGCAGATGCGATTCCCGGCAGTACCGCATAAGTCCAAATGTAAATGCCGCATGTGCAAAAGCACGATAGCCCTTCCCCTGGCTGCCGCGTGCTCGGCCGCTCACGACAAGGTCTAGTTCCTCCGTATCGAACGTGACGCGGTCCAACTCTGGGTACTTCCAGCTTCGAAGAACTCCCTCAACTACTTTGGCAAACTTGTCAAACGCGAGGGTATCCTTTGAGGGGCCTGCCACGGAACGCGGGTGCTTCGTTTTCAACGCGATTTCTAGTTCCTGCTGGGTTCGTTCCAACTCTCGAATCTCATCACTCATGGAGGAAGCTTGCGTCAACTCTGAACGAGAGTTCAATAGCGTACTGAGGTCCGTCTGTGTTATGCGTACTCTCGGCTGTAAGGTCTCCTGAAGAATTCGGTCGGCGTCCCTTATCTCCTGTGAAAGCTCTGCACGTCTTTGTTCCTGCTCCACAAGTTCTTCTTCAAGACGTTGCCGCGTGGCTGCCAAGTCGCTCGTTTGGAGATTAATCTTCGCGATTTCATTGCGACATGCAGCCTCGAAATTTGCCAAGTCAATTGTTTTTGACTTGTCGGGTCCAGTTTCATAGGAAACGGAACCGCAAAGTGGGCAGGCAACCGTATCCAATGCCGAGAAGAGTTTCCCCGCCTCAATCATCGCCTCCAAACGTTCCACATCGCTCTCATAATGCCGTGCCAAAAGCTCGAACCTCGCTAGCAACCCTTGAATCGTCGACAGCCGTACCTCAAGTGGGCGAAGTTCCTGCCATGACGATTGCCGCCTACCTTCTTGTAAGGTCATCTCCGTCTGAAGAGCGGTTACTGACGAGGCCGCCTCGACAATTGCCGTATTCACATTATCCAAGCGTGAGCCAATATCCTTTGCTATTCCGGGTAGGTTAGCCAACGCTGTTTCTCTGTCCCCGATAAGTCGCCGTACCAACTCAAGCTGAGCCTCAAGTTTTGCTTTCCTTATTTTCGGGTCTGGCAACGCTACAATTGCCGCGTCGTCCGTCCCGGTTAGCATCAGGTCGAATACGGCCGCCTCAACTGGAAAATCAATGGGATTATCTGAAAGGATGGGCGATTCTCTTCTCCACATTGTCTCCTCTGAAACAATGGTGAGTTGAGCCAAGTCGCGGAAGCTTATCGAGCGTGTCACCCCTCGTTGGTTCTTTCGAACCTGCTTTCCGTCCAAGCCACAAAGACCGAGCAGAAGCCCTGAGACAGTGTCGGGGTTGTTGGCAGCATGCCGGTCGCCAAGAGTTTTCGTCGGGGATGAATCCGCCGCCACATCAAGCGACCCGTCGTAGAGCGACAACGCTCCCCCATCGAACGCTCGCCGCAACGTTATTTCGTTGCCGCCTTTGTCCTTGAGGCTGAGAAAGATTTCCGTATACCCTCGATTCTCCGGGAATCGCTGAGGTCCGACGCTCGCTCCAAGCATGAAGTCTATGCATTCCAAAATATGTGTCTTGCCAGTGTCAGATGCCCCAGCGATGACGTTAAGCCCGGAGCGAAATGCAACCTGAGCAGGTCTTTTGCCGGGTCCAGTGATGCGAAGTCCCGTGATTGTGAACCCTGTCGAATCGGGATGGCTAGACGAATTCGTGGATGACATTATTCGGGCACCTCCCGCTCAACAGATTCCCATTCGAATTCTGCACCCCATCTGTCCAGATTACTTTGCATGAATGCTCTAAGGTCATCGTCTGAATAGGGAGTGAATGTGTCTACAACCCATCGGGCTATTTCTCGCATACGTCCCGTGTATGGAGCGTCCAGAGTAAACAGAAAAGCCGCGGCATTTTCCGAGGCACGGTAGGTTATTCCGGCCGATTCGAAAGACCGCTCAACAAGTCCTCGGCTCGCCAACAGGTCCAGGCCTTGCTCGACAAGCCCCCGTCTTACGAGAAGCTCTCCGGAACGATGCGGCGTGGCAGGATGCAAACTTTCAGGCCCATTGGGGACATCGCCAGAGTGAACAATCAAGTAATCGAAATAAAGCAGCCGAGAAAGGTCGAGGCGATTTGGGTAGGCGTAGAGCACTACGGCCAAAGCTCGTATTCCAGCCTCAAGAGCACTGTTGAATGGTCGGCTCCACGAGATGATATCAAGTGGGCGTGTCAAATCGGTTTTACCCAAATGAGCTTGTCGGAATTGGCAAGCTGGTGGCAAATCCCGCTCTTGTCGTCGTGCGTCAGCACAGAAACCAACGCATGACTGTGAATGGGTAGATTTCGAGCCGCCTTCACCGTTTCCTTGACTCGTTCAAAACCATCTTTATGAGCAGACTCCGCGATATCTACGACGCCACGATAGACCTCGTCCTGTAAGCTTTCGAACGTACCCGCCGGTACTGTGGCCCGAGAAAATACTCGAAGGGAGTCAGCACGATAAAAATCTTCGCGACTACGGTCGAAATGCTTCCGATGGATACCGGTCTTTGAAAGTGAACTGAAGCTACCCACCGTGCAGGCCAGACACTCACTGTATGCGTCGAGGAGTTGCCGCACATAACGGGTTTCATGGGGGGCAATAGTGGTGGGTGGAAGGTCAGCAGCCGGTCTCACGGGAAGGCCGCCGCCGAATCGCGTGACGAAATAGGGAGTGAGGCGGAATTGCTCGATAATCTTGCGAACCGGTACATAGCCAACAATACTAAAATCGAAGGACTCAACGTATTCTCGAAACTCGCCGGTTAACGGAACTTCGAATTTATCGGTTATTCCATTCCGGCAATACCGGTCCCATGCAACGATTAATTCGCTCCGCAAGTTTTCCGGCTTCGTCATCAAGTTCCAAAGCTTCGTTCCCATGTCTTGAGGGGCGACGAACCGGTACTCTCGGGGAATGGTGTATGCTTGTGTAAACGTGTAGTGGCAAAGCTTGCCAAATTCCACCCACACATCGCTCGGAGCGAGAGGGTGGTCGTAGTGCTTTGCTTGAAAATTATCCCACGGCCCGCTCGTATTGGGTGCGTTGACATAACCCGCAATATCTCGGCCCTGGTCACCGGCCCCACCCAATCGCTCAACGGAGTGGTATTTATCCTTTAGGATTTCTGTCCAATCCCGAATAAAAACTTCCCACTCTGCGGATGAGTACAACGTAACAAGTCGCTCGGGCGGAAATTGTGGCCCTTTTTCAACCTGGTCTGCTCTGGGCGGAGAGATTTGCGGGTTTGTCGGCGAAGGTTGTGCGTTCGAACGGTCCATGACGCCCTTTTAACCCGCTCTGAGGTGAAATCTTTAGCTTCAATCGAATCTCACGATAGGCTAACGTCTACCATTGGTTGCGTCAAAGCACTTGGCGTTCCAATGTCTGCCTGGAGAATTCATCCCGCAATCATTCCCGCCGCTCGCATCCCCGCGAGAAATGCCTTGGCAATTCTTCGCTCCAGCTCTTCCCGCTCAGCTTCCCGACCCCGGTCATTCTTGGGCCTTCGGAGTGGCCCGATGCCTTGAGCTTCGCGAACGATTTCAGGCATCGCGTGGTCAGCCGCGATAAGGATGGCCCTCAAAAGCTCGCTATGCTTTAGGTCCATTCCCGTCGCTTCGCTGTACGTTCGAACGAGCCGTTTGAGGATGCGGTCAGTTTTCGCGGTCAATGTGAATTGCCGTGGAATATCTGGCACCTCGCCAGACGGCCGTATTTCGTTCTGGTTTGCTCTTTCCGATATTGTGACTGTGTGCACTGGAGTCGTTCGGTTCGGCGGCGTCATGGCCTCCGGCTTGGCTAGAACGTGTGCTCCAACGCCTCGCTCAAGCATGTTGGCAACAGAACTCGTGGCCTGGGGTTTAGTCAGCGGTACTGGCATTGTCTCTGCTCCTAAAGGTTAACCGCTGTCGTTGACGCAACGGAGTCCGTGTTCAACGGCTCGGAATGCCGCCCTAATTGGTCGATGGCCGGTGGAGCAAGTTTGCCCGCAATAAATGCTTCACGGTTCGTCGTTCGCCAAACGATTTCATTTGTTAGTTCGCGGTATTGATTTGCGACCTCGTGACGCAATCCGTACCGCGTTTGAAAAATCGTCTTCCCCTGTCCTGCGGCTTTGGCCACTTCGATAGCTTGAGAAATCATCGTAATGAATCCGCGTCCAGGTACAGCCTGGGCGATGACGTCCGACACTTCCCGCCAAAGATTCGTCCTGCGGTCAACTGATGTCAGAACGACGCCGAGCACTTCAAGTGTTGGGTTCTTTCGTGCCCGCACGTCGATGATGTCTTTGAACGCTTCGTTCAGGCCGCCCACTGACAGCGGATGAGGAAAAACGGAAAGAAGAAACCATTCGGCGGCTGAATATGCCCCCACAGTTGTTGGGGCTTGCGGATTCGGTGGCGTGTCGAGGAGCACATAATCGTACTCCGACCGTGCGAGGCCAAGTGCTCGGTCAAGAATGGAAGTCTTGTCGACGAACTTTGAGAGAAGCCTATCCAGTTCCGCAAGCTCTGTCCGGGCGGCGATAAGATGCACGTTCTTCGGCATCCCTTCGCTGATGGCGAGTGTCTGCGGGGTCTCCTCAGTCGTGAGAAGCTCAAGCGTGCCTCCAAATCCATCGGGAGGAATTCCAAGATGCTTTGTCGCTCCGGCTGAGGGGTCGAGGTCGATAACGAGCACGCGATATCCCTTCTCGCCCAACGCCGCGGCGATGTGGACGGTGTTCGTGCTCTTTCCGACGCCGCCCTTCTGATTGCCAATTCCAATTACGATGCCTTGCCGATTCTCGTCTCTTTGCATATTCCCCCGGAAAAAAAGTTTGCTCTGTACCCATGAGTCCATGGTCCCATGCATGCCCGCCATCATGCGGCCATGATTCCATGCGTCCAAGCTAGTTCGTATTTTCCCATTCACGCAAGCCGTTATTTTTGTGGAATGCAGGTCATGGACCCATGCGTCCAAGTTCCCATGCCCGCGTGATTCCATGGCTCCATGGAATCATGGACTCCTGCGTCCATGCGTCCATGTGCCTGTGAACAGAAGAAATGGGATTGTGACAAATGCCCAAATCGGCCAAAAGCGATTGAGCGGTGCTTTACGCGAATGAAAGTTCGCTTAGCACAAAAAAAGAATTGAAGGAGCGTTTGGAGGAAATACCTCTGACACCGCAAACGAGAAAGGCAACCTTGCCGGGCTGCCTTTCTCGATGAGCAAACTGTCCTGAAGGGAACAAGTCGAGCGAATCAACTTCTTCGACATTAACCCTTCTTGGACATTCACGTCAATCAGTTCAACGCACTGGCGTCAACGTGATTCGTGTAGCCTCAACGCCCCCTCGGGGTTTCGGACCCCCGCATTATTTGTCCGTGGGAGGAAGGCGATGAATTGGAAGGGGATGGGCGAGGGCTTTGCCGAGAAGGGGCGTCCTCAATGGGGCTTTTGCCGCGTAAAAGTTGAGACACTCTGCCGACTCTGGTCGGCCTATCGCGAAGATGTGCTGCAAAGGCAGGACGTACAAACATGGTTTGGCGTTCACGAGCTTCTGATGCGGCGATGCACGTTGCCGGTGGGTCGAAAGCCAAATTTTTCAGTGGAGGAACTTCAGCCGCTCACCGGATTAAGAGCGTTGACGATTCGAGCCTCTATACGGCGTTTGGAGGCGAGGGGATTCCTCTCCTGGTCCGAACATCAAATCGTGATGAAGGACGGCTGCACGGAAGTTCTGGCCACGTTAATGGGTCTTGCCGCCATGCTCGCGGCGGTCACCAATAACCGCCGCACCCTTCCGATTCCACGTCACACGGTTTTGCTCCTGGCCCGTACCCGTCGGCCTGTCTTCCTGGCCACGATACTCGGTCATCTTTTCCGAGGTATGTATTACCGTTCGAGGGAATGCTGCTCCTGGGGGACGTGCAAGTCATCTTGGATTGCGGCCGCTTTCGGCGTCGATATTCGTAACGTCAAAGCGGCTCGCGGCGAACTCGAAAGAATCGGGTGGCTGCGACAACTCGATTCAAACCATTGGCACCGGCAGCGGCACGGCGGAAGTTTCGTCATCTCGCTCGCCTGGCCTGCGTCAAAGGCTGACGTGACGCGACCGATTCTGCCACCTCGAAACCCCTTAACCATAGCGAAATCACCACCTCCTGAGTCTTACCGGAATCTCCCTTCGGGAATTAATAACCAGAAGCGGCAGAAAACTTCTGGTGTCCAAGGACAACGAGCGAGAGGGGAAGGGGAACCGCAGCTTCGTCATGTGTTGCCGGTGGACCTCGTAGACCCTCAAAGAACAGCGGAGCTTTTCGACCAAGCCGTGCGAGCGGGGCGGCTCAAGGACGGCTTTGCAAGTCGCCTCCAGTTTTTCGCTGCCGCGAAACGTGCCAGCCGAATTGCTTCCAATCCTGGCGGCTTCTTCGTCACGGTTTTGAACAAACAACTTTGGCGGAACATCGCACTGTGCGACGAAGAGGCGGCTCGAAGCGAACTCGTTCGAATGCCAGATTTCGCTTATGGCAGGAATTCAACCGAATGCGTGCCGATGCGTCCAATTCATTCCAAAACTTCACAATTAGCCGATTGTGATTCGATGGACGCGACAGTGATTCGAGAACTTGTGAGGCATTCCCTTGCAAGCGTTGCCTGACACATTCTTCCCCCTCCCACCTCGTAGTGGAGAACTGTTCGGCAGCGGAGCGAAACGGGGTCAAGGTGGAACCGTCGGAGAAGAGGCTCCATGTACTCATGGAGTAGAACCTTGACGCCGTTTCGTGGAGCGTAAAATATCATTCGAGGTGGGAGGGGAATTCATTCCGTCTCAAGGGCAAACTCGAAGCCTGTGGAACCCCCCAGCCGCCGCCGGGTTCCACGCCTCCCCCCGCCCCCAATTCATCCCCTCCTGGTAGATGAGAAAAAAGAAATCCTGTGGCAATGTGCTGATGCAGGCTTTGGCCTGTTGTTGTCAGTAACCGTTTAACGGGTGTCTGGCGTCAACGAAATGAGCACTTCCAACCCGGAGTAAATCGGTCACCAACCGACGAAAGGGCGACGGCCTAATCAACCGTCAATCGGAAGTGTCGCGTAGAGCGTGGTGCCGCGAGAGTGGCCCGCCACGTTCGAGAGAGGCTTGTCGGCCGAAAGCCTGTTACCAAACAGGACCAATTCCGACATTCTATCTCATGGATTGAGTTCGTCCCGTTAAGACGGGGCGACGAAGACAGACTCAAGTGAAAACTTGAGCCGCGATGTACGAAGCGGGTGCGTGCTGGAAGGCACTAATCCCGCCGACGGGGTTCGGACCAAAGCTCTATGAGCAATCGGAGTAAGGGGCATTGCCCCTGTCTCGCGTAAGGGTTCGGACAACGCCGGAGCTGCCGGGAGCTGTCATGCGGCGACGCATGACACCGGGCGAAGACAACGCTCGGCGATGGGATGAAACAAGTCCCACGGTGAAAAGCTCAACGGTGAACGGCCCGCAAATGGGCTTAGCTTGAAGGTGCAACAAGAGACGGAGCCAAATCGAGAGAGGCACAGGTGCTGCGGTGGTTAACGGGGCGTTTCTAGTTTTGACCCCGAGAAATCGTGTGAGTCCGAAAGGGCATCCCACGGAAACTATGCCAGGGCGAGAGCCTTGGACATACGCACACAGCCGGTCCCTTCGGGGACATGTATCGACGTGACTTGTTGCAAAGCGGACATCGCTAATTCGGTAAGGACTGAGGCAGCCGGTTGATTCCCGGTGCTTGGTGAAAGTCGGCCAAGTGATTCAAACGCCTCATGTCTAACAAGAGTGGTGCAAGTAGGACACGCGAGAGCGTGCCGAACGATGGCAGGGCAGTCATCGGACGGTCTGCGTGCTAACGGGTGGTGCCGGGCACGATGCAGGAACGAAAGCACTGACGTGATTTCTCATTTCGTGAGACGCTCGGTCGGCGGTGCCTGGGATTGTGAAAACAATCCCGGCGCCGCCGTCTGGTTTTCCGAGAGGAAGACACCGCGGTCAAAGATGGACTCACCGAGAGGCGAGCCGATTTTTGATGGCGGAATGATGACGGACAGTCGGGGTGTTCCCGCTGCCGTTAGAGGTTTTGTTTACCGCGACCCGTATGAATACAAGGGGCAACTGCTAAAAACTAGCAGGCCCCGCAAGCATTCACGGTTGCAGAACAGGAGGTTTCCCCCTTGCGGGGCTGAAGCATAGATCCCGGTAGGCACTTGTGCCGCCGGGTCGGGCTTCAAGAAGGATTTTCAGGCTTTAGGGATGTTGTGCCGCCATCGAGAAAACAACTCCCACCCATTACGTCATAGCGGCGGCTAGGTGATATGTACAAATGCGATGCGACAACGGTCGAGGGGTTCGTGCAGCAACTCGCCAATCTTGTGGCCAAGGGTTATCGATATTACGTCCTGGCCAGTATTCCGGCCCGAAAGGAATTGGCGGCGGTCGACGCAAAGCTCATCAATCTTTACAAGCTCGATTTAACCAAGTCGGCTCGGTATCGGCGGAAGCTTGCCGGTCGAGCGAACGTCGCATATCTGCGATATGGCCAAACATTTGTACTCATCGGCACGGAAGGCTTGCACCGGTTCTACGATGAGAACTCGCACGCCTTGGACGTGCGGCGGGAGCCAATTCGGTTCCACGGCTACAGCATCGGCAGCGGGAAGGGGGGCGACGGCCGCTTTCATGCGTCTGTGATGATTCACGCCGACGCATTTACTGAACTCTTGGCCCTGTTCACGGGGTTTGCCGTGCATCGTTCGGCTGAAACGCTCGTGCGGGAATTTCAGTCGATTCAATTCAGTCCCTTTGCCCGAATCCGACGGCAATACCTTCGGCTGCTCCGCGAAGTGAACGAACTCCGGCACGCTGCGGGGTTTGAGCCGGTCCCAACTTCGGCGTTGAGGCTTAGGCGTTTGCCAGTGAAGGTCTTTCGCAGCGAAAGCAGCGGTGGGTTTGCGGATGGCAGGACGGGAGGTCTACAACCAAACTTTTCAAGGATTTTGGGACATTGGCCCGAAGACGGGAAGTGTGACCGTAATGACGTGAAAGAAGAATGTTAGGCAAAGCATTGCAAAAAGCTCGAACGGACGCGGGATTGTCGCAAGAAACCGTCGCGGCAAAAGCGGACTTGAATCGAGGCTACCTCTCCGAAATCGAACGGGATATCAAAAGTCCAACCGTCAAAGTTCTACTCCGTATCTGCAAGGCAATCGGAGTCTCGGCGGCGTCTATCATCGGCGAGGTCGAGGAAGGTCCACGTCGGCGACCGTCGAAATAAATAAATGCAACTTGCCATCCGAGTTGCTTGTCGGCTATAGTGTGCAAAGAGCAACGCTCCTTTTCCCGAAGGGTGGTCGTCATGGACAGCAATGTGATTCCTCGCGTCGTTCGGAAGGTCTACAAGTCGGACGCCTCATACAGCAATGGCCTGCGGTGTGGGACCGGCGGCTGTCCGGCAATTTATGAAACCGACCAAGGTGCGTACTTGGTTGTGGGCCGTCGGCTGAGTGCGGCGGAAAAGTCGGAACTGAGCATGGATTCCATTGAAGATGCTTTGGAAATTCCCCGTGACCTCCTGGAAGGCATGATGAAGGAATTGAGGTAATAGGGGGAGACGAAGAGCGATGGGGGAAGGAAAACTTGCGGGGATGCTGCGGCAATATCGCCGTGAGCGGGGCCTGACCGGCAGCGAATTGGCAATTAGTCTTGAGGTGACTCAAGGCACCATCTCGAAGATGGAATCGGGACGGCTCGACCCGGACCTGGATTTTCTATCAAAATTCATCCAGACGCTTCGTGTCAGACAGAAGGATGCGGCGGAAATGCTGCGGCTGGCAGGCGTTGTGCCCGGCGGAGCCACCCCGGAGCGAGTGCTTCAATACCTCCCCGTTGATTTTCTGCACGCGGATTTTTCCCGGCGACGACAAGAGACAATCGCCCAGGCAGAAGCCCGCTCCAAGAGCATACGGGTCTTCAATCCGCTGCTCATACCCGGCCTTTTGCAAAGCGAGAACTACAACCGGCATGTGATGGCCACCGGCGGCGTCTCCGGAACCAATAGCGTTGAGCGAGCGGTAGAGGCTCGCCATCGAAGACAAGAGCTTCTTAAAGACAAAGACAAGCGATTTACGTTCATCATCAGCGAAGCGGCTCTTGTCACGAGAATCGGGCCGATGAAGGTTCTCGCCGAACAGTTGCGGCATTTGCATCGGCTGTCCCGGATGGGCGGCGTAAAACTCGGTGTGATGGGATTCGATGCAGCACTGAGCGTCCTGCCTCCTCCGGGCTTCTATTTGCTGGACCGCCGGGTTTACATTGAGCTTCCCCACGGCGATTTGTGGCTGCTTGAACGGTCCAATGCTTTTGGCACCTACCACGAGCTTTTCAACCGCCTCATGCAGCACGCGGTATTCGGTGATGCCTTCACCGCTAAGCTCGATGAACTTCTTGAGCGGATACAGAGGGGATAGGGCTTCGCCGGGTTGTCTCAAGCATTTGCGAATCGGTTTGACTGTGCCGAGCATCTGTGAATAGATTCGAGATGGGAATATTCCTGGGGGAATAAGTTTCCGCGTAACTGTCCAGGATGAGGAGGAATCGGAACATGGCCGTTGCCTTATTGAACTGCATTGACGAATGGGAGGAAGACCACCTCCGGCCGTGCGTAACATCATTGGCATGCTGGTGGAGGGAAATTGGCGAACTGGAAATTCTGTTGGGTTACCACGGCTCGACGATGGCTGCCTGTCAGGCGTGGAATGAAATCCTCGCCTCGGAAATCCTTTCGCCATGCGAGGCCCTGTACGCGGAGCTACGAGCCTGTGTCGGCCAGTGGCGTCGGACTGATATGGAACAAGAACCCGTCCATCCCTCCCTTCTTGATGGGCTTCTGTGGACGGCAATGGCCGATGATTTGCCGCTTCCCAAATACGCCCTTCTGGCGGCATTTCGGCTGCGTCAGCGACTTTGCGAAATGCGGTCGAATGACTATCCCAACGGGGAAGCGGCGGCGGGTGCCGGTGAAGGTATTGTCTGGCAATTCAGTAAACCCCCAGAATTCGCTTACAATAGAAACTAATGGCTTTTTAGCTAAAATGACTGTATGATGGGGGTATGGACGATAAGAAAACAATGACCTTCAACCTCACCGCGAAGGAGATGGAGGCACTGGAAAAACTCGCGGCCAAAAAGGAGATGACCAAAACAGCCCTTCTCCGCCACGCTTTACGGCTGTTCGTCTTGGTCGATGAGCGGGTCTCAAAGGGACATAAGCTCTTCCTTGAAGATGAGAAGGCGAACAAGAAAGCCGAGTTGATGCTGCCATGAGTGAACAAGCCACGAAGTTGAAGGAACAGCCCGGCGGCGGGGAAGTGGCGGCAGTGATTCATGACCTGCTGACGCTGGAGGCCCTTTTCACCGCCGAAGAGCAATGGTGCCTCAAGCGAATCACGGTGCTGCGTGAACTCGCTGCGGCGAGCATTCACGACGCGAGAGCCGGTTGGCCGCAAAGCATTCATTGGAGTTGGGCACGCAAGGCGGCGACCTGTTCCCCATCCCGGCTGGAAGCGTTCGGCGACGTTCGGCTTTTCGGTGTCGAGGTGGCAGGCCAGTGGCAAGCACTCTTGTACGGAGTCAGCGAAGGATACTCCACCCATTTAGGGGCAAAGAACCGGCCCCTTGTGTACGTTGATTTCATCGAGGCCGCACCCTGGAATTGGGACATTCCTCCTCTCAACAAAGTCGGGAGGTATCGCGGGGCGGGAATTCAGTTGATGGAATTGGCCGTCCGTTGGAGCATGGCTTTGGGCTATGATGGACGAATCGGACTGCATGCTCTGGCCCAGGCAAAAACATTCTATGCCAACCGATGCGGAATGCAGGACCTTGGCCCCGATGCGGCGTACCACAACCTGTCTTATTTTGAGTTGACCGAAACAAGTGCGAAGACATTTTTGAGGAGCAGACCATGAGCACCATTGAAAAGAGCCGAGTAAAGAATGCACCGCTGGTCTCGACCGAAGACCGCAGCGATTTTGTGTCATGGGCCACGTCTATCTCCGACGGCTCTATTTCAGCGGGCTGGCAATCGCTGCATCCCCACCTCGCGGGGAATCAGGATGACGCGAAAGTGTCGGCACTCGAAGAAGGCGAAGCTTCGGATTCCGAAATGCTCATCGGTCGAGCGAAATCGGCTGCCACCGACGCATCACGGCGGTCCTTGGCCAAGTTCGTCGAACTCTCCCGCCGCAAGCTCGGCCAGTCGATTGAGCGGCTCGCCGATAGTGCGGGGGTGGATTTGGGTGAACTTCTCGCTGTTGAAACAGGCGAAGGGAGCGTTCATGCTCAAACGGTGCAACGACTGGCAGCGTTCCTTGGTGTCAATTCGCAAAGATTGCTGCAACTCGCCGGGCTTGCCCCCGCTAACAACCATGGACTTGAACAAGCCGCTCTGCATTTTGCGGCGAGAACCGAATCCGTCAAGCCACTGGAACCGCAGGAGCAAGCGGCGTTAGAAAGATTTTGTGATGAGGTATTCGCAGAAGCTACGGCAAACACTCGAACGGCGTAGCCCTTACGTCGCAATACGATATTCATCTTCTCGCGACTGGAATGGTGAGTCGCACTTCTCTTGCGATTTTAGTTTGCACTCAGGTTTCGAATTGCATGGCGTCTGGAGTCTTTGAACCACTTTCAAGACAAGCTCATTTCACCAAGGAAACGGGAGGGCTGCTTTGACCATCCGTTGTACGAGGACGCATATGTCATGGTCAATGACGCCCGAGTCCGAGTAATGGCGACGAAGCAATTGCGGCGTTCCTCCCGCATTTCCAGACTATCCGCACCTTTCTTCACAGCCGCCCAGCTTGGAAGTTGGTCTTCTGCCATTCCAATCAGATACACATGTTCGAACTCAAGCCCCTTAGCGGAATGAATCGTGTAGCACAGGACTGCATTCTTCGGGGCTGGAGGCTCCTTTGACCTTAAATCCAATCCCTGCAAAAGACTGCTCAAACTCACTTCAGTCCGCCCGAGTTCGGAATAAATCTCTTCAACGAGCCGTGTCCAACACGAAAACTCCTCTTCATACTCATCAAATGCCGTCTCGGGAGTTAATCCGGGCTTGCTTCGAAGGGAATTGAACCAAGCAAATGCCGAAGCGGTAAACGCCTCAAAGTTGCCGCGGTTCAGGAGGCTTGTCCTAGTCACATTCAGAACTTGTTTCGCATCTGCTGACAGGGCAGGATTTTTCTCAAGAAGCGACAGCCATGCACCGAAAAAGTCTCCGCTGACGTGTGCGGCGGCTGCAACCACCTCCTCAACTCGGGTATCTATGCCTTCAAGTTGATAGAATGACTTACAGAGTTTGCGGACCTGCTCCCGGTCTGTCCGAGCGTTTGCAAGCCTTAGCGAAGCATGAATCCAACGCATCGGAGCAGACTGAAACTCATTCTTCTTAACAGATACGTGGGCCGGAAGTTCGTGTTGATTCAATTCATTCACCGCGAGTTCAAGCATCTTCCTTGTTCGGGCAAGAATTACGCATTTCGGTCGCTCGATAGCGGGACGTGAAAGGATATCTTTTCGAACCCACTCGACCTCGGCTGCCTCATCTCTAAACGGGGGCATTAGCCGCACAACACCATCCTCTTCGGCCTCGCGGTCTGTCGTCAATTGCTGCTTACCCGGCGTACGGTCCAGATTGTGCTCGATAAGCAAATTGGCCAAATCGATTACCTCCTTCGGACAACGATAGTTTTGAGGTAACTGAATCGTCGTCATCTTGAATCGCGACGTAATTTCAGCGAGACGTTTAGGATTCGCACCATTCCATTGATAGATGACTTGGTCATCATCAGCGACGACGAAGACGTTTGGGTCATCGGACGGAAGCAACTGCATCAAGAATTCATATTGGGCGGCATTGGTGTCCTGAAATTCATCAACACAAAAATGCTTGTAGATACGGCGTACTTGCTTGGCAATGCCACCTTGGTCGCGAAGGAGCGAGGTGGCATTCACAATTAGCGTGCCGAAATCTTGTTGATTTGCGGTCGTCAACAATTCAAAATACTTTAAGTACACTGCGGCAAGAAAGTCTGCATCATCCACGCCTTCCAGATGTGGCAAGGCGTTGGTAGGGCCAACACCTTCATCAAGCAAAGCGTCGATAATTTTAAGGAGGCGTTCTTCTGAATACGAATCGTGCTCGTCGTCGTCGCCGATTTGTTTGATAACTTCAGTTACGACCGATTCTCTATCCGCCTGCTGAGACTGGATGGCAAAGTCAGGTTCGAGGCCGATATGACTTCCGTGTTGGCGTAAGAGTTCGGCGGCAAAAGAATGGAACGTCGTCAGTAACGCTCGTTCCCGTCCTTCTGACACCAGTCCATCCAGTCGTTCACGCATGTCGGAAGCTGCTCGATTCGTGAATGTAATTCCAAGAATCCGATATCGCTCGTTAAGCGATTGCTCTAACAATCTTGCAATTCGATAGGTGAGGACGCGAGTTTTTCCTGAGCCGGGGCCAGCGAGTACGAGGAGCGGGCCTTTGTCCCACTCAACTGCCTGCCGCTGGTTTTCGTTCAGGCCTTCAAGGTCAATCATACGGCACCTCGGGCAAGTCTTTTGCAGGTTGTCAATGCAGTTTGGAACTCGGAAGGCAAACCTAGACTTCCCGTCGCTCGCACTGCCGCAGCGAGACAAAGGGCCAATTCGGGTTTGGATGTGGTCGCAATGGCGGCTTCAATTACTTCGCCAGGATAGTCAGCATCGGTGGGCTTGGCCTTAACCATGCTCCGTCGCTGATTATGACCGGCATTTTTTTCGTATTCTTTCGCGTATCCGTGTTTCCAGAGCACATGCTCAAGGTCCGGCTCTGGGAGTTGCGTTATTCTGTCTGCCTCTGGTGCTCCGGCGAGCAGGGCCTTTGCATTGGCGACATAGTTATTCCCGGCCATGTCTCCATCGGCAAGCAAGTGCCATTCGATTCCGAGAGCGTTCGCAAGTTTCGCAAGGGGGGCTAGTTTGCCCTTTACCTGCGAGAATTCAATACATGTGATGCCTTCTCGCTCAAAGTCTATGCCTGCGTGTCGAGCCGCCTCGGGTAGGAACCAATATTCCGACTGTCCCTCGACCAAGAGCCAGCATCGAGCGAATAAGAGGCTCCCTCGTTGAGAACGAATCGTATAGGAGATGGTCCGTTCCTCTTCCTCGGTGAGGACGCCAGGAGCTATTGAATGGCAGCACACCTGTCCGCCCTTCTTTGACAAGCGGCGGATACTCCGTAACGGTACAGCAGACATCAAATCGCCCGAATGGGTTGCGATGAGTTTTTGCCCCTTCATTCCTTCCAAAGTTGTCCATAGTGCTCGAATTGCGGACGGATGCAAATGGCTTTCAGGCTCCTCAAGGGCGAGTAGCGGTTCTGAGTCCTTGTCGTATGCCTCAGAGAGTTTTGCGTTGAGAAAGGCCTCGAAGAGAAAGACAACTGCGAGACTTTGAGTCCCGGCTCCGTGCTGTCCAATGGGCAGCTTCGCTCCGGATGCACAGGCGAGCTTAACCTGTGTTTTGCTGAGCATGTCAAATGCTCTTGCAGGAACAGCTTCGACGCTCACACTGTCGCTGGAATTGAGGGGCACAAGGGCAGCAGCCTTACTCAAACGGGTCTTCACTTCATCAAACGGTCTGTGGGAGTCGATAACCGCCTTGTTGATTTCACCAATTTGCTTCTCGATTTCCGCTTGCTTGGTTTCGTCGAGTTGGAGGTTGCGGATGAAAGAACCCCAAAATGTCGAACGAGCCTGAAATTGCTGGCCTGCGTCACGAATTGCTGCGAGCAGAAACACCGGCACGAATTGTTGGAGTTCAGGAAGAAAGCGACGTGTTGGGGCGTTGAGAGGTTTATCGTTCAGGTCGAGAAAGTTCCATTCATATGCGTAATCCTTTGCCTTAATGTCATAGCCACATTTGAACGAAAGCCGCACCTCGCTCATTCCATCCGTGGCGGCTTGAACAATCCCAGATAGTCCCTGCGAAATGGATTCGGGCCACTCATCAACTTTTTCTTCGCGAAAAACGAGGTGAACCGTAATTGGAGGAGCTTTGGTCGGGTCACTGTCCTTTGAGGAAAGGTGATAGTCGTATTCAGAGAATGGAATCGCCCGCCGTGTTGCTCCGCGTCCAAGGCACAAATATAGGCAATCCAAAATGCTCGTCTTTCCTGAGTTGTTTTCTCCGATAAGAACCGTGGTGCGTTCGAGTTCAAGCTTTAGGTGCTGGATACCGCGAAAGTGGTCGATGGTTATGGTCTTCAGAATCACTCATGCACCGCCTTTGCCGCTGCCAAATTCAGTTCGCAATGAATGGGCGTCGCAAAATGGTATCCGACGCCCACCATTCCGCATATTCACCCGAAATGACGCGAGATACTTTCGGGCGTGGAAACGGGAATCGAATCGGGGGCCAGCGCGGGGGATAGTTAAGCGCATGGCGCGCGCCGAAAAGGGAGCCACCGCAACGGGCCGATGGCTC
>Ga0208589_1000326_pt1 | contig 23289 bp, 28 predicted proteins | sample NGESurshal092012_2_FD_184486 | JGI IMG/M metagenome (GOLD analysis project Ga0208589, IMG submission 184486) | Arctic peat soil microbial communities from Barrow, Alaska - NGEE Surface sample F53-2 shallow-092012 (SPAdes) | ecosystem: Environmental > Terrestrial > Soil > Wetlands > Peat ... | reverse complement strand
GGGAGCCGCTTCACGTCCCAGTCGAACGAGGCGGGCAGCGTCTCGTCGAAGTCGTTCGCGTCGAAGACCAGCTGCCGGTCCGGCGCGGCGAACATGCCGAAGTTGAGCAGGTGCGCGTCTCCGCAGGCCTGCACCCGGATGTCCGTGGTGGGCAGGTGGGCCAGGTCCCAGGCCATCGGCGCGGCCGCACCACGGAAGTAGGCGAACGGCGAGGCGGCCATCCGGCCGTGCCGGATCGGCACCAGGTCAGCTACCCGGCTCCTGGCCTGCTCCTCCAGGATCTTGACCGGATCCGGCCGGTCCGGCGGCAGCGACCACTCCGCATGGCTCGACCTCGGCACGAACTTGCGCCGCTCCCGGCCCAGCTGCCGCCACTCTTCCGGCGTGAGGATCTCGTGCGGCTCGGACAGTACCCCCGGCGAAATCTTGCTCATGCGTTTACTACCCCCTAGACGTCCCCCGCAGGAGGCCCCCGCCCCTGCCCGTCCTGAGGCCCAGGGTACGTGGTGCCGTCTGGGCCCCCCGTCCGTAGGGTGGTCGGGTGCCCCGTGACCGCCTCGCCGATCTGCCGTACGCCGGCCGCCTGACACCGCACCAAGGGCGCTTCGCGGCGGACGACGACTACGAGGGCACCCACTTCGACGGGCTCGACCTCGAGGCGCCCCGCGCTCTGGGCAGCCGGTTCCTGGAATGCGCCTTCACCGACGTCACCGTGCAAGACGGACAGCTACGCCGGGCCACGTTCAACGACGTGTGGCTGCGCGGGGTGCGGCTGACCGCGACCGAGCTCGCCGACAGCAACTGGAACGACGCGACCATCATCGGCTCGATGGCCGCCGGGGTGACCGCGCATGGGTCGCGGCTGCGCCGGGTCGCCTTCCGGGGCTGCAAGCTGCACGGGGTGAACTTCCGCGCGGCGACACTCACCGAGGTGACGTTCGAGGACTGCGTGCTGCGCGAGGTGGATTTCGGCGGGGCCACCCTGCGGCGCTGCCAGTTCCCCGGCTCACAGCTCCGCGAGACGGACTTCAGCCGGGTCACTCTGGACGCAGTGGATCTGCGCGGCGCGGAGCTGGGCATCATCATCACGCCCGGGGCGCTGAGCGGGGCGACGATTACCCCCGCTCAGCTGGGCGAACTAGCCCCGGTGCTGGCCGAGCACGCCGGGATCACCGTGGCGTGACCTCCGCCATCCGGGACCAGTCGGTGCCCGGGATCGTCGTGTTGATGATCTGCGGCGTCTCGGCCGCGGCGTCGGGCGCCCAGCCCACGAACTTCTTGAAGTGGTCGGAGTTGACGTGGGCTCCGGCCGCGTCGTCCTGGAAGGCCTCGACCAGCACGAACTGGTCCGGGTTGTCCACGCTCCGGGACCACTCGAAGAAGATGTTGCCCGGCTCGGACCGGGTGCCCTGGGTGAACTCCGCCACGTCGGCGAGCCAGTTGCCGCTCCGCTCGGGCTTGATGGTCCACTTGACGACGATGAAGATCATGGATGTCCCCTTCGGCATCGATCGCGGCACAGACGGTCCGGGACCACGGGCACCCCGGAAGCACGGGGAAGGCCGGAGCCTGGTCGCAACTGGTCAGCATGATCCTACAAACGCCGGCCCCGGTGACCGTCTCAGGCTGCGACGTTTTCGGCTCCTGCGGGCTTGCGGGCCTCGATCAGGAAACGCTGGGCATGCGCCACGAACGGGCCCTCGGACTGGATCTTCTCGTGCAGCCGCCGCAACGGGGCCAGGTAGCCCGCCACGCTGAATCCGGGCACCGTCCAGAGCACCTTCCGCAGGAAGTAGACGACCGCGCCCACGTCGTTGAAGACCGCCCGGAGCGCCTGCTCGCGCAGGTCAGTGACCACCAGGCCGGCCGCCTCAGCCTGCACCCTGGCCCGGCTCGCGCTGCGGGCCTGGCTGACCGGCTGCGAGCCCATCATGAAGTCGGTCAGCTCCCGGTTCGAGCCCGCCCCGACCTGCTGGGACAAGAAAGTGCCCCCCGGGCGGAGCACCCGCCCGATCTCCGGCCAGACCAGTTCGACCGGGTGCCTGCTGACCACCAGGTCGAAGGTTCCCGCGGCGAACGGCAGCCCGGCGTCGTCCGCGGCCTGCACCACCCGCGCGCCCAGCGGGGCCAGGCTCCGCCGGGCCAGGTCCACGTTCGGCGGCCACGACTCGGTAGCGGCCAGGACAGGTGGCGGCGCCGGGATGCCCGCCAGCACCTCGCCGCCTCCGGTCTGGATGTCCAGCGCCGCGCTGGCCTGCGCCATCCGTTCCGCCATCAGCGCGGCGTAACCCCAGGCCGGGCGTTCCTCGGTGGCCCGGCCGTCGAACCAGGAGAAGTCCCAGCCCGCCACCGGGACGGCGGCGCCCTCGGCCAGCAGCCTCGCGAACTCCAGATCTTCCGGCACGGCAGCAGGGTAGGCACCGCCACGGCGCCCCGGCAAAGGCTTATCCGCGGACCGGGCCGCCGGGCTCAGGCCAGGCGGGCCGGGAACCCGCCGGTCGCGATGGGGCCCCACCGCTCGATCGTGACCCGGATCAGCGACTTGCCCTGCCGCTGCATAGCCGCCCGGTACTCGTCCCAGTCGTCATGCTCGCCGGCGATGGACCGGAAATAATCCACCAGCGGCTCGAGGGCCTCGGGCAGGTCGAGCACTTCGGCGGTGCCGCTGAGCTGCACCCAGGCCCCGCCGAAGTCGTCCGACTGCACCAGCACGTCGACCTGCGGGTGACGGCGGGCGTTGTGCGCCTTGGCCCGCTCCGGGTAGGTCGCGATCACCACGCGGCCTTCCTCGTCGAGGCCCGCCGTGACCGGGGAGAGCTGGACGGTCCCGTCCCTCTTCGTGGTGACCAGCACCACATGGTGCCGGCTCCGGACGAAGTCGAGCAGTTCCTCGCGGGCCACGACGTCGGCGGTGGCTATCTGGGGGCTCATGGCGTCCTCGGCATGACGCCTATCGTAAGGGGCGTCGCTCGTCAGGACCCAGCGCGCCGCATGCCATGCTGGCCTGCATGTCCCAGCCTGACGTCCGTCCTGTGCTCACCCGGACCCTGAGCACTAGCGACTTCACCGTTCCCCGTGAAGACCGTTATTTCGAGGACTACTTGCCGGGCGCGGTCTATGAGTACGGGTACCTGACCGTCAGCGAGGCGGAGATCCTCGGATTTGCCCGGCAGTTCGACCCGCAGCCCATCCACATCGACCCCGGATTCGCCGCGACCGGGCCGTTCGGCGGGGTGATCGCCAGCGGCTGGCACACGGCGAGCATGATGATGCGGCTGTTCGCCGACCACTACCTGTCCCGGGTGGCCAGCCTCGCGTCGCCGGGCATCGACGAGCTGCGCTGGCCCGCCCCGGTGCGGCCCGGTGATCAGTTGCGGCTGCGGACCACGATCGTGGAGGCCCGCCCGTCGCGGTCCAAGCCCGACCGCGGGCTGGTGCGCACCAGGGGCGAACTGGTCAATCAGGACGACCGGATCGTGCTGCACCTGGTGGCCATGAACCTGCTGGGCCGCCGCGAACCTGGCTGACGGCCGGGGGCCATAATCACCGGATGACCGCGCGCACCCCGACGATCGTCGCCACCAGCATCGGTTTCTGGCCTGCCGGGCACGGGCCGATGGACTTCCGGCTCGGCCCGTCCTACGCGCACGCGGCGTCGCTGGCCCGGGCGGGCGGCAGCCCCCGGGTCTGCCTGGTCGGCACCGCCGTCGGTGACGCGCCGGAATGGCTGGCCGCGATGTACTCAGCCTTCGGCCGGGCCGGGTGGCGGCCCAGCCACCTCGCGCTGTTTCCCGAGCCCAACCTCCCCGACATCACCGAGCACCTGCTGGCGCAAGACGTGGTGTGGGTGACCGGCGGCAGCGTGGCGAACCTGCTGGCGCTGTGGCGGCTGCACGGAGTGGACCAGGCCATGCACGCCGCCTGGGAGGCGGGCGTGGTGCTGATGGGCGTGTCCGCCGGCTCGCTGTGCTGGTTCGCGGGCGGCACCACCGACTCCTTCGGCCTGCCGCTGCGCCCGGTGACCAACGGGCTCGGGTTCCTGCCTTACTCCAACAGCCCGCACCACGACGCGGAGGAGCAGCGGCGGCCGACCATTCACCGGCTGATCGGGGACGGCACCCTGCCCGAGGGCTACGCCACCGACAACGGCACCGGGCTGGTCTTCGAGGGCATCGACCTGGTGGACCGCATCACCGAGGTGGACGGCGCGCGTACCTGGCACATCACCCGCCGCCCCGATGGGACGGTCGAGGAAACCGCCCTCCCCACCCGGCTCCTTCCCTCCTGACCCCGCCCCGCCGGCGTCACCGCACTCCGCCCGGACGCCATGAATGAAGGATTAGTGCACTCAGGACGACAGCAATCCTTCATTCATGCCGTCAGGACAAGCCTGGGACTAGCCTTGCGCGAGGCTGGTGTTAGTGACGTGACCATTGGGGCTCAGTAGCGGGTGTGCATCAGCGCCTGGACGTCATCGAGGGTCTGGTGGGCCAGGGCGCGGGCTCGCTCATTGCCGTCGGCCAGCACCTGGCGCAGGTAGCCGGGGTCGGCCGCCACCTCACAGCGCCGGGCCCGGATCGGGCGCAGCCGCTCGTTGAGCACGTCGGTGACCAGCCGCTTCAGGGCGGCCGCGCCGCCATCCCCGAGATCGGCGGCGACCCGCTCCGGGCTGGTCTCCAGGGACAGGGCGGCGAGCTGGACGAGGTTGGAGACGGCCGGGCGCGAATCCGGCTCGTAGGTGATCGTGCGCTGGCCGTCGGTCTGTGCCGCCCGGATAAGCCGCGCCGTCTCGTCCTCGGTCGCGGCCAGCGAGATCGCGTTGTTCCGGCTCTTGCTCATCTTCTGGCCGTCGGTCCCGAGCAACAGCGGGGCGTCGCTGAGCAGGGCGTCCGGCGCGGCGAAATACGGCTGCCCGGGGCAGTAGCGATCATTGAAGCGCCGGGCGATGGTCCGGGTCAGTTCCAGATGCGGCAGCTGGTCCTTGCCCACCGGCACCAGGTTGGCGTGGCAGAACAGGATGTCGGCCGCCTGATGCACCGGGTAGGTGAACATCAGCGCGCTCATCGACGCGCCGCCGGAGGCGCCGAACTCCTCTTTCACGGTCGGATTGCGGCTCACTTCCGCCACGCTGACCAGGCTGAGGAACGGGATCAGCAGCTGGTTCAGCGGCTCGATCTGGCTGTGCGCGAAGATCGCCGCCCGCTGCGGGTCGATACCGACGGCCAGGTAGTCCGCGACCAGGCCGAGCACGTCAGCCGGCAGGGTTTCGGGGGCGTCCCGGTCGGTGAGGGTCTGGTAGTCCGCGATCAGCACCATGACCTGGACCCCCGAGTCCTGAAGGCGGACCCGGTTGAGCAGGGTGCCGAACAGGTGGCCGACGTGCAGCGGGCCGGTGGGCCGGTCCCCGGTCAGCACCCGGAACCGGCCGGGATCCTCCCGGATGGCCACGTCGAGGGCAGCGCTGCGCTGGCGGGCCGCCTGGAGCGAGGATGCCTGCCCGTGGCTGGCGGACAGGGTGCTGGCTTGCCCGGCATTGGCGGGCAGAGTGCTGGCGGGCACAGGAACCTCCTGGGAAACAGGCCTCCAGCCGCAACCAGCCCATGACACGAAACTGGCCCGCCAGAGGCGGGCCATCGGACATGAGACAGCTACCGCCTTACCGCGGCCGCCACCACCCCATGCATCGCGTCACCATTCCATCCTAGAGGCGGGAGAGCGTGGCCAGGGCGATATAGCGTGGGCAAGTGGGACGGGCGGTCATCATCGGCGGGACTGGGGCGATCGGGCGGGCGACCGCCCGGCGGCTGCTCGCCGCGGGCTGGTCAGTCGACCTCACGGGGCGGAATCCGGCCCGGATGCCGCGCGACATCGCCGCCTCGGGCGGCCGGTTCATCGCCGCGGACCGGGCCGACGCCGCGCGGTTGCGGGCGGTGTGCGGCACGGGCGCCGGCCTGCTGGTGGACTGCGCCTGCTACACCGCCGAGGACGCGAGGAACCTGCTGCCGCTGGCCTGCGACGCGGCGTCAACCGTCATGATCTCCAGCAAAGCCGTGTACGCGGACGCGTCCGGCCACCACTCCAATTCGACGGTGAAACCCGACTTCGGCGGCCCGGTCCGGGAAGACCAGCCCACGGTCGCGCCCGGTGACGGTGACCACCGGACCGGGGAGGGGTACCCGGCGAACAAGGTCGCCGCCGAGCAGGTGCTGCTGGACAGCGGCGCGCCGGTTACCGTGCTGCGCCCGTCCAAGATCCACGGTCCCGGGGCCCGGCAGCCCCGGGAGTGGATGTTCGTCAAGCGCGTGCTCGACCGCCGGCCCGTGGTGTTCCTGGCCCACCGGGGCGCGGGCGTGGACCACCCGACGGCCGCCGCGAACGTCGCGGCGCTCATCGAGCTGGCCGCGCGCCGGCCGGGACGCCGCATCCTGAACGCCGCCGACCCGGACGCGCCCAGCGCGCTGGAGATATCCCGGATCATCGCCCGCCACCTCAGGCACGCCTGGGACGAGGTGCTGCTGGACGGCCAGGAAGCCCCGGCCAGGCTGGGCCGGACTCCGTGGGACAAGCCGCACCCGTTCGTCCTCGACATGACCGCCGCTGCCGGGCTCGGTTACGTCCCGGCCGGTGATTACGCGGCCACGGTGGGCGCCGAGGTGGACTGGCTCGCCGCCGCAGCCCGGGGCGGGGAGGACGCGGACCTCATCCCGGGTCCGGGCGACAGCTACTTCGGGCCGTTGCTGGACTACCCGGCCGAGGATCGCTGGCTGGCCGGCCGGCGGATGGCGGGCACAGGATGAGGTAGTAAGCCACCATGAGCCGAATGCGGATGCTGGAGCCTGGCCCGCGGATCGCGGATCCGCTAGAACCGTATGCGCAGGTCAAGCGCTCGCGGCCCGATGGCCGCTGCTGGTTGATGGCGCACATGGTCGGCGGCCTGGACGGGTCGGCGGCGATCGGGGGGCGGGTCGGTGACCTGTCTACCGCAGCGGATGCGGAGCTGTTCCGGCTGATGCGGGCGCTGGCCGACGTAGTGCTGGTCGGGGCCGAAACGGTGCGCGCCGAGCACTACGGGGTGGTGCGGCTGCCGCCGGAGCGGGCCGCGGCGCGGGTGGCGGCCGGGAAGCCGGCCACGCCGCCGCTCGCCGTGGTAACCCGGTCACTGGAGCTGGACTGGTCCGCGAAGGCCTTCGCGGACGCGCCGCCGGACGCCCGGACACTGGTGATCACCTGCGCAGCTGCGGATCCGCGCCGCCTGGAGCAGGCCCGGCAGGTGGCGGACGTCATCGTGGCCGGGCAGGACCTGGTCGATCCGGGACTGGCCGCGGCGCGGCTGACCGAGCTGGGCCACCGGGTCGTGCTCTGCGAGGGCGGCCCCCGCTGGCTGGGCGAACTGGTCGCCGCCGGTCTCGTGGACGAGCTCTGCCTGACCCTCGCCCCGCTGATGGGCGGGGACCCGCTGCCGGTGGCGGTCGCGCCCCCGGGCGCCCCGCTGGAAAAGTTCTCACTGCGGCACGTGCTGTGCAGTGACGCCGGTGATGACGACACCCTGTTCCTGCGCTACGAGCGAGGTACCGATGGCCCGTGACGCCTTCGGCTCCATCATGTCGTCGCTGGACAACCCGCTGATCGTGGTGACCACGGCCGAAGGAGATGAACGGGCCGGCTGCCTGGTGGGTTTCCACGCCCAGTCCAGCATCCACCCGGACCGCTACTGCGTCTGGCTGTCCAAGGCGAACCACACCTACCGGGTCGGACTGCGCGCGACCCACCTGGCCGTCCACTTCCTCACGGCCAGCGACCTCGCGCTGGCCCAGCGGTTCGGCACGCTGACGGGAGACGAGACAGACAAGTTCGCGGGGCTGCGGGTGAGCCCTGGCCCGGGCGGGGTGCCGGTGCTGGAGGACTGCCCGCACCGGCTGATCCTGCGCCGGGTCGTGCTGCTCGACGAGGGCGGCGACCATGTGTGCGTGACCAGCGAGCCGCTGGCCGCGGAGAGCAGCGGGGCGTTCGAGCCGCTCCGGCTCTCCCAGGCCGGGCACCTCGAGCCGGGGCACGGGGCACGGGAGCGGCCCGGCCCGGCGACCGAGCGGGCCACCCCGCGCGCTCCCGGCCGGGAGCGTCTAGGCCGGGGGCGGGACCAGCTCGACGTCGATGATCTCGGTCCGGGCGACGGCCTGGTCCCGCTCGGCCGCGAGGGCGGTCCGGCGAGGGTCGCTCGTGTAGGCGTCCAGCGCGGCCGCGGACGGGAACTCGAACAACTGGATCTCGGCCGGCTGCCCGTCGGCGCCGCTGCCCGGGTCGCCGACCACCCCGCTAGCCCGGGCGCGCAGCACCCCGCCAGCCCGGGCGCGCAGCACCACCCGGCCCCCGTGGTCGGGGACGAAGCGCAGAACCCGGTCCTCGTACGCGGCGAGGGCCGCCTCCGCGCCGGGGTGCGCCCAGAGCAAGACACATAGCGTGCGGGGCATCGCGTCACTCCTCCAGCAGGCGTTCCCACATGATCTCGTCGTGCCAGGCCCCCACGGTGAAGATGCGCGAGCGGGCGATGCCGATCGGCCGGAAGCCGTTGTTGCGCAGCACGTTCTGGGACGCGGTGTTCTCGATCTGGGTGAACGCCTCCGCGCGATGCAGGCCGAGGTCCCGGGTCATCAGCCGGGTCACCAGGCCGACGGCCCGGGTCGCGTGACCCTGGCCCTGGTGCGGGGTCCCGACCCAGTAACCGATAGACGCCTTCCGCCAGGCGCGCTGCAGGATCTCCTGGACAGTTACTTGCCCAATAACGGTCTGTCCGGCCAGGATCACCCCCGGCCAGGACTCGCCGCTGCGGTACCGGTCGAGCATCCGCTCGATCCGCCGGCGCTGCCCGTCGGGCGTGTAGTAGTCCGGCGGGAAGGCGGGGTTCCACCGGGCGGTGACCTCGGCATCGCGGCGAAGATGCGCGGTGATGGGATCGACGTCGCCGGTGGTGATGAGCCGGATATCGGTGACCGCGCTGCTCATCCGCCCGACCCTACCGCCGGGGCCGGTCAGGTCAGCGACACGGACCGCTTCTCGTCGGGGTCCTGCGGTGCGAGGCTGGCGGGCAGGTGGAGCGTGGACCCGCCGGTGAGTGACGGAGCTGACTCGCCCGGGTAGTACCGCAACTCCATCACCCCGCAGTTGGGCACCGGGTACAGGCTGGTGAACGCCCGGAACCGGCGCATGTCCTCCGGCCCGGGGACGGCCACGCCGGTCAGCAGGAACCAGGCCACGGCGCGCATGAAGATGCCGTGGGTGAAGACCACGACCGGCCCGGTGCCGCGGCTGCCGAGCCGGTCGGTAAAGCTGGTGACCCGGCCGATCAGGTCGGCGAACGACTCCGCCCCGGGCTCGGTGAGCTCCGGGTCGGCCCGCTCCCAGTACGCCCGGACCTCAGGATCGCGCTCATGCGAGGTGGTGGGACGCCCGGGAGGACCCAGGTAAGAGAACTCCTGGACGGGCCATTCCTCGACGGCCGCCCCGGGGTAGCGGTCGATCGAGGGCTGCGCGGTCTGCCTGGCCCGCAGGTACGGCGACGTCACGATGAGCTGCGGCGGGTCCGCGAACACCACGGCTACGTGCTCCGCCTGCCGGTGCCCGAGCCCGGTCAGCGGGATCTGCCGCCAGTCACTCGAGAGCAGCCCGGCGTTGGATTCACTTTGCCCATGCCGGATCAGCCACACACGGACCACATCAGCCTCCTTGTGCGTTAGCCCAGCCACCCGGACCGGCCGGCGACCGGTCACGGCTGGCGGGCGCGAAGGCCGCCATCAGGGCTGGGCTCTCCGCACAAGTGTGGCGTTTGACTCGGTCTGACCGGAGCGGGAGGCTGGGACCGGCTGGCGGGCGGCGCTGCCCGGGGCCGGAACCGGATAGGCCGTCGCTGGAGGGCCATCGCGGGAGGGACCATGTCGTGGTGGGGCGGGGCGGTCCGCTTGGGCCGCGCTTACCGGCTCGACATGATCTGGGTGGCCTTCGTCGGGATCAACCTGGCCGCGATGCGGCTGCTGCCCGCCTGGGGGACAGTGCCGTTCCTGGCCATAGTCCCGCTGATCGCGCTGATGTTCCTGGTCATGGTCTGGCACGGCCGGCGCCGGATCGCGGCGATGGAGGAGCAGCTCACCGCGATGGAGGAAGTGCAGCGGATCTCCCAGGAGAACCTGCGCCTGCTAGAGGAGCAGCACCGGTTCCTCCAGGACGCGTCGCACGAGCTGGGCACGCCGATCACGGTGGCGCTGGGGCACGCCGAGCTGATGGAACGGGCCGCCAGCGAGACGGTGCTGGCCGACGACGCCCGGGTGGTGGCCGGGGAGCTGAGGCGGCTGGGGCGGATGGCCAGCCGGATCCTGCTGCTGGCCTCGGCGGGCAGCCCTGATTTCCTGCACCCGGAGCCGGTCACCGTCGAATCCGTCCTCGGCGACGCCCTCGAACGCTGGGGTTACCTGCCCCGGCAGTGGCGGTTCAGCCCGGCCGCGGACGTGACGGTCGTGGCCGACCGGGACCGTCTCGCCCTGGCCCTGGACGCGCTGCTGGAGAACGCGATCGCGCACACGGGCAGCGGCGACGAGATCGAGGTCAGCGCCCGGGGCGGGGACGGGCACGTGGTCCTGATGGTGGCGGACTCGGGAACCGGCATCGCCCCGGCCGACCTGGACCGGATCTTCCAGCGGTTCGCCCGGGCCCACCCCGGGCGGGGCAGCGAAGCGGGCGGGTTCGGGCTCGGCCTGGCCGTCGTGCAGGCCGTCGCGACGGCTCATGGCGGCTCGGTGCAGGTGCGGAGCAGGCCGGGCCGCGGCTCGTCGTTCGAGCTCATCCTGCCTGTCGGCCGGTCCGCCGCCGAACCGGTTATGACCTCGTCCGGGCCAGCGTCTCGGTCAGCACGCGGCGAGTCTGCGCCGGGTCGATGACGTCGTCGATCTCGAAGACGGCCGCGGTGCTGAGCGCCTTGCCCTTCTCGTAGTACTCGGCGACCAGCTGCTCGTAGCGCTGCTGCCGGGCGACCGGGTCGGTGATCTCGGCCAGTTCCTTGCGGAAGCCCAGCCGGACCGCCCCTTCCAGCCCCATCCCGCCGAACTCGCCGGTCGGCCAGGCCACGCACAGCAGGGGCGCCTTCAGGTCGCCGCACGGCCGCGGTCTTCTCGGCCTCTGGCCCGACCATGAACCCGGGGGTGTCGCACAGCGACACGATGGCGATTCCGTGGGCCTCGCAGAGCTGGAGGAACCGGGTGGCCTTATCGGCGGCGTTTACCCGTCCCACCGTGTACGCGTACTTCGAGTCCAAGGACCAGGTGTTCCACTCGCTGGCGGACCGGGTCCGCCAGGAAGTGCTGCGCTTGCAGGAGGACGCGGACACGTCCTCACCGGCCGGGACCGCCCGGTCCACCCTGACCGCGCTGCTGGACGTGTTCGTGCGCCACCATGGGGCGCTGACCGTGCTCGCCCACCAGGCGCTCAGCGACCCGCGGGCCCGCGGGCTCCGCGACGACATCTACGCCCGGACCAACCGGCGGCACGCCCGCTTCCTGGAGCGGATGGAAGCGGCTGGCCGCGCGGACCTGGCCGTGCCCGCCGGCGTTCTGGCGGAGGTGATCATGGGGACGGTCAGCCGGTTCGCCGGCCTGGTGACCGACACTCCCTCCCGCCAGCAGCAGCTCGCCCGTGACCTGGTCGCCCTGTACCTCCGGCTGACCGGCCTGGACGCGCAGGAGTAGGGGGGGCAGACCGTTAGAGATGGTGGGTGGCCAGCCGCGGCCCGCCACGCCGGCGGTCGCCCGCGGCGGCCCGCATGGCGGGGATGGTCTCGGCGGTGACGAGCCCGTGCTCGGCGGTGAGCTCGTCGATGATGGGGAACGCCGCGGCGATCCGCTCCGGGCTGTCGATCACGATGGTGACCGCGGGCACATGACGGCCCAGCTGGAGGAGCCGGTCACCGTGCGGCGCGTGGTCGCCGTGAAACCCCCAGATCCCGCGCAGCGTCGTCGCACCGCTGATCCCGGCGGAGCGCAGCCGCCGCACGAGGGCCCGGTGCACCGGCTGGCCGGCGTGCTGGGCCGCTTCGGAGCTGAACACCATGAGCTTCTGCCACAGCGCCATGCCCTGCTCATCGGCGGCCGGCAGCGGGTCAGGCGGCGCGAGGAGCCGCCCGTCACGCTTGCACACCTGGACCCGTTCCAGGGTGGCGAGCGGGCGGCGGAGCAGCGCACCCAGTTCGGGCAGCGCCCGCCCGATCTGGTCACCGGAGCCGACCGCGATGACCATCATGGGCACCTCGGCATTGCGGCCGAAGAACCTGGCCCGTTCCCGCCGGCCGTGGGCCGTGCCGTCCACGCCGAGCAGCGCGGTCGCCCCGGCGATGCCGCGGCGGTGCAGCAGGTCACAGACGGCCACGAAGGCGGGTACCCGGTAAACCCGTTCCTGGCGGCCCAGGTAGATGGTGAGCTTGCCCGAGCCGGGCAGGTCCCCCGGGACGCCGGGGAGGCCAGCCTCGGCCGTGAGCAGCCGTGCCCGTTCCAGGGTGACCAGCCCGGCGCGGTTGAGTTCGAGCGTCGGGCCGAGCACCGCTTCGATGAGCGGGCGACTGTCCGCCGCGATCGCGGTCAGCGGCAGGTCCTCGGACAGGGTCAGCGACCGGTCGGTGCGCAGGCGGTGCTTGAGGCCGAACCCCTCGGTGCCCCGCAGCAGGATGCTCGCGGCGATCTCCTCGCGTCCGTACAGGTCGATCAGGGCATCCGCGACGAACCGGCCTCCGGTCCGCTGGCGCTCACCGAAGTAGCTGGTCAGCTTGATGCTGTCCGTACTCACAGGTGCACTCCGATCAGCCGTCCCAGCGCGGCCGCGGCGACGCCGAGGACCAGGCTGACGATCACGTTCGCCGCCGCCTTGCGGTACTGGCGTTCCTCGGCCAGCCGGTCGGTCTCGAACATCCACGTCGAGAACGTCGTATACGAGCCGACCGCGGCGGTGCCCGCCAGCAGCGCCTGGTCGTGACCCAGCGCCAGCCCGGTGAGGAGCCCGAGGATCACCGCGCCGGACACGTTGACGGCGAGAGTGCCGAACGGGAAGTCACGGCCCACGGCCGACGCCACCATCCCGTCGGCCACGAAGCGGACCACCGAGCCGGCCCCGCCGATGAGGATGACCCCGGCCCACAGGAGCATGGTCACGGCTGTCTCCTCATCGCAGCACCCGCACCCGGCGGACGAACGCGGTGGCCAGGTAGATCGCGGCGAAGCCGGCCACCACGCTAGCCGCCGCGTAGCCGATAGCCAGGTCCCACGCGTGCGCGTCGATCATCTTCAGGATCTCCACCTGCATGGTGGAGAACGTGGACAGGCCGCCGCACAGCCCGGTACCCAGCAGTGGCCGCCGGTAGCTGGACAGCGGCAGCCGTTCCTGCAGGCGGGTGACGAAGTAGCCCAGGAGGAACGCCGCCACGACGTTGACCGCGAACGTGGGCCACGGCCACGCCGTCGCCGGGCGCGGGAACGCCTCGGCCAGCCCGGCCCGGAGCAGGGTGCCGAGCGCACCGCCGACGAAGATGGCGGCCACCTCACGGCGGTCGATGCGGGGCATGCTCCGCCGGTCGCCCCCCGGCGGAGCCGGGGCCGGAACCACGACCAGCTCAGCGGTCCGTGATTCGGCCCGGTCCGGGCCAGCGGGCCCGCCAGGATCGGCCGTGAGGTCAGGCAACGCGGATAGCCTCCGTGCGCAGCGGTCTGAGTAGAAGCCATCAGGGAGGTGCAGGAGTTCCTGCCCGGACGGCCGCGAGGTCAGGTCTGGGCGCTGGCCTGCTCGACGGCGGCGGCGATGGCCTCGCTCTCCGCCGCGACCGCCACGCCCGCGACCAGCACGGTCGGGGTCGCTTCTACCCCGGCAGCGAGGGCGCGTGCGGTGACGAACGGCGGCCAGTCCAGGTACTGCCCCTCCGACACACAGGAGGCAAAGGCCGGCCCGAGCCCCACAGACTCGCCAATCGCGATGAGTTCGGCGTCGCTCAGCCCGGCGCTGCCCTCCGGGGGCTGGTCCACGAACAGCGCGTGCGCGTAGTCCATGAACCGGTCCCGGTCCGCGGCGCAGCCGGACGACGCCGCCGACCGGGTCGAGTACTGCGTCGTCGAGGCCTGGTCGAGGAAATTCATCGGATGGTAGACGAGGCTGATCCGGTGCTCGGTCACCAGAGCGGCCAGCGCCGGCCCGGCGGACAGCTCGAAGCGCCGGCAGAATGGGCACAGGAAGTCGATGTAGACATCCACGGTGATCGGGCCGTCTCCGACAACGACCCCGTCACCCCCGGGCGTGGCGCCGGACGGGACACGGCTCGGAACGGGCGGTGCGGTCACTGGGCTCTCCGGCATGATCGGCAGTCTGGCGTCCTGCCAGGATCACACAGTCAGGCCGGCGCCACCCTAGCCGGGTTGACGGTTCTTCAGCGCGAATGTGAACGCCCGCCAGCCGGCCCAGCGGTTTAGCGGCGTGCCGTCAGCAGCCGTCGTAGGCGGTCCAGTTCGAGGCCCCCCCGGCGTTGATGGCGTTATCGAAGATCTGGTCCTGGTATGCCGGTCCGGCCACGCCGTACTCGCTGGCGGCGCCACCGTACTTCTCCCAGGTGCTCTCGACGAACTGGTACGCCCCGCCGCCGTTACCGGGCCCCCAGGCGTAGCTGCCGCCCTCTTCAGCGGTGCGGATGCAGACCCCGAGCGGGGAATGGGCCGGATCCGAGCCGCCAGAACTGGGGGCGCTGGCCGCCGGGGTCGCGCTCGCGGTCGGCTGGGCAGCGGCCTGTTTCTCCTGGGCGGCGGCCTGCTGCTCCGCGGCCTTCTTCTTGGCCAGCCGGACCGCGGCCAGCCGGACCGCGGCCAGCCGGGCGAGGTACTTGCGGCGGATGGCCCGGGCGTTGTCGCGGACGTTGCGGGACGCGACCTGGTGGCGGACGTCGATCATCATTTCATCGCTGTTGAGACTCGACGCGGCGCTCGTCACCGAGATCTTCGCGTGGGAGCTGGTGGACGCCGCGGAGCCTGGTGACCCGCCGCCCGACAAGAACAGGAAAGCCGCAGCTACGCCTGCGAGCGTGACTGCGGCCAGTACCGGCACGCCGATCTTGACGGCGGGTTTCCGGGAAGTCTTGGGCCTGGAATGACGGGGTGCTGGGGGCATCCCACTCCTGTCCGCGAGGCTTCGCGTGCACCTGGCGAGCTGGCGTCAGCAGAGGAGCCAACGTCAGGTGGCGCAGGGAACGCCTGTTCTGGGCGAACTTACTGGGACCTGAACGTCAGCGCAGGAAAACGCCGAAATAGCGCCTTAATGGACCAGAACCGTGATATCGCTCCCGGCGCGCCGGATCAGGCGGCGGCAGGCGCTCGGGACGACCGGCCCGCGAGGCTGACGGATCGGCGCCCGGCGCCGGAGGTCTCGCCGGTCTAGAGGGGCTGATCAGCGGTTACGCCGCTCCCGCTGCCGGTCGCGGCGGATGGCGTCCTCCAGCGCGGCCAGGCTGGCCGCGATGTCCTCCTGGCGGTAGCGCCCGACCCAGGACCGCATCAGGGCGGCCAGCGGAGCCGGGAAAAAACAGGAGGTCTCGACCGAAACTCCCTCGACCTGCGTGAGCTGGTCCCGCACGGCCTCCGGGTCCGAGCCCGGCCGGAGCGTGACGAGGATCCGCACCTCCCGCTCCCCCGATTCCTCGTCGATGTCTGCGACGGGCAGTGTCGTTCGCCGGGCCAGGTCTGAATGGGAGTCCGCCCACCGGCGCGTCACCGCCCGGTTGACGATCGCGTGCGCCACATCCGCGGACATCGTCCTGGCCGGCAGCGTCTCGATGACCAGGTGGGCGGGGCGCGGGGGCCGGGGGCCCACCCCTCCGGACCCCACTACCACCGTGTGGCCGGCCGGGGCCGGCGGCGGATGCGCGGGGGGTTCGGGGACGGGAACACCGGTCACCGTGATCCGGCCGGTCTCGCGGAGCACCGCGCGGCGGCCCCGCATGAGCGCGGCGATGTCCCCGGTCACCGTGCAACCGGTCACGGAGCAGGGGGCCCCCACAAGGCTGAGCACCTCAGCCTCAGGCACACCCGGCTCCTCCAGCAGCCGCCGGAGCGCCGCCAGGACCCGGGCCGGCTCCAGCGGCGGCTGCGTGCCGCCCCGGTAGGTGGTGCCGTTGATCAGGCCCACCGGGACCGGGGCCAGCCGGTGGGCCTCGGCATCCAGCACGAGCTGGCCGGCGTAGGAGGGGCGGCACTCGGTGTACCCAGGGCCGGCCGGGGAGCTGAAGCTGCGGTCCCCGGCGTTGCCCATCACGACGACGGTGCGGACCGGGATGATCCAGGGCCGGGCCAGGTCGAGCACCACTTCGTAGGCGTACCGCGGGCCGAGCCCGATACGTTCCTCGATGCCGGCCAGGACCCTGGCCGACCGGGGGTACGCCCGCGGCCCGCCGCCGGTGGCCGCGTCGAGCGCCTCCAGCACGGCCAACTCGACCGGGGCACACCCGCTGCGGTCACTCACCGCTCAGGTCCTTGAGCCGGCGCCGCAGCGCAAGGACCGTCGCCAGCAGCAAGATCGGACGCACGGGCATCACCCTAGCGACGGGCACCGACGCCAGTCATTCCCGCAATACAGGGACGCGCCCGGTCGCGCTCCCGGAGCCTGCGGCCACCCCGCTCGAGCCCGCCCGCGAGGGCTTGACTGATTAGACCAGTCTGTCTATTATTTGTTGAACAGACCTGTCTACTCAATCGACGTGAGGACTGATCATGACTGAGCACGGCGGCACCGGGTGCAGCACAGCTGTCATCCCGGAGACGGCCGGCCGTCTCCGTGGCGACGTGGCGGTCACGACGCGCCCGGTCCGGCTGGCCGGGGCCGGCGTGGTCCGGCCGCCGGCCCCGGCCACCGCTCCCGGCGGATGGCGGCTGACCGGGCGGCCGGCGTTGTTCCTGCTGGCGTCCCTGATCGTGGCGCTGCTGGCCGCGTCCGCCGCCCCGACGCCGCTGTACGCGATCTACCAGGCGCGGTGGAACTTCACGCCGATCACCACCACGGTGGTGTTCGGGGTGTATGCGGTCGCGGTGCTCGCGTCCCTGCTGACCCTGGGCAAGCTCTCCGACCACGTCGGGCGGCGGCCGGTGCTGCTGTCCGCCCTCGCGGTACAGGCTGCCTCGCTGCTGGTGTTCGCCACCGCTGACGGGGTGCCCGCCCTGCTAGTCGCGCGGGTCGTGCAGGGCCTGGCCACGGGTGCGGCGCTAGGCGCGATCGGCGCGGGCCTGCTGGACGTGGACCGCGAGCGCGGCACCTTCGCCAACGCGGTGGCGCCAGGCATGGGCACCGGGTCCGGCGTGCTGCTGTCCGCTCTGGCCGTGCGCTACCTGTCTGCCCCCACGCACCTGATCTACCTGGCCCTGATGGGCGTGTTCGTGCTGCAGGCCGCCGGGGTCGCCCTGCTGCGCGAGACCGTGAGCCGGAAGCCGGGGGCGCTCGCCTCGCTGCGGCCGGAGATCCGGCTACCCCGCACGCTGCGCCGCCCGGTGCTGACCGCCGCCCCGGTGCTGTTCGCCGTCTGGGCGCTGGCCGGGCTGTACGGGGCGCTCGGCCCTTCGCTGGTGCACGCCCTGACCGGGTCCGCCGACGTGGTGCTGGGCGGGCTGAGCCTGTTCGTGCTCACCCTGACGGCCGTCCTGGCCATCGTCGTGCTGCGCCACGCGGGCGCCCGCACCGTCATGCTCACCGGGGTCCTCACCCTGATCACCGGGGTGGCCATCACCATGCTGGCGCTGAGCATCAAGTCCACGCCCGCGTTCTTCGCGGGCACCGCGATCAGCGGGGCCGGGTTCGGCAGCGGCTTCCAGGGCGGCATCCGGACCGTCGTGCCCCGGGCAGCCGCGCACGAGCGCGCCGGGGTGCTGTCCTTGCTCTACATCGTGTCCTACCTGGGCCTGGGCCTGCCTGCCGTGGTCGCCGGATTCCTTATCGTGCACGGCCTCGGGCTGACCGACACCGCCCTGTACTACGGCGGGGCGGTCATCCTGCTCGCCGCGCTCGCGCTGCCCGGGGTGCTGGGCGCCCGTACCCGCGCCGCCAGCGACATCGCCGCGGAAGCCGGCGCTACCGCCGGCCGCCGCGCGGCCTGACCGGCCCGGCACATGTTCCCCGCGAGCCCCGATGAGCGATAAACTAGACAGAGCTGTCTAAGGGAGATGACCGACATGGCTGTGAAGAACGCGGCCAGACCGTCTGCGCGTGACCGCCTGCTGGCTGCCGCCGACGAGCTGTTCTACGAGGAGGGCGTGCACACGGTCGGGATCGACCGTGTCATCGAGCACGCCGGCGTGGCCAAGGGCTCGCTGTACAACACGTTCGGCAGCAAAGACGAACTGATCCGTGCCTACCTGGAAGGGCGGCACGCCCGCATGGCCCAGCGCATCACCCGGGCGCTGGAGCGCTACGAGACGCCGCGCGGACGCTTGCTGGGCGTGTTCGAGGCTCAGGGCGAAATGTTCGCCGAGCCGGGGTACCACGGCTGCGCGTTCGCCCGGGCCAGCGCCGAATCCCATCCCGGCGACCTGGTCGAGCAGGCCGCCGAGGGCTACCGAGCCTGGGTCCGCGCCCTGTTCACCCGCCTCGCCGGGGAAGCCGGTGTCCCGGACGCGCCGGGGCTGGCCCGCCAGCTGCACCTGCTCTACGACGGCAGCGGGATGTCCGCCCGCATGGACCACGACCCGACGTCGGCGGCAGCGGCCGGCGCCGCCGCGGCCGCCCTGCTCGACGCGGCCCTCGCCACCACCCGCCGCGTCACGGACCGGTCGGGACAGCCCACCTAGTCAGGCAGGACGGCGAGCTGCAGGCCGTCACCGCTCTGACACCTGGCCTCCCGCCGGACGTGACGGGCCGGAGGCGAGCAGCTAACGGCCCGCGTGGTGTTCGCGGATGCGGATGACGATCGCGGCCAGCACAGACAGCAGGCCAAGGACCAGGTAGATGGCCGGGTGCTCCCATGGATCGGCCTGCGGGCTGGTGCTCCGCTCCTGCGTATGCTGTCGGCGGCTTAGGTCCGGAGTGGAGGTTCCCGCTAAAGCCTCCCAGCGGAGGCCTGCGGTTCATCTCCTGGCCGCCTGTCCACCCAAGGATATGAGCTGATCAAGGTAGTGCAGGCTGATTGCCGTCAACCGGAGAGTCCAGCGAAGTGGTACATATCTCCGCTCATTGTGACCACTCGAAAGACGCGGAACCGATCACTTACGAAACCTATATAAATACCCTGACTAGCAGCGCGGAGTACGCCGAGTTTGATATCCGCAGGACCGCCGACAATGTCCTGGTGGTTTATCACGACAGACGCGCCGGACGCGGTGGCCCGCTGGTGGCGGACCTCGAATACCAGGAACTCTGCGACCGGCTGCACCATGTAGTCCCGCGCGTGGACGAGGTGATGGCTCTCCTGGCGGGGCGCCTCATCGGGCATCTCGACCTGAAAGAGACCGGCTACGAGGAGACCCTCGTCGCGCTGGCCTCCTCGATCCTGGGTCCAGGGAATTTCGTCGTCACGACCCTGGAAGATGCCTCGGTCGCCACGATCAAGCGGGCCTTCCCGGACGTCCGGACCGCGCTGTCGCTGGGACGAAGCCTCCGCGGGGTACCGCGGCGCCGCTGGGCCGCTGTGCGGCACAGCGAATTGTTTCCCCTCGCCCGGATCCGCGCCTGCGGCGCCGACTGGGTGGCGGTCAACTACCGGCTGGCGCGGCTGGGCGTGGCCCGGATGTGCCACCGGAACGGCATCGGCATCATGGTCTGGACCGTGGACGACGGCGTGCTGATCGACCAGTTCCTGGTGGACGAGCGGATCGATGTCCTCATCACCAACCGGCCGGGCCACGCGGCCTGCCGCCGGTCCGAGCTGGGTCTGGGCGCAGCCGCTCCGCTGGGCGGGTCAGCCAGACTGGGCCGGATGCCAGTCGCCGGCGAGCATGCCCAGGATGACCAGGTCGGCGAATCGCCCGTTGACCCAGGCCGCACGGCGCAGGCTGCCTTCCGCCACGAATCCGGCCCGGGTCGCCACCGCGATCATCGCGGCGTTGTCGGCCAGCGTCTCCGCCTGGAGCCGCTGCAGCCCGAGTATGGCGAAGCCGTAACCGCACAGCACGCGGACAGCGTCCGTCCCCAGGCCGCGGCCACGGAACCGTGGCCGTAGGGAGATCCCCAGATGGGCCGAGCGGTTATGCCGGTCGATACCCCACATCAGGGCGTCCCCGGCCAGTTCGCCACTGGCCAGGTGCACCACCGAGAAGACCGCGCTGTCCTCGGCCGTGTCTTTCACCCGGTAGGGGGAGTAGGCCTCGCCGGCCGGGACCGGCCACCAGGGCCGCGAATCGGACCGGACCTTGGTCGCCACATCGTCATACAGCTCGGCGTGCAGGATCGGGACATCTCTGTCTTCCCGGGCCCGCAACCCGGCCACTTCTCCGCGCAGCATGCGATGTTCCTACCGGACGGTTCGCCAGGACAGCAAACTGGCAGGACAGCAAGCTGATTGCGCCGGGCCCCCGTGACCCGGGGGCGGGCTGGGAAGGACCAGGCACTAGTCAGCGGGTCATGAGGCACAGCTTCCGCCGTCGGGGGCCACGGTGACCTGGACCGGCTGGCTGGCCGGCGAGGCGCGCACCTCCAGGGGAATGCATCCGCGCAGGTCGGTGACAAAGCCTTCCCAGAACATGGTCAGCCCGGGCGCGTAGATCGCGGGCAGCCTGGCCACCCCTGAAGCCGGCGCTGGACAGCCGGACAGCGTCACACCCGGGGCGCCCTGGGCCAGGGTGGCACGCTGACCAGCGCTGACGCTGGCGAGGAACCGGAACCGCCCGCCGAGACCTGGGCCCCCCGTCACCACGGCCGTGTGACCGTTGCTGACCGCGATGATCATGGCGTTGACACGTACCTTCCCGGTGGTCATCCCCTGACCGGGCGACCCGGTACCGCCTGGCCGCGCGTAGATGAACCACACCGGGCCAGCGTGCACGCTGTGCGCTTTCCAGTCTGAGCCCAGGGTTCCGGAGTTATTGGACTGGCAGTCCCGGAGCACAGTGCCCGGCGCCGCGGTAGCCGCAGCGGCCGGGGGGGTGACCGCCTGGCCGGTGGCTGCGGGACCGGTGGCGGCCGGGCCGCCGCCGCCCGGGCTGGCCAGCACCCCCCGCGTGACCAGCGTCCCCGCGACCCCGAAGGCCACCACCGCGACGCAGGCCGCGGTGACCCGCCGGACGTGGCGCCGGTGGCGGCGGCGGATGCCAGCCAGCAGCCCGGCCGGGGCCGGCTCAGCGGAGGCCGCCATGGCCGCCCGGAGCCTGTCCTCGAAATCCGTCATGGCGCACCGTCACCTTCCTGGGCGCCGCTGTACCGGGCGGCTGCCTCGCTCGTGCCGTCCCGCAGCCGCACCAGCCCCCGCGCCGTCTGGCTCTTGACCGTGCCCACGCTGCAGCCGAGCATCATCGCTGTCTGGGCCTCGGAAAGGTCCTCGAAGTAGCGCAGGACCAGCACGGCCCGCTGCCGGGGCGGAAGCGCCGCGAGGCCGCGCAGCAGCAGATCCCGGTCCGCGACCACAGCCGCCGTATCCGCGGTGCCCGGATCAGCTCCGCTGACGGCCAGCGGGATCTCCGGGTGGCGCCGGAGCCGGCGCCACCGGTCGACGGACGCGTTAACGAGGATCTGGCGTACGTACCGTTCGGGGTCCGCCCGCCCGGAGATCCGCCCCCAGCGCCGGTAGGCGCGCTCGTAGGCTCCCTGCAGCAGATCCTCCGCCTCGGCCCGGTTTCCGCCGGTCAGCAACCTCGCCGTGCTGAACAGGCGGGCTGACGAGCCCGCGACGAAATCCTCGAACGAGGAGTCACCAACGCCGATGACGTCGGACGGGCCAGCCTCGCTCAAGGCCCACCACTCAGCACTTCCCACATAGCTATTGCACGACGGGACAGGGCGAAAAGTTGCCTGGTCTGCCCGGCCCGGCCCGGTCCGGCGCGGATACCCTCAGAAGTCATGAGCGTCGACGGGTCGTCGCTGGCGGCCGCGGTGTCCGGGCTCGCGCGCAGTGACCCGCACGGCCCGGGCATCACGCGCGTCCGGGACGCGGACGGCTTCCGGTACCGGGACCCGTCGGGCGCGGAGCTCACCGGCCAGCAGGCGCTGCAGCGGATCCGAGCGCTCAGGATCCCGCCGGCCTGGGAGGACGTCTGGATCTCACCGGATCCGCTGGGCCACATCCAGGTCACGGGCGCGGACAGCAAAGGCCGCCTGCAGTACCTCTACCACCCGATGTGGCGGGCGCAGCGGGACGATCAGAAGTTCGCGCACATGCTCCGGTTCGCCAGCGCGCTGCCCGCCCTGCGGGACGGGGCCATGCAGGACCTGAGGCGCCGGGGCCTGAAACGAGACCGGGTCCTCGCCGGCGTGGTCCGGCTGATCGACCTCGGCCTGTTCCGCATCGGCGGCGAGCGGTACGCCGAACTGGATCATCACTACGGCGTCACGACCCTCGAGAAGCGGCACGTGCGGGTGACCCGGAACGGCATCCTGTTCGACTACGTCGCGAAGTGGGGCAAGGAGCGGACGATCTGTGTGACGGACCGGGTTGTTCTGCCCACGGTCCGGGCCCTGGCCGAGAGCGACAACGGGCACGAGGCGCTGTTCTGCTACGAACACGACGGAGGCTGGCACCAGCTCCATTCCCGCGAGGTGGGCAACTACATCGCCAGCCGGGCCGGCGGCCACTTCACGGCCAAGGAATTCCGCACCTGGAACGCCACGGTGCTGATGGCGCTGGTCCTGGCGAACGCAGGCCCCTCGGCGACCCCGGCCAGCCGTAAGCGCGTCATCGCAGCCAGCGTCCGCCAGGTGGCGCAGGCGCTCGGGGACACCCCGGCGGTCGCCCGCAGTTCCTACATCGATCCCCGGCTGATCGCCCGGTACGAGTCGGCAGGAGAGCTGCCGGAGGTCCCTGCGCTGGCGACCGGGCTGCCGGCGTCCGCCGAGGCCGAGGCCGCCATCGCGGCGCTGCTGGCCTCCTGCGGCGGCGATGTCGAGCCGGCCGAGGCTCGCGGCATCGAGGACCCGGCCATCCAGCCCCGCGAGCTGATGGACAAAGACCGCCCCTAACGGTCGTCACGTGGCCAGCCGTCCCGACCGGCCACGGAAGTTCCGTTAGAGGAAAAGCTCCCGGTTCGGGTGGAGGAATTCCTCGATGGTGCGTGGCTCGTTGCCGGTCAGCTCGCGGACCGGACCGGACCGGACCGGACC
>Ga0208589_1000325_pt1 | contig 23296 bp, 24 predicted proteins | sample NGESurshal092012_2_FD_184486 | JGI IMG/M metagenome (GOLD analysis project Ga0208589, IMG submission 184486) | Arctic peat soil microbial communities from Barrow, Alaska - NGEE Surface sample F53-2 shallow-092012 (SPAdes) | ecosystem: Environmental > Terrestrial > Soil > Wetlands > Peat ... | reverse complement strand
AAAGCCGATACAGCCGGCGCCGCGATGATCTTCACTTCAGGGCGACCGCACACCCTCAGCCGTGCGCTGACGCCATTTTTCGGCGGCCGCGTCCCGGCCTGAACGGCCCGATCTTTCCGGCGCCGTCCCCCGCTGCTAGGTTCGCGGCAGCGAACCGGCTGCATGGAGCTTTGGACGTGACGACTGCAACGCCAGCGCCCTTGAACCGCCTGCGCAAACTATGGCGCGAGGGACGCCCGACATTCGGCGCGATCGCGACCATTCCGAGCATCCAGACCGTGCAGATCATGGCGCGTTCCGGCCTCGACTGGATCATCGTCGATCTCGAGCACGGCCCGATCGACCTCGGCTCCGCGCATGGCATGATCGTCGCGACGTCGGGCACACCCTGCGTGCCGCTGGCGCGGATCGCCGCCAACGAGCCATGGCTCGCCAAGGCGCCGATGGATCTCGGCGCACTCGGCATCAATTTTCCGATGATCTGCAGCCGGGCGGACGCCGAAAAGGCCGTGCGCAGCGTGCGCTACCCGCCGCACGGTGACCGGCTGTGGGGACCGTTTCACGCGCCGTTCCGCTGGGGCGTTTCGATGCCCGACTATATGGCCACCGCCGACGACGACATGATCTGCATGGTGACGATCGAGCATGTCGAGGCGGTCAAGCGCATCGACGAGATCATGGCGACGCCCGGCATCGATATCGCGGTGATCGGCCCGGGCGATCTCGCGACCTCGATCGGCAAGCGCGGCCGCATCGACGATCCCGAAGTGATGGCGCTGATGGCGCAGGCCGAGGCCGGCATCCGCAGAAGCGGTGTTGCGATCGGCGGCGCGGCGCGCACCGCCGAACAGGCCAACCAGATGATCGAGCGCGGCTATGTCGCTCTCGCGCTCGGCTTCGACTGGTCGCTGTTCGCGCGCGGGATCGCGGCGAGCTTCGAAGGTATCAAGCGCTGACGCACGCGACGCGCTTTTGTCTTTCGGCCGGGGCTGCTAGGCTTGCACCACAGGGAGGAACATCATGATCAAGAAAATCATTCTCGGACTGGCCGTCGCAGCGTTTGCCTTTGCAGGCAGCGCAGTCGCCCAGGGGATCAAGCGCACGCCGCTGCAAAAGATCGACTTTCCGGATGGCTATACGACCATCACCGGCATCGCCGAAGTCCCGGCGGGCGGTGCTGCCGGCCGGCATAGCCATCCCGGCATCGAAACCGGCTATGTGCTGGAGGGGGAACTTGAACTCCTGATCGACGGAGAGCCGCCCATGAAGCTCAAGGCAGGCGATTCCTATCAAATCCCGGCAGGGGCGATCCACGACGCCAAGGCCGGCGATAAGCCATTCAAAGTACTGGCGATTTACATCGTCGACAAAACCAAGCCGCTGGCGACGCCGGCGCCCTAGAACGACGGCTCCGATTGCATCGGAACGAAGCTCCAGAATCTTCCTTTGCAGCGTTTTCCCGGCGTGAACCGGCAACGCTCGAAAACGCTCTAAAGCATAAGAACGAACTCCCCGCGGGGGTGTTGGTTCGTGCTAGATCACAGTCGGTGGACGGCGAATCCGTCCACCGATCGGCTGTGGCGAACCAGAGCGGAGCGATGCGCGGAACGGCCCGAAAAACCTCATTGCCACGCCGCCTCGTCGCCGATCTCATGCATGCATCGATCCGCGTGCCCTTTGTATCGCTGCAGCGAAATCTCGACATCGGCGAATTGCTGAGCGCCCGCGCGCTCGCTGCCGAGCCTCCTGGCTGGGCCGCGATCTTCGTCAAGGCGTTTTGCCTGGTGGCGAGGGAGCAGCCGGTGTTGCGCAGGCTGTACGTCAAATGGCCGCGCCCGCATTTTTATGAGCTGCCGCGCAGCGTTGCCATGGTTGCCGTCGCTCGGGTCGAAGGCGGCGAGGATTGCGTGTTGCCGCAAAAGATTTCGCTCAGCGAGCGCGAGGCGTCGCTGGCCGAGATCGAACGGCTGATCCGGCACGCCAAGGAAGCGCCGGTCGATCAGGTACCGGCCTTTCGCAAGATGTTGCGGGTGACGTCGCTGCCGCTGCCGCTGCGGCGCCTGCTCTGGCTGATCGGTCTCAATGTCGGACGCCAGCGCGCCAACTATTTCGGCAGCTTCGGGGTAACTTCCGTGTCCGCCTATGGGACGGGCGAGCTCCATGCCATCAGCCCCGGCCCCTTTCTGCTGAGTTATGGCGTGGTCGAGCCCGACCAGACCATCGATGTGGTGATCCGCTGGGATCATCGGGTCACCGACGCGGTCCTGATCGCGAAGGCCCTGACCCGGCTGGAACAGGTGCTGAACACCGAGATATCAGCCGAATTGCGCAGCTACCGGCCCCATCCGGTGCCAAAGCCGGTTCGGGCGGTCGCCACCTGACCAGCCCCTTCGGCCGGAGCCGGCCATTGCGGCCGATTTGGTCACAAAATCCGGCCTTATCGTTTGACAGAACAGCGGTTTCTCCCTAGAAACCGCCTGCTCGCGGGCCGTTTTCGGCCCGCGTTGCGTTTCGCGACCCGTGGCCTCTCCTTCAAGCTTAAGGGGCGGGCCTGTCAGCTCCGGGACATTCCCGGCGCACAGGAGGGCGCGTCTCCTCAAAACTCAAACTTTGCAAAGAGGACGCGATGACTAAGCGCAGTGAGGCGAAATACAAGATCGATCGCCGTATGGGCCAGAACATCTGGGGCCGCCCGAAGAGCCCCGTCAACCGCAGGGAATACGGTCCCGGCCAGCATGGCCAGCGCCGCAAGGGCAAGCTCTCCGACTTCGGCGTGCAGCTGCGCGCCAAGCAGAAGTTGAAGGGCTACTACGCCAACATTTCCGAGCGCCAGTTCCACGGCATCTATGTCGAAGCCAGCCGCCTCAAGGGCGACACCGGCGAGAACCTGATCGGCCTGCTCGAGCGCCGCCTCGACACCGTGGTCTATCGCGCCAAGTTCGTGGCCACCATGTTCGCCGCGCGCCAGTTCATCAACCACGGCCACGTCAAGGTGAACGGCCGCCGCGTCAACATTTCGAGCTACCAGGTGAAGGTCGGCGACCTGATCGAGGTCAAGGAAGCTTCAAAGCAGCTCGCCGTGGTGCTCGAAGCCAGCCAGCTCGGTGAGCGCGACGTGCCCGATTTCATCGAAGCCGATCACTCCAAGATGACGGCAAAATTCACCCGCATCCCGCATCTGTCGGACGTTCCGTTCGCGGTGCAAATGGAGCCGCATCTGATCGTCGAATTCTATTCGCGCTGATTGTTGTTGGCGTTACCTGATATCGAAAGGCCCCGGTTTACCGGGGCCTTTTTGTTTTGCCCAGTCAATCAGGCAACGGCTCACCATCAATCGGCTTTACCCATGGCGTCCCGCTGCCTTCGGCGCGCGCGACAGTATCGAGCGCGGTACGAATATAAGCCGTGTCTCGCGTTTCGAGCGCTTCGGTCAGGTAAGCGGCAATCGCTACCGGTGTTTTGAGATAGCTCGGCTGCGTCGAACTTTGAAATCGTTGTCATCGTCGGCCATCCTTCATGATCTCTTCCAGCGAGCTCGGTTCCGGCGCCGCTTCGCCATCTGCCGCCAGTCCTTCCAGATGCAACGCAAGGGCTTCGGCGCCCCATGTCCCTCGCCTCATCCAGGGTTTTGCCAGCGCTGATAACCCCGGGAAGATCCGGAAACGATATGCCGTAGTCGCTGTTGGCGTCTTTGTGGATCAGGGCAATGTAATGTCGCATTTTCCGTTTCTTTCGGATGTCTCGCCTAGGCCAGTATCAAGTGTATAAATACACCCCAATTCCGGCCAAAATCCCACCGCAACGAAAAGCATAAGACCCCCCATGACCTACACCCCTCCCCCGCGCGATCCCAAGGCATCCCCGGTCCGGATCAATCTGCTGTCGGACACCCAGACCCGGCCGACGCCGGCGATGCGGGAGGCGATGGCGCGCGCCGAGGTCGGTGACGAGCAGATCGGCGACGATCCCTCCACCAACCTGTTGTGCGAGCGGGTGGCCGAGCTGCTCGGCAAGGAGGCCGCGGTGTTCATGCCGTCGGGCACCATGTGCAACGTCGCGGCGACATTGTCGTATTGCCGGCCCGGCGACGAAATCCTGGCGCACGAGAGCGCCCACGTGCTGGCCCGCGAAGGCGGCGCGCATGCAGCCCTCGGCGGTTTCCAGATCACCGCGCTGCCGGGCGCCGACGGACAATTCACGCCGGACGCCTTGCGCAAGGCGCTGCACCCGCGCACGCGCTACCAGCCGCCGCAGATTCTGGTCAGCGTCGAGCAGACCGCCAATATCGGCGGCGGCACGATCTGGAAGAAATCAGCCCTCGACGAGGTCGTGGGAATCGCAAAATCGAACGGCCTTGCCACCCATATGGACGGCGCGCGCTTGTTGAACGCGACCGTTGCCACCGGGATTTCCGCCCGCGACATGACGGCTGGCTGGGACTCGGCCTGGCTCGACTTCTCCAAGGGATTGGGTGCGCCGGTCGGCGCCGCGATCGCCGGCACGCGCGATTTCATCGACGACGTCTGGCGCTGGAAGCAGCGCCTCGGCGGTTCGATGCGCCAGTCGGGCATCTGCGCCGCGGCCTGCGTCCATGCGCTCGACCATCACGTCGATCGCCTCGCCGACGATCACGCCAATGCGCGGGCGCTGGCGCGCGGGCTATCGCAAATTCCGGGTGTCGAGGTGCAGCAACCCGAAACCAATCTGGTGTTCTTCGTCCCCGACGGATCCGGCGTCGACGGCGCCAGAATGGTCGAAGCGCTGCAGAAGCGCGGCGTGCTGCTGGCGATGATGGACGGCCGCATCCGGGCCTGCACCCATCTCGACGTCACGGCCGAGATGATCGAGGAAACGGTCGGCCTGGTGCGCGAGATCGTGCGGGCGGCGTAGCTTTTTTGTTTGACGCGTTTTTCTTCACGCGATCCGGGTCCCACCCACGGATCAAGTCCGAGGGCATGCTTCGCTCGAAAACGCTATGGTTTCTCCAGCGCGTCATAAACCAGCGTCTTCAGCGCGGTCTGGATCCGGCCGCGCTGCGAGGCCGTCTGCATCATGCAGATCACGAACATGTCGTCCCTGGGATCGATGAAGAAGAACGTGCCGGCGGCGCCGTCCCAGCGGTATTCGCCGATCGGCAATCGCGTGCCTGATGGCTGCATGGTTCGCACCGCGAAGCCGAGGCCGAACCCGCTGTCGGCGCCGGGAAAATAGAAATAGTCGCGCGCGATATGCGTTTGCGGCCCGATATGATCCGAAATCATCCGCGCGACGGTCTCGGGCTTGAGATAGCGCCGGCCAGCCAGCGTGCCGCCGTTCAGCAGCATCTGTGCGAACCGCGCGTAGTCGCCCATGGTCCCGACCATGCCGGCGCCGCCGGATTCCCAGCGCCGCGGCCGCATCGGATCGCTGATGCCCGCGATGGGACTGGTGAAGCGATCCTCCGGCAAGGGCTCGGCGAGCCGCGCGCGCTTGCTCTGGTCCGTGATGTAGAAAACGGTTTCGCTCATGCCGAGCGGATCGAGCAGCCGCTCTTTTTCGAACTGAAACAGCGATTTTCCGGAAACAACTTCGATGACGCGGCCGAGAATGTCGGCGGAATGGCCGTAATCCCACAGCGTTTCCGGCTGTTCCTGCAGCGGCAGTTTTGCAAGGCGAGCGGCGAATTGCGCGTTGTCGAAATCGCCCTCGAACAGATCGGCATTGGCATAGAGCTTTCGTACCGCGCTCTCGCCATAGAAGCCGTAGGTCAGGCCCGACGTGTGCCGCAACAGATCCTCGATGGTGATCGGGCGGCGCAGCGGTTCGAGCGCCAGCGTGACCTTGCCGCTGTCGTCGCGCTTTTCGACGCCGACCTGCACGTCGACAAAGGCCGGAATATATTTCGACAGGGGGTCATCGAGCCTGAGCTTGCCGTCCTCCACCAGCATCATCGCGGTGACCGACGTGATCGGCTTCGACATCGAATAGAGCCGGAAGATCGTGTCTTCCGTGATCGGATGTCGGCTCTCGACGTCGCGCACGCCGAACTTTTCGTCATAAACGGGATGGCCGTGCTGCTGGATCAGGACAATGGCGCCGGGAATCTTGCCGGTGGCGACCTCGTTGCGCATGTACTCGCCGACGCGCTCGAGTTTTACCGATGAAAAGCGCGACGTGGCCGCAACCGGCTGCTCGGCGCGAACCGCTGCCGGCTGGCCCCATGCGACCGCGGCGATCGCAAGCGTCAGCGCGAGGCAGTTGCGGCTTACAAAACCGTCAGTTCTCCAACGCTTCATAGATCAGCTGCTTGACCGTCTTCTGGATGCGCTGCCGCTCCGACGGCGTCTGCTCCATCAGCACGAAAAACATGTCCTGTTTGCGATCGATCACGAAGTAGCAGCCGCTGGCGCCGTCCCATTTCAACTCGCCGAGCGAACCGGGCGGCGGCGGCTTCGCATTGCCGGCATCGGTGCGGATACCGAAACCAAGGCCGAAGCCAAAGCCGTCGCCCGGAAAATAGAAATAATCGCGGTCGATGCCCGAGTTCGGCCCGACATGATCCGTCGTCATCAGCTCGAACGATTTGGGGCTGAGATACTGCTTGCCCTCCAACTTGCCGCCCGCGAGCACCATCCGGGAGAATTGCGCGAAATCCGCCATGCTGGAGACCATGCCGCCGCCGCCAGATTCCCATTTCATGGGAACGGTCGGGCTGCTTTCGAAACCTACCCGGAAGTCGTGGTCATTCGGCATCGGCATGGCGACCATGGTCTGCTTCAGCGGATCGGTGACGTAAAACGACGTATTGCTCATGTCGAGCGGATCGAGCAGGTTTTCCTTTTCGAATTGCAGCAACGACTTGCCGCTGACGATTTCGATGATGCGTCCGAGAATATCGGTGGAGTGGCCATAATCCCACAGCGTGCCCGGCTGTTCTGCGAGCGGCAGTTGCGCGATGCGCTCGGCGAATTCGGCGTTGGTGAAGTCGCCGTCATAGATTTTCGCATTGGCGTAGGCCTTGCGGACCATGCTGTCGCCGTAGAAGCCGTAAGTGATCCCGGAAGACTGCGTCATCAAATCCTGGATCGTGATCGGGCGCTTGAGCGGCACGAGCTCGAGCGCCTTGCCGCCGTTATCGGCCTTCTTCTCGACGCCGACTTTGGCCTTGGCAAAGGAGGGAATGTATTTTGCGACGGGATCGTCGAGTTTCAATTTGCCCTGGTCCACCAGCATCATCGCGGCGACCGAAGTGATCGGCTTGGTCATCGAGAAAATGCGGAAGATGGTGTCGTCGGTCATCGGCAATTTGGTCGTGGGGTCGCGGACGCCGAAGGACTCATGATAGACCTGCTCGCCGTGCTGCTCGATCAGGACGATCGCGCCGGGAATCTTGCCGGTGGCGACTTCGTTTCTGAAGAAATCGCTGATCTTCTCGAGCTTTTGCCGATTGAAATGGGCGCCGGCGGGAATATCGAAAGTGCCCTCCGCGCGCGCCTGCGCCGCTGATAGCACCAACAACGCGCCGCCAACCAGCGCGCACAACATGTCACGACAATTCATCAACCGCTCCCCGGACCGATGGCCGGAGTGTAGCGGCCGGCTCAGTCGGCACAAGGGCCGCCGACGCCGGCCAGCGCGTGCGCGTGAAGCTGTGCGCTATCCCGGGAAAAGCAGCAGAAGACGATGCGGCTCAGCGATGGAGCATGCGCCAGCGCCTCGATGGTCGAGGAAATCGCGATCTGTGCGGCGCGGTTACTGGGGAAACGATAGACGCCGGTGGAGATCGCAGGAAAGGCCAGCGAGCCGAGCGCATTTTCCTGCGCGAGTTCGACGGTGCGGCGATAGCAGTAGGCCAGCAAGGCCTCTTCGCCCTCGTCGCCGCCGTGCCAGACCGGCCCGACGGCATGAATCACATGCCGCGCCGCTAGCCCATAGCCCCTGGTGATCTTGGCGTCGCCGGTCGCGCAGCCATGGAGGGTGCGGCATTCCTCCAGCAATTCCGGACCCGCCGCGCGATGGATAGCGCCGTCCACGCCACCGCCGCCGAGCAGCGAGTTGTTCGCCGCGTTGACGATGGCGTCAACGCGTAGCGTGGTGATGTCGGCAACGATGACTTCCAGCCGCACCGAGCCGAGCTGGCGCGCCGCAAAAATCAGGCGGAGGCCGCAGCAGCGAGCGTGACGCCCTTGTCGGCGAGCAGCTTTTGCAGTTCGCCGGCCTGGAACATCTCGCGGATGATATCGCAGCCGCCGACGAACTCGCCCTTGACGTAGAGCTGCGGGATGGTCGGCCAGTTCGAATAGGTCTTGATGCCGTCGCGCAGGTCGGCGGATTCAAGAACGTTCAGGCCCTTGTAGCCGACGCCGACGTGATCGAGGATCTGGACCACCTGGCCGGAAAAACCGCACTGCGGAAATTGCGGCGTCCCCTTCATGAACAGCACGACGTCGTTCGTCTTCACTTCATTGTCGATGAATTGCTCGATGCTCATATTCTTTCCCTTCGGGGCATATCCCCCTGCGGCATAGCCGGCCGGAGCGAACCCGGCCCGTTTAACCCGTTACTGTCATATATGTAGCCCAAACCGTTGCGCATCCAAAGTAAAATGGCGGGGAGCTGGCATGCGCGGGGTTGTCGCAACCGCCTTTTTGGACAAGCCCGACAGACGACGAGGGTTTTTCGGGAGCGGCCGGGGAGGCTTTTATCCTGTCGGGCAGTCCCTATCTAGGACAGGCACTCCGGGGGAACCGGCAGGCCAGAGCAACGTTTCTCTTCCGAACCGGAGACCGCCGTGACGAAACCAGCATCCGCTGCGGCCAGCCTTGCCGCCCCTTGCCCGTCATTGTTTTCGGATTCCGACAGCCTGGCCCAGAAACTGGTCGAGGCCTTCCTTGAGGTCCGAAACGAGACCGAGCGCCGCGCCGCGCCCCTCTCGCCCGAAGACCAGTTGATCCAGTCGATGCCGGACGCCAGCCCGGCCAAGTGGCACCGGGCCCATACCACGTGGTTCTTCGAGCAATTCCTGCTCGGCGAGCACAGCCCCGGCTACCAGCCGTTTCATCCCGACTATGCCTTCCTGTTCAATTCCTATTACGTCAGCGCAGGCCCCCGCCACGCCCGCCACCAGCGCGGTCATCTGACCCGGCCGAGCGCCGAGGAAGTCACCGCCTATCGCCGGCACGTCGATGCCGCCGTGGTAAAATTCTTCCAGACCGCCGATGAAGACAAATTGGCCAGCCTCGTACCGCTGGTCGAGGTCGGCCTCAATCACGAGCAGCAGCATCAGGAATTGATGCTGACCGACATCCTGCACGCCTTCGCGCAAAACCCGATTCCGCCCGCCTACGATCCGGCATGGCGTTTTCCGGCCTCCACAACCGATGCAAACGATTCTTGGGTGGACCTCACCGAGGGCATCCACTCGATCGGCCATGCCGGCGACAGCTTCCATTTCGACAATGAAAAACCCGCGCACCGCGCCCTGGTCGGGCCGGTAAAAGTCGCACGCAACCTCGTCACCAATGGCGAATGGCTCGCCTTCATGGCCGACGGCGGCTACGAAACGGCGACCTTGTGGCTGATGGACGGTTTTGCCGCTGTCGGCAACGAGGAGTGGCGCGCGCCCGGCCATTGGCGAAAGGTCGACGGCCAATGGCAGGTCATGACGCTCGCGGGGCTCAAGCCGGTCGATCCGGACGCCGCGGTCTGCCATGTCAGCTATTACGAGGCGGACGCGTTCGCGCGCTGGAGCGGCCGGCATCTGCCGACCGAAATGGAATGGGAAGTCGCCGCCCGCGCCGGCCAGCTCAACGACGCCTTCGGGATCGTGTGGCAGTGGACCCGCAGCGCTTACGCCGCCTATCCCGGCTACCGCGCCATCGAAGGCGCGCTCGGCGAGTACAACGGCAAGTTCATGGTCAACCAGTTGGTGCTGCGCGGCTCTTCGCTTGCAACCCCGCAAGGCCACAGCCGTATCACCTACCGCAACTTCTTCTATCCGCACCATCGCTGGCAGTTCACCGGACTGCGGCTCGCCGACTACGCCACCTGATTGATTCTCGAATTCAACCCGCGCCGGGATGCGCGTCAGGAGATTGTCATGAATATGCATGCCGCCGCGTTGGCCGAAGCGCATCTGCCGGATGAACAGACCACCGCCTTCGCGCGCGACGCGATCGGCGATTTGTCGCAGCGGCCGAAGCGGCTGTCGCCGAAGTATTTCTACGATGCCGCCGGATCGGAACTGTTCGAGGCGATCACGCGGTTGCCGGAATACTATCCGACCCGCACCGAGCTTTCGATCCTGCGCGACCGCGGCGACGATATCTCGGCGATCATTCCTGCGGGCGCGGCGCTGGTCGAATTCGGCGCCGGCGCCACCACCAAGGTCCGGCTGCTGCTGGAGAATTGCGCCATCGGCGCCTACGTTCCCGTCGATATTTCGGGCGACTTCCTCAAAGAGCAGGCCGATGCCTTGCGCAAGGATTTCCCCGATCTCGACGTCTATCCGGTGACGGCGGATTTTACCGCGCCGTTCGCGCTGCCCGCGGCAATCGCCGGCATGCCGAAAGTCGGGTTCTTTCCGGGCTCGACGCTCGGCAATTTCGAGCCGCACGAGGCCTGCGCCTTCCTGCGTAGCGCCCGGCAAATTTTGGGCGAAGGCGCGCAGATGATCCTCGGTGTCGACCTCGAAAAGGACGAGCGTGTATTGTACGACGCCTATAACGACGCCGCCGGCGTCACCGCCCGCTTCAACCTCAATGTGCTGGTTCGCATCAACCGCGAACTCGGCGGCAATTTCGACCTGTCGGCCTTTACCCACCGCGCGATCTATAACCGCGAGCGGCATCGCATCGAGATGCATCTGATCAGCAAGAAGTCGCAGACGGTGCGCATGCTCGGCACCAGCATCGCCTTCCGCGCCGGCGAAAGCATCCACACCGAGAGCAGCTACAAATACAGTATCGAGCGCCTCACGGCGCTGGCGCGTGGCGCCGGCTGGACGCCGCGCGAGTCATGGACCGACCAGGCCGGGATGTTTTCGGTTCACGCGCTGGTCGCTTCCGACTGAGGTTTTGTACGAAGCGACATCGATTCCCACACCGCGACCATGATCATGATCGCGGATGTGAGGATCGACAGCATCAACGGCGACAACTCGCCGGCGAACCAATAGAGCCCGCCGAGCGCGACGATGCCGACGCCATGCGAGAGCTGCAGGAAGCCGCGAAAGGTGTGCTTGAACAGGATAGTCCCGACCAGGAACAGCAAGGGCCCGCCGATCGCGCAGAGCGACGTCCGCAGATCGGAATGGCCTTCGGGATGCGTCAGTACCAGATCGTCGGCCACCGCCGAGACGATGATGCCGGCCACGATCGGCATGTGCAGATAGGTATAGGCCAGCCGCGCCAACCGGCCGGGCTCGCTGGATTTCGATATCTGCTCGGACCCGGCTTCGGCGCCCTTGTGGAAATAGATCCACCACATCGCGATGCTTCCCATCAGGGCCGACACGAATGCGACGAAATGGTCCTGGGTCCAGGGCAGATCGGCAAAGGTCGCGCCGGTCACCACGATGGATTCGCCGAGCGCGATGATGATGAAGCCGGCGCAGCGCTCGGCCATGTGGCCGCCTTCGACCACCCATTCGGCGATCGACGAGGCGCCGTATTTCGGGACCCAAAATCGCACTGCCGGCGACACATATTCGATCGCAAGCGCCGCCGCCCATAGCGTCAGCCGCGCCTGCCCGTCCGCAAATCCGCCTGATATCCAGAACACGGCCGATACCGAAAGCCATGTCAGGATGCGCCACGCATTCAGGCGCCGGCCCGGCGGCGTCGATACCAAAAGAAAAATCGTGCGCCCGACCTGCATCGCGCTGTAGGCGAGCGCGAACCACAGTCCCCGCGATTCAAAGGCTTTCGGAATCGATGTCGACAGCACCAGCCCGCCGAGCATCAGGCAAAACAGCAGCACGCGAACCGGCGTCCGTTCGGGATCGAGCCAGTTGGTGATCCAGGCGGTGTAGACCCACAGCCACCAGACGGCGAGAAACAACAGCGTTGTCTGCAGCGTTCCAAGCGGGGTGAAGCCGCCGAGAAGCGTGTGCGATATCTGCGTTACCGCGAACGCGAACACCAGGTCGAAGAACAACTCGGCATAGGTGACGCGGCTGTGCTGGTTCGGCACCAGCGGGCGAAACAGCGCGCCGCGTTGCTCGTCCCCCGCCATGCCAGGACCTCTAGCTTTCCACCTAGCCCTCGGGCACCCCGGTCTGCAGCGCCAACGCGTGCAGCACCCCGCCCATCTGGCCTTTGAGCGACTGATAGACGATCTGGTGCTGCTGGACCCGGGATTTGCCGCGGAACGAGGCCGAGATCACCGTCGCGGCATAATGGTCGCCGTCACCGGCGAGGTCGCGGATCGTCACCTCGGCGTCGGGAATCGCTGCCTTGATCATCGATTCGATCTCGCGGGCGTCCATCGGCATCCAGATATTCTCCAGCAGGGCTAAAGGGCTTGCGAATCGCGTTCGGCTCTCGCGACCGTGACGGCCAAACCTAGCGCGGGTACCCTTCTAGGTCACGCTTTTCGGCACTATATTCCCGTTCCAAACGTTTTAAATCCGCTGGATCGGAACCGCCGATCACAACGGGCTGACCGAAAAGGCGCAATCATCATGAAACTCCCCGGCCCCGATCACCCGATCACCATTACGACGAATCCGAAGCGCATCCGTGTCAGCGCCGGCGGCGTCGTGATCGCCGACACCACCCATGCGCTGACCCTGAAGGAAGCGAGCTATCCGGCGGTGCAGTATGTGCCGCGCAGCGACGCCAACATGGCCCTGCTCCAGCGCACCGAGCGCACCACGCACTGCCCCTACAAGGGCGATGCGAGCTATTACAGCGTCGTTGCCGACGGCAAGACCTTGGAAAATTCGATCTGGACCTACGAGACGCCATTCCCGGCGATGGCGGAAATCGAGGGCCATCTGGCGTTCTATCCCGACAAGGTCAAGATCGAGGAAGTGGCGTAAGGCGTCATTGCGAGGAACGAAGTGACGAAGCAATCCAGGGCTTCATGTGCGGCCTCTGGATTGCTTCGCTTCGCTCGCAACGACGGATTTGCCGTCGCTACACCCTGAAGATCGTAAGCCCGAGGATCAGCAGCACCAGGAAGATCACGGCGAAGACGTAGAACAGGAAGCGCGCGACATCGGCCGAGGCAGCCGAAATGCCGGTAAAACCGAGGATGCCGGCCACGACCGACACCAGAAAGAAAATCAGCGCCCATTTCAGCAGTGTCACGGTCCGTTCCTCCAGTTTTCGCGCCGCAATAGCGGCAGCGCCCAAACACCGCCGACCTAACTTCGGATGGCGGAACTGGTTCCATCAGCCGCTACGGCGGCGCCCGCGTGTCGGTCTCCGACAGGCTGTACCAGGCGCGATACCGGGCAATTTGGACTTGCTGAATCGGGTTCCCGGCGGCAAATTTGCGGCGACAATACTGCCGGGGCACGCATGACGTCGATTTCCCATTCTGATGCATCAGCGCAAGCGCGGGCGATGCCGAAAGCCGTCGCGCGCAATTTCGCGTTCGACCGCGCGCGCAGCTTCCTGACGCTTGTCGTGGTGCTGCACCACGCCGTCATTCCCTACACTTTTTTCGGCCATACCGACCCCAAGTCGTGGATCGGTTTCGATTTCGTCGTCACCGCCACCGACAGCTTCTTCATGGCGGCGTTCTTTTTCCTGTCGGGGCTGTTCGTGTGGCCGAGCCTGTCGCGCAAATCGACGGCAACCCATCTGCGCGACCGCCTGCTGCGGCTCGGCCTGCCGTTCGCGATCGCCGCGATCACGGTCATTCCGCTCGCCTATTATGCGATCGCGCTTCGGCACGACCCCGACCTGACCTTTGCCGCCTTCTGGTGGAAAACGGTAACGGTCGGGCCGTGGCCGAGCGGTCCGATATGGTTTGTCTGGGTGCTGTTCGCCTACGATCTGCTGGCGACCCTGCTGCATCGGCTATGGCCGAATCTGCTCGATCCGATCAACCGCCTGTCGCAGCAATGCGTCGACCAGCCGGCCAGATTCTTCCTGTTCCTGCTGGCGGTCACCGCTATCGTCTACGTGCCGGCGCTGATCTATTTCAGCCCCAACCACTGGTTCGAATTCGGACCGTTCTCAGTGCAGGCGAGCCGCGTGCTGTTGTATGCGGCCTATTTCTTCATCGGAGCCGGCGTCGGCTCAGCCCATCTCAACCAGGGCGTCCTGAGTGCGGACGGACGGCTGGCGAGAAGCAGCTGGGGCTGGATGGTCGCCACCCTCGTCCCCTACGCTTTGATGTGGGTGATGATCACCATCAAGCACGAAATACTGGGCAATCCGCCCATGCAGCCGGTCTGGTATCTCGCGATCTACAGCCTGTTTTTCACAGCTTTCAGCGCGGCAATCCTGTTCGCGATCCTCGGCTTCTTCCTCGGCTCAAAACGCTCCTGGAACATGCTCGACCGGATGCAGGCCGATGCCTACGGCATGTTCCTCGTGCATTATCCGATCGTGCTGTGGCTGCAATATCTGATGTTCGATTACGAGCTGCCCGCGATCGTCAAGGCGACCATCGCCATCGTACTGACGGTCATCTTCAGTTGGGCCGTGACGGCGGTGTTGCGAAAAATTCCTGGCGCCAACCACGTGCTTTAGTGCTGTTAGCTTACCCAGATTGGCATCAAACCTGCATGCATTGTTGCAGGGAGAGGCGTGTCCAAGGAATAGCTCAATAGCTTGGAGGACACATCATGGGGCTATCGGCCATTTTGATCGCGACCGCGCTCAGCCTCACCATGCTTGTCGCGGTGTCTGATTTGCCCTGATCAGTTGGCGCCGCCCATATAGGCCGGAAACCAGCCCTCGAAGCCGGCCTTCAGCGCGGCGATCGTGATCGGCTGTTCGCCTGATACCGCGATGGCATCGCCGCCGGTGGTGCCGATCCGCGCGCAGGGCACGCCCGCGCCCTTCATCTTGGCGAGCACGAGACCGGCGTCTTGCGCCGGCACGGTGACGATGTAGCGCGCCTGATCCTCGCCATACCAATAGGCATGCGGCACGATCGAGCCCGGCGCCGCCAAAAATTGCGCCCCGATGCCGCTGGCCATCGCCATTTCCGCCAGCGCGACCAGCAATCCGCCATCGGAGACGTCGTGCACCGCGGTCGCCGTGCCCGCGTGGATCATGCCGCGCACCACGTCGCCGTTGCGTTTTTCAGCGGCAAGATCGACCGGCGGCGGGGCGCCCTCTTCACGGCCGCAGATGTCGCGCAGATAAACCGATTGACCAAGCCAGCCTTGGGTGTCGCCGATCAGCAAGACCGCTTCGCCCGCGGCCTTGAACGCTAGCGTCGCGGATTTTGTAAAGTCGTCGAGCAGGCCGACGCCGCCGATCGAAGGCGTCGGCAGGATGCCGCGGCCGTTGGTCTCGTTGTAGAGCGAGACGTTGCCGGACACGACGGGGAAGTCGAGCGTGCGGCAGGCTTCCGCAATGCCCTTCAGGCAACCGACGAACTGGCCCATGATCTCGGGCCGCTCCGGATTGCCGAAATTGAGGTTGTCGGTGATCGCCAGCGGCCGGCCGCCGACCGCGGTGATGTTGCGCCACGCTTCAGCGACAGCCTGCATGCCGCCTTGATAGGGATCGGCCTCGCAATAGCGCGGCGTGACGTCGACAGTCAGCGCCAGCCCTTTCGGGCCGTCCTGTATCCGCACCACCGCCGAATCGCCGCCGGGACGTTGCACCGTGTTGCCGAGAATGACGTGGTCGTATTGCTCCCAGACCCAGCGCTTCGAGCAAAGCTCCGGCGTCGCGATCAGTTTTTCCAGTGCCGGGATGATGCCGATCGGCGGCTTGACGTCCTGGGCGCGGATGGTCGACAGCAGCGGCGTCTCGACATGCGGCCGATCATACAGCGGGGCCTCGTCGCCCAGCTCCTTGATCGGCAGGTCAGCCATCACGTCGCCGCCATGCTTGACGACAAAGCGCTTGCTCGGCGTGGTGTAGCCGACGACCGCGAAATCGAGGCCCCATTTGCGGAAGATGGCTTCGGCCTGCTTTTCCTTCTCCGGCTTGAGCACCATCAGCATGCGCTCCTGGCTCTCGGAGAGCATCATCTCGTAGGCGCTCATGCCGGTTTCGCGGGTCGGCACCGCGTCGAGATTAAGATCGACGCCGAGATCGCCCTTGGCGCCCATCTCCACCGCCGAACAGGTCAGCCCCGCCGCGCCCATATCCTGGATCGCAATCACGCAATCGGCTTCCATGATTTCGAGGCAGGCTTCCAGCAGCAGTTTTTCCGCGAAGGGATCGCCGACCTGCACGGTCGGGCGCTTCTCGGCGGAATCGTCGTCGAACTCGGCCGACGCCATCGAGGCGCCATGGATGCCGTCGCGGCCGGTCTTGGAGCCCAAATAGACGATCGGCATGTTCACGCCGGAGGCAGCCGCGTAGAAAATCTTGTCGGTATCGGCCAGACCGACCGCCATCGCGTTGACCAGGATGTTGCCGTCATAGCGGGTGTGGAAACGCACCTGGCCGCCGACGGTCGGCACGCCGAACGAATTGCCATAGCCGCCGACGCCGGCGACCACGCCCGACACCAGATGACGGGTTTTTGGATGTTCCGGCGCGCCAAAGCTCAACGCATTGAGGCAGGCGATCGGACGCGCGCCCATCGTGAATACGTCGCGCAGGATACCGCCGACGCCGGTGGTCGCCCCCTGATACGGCTCGATATAGCTCGGATGGTTGTGGCTCTCCATCTTGAAGACCACCGCCTGGCCATCGCCGATATCGATCACGCCGGCGTTCTCGCCCGGCCCCTGGATCACCCAGGGCGCCTTGGTCGGCAGGCCGCGCAAATGCAGCCGCGAGGATTTGTACGAGCAATGCTCGTTCCACATCGCCGAGAAGATCCCGAGCTCGGTAAAACTCGGCACCCGGCCGATCAGCTTGAGAATGCGCTCGTACTCGTCGGGCTTGAGGCCATGGCTGGCGACGAGTTCGGGGGTGATTTGCGGCTGGTTCATGAGGCCCTTATTAGGGAGATCGGAGGGGAGCGAAAAGGCCTTTTATGGCGCAATTTCCTGATGTCCAGAGCTTTGCATGCGCACCGCGCATCCCTGCCGATTGCACATCGCGGATGGATCGGATTTAAGTCGCAAAACCCTCTTTTGAAGGCTCAAATCGCGTGGACGACATCACCAAAACCGCATACCGCCTTCGCCCCGACCTGCATGTCGCCACCGAGGGCGAATTCAGGGGTTGGCGGACCTGGACCCGCGACAATTTCGAGACCCATAACGGGCCATTCTGGCACCGCACCGAGGACGATGGCAGCATCCGCTGCGCGTTCCGTGTCGAGAAGAAACACCTCAACGGCTCCGGCCGGAACGTCCATGGCGGCGCTTTCATGTCGTTTGCCGATTACTGCCTGTTCGCGATCGCCTCGACCGTCCTCGAAGGCCCCGCGGTGACGGTATCGTTCGGCTGCGAATTCCTCGACGCCGCGCAAGAAGGCGAGTTGGTCGAAGGCACAGGCGAAATCACCCGCGCCGGCGGCTCGATGATTTTCCTGCGAGGCTTGCTGAAATCCGGCGAACGGCCGCTGTTCACGTTTTCCGGCACCATCAAGCGGGTGAAGCGACGCGCGCCGCCGGCGCCGGGCGTCGGCAGCTAGCTGGAGCGCGTATTTGGAATCGGAACGCGCGCCGCGGGAGGAATTACCGGAAAGCATCGCCGAGATCGAAGCCGGCGTCGCGCCGGCACTCGCCCCTGCAGGTTTCGCAAAGGCCGATCGAGGATGGCGCGACTACATGCTGCTGCTGGCGCTGGCGTGCTGCTGGAGCTCGACCTACCCGCTGACCAAGATCGGCCTCGGCTCGATCCCGCCGGTCACCTTCATCTCGGCGCGTTCGCTCGTCGCGGCGCTGTTCCTGCTGATCATCCTTTACTTTCGCGGCATCCGGATTCCGACCGATCTCAAGGCCTGGAAGCTGTTCGCTTTCCAGCAGACCATCAACTCGACGATCCCGTTTTTGATGATCACCTGGGCGCAGCAATATGTGCCGGCGTCGAGCACCGTGGTGCTGGCCTCGACGACGCCGATTTTTGCCTTCATCATCACCTGGGCGATCACGCGGCATGAGCCGGCCACGCTGCTGAAACTCGCCGGCGCGGTGCTTGGCCTTGCCGGCACGGCTGTGATCATCGGCCTCGACGCACTGGGAGGCCTTGGCCACGACATTGTCGCCGAACTCCTGATCCTGCTCGCTACGGTGTCGTTCGCCTGCGCCACGATCTTCGGGCTGCGGCTGTCCGACTACGACCCGATGGTGGTCGCAGCCGGATCGCTGCTGTTCGGCGGCACGCTGCTGTTGCCGGTAGCGCTGATCATTGATCACCCCTGGACCCTGCATCCAACGGCGCAAGCGCTCACCGCCACCGTGACGATGGGGATTTTCTCCAGCGCGATCGGGCTGATGCTGTTCTACATGTGCCTGACGCGGCTCGGCACCCTCATCACCAACGCGCAGGGGTATCTGCGCATTCCGATCGGCGTCGGCCTGTCGGTGGTGCTGCTCGGTGAAACCGTACCGCCCAATCTCGTGCTCGGCCTGGTCCTGGTGATGGCTGGCGTCGGTGCGATGACCATTCCCGGCCGCGCCTACAAAAATCGTATCGTCTGGTTTCGCGCGCGATGGAAAAGCCCGGGATCTGCAACCGGGGAATAGTCCGCCGGGCCTAATGTCCCCCGTGCCCTAAAACCGACATTGCCCCGCGTCACGTTCGCACAGATGATCGTAACTACCTGTAGTTGCGTATACCGTTGCGGTCCGTATAGGCTCCCCTTCGAACCCGGAGGATATCATGCGCGTGCAGCAACCGGTCCGTGACCGCAATACATCGATATGGCAATCCGCCGTCCGCCAGACGCTCGTCGGTCGCGGCGATCTTTCCGACAGCGACAAGGAGCAGGCCGAGTACGGCGTTTCGCTGCATGCCAAATCGGCCGAGAGAAACCAATCACTGCCTGACCCGATTCCGGTCCCCAATGGGCCGCAGAAACCAATGATAAGTTCCCCGACTAATATTGCCCACGCTTCCAAGGCTGCATTTGATTCCCTGCAGGCCCATCAGAACACCCCCACCCAAGCCTACGGCCCGTTCAACGCACTGCGCGATTTCGTCATGCAGTACAGCAGCTGGGATATCGCAGGCTGGGCTCAGTGCGGCTGGTACTACACCAAATATTACGTGCTGGCGCATCTGCCCCCAAGCTACAACGACTGGCAGGCTCACGCCCCTGCCGACATCAATTTCGGCGTCATCGATTACAAGTTACCGAACACCAGCCGCGTCCTGATGATCGGGGACTGGGGCACGCATATGCCCGACAATGCGGCCTTGCTTCGTCAGGCCCTGAAGAAGTTCAATCCCGATGCCATCATTCATCTCGGCGACGTCTACTATTCGGGAACGGTCGAGGAATGCACCGCGAATGTGCTGGACGTGCTCGACCAGGTTGTCGCGGATTTGAAACTGACCAAGCGCCCCGCGTTCTTTTCGATTCCGGGCAATCACGATTACTATTCAGGCGGCTCCGGCTTCTATCGCATGATCGGCAAGGTCAATTCCGGTGTTGCCGGCTGCACCCAGCAGGCCAGTTATTTTTGCCTGCGTACCGAGGACAGCCAATGGCAATTTCTCGGTATGGACACCGGCTACGGCGACCGTAACCCGGTTGAACAGCAGGCGCCGGTTCTGCAGGTCCATGAAAGCGCGTGGCATATCGACAAGCTCGAGAATTTCGACGGAACGACAATTCTGCTGTCGCACCACCAATTGATCTCGGCGAAAGAGACCTTGAACGTGGGTCCCCGGCCCTATCTCAACGAAAACCTGTACGCCACTTTCAAAAAATACTTCGACCGCGTTGCCGCCTGGTACTGGGGGCACGAACATAATTTCATTCTGTTCGACGACGATCTGATGATCCAAGCCGGCGACACGCCGCTAAAGAAGGGGCGGCTGGTGGGCTGCAGCGCCTATGAGGAAGACGAAACCGGAGATCCCTACGATATCAGCCACCCCGAAGCACGTTTTCTCGCGAACATGCCGCGTCTGCACATCTCAAACTACAAGACCGACTTGCAGAAATTCTACAACCACGCTTTTGCGGTTCTTGATATCACGCCGGACAAGGTGACCGCGACCTATTACGAATATCCGAGTTGGGGAACAGGCTCAGGACCCCCGTCCGATCCGACGATCGATAAGTTCATGTATCAGGAGCATCTCGTTCCGATGCGCGTGAACGGCAAGGCCGTCCCTTAAGATATTTGCAGCGAAACCGACTGGTGAGTTGCGCAAGCCACGGGGGACACGATGGACGTTATTGAAGCGATCCACGGGCGATGGTCGGTGCGATCCTACGATCCCAGACCGGTCAGCCGGGAGCTGATCGAAAGCGTGATCCTGGACGCCGCGCAGGCCCCGCCACCCTTTCGGGGGCAGGTGCCCTGGGCTTTCAATGTGATTCAGGGCGTCGAGCGCATCGCGGCCTATGGCGCGCGGGCGATGGAGCACGCCCGGAATAATCGACCGGGCGGAACGGGTTCGGACTGGCTCGAACGGCCCGGCTTCAAGATTTTCTGGGATGCACCCGCGCTCATCATCATTTCCGGACCGGTCGGCGACTGCTGCCGCGCCGGTCAGAACCTGATGCTCTGGGCTTATGCGCGGGGATTGGGAACGTGCTGGGTCGGCTCGCCGATGCTTTGGCTGGACACGCCGGAGGTAAAGGCCGAACTGGGCATCCCCTCAGCGCTAATGCCGGTTGCGGTGTTTTGTCTGGGTTATCCCGCGACACCCCCGGAAGCCGTGGTCCGCGAAAGACCAGGCATCATCTGGCTGCCGGAAATCTAGCGATCGCAACGATCACGCTGCCTTTTCATGATGCGCGACCAGGCCTGCGAACAGGCCACGGCCGTCGGTGCAGCCCATGATGTCTTCGACGTGGTTTTCAGGATGCGGCATCATGCCGAGCACGTTGCCGCGCTCATTGACGAGGCCCGCGATCGAATGCGCCGCGCCGTTGATATTGGCGCGCTCATCGACCACGCCATCGGCCGAGCAATAGCGGTAGAGCACCCGCCCCTCGCCCTCGAGCCGCTTCAAGGTCTCTTCATCGGCCTCGTAATTGCCGTCGCCATGGGCGACCGGCACCCGAATGACCTGACCGGCATTGTAGCCGCGGGTGAACGGCGTGTCGGAGCGTTCGACCTTCAGATGCACGTCGTTGCAGATGAATTTCAGTTTCGCATTGCGCATGAGGGCCCCCGGCAACAGACCCGCCTCGCAGAGGATCTGAAAACCGTTGCAGACGCCGAGCACGAGGCCGCCGTCGGCCGCAAACGCACGTAGCGCGTCCATGATCGGCGAGCGCGCGGCAATGGCGCCGCAGCGCAAATAATCGCCGTAGGAAAATCCGCCGGGCACCACCACGAGGTCGGTCCCCTTGGGCAGCGCGGTCTCGGCGTGCCAGACCATCGCCGGCTCCTGTCCGGATATCAGTCTCAACGCGCGCGCCATGTCGCGCTCGCGATTGATGCCGGGAAAGACCAGGATGGCTGATTTCATGTCAAAAAGTCCCGGGAAAATTCTGAGGAGTTTCGCGGGGAGCGTCTGATCGGCAACAGCGCTTCCCGATTAAACATTCTCGTGTCGATCAGAAGCTCATCGACTGATGCATCAAGTTCAGCGACGCGGCGCGATATATCTGACAGCAGGTCGTAAATCTGTCGGCTGGATATCTCGCCCATCGGTCAGCCAAGAACCTCGACCCGATAATTCTCGATCACAGTGTTCGCCAGCAGCTTGTCGGCGGCGGCTTTCAGCGCTGCCTCGGCCTTGACGCGGTCGGAGCCGGCCATTTCGATGTCGAACACCTTGCCCTGTCGCACGCTGGCGACGCCATCGACGCCGAGCGATTTCAGCGCGCCTTCGATGGCCTTGCCCTGGGGATCGAGGATACCGGTCTTCAGGGTAACGGTAACGCGTGCTTTCACGGAATTGACCTCAGCTCTTCACCAGCACCGGCCCCGAACCCACGGGGCGCTCGTTTTCCATGAGTATGCCGAGCCGCTTGGCGACCTCGGTATAGGCCTCCAGCAGGCCGCCGAGATCCCTGCGGAAACGGTCCTTGTCGAGCTTCTCGTTCGACTTGATGTCCCACAGCCGGCACGAATCCGGCGATATCTCGTCGGCGACGATAATCCGCATCATCTCGTTCTCGAACAGACGGCCGCACTCCATCTTGAAATCGACCAGACGGATGCCGATGCCGAGAAACAGCCCGGTCAGGAAGTCGTTGACGCGGATCGCCAGCGCCATGATGTCGTCGATCTCCTGCGGCGTGGCCCAGCCGAACGCGGTGATGTGCTCCTCGGAGACCATGGGATCGTTGAGCTGGTCGTTCTTGTAATAGAACTCGATGATCGAGCGCGGCAACTGGGTACCTTCCTCGATACCGAGACGCTGCGACAGCGAGCCCGCCGCGACATTCCGCACCACGACTTCGAGCGGCACGATCTCGACCTCGCGAATTAATTGCTCGCGCATGTTGAGGCGGCGGATGAAATGGGTCGGCACCCCGATGTCGTTGAGGTGCTGAAACAGGTACTCCGAAATCCGGTTATTGAGGACGCCCTTGCCCTCGATCACCTGGTGTTTCTTGGCATTGAACGCGGTCGCATCGTCCTTGAAGTGCTGGATCAGGGTTCCCGGCTCCGGGCCTTCATAGAGAACCTTGGCTTTGCCTTCATAAATGCGGCGTCGACGGCTCATTGGGATGTACCGTGTGTTGTTGAAATCCATGAATTTGGTGTGCTCCGGATGACAAGGGAATGCGACCCACGACGGAGCTGCCGTGAAGGCCAGAACTTGAACCTGACAACCGAAAACAGAACAAGAACTGGGCCTGCAGGCAACCTATCCGATTGGTCCCCCCAGTACAATCGATCCGGCCCTGGGGAAGCCTAGTTTTACCCTCTTGCGTGACGGTATTCCGTCCGTTGTTTTAACGATTCTCTGGACTTATCTAGGCATCGAGACGCGCCACCGCAACGTGTCCGCGCCCACTGTTCCCGCGCCGAAAGGGGAACCCGGCCATGACCACATTCGACAAGCGCGAAGAGGGCTTTGAGAAGAAATTCGCGCTCGACGAGGAACTGAAATTCAAGGCCGATGCCCGCCGCAACAAG
>Ga0208589_1000324_pt1 | contig 23305 bp, 20 predicted proteins | sample NGESurshal092012_2_FD_184486 | JGI IMG/M metagenome (GOLD analysis project Ga0208589, IMG submission 184486) | Arctic peat soil microbial communities from Barrow, Alaska - NGEE Surface sample F53-2 shallow-092012 (SPAdes) | ecosystem: Environmental > Terrestrial > Soil > Wetlands > Peat ... | reverse complement strand
CAGCGGATAGCCGCGCGTGATGCCGTAGATAATCGTGGGATCGGATTGCAGCGGCATGCCGATGCGCAAGCGATTCACGAACACCGAAGCAATGTGGCGGCGTTCGGAAGGGATCGCGCTTTCCTTTTCCACGATGGAGGCGAGGATGATGGCTTCCTGCGGTGTCTTGATCGGCAGATTTGGCGCACGTCCCGGCCATAATTTTTCAATCAGATTACGCTGGGCATCGCGCATTCGGATCAGAATATCCAGTTTGCTCACGCCGTGCGCGAAGAGGTAGGTCTCCGGTAGCAGCGTGCCCTCGGCAATCGGCAAGATTGGCTTGTCTTCATCGAGGGCAGTATCTGCCTCAATGAGACGCAGAATCATGTCGCTGGTCAAACCTTCGGCAACGGTGATCTTGTGCTGCACCACCTTGCCGGAAATCAGGATGGCGGCGATGTCTTTCAGGCTCGCCTTCGCGGGGATCGCGTATTCACCGGCTTTCAGTGACGCCGCTTCTCCGCGCAGGCGCAGCTTGCCGGGATAGGGCAGCTCCTGCGATGCGCCAATGCCAATGTAGGCGAAGCTACTGTTGGTGTATCCGGCGAATGGCTTCGGACTGCCGACACTCATATTTTGATAAGTGAACGTCGGATCGGGAAGCGTACTGACTTGGCGAGGGACCTGCTTCGCCGCCTGCCAGGCGTAATCGGCAGCTGTTATCTGGGAGTTGTTGCGGCTCGCCTCTGTCAATAGTTCTGACAAAGGTGTAGGTGTGTTCGGCGAACTCTCTTGTCCCGATGCTGTAAACGCAGCTGCAAGGGCAAGCAGGACGGCCAGAAACCGGACCACGGACATACGAAATCTCCTAATCTCAAAACGGTTCGCAATGTCTGGCGCGAATGGGCGGACAATCGATACTGCCCAAGGCCAGAGGAAGCCGGAGAATGGAGATCGCTAGATTCTGAGAATGGATATTGCAGGAGGTGGAGATTGAGGCAGACTGTGTGCCTGCCATTGCGCGGAATTGGATAGAGTGATTGCCAGCGGCAGGAGCACGGCTAAATGGGATGCCGCAATCGCACTCACGTTCATCGGGGCGTTAGCGGATGAAGGGGGGATAGCCGCGTTCCAGTTGCTTGCTATTGGCGGTTCCTTTTGGCAGCAGCCGTGACACGCCGTCATAGCGCAGCTCCCACAGTGGCCACGCATCTGACGGCAGCAGGCACGTTCCGCCGGACTTAGATTCGCATTGGGAAGGGCACAGACCATCGTTGGGAGCACCAGTGGCAGTAGGATCGCCACTATCAAAGCGAATTGGCGCAGAACTTTCATCCCAATAAATCTATTCAAACGTATCACGTCGCAGGCTCTGGGATGGAATTCGGTGCCGCGACAAGCCCGAACGTTCAGCTGAAACATTCGGTAGGGCTTCTCTCGCCTAAGCCGGCGGACAAAGTGGAGATCAATCCCGGATAGTGGAGCGTCACCCTCGTGCATAGCGCCGCCTCTTGCGAGCAACTAGAGATCAATCGCGACCAATCCGGTGCTGTTGATCAACTCCATCACCAGCTGGTTTGCTTCAATGTCGTCGCCGGATGTGAAGCTGACGGTACGGGGTTTGTTCAGGGAAAGTCCTGTATCCAGTCCATCGGCATGTTGCTGTTCGATTTGACGAGCCTTGCACCGACCGCCATCTCAGCAACCATCTCGCTCGATGTGCGCCCCTTCAATGCGCCCCGCGATCTGGTGACTCCTGCCAGACTGATGTCGGGTTTAGGATCCATATGCGCATTCGTCGCATCGATCAGAATTCAGCCACGCCAATTACGTGCTTCGCCATTGAGGCCGCCATGTAAGACTGACGAAGCAGCACGAGCTGCTCTCGCGATTTGCGAACTGTGGCAGAGGTTGGTACAGCCTCCAGCAAGGAACGCATTGCCCCGGACATCGCTGCGAAGAGTATGTCGAGGGCAAATTTGTCGGGTGGCGACTTGGCATCTGGCGCTGTCGTAAGCATCGCCTCTACGGATTTCAGCAAACGCTGACTGATCTGCTTGATCAACGCGGGCCCACCCACGTTCGCAGAAACTCGGTAAAGCGCGATGGAGATGTCGGCGCGCTCCATCTTGGCGTCGACGAACGCCTCCACCATCTCTCGAATCATCTCGGCCAGTGGCTTATGATGCGCTGCCTTGCAGGCAGCCTCGATCATGGCCGCCATATTCTTCATGTGATGTTCGAAGATCGCAAATAGCAGAGCTTGTTTATTGGGGTAGTACTGGTACAAGGTACCTACCGAAACCCCGGCACGCTCGGCGACCCGCGTGGTCGTCAATCGCTCTCCCCCAACGCTCATTAAAACCTGAATAGTCGCCTCGGAGATCGCCTCGACCGTGACCGCAGACCTGGCTTGACTGGGCGTCTTTCTTGGTCCAAATGCAACGAGCATATTAGCTGGCATATGCGAAGTCCAGACCTGAAGATTCCTTCATCCAATGATTGTAACAATCAGAAGACCACAAGGAGAAACCATGACCGCACAAGCCGATCACGCCGGCAGTTTCACTCTACCGGGCACATCGATAGTCGTAAACAGAATGGGTTACGGTGCCATGCAACTTGCCGGCCGGGATGACGGCAAGTTTGTATGGGGACCCCCCAAAGATGTCGAAGGAGCCATTGCTGTCCTGCAAGAGGCTGTCACGAGTGGTGTGAACCATATCGATACGGCCGACTATTATGGTCCACACGTCACGAATCAGATCCTACGGAAGGCGCTATTTCCCTACCCCGACGGCCTGGTCATTGTGACCAAGGTCGGTTCCCGGCGTGGCGAAGACGGATCGTGGATCCCGGCTCTCTCTCGCGAAGACTTGACTGCGGCGGTCCATGACAATCTCAACCATCTCGGTATCGAATCCCTCGATGTCGTCAACCTCCGAGTTGGCGAAGTGATGGAACCGTCGGAGGGTTCGATCGAGCCACACCTTACTGTCCTGGCCGAACTCCAGCAAAAAGGCCTGATCCGCCATATCGGGATGAGCAACGTCACGGCAGCGCAGATTGCGGAAGCGCGGCAGATCGCCTCCATCGTCTGCGTGCAGAACATGTACAACCTGGTGCATCGCGCCGACGAAGCGCTCATCGACGACCTTGCCCGCGACGGTATCGCCTATGTACCGTTCTTTCCGCTCGGCATACCATTCCTTCCGCTTGGCGGCTTCAGCCCATTGCAGTCCGCTACCTTGTCCGGCGTTGCCACGGGACTCGAAGCTACACCCATGCAGGTTGTGCTTGCGTGGCTTCTTCACCGCTCGCCCAACATTCTGCTGATTCCAGGCACATCCTCCATCGAGCATCTTCGCCAGAATCTCAAGGCTGCGTCACTGCAACTTCCATCCGAAGTAGTTGCCGAACTCAACTCATTCGGTCGAACTACCGGACTTTGACAATAGCCTAGAAGACGTCGGCTGCAACTCCGAGCGGCACACTGCCGCCTGAGAGCGCTCCGCTCATGGCGATCACCTGGATTGCGGGGAAGCGACGGTGGCCCACGGAGAGGAATTCAAAGCCAGACATACAGGGCATGTTGAGGGCGGAGATAACCTTGGCCCGGCCCTTCTTTGCTCACTACGAGCGATGTGGGAGATGGTACATGCGATTTCGCAGGCAGGAGGAATGGGTGCGGCGGATTATGATCTTTCATCCCCCTTTCCTCACTCAAGCGGCCTTCAATGTCTCGCTCTTGGAGGTGATGCATTCCATCAGATCTCTCCATGACTTGACGAACGACGTGGCGCCTTCGTCCTGGAGTTGCGAGCCCAGGGCGTCCGTGTCGATGCCCTCCTTGGTAAATCTGTCTAGTGCGTGTTCAACATGAACAGGCAAAGTCCCGCCAATCGTCCCGTGGTCGGCGAGGGCCTTCAGCGTTGCCTCAGGCATGGTGTTCACTGTGAAGGGGGTAGCGAGCGCCTCGATGTAGAGCGTATCGGAAGCTTTCGGGTCCTTGGTCCCAGTGCTTGCGAAGAGCAGCCGCTGAGCGCGGGCGCCCGCGTTGAAGATGCGCTGCCAGCGCGGCGAATCAAGCACTGAACGATAACTTTCATAAACTTCTCTGGCTATGGCGATGCCAAGCTGGTTTCGCAGCTCGGCTGGAGCCTTATCTGCTATCGCGACGTCCCATCGACTGACGAACAGGGAGGCAACGGAACCGACATTCGGATTCAACCCGGCAGCGATGCGGCGCTCGATGCCCCGCAGGTAAGCCTCGGCGGCTGCAATATATTGCGCGCTTGAAAACAGGAGCGTCACATTGATCGGCACACCCGCAAAGATCGCTTCCTCGATCGCAGGCAATCCTTCCTTGGTCCCCGGAATTTTGATGAAGAGATTGGGTCGTGCCGCTTTCACGTGCAGAGCTTCGGCCGCAGCGACAGTGCCGGAGGTGTCATGGGCCAGCAGCGGCGAGACCTCAAGCGATACCCAGCCGTCCACACCGTTCGTCCCGTCGTGAACCGGTCGAAACAGATCGGCTGCCTGCTGAAGATCCTCAATTGCCAGCTCGAAGAATAAACCCTCACCTGACTTGCCTTCCTTCACTTTTTGGCGAATGGCGTCATCGTAGTCATGGCTGTTCTTAATGGCATGATCGAAGATGGTTGGGTTCGAGGTAAGCCCTGTGATCGAGAACTCCTGAATATACCGGTGGAGGGTTCCACTGACCAGCAGGCCGCGGGTGATGTTGTCGAGCCAAAGGCTTTGGCCCACTTCATGGAGTTTTCCAGTCGCTTTCATCGTTGTTCTCCTAATGCTTTTGCCGGGCCGGGTTGTGCTAAATACCGCCTGGCACGAGAATCGCGTCGGCCTCTTTTGGCCCCCGCTATGTGCTTATAGATGCGGACCAGCTGATGGCGCTTGAGGACAGGATCAACGACCGCCCAGGCTGTCTCGCCCGCGTCCACACTGGTGAACAGGACGCCGTCGCGCTGCATGGCATCGCCCAGCAACCGCTTGTACGGAGCCTCCTGTCCTGGCCGCTCTTCGGACTTCGGGAAGGCGACCCCGATGACTGGAACGTTGAGTGTGCCGTGTTTCACCATGGCATAGAGTGCCGGGAAGGTCATCTTGTGAGCGAGGTCGCCCGTCACACCGAAGAGCACCAGCGCATCCGACAGGGATCGAGCCATCAGGCACTCCCCTTGGCGGCTGCCTTTTCCTCATGGCCGCCAAACTGGAAGCGGAGAGCGGATAAAAGCTTGTCGGCGAAGTCGTCCTCGCCGCGAGAGCTGAAGCGTTCATACAGCGCGGCGCTGAGAACGGGAGCCGGAACCGATTCGTCAATCGCGGCCTTGATCGTCCAGCGTCCCTCGCCTGAATCCGAAACCCTGCCTGCAAACTTCGCCAGATCGGGGCTGGCGAGTAGCGAGGTCGCGGCCAGATCCAATAGCCACGAAGCGATGACGCTGCCCCGCCGCCAGACCTCAGTGATGTCGGCCAGATTAAGGTCGTATGCGTAAAGCTCGGGATCACGCAAGGGTGTGGTCTCGGCATCGATGGCGCTCTTCTGCTTTCCTGCATTGGCATGGTGCAGGATATTCAAGCCTTCCGCGTAAGAGGCCATCATGCCGTACTCGATGCCGTTGTGGACCATCTTGACGAAGTGGCCCGCGCCACTTGGCCCGCAGTGCAGATAGCCATGTTCGGCGGTGCCACCGACCTTCTCCCGACCGGGCGTACGCGGAGCCTCTTCGATTCCTGGGGCCAACGCCGCGAAGATAGGTTCGAGGCCTCGAACGACAGCTTCATCGCCGCCGATCATCAGGCAGTAGCCCCGCTCCGATCCCCAGACCCCTCCGCTGGTTCCAACATCCACATAATGAATGCCCTTTGGCTTCAAATCCGCAGCGCGTCGGATGTCATCGTGATAATAGGAATTGCCACCGTCGATCAGTATGTCGCCCCGTTCGAGAAGCGGAATGAGGGTCTTCAACGTAGCATCGACTGCCGCCGCCGGCACCATCATCCAGATGGCACGAGGCTTTTTCAACTTCCCGACAAACTCTTCGAGCGAGGACGCGCCGCCGGAGCCCTCTTCTGCGAGCGCCCGCACGGCTTCTTTATTCGTGTCGTAAACGACGCAATGGTGGCCGGCTTTCTGAAGCCGTCGCACCATATTGGTTCCCATCCTGCCCAAGCCGATCATGCCCAGTTCCATGAAGTTCCTTTCGATTCGTTTGCTGTTCGAGCGCCTGCACTTTCTCCAGTACGAGCGGAATAAGCATCCCGCACGAGCCCGACACGAATACCGCGAATTTCGTCCGTGACGACGCCTGCCCCGATGCCTACGAGCATGTGAACGAATCAGGCTTATCTTATCTTGGCATCGCGCAGAAGTTTCGCCCTGCGTTCTTCGTACTCCTCGGATGTGATCTCCCCTGCGGCATACCTCTTCTGCAGGAGTTGCAAAGGCGTTTGCATATCCCGGTAGCTGGCCCATCTGCTTCGCCTCACCGGCATAAGGAATGAGAAGAACAACATCCATAGGATGACCCAGAAAACCCACCAATATGCATGCATTCCCGCCCAGTAATAGTGGTACATAGACACCTCCATGGTGTTGGGTAATATTGAGAAACTCGAACCATCGCATCTGGCCTGATGTACCGTCGCACTCTATGCGTGGCTTGCCGGCCACGTTTTCCTCAATTCAAGTCGTGCGACGGATCCAGGATCCGTAAGGCGTCGACCGTGATCGCTGTGAATCAACTACGCTTTCAGTGCCTGGCCCTGGCACGCGGGATGCTGGCACTGACAGGTTAGTTCCGTCACGCCCTTCGCATCAGAGCAGGTCTCACTGCAGTATTTCTTTCCGTCGGCGGGTATACAGTTACAGTCGGCACGGGCACATTTCGTTTTGACAGTCATAAGAACTCCTTCGCTTTGAATGCATTGCTCTCTTTGGACAAGGCTCTGTGCATGGAACCGGCTCATCGAATCGGGCGTGCGCCGTACTCATCGGAGCTCGGTTGCACTTACGCATAACAACAGCATCGCACCTGCGCAACCGGCAATCTGGTTCGTTTTGCTCACCTTCGCCTGCCATCTTCGCACTGTATCCAATGGGATATAGGCACCACTCGATCGTCTCGCCACAGACTTCCTTAACAGGAGTTGCTTCAATGCTGGCCACGGAGTCGGAGAAGAAGTTGATATACGCAAGTTGCCGCGCTAAGTCAGCATGCACGCATGGTCTTGAACGCAGCCGGAATAGCGTTTCAGAAAGTCTTCGAAGTCAGTGTTCGCTGGCCGCGTCTTTTTGCTCCAGGAACTCTGCGTTTCGCGGCAGCGTCTTCCAGGGTGGCATTGAGTTCTCCGCCAACCAGAATCGCGATGCCGCTCAGGTAAAACCAGAACATCAGGATGATCAGCGTGCCAAGGGAGCCGTAAAGCAGCCCGAATTGACTGAAATGACGAACGTATATCTTGAACAGGTCGGAAACGGCCACCCAGATTACCGCTGCGACGATGCTTCCGGGAAGCAACCATTTCCACTTCTGCTCCTGAATGTTCGGAGCGAAACGGTAGAGGCAGAGAAGCGCTAAAATCAGCAGCACTGCTGCGGCTGGCCACTGTGCAACCTTCCAGACGTAAAGAGGCGCCCAACCGGGCGCGATCTTATGGAGAAGTAAGGGGCCATAGACCACAACGATCAACGCAGCGGTAAGCAGTACACCCATAGCGATCGCGAGAGCCACGGCAAGGAGGCGGGACCTCCACCATGACCGGCTTTCTTTGAGGTCATAAATGGCATTCAGTGTATCGATCAGTCCGGAGGTCGCCGACGAGGACGACCACAGTGCGAAGATCAGTGAAAACCAGACTCTGCCGCTGCCGGTAGTTTGTGCCAACACCTGTCGTACGAGATGGGAAGCTGCGGAAGGTAGAACTTCCCCCACGTACTTCATAAGGGTGCCTTGCGAACCAGGAGCCGAGCTAAGTATCGAAACGATACTCGTTACGCATAGCAGCATGGGGAAGAAACCCAGCAGGAACCAGAACGCCAGTTCGGCAGCGCGGTTCACAACATCGTTGCTCACTGCTCTCCGCCAGATCGAGCGAATCAGCTCCCGCCAACTCAATCCCGCCAACCTAAGAATGACCGCCATGCGGGTTCCTTTCTGATCTTGCGGCTCACGGCCTCAACGGTTCTCTATGCAATGGATGCCATCTCCTCCGTCCCTCCACTGCCGGGAGCGGTTGGTCAGAATACCTCCCGCAGCTGCGCCGATGACAGCGCCTACTAGGACGGCGCTTACGACGATTTCCTCCATGGTGGCCGAAAGGGAAAACTGGGTCTTGATGAATAGGATGGCCCCGGAAACAACGCCTGTGTCATAGCCGAAGAGCAGCCCGCCGAGAGCCGCTATTCCTACTGCTACATAGACAAAAGGTCTCACGTCTGGTTTCGCGTTATCTACCATTCAACTCACCATTTTTCAGTATTCAGCCGCAGACCGCTCAAGCATGATCGGCGCGATAGATATCCAGCGGTTCCGCTTCTATGCAACTAGCATTCGCGGCCCGACACTCCGACCACATATGCGTTGTTGCCCTCTCCTCCGACTTCCAAATCGCCATTTAGGAATCCTCCTTTGCAGCGCGAATGATAGACAGAAATTGGTCGGCCTTCAGGCTAGCGCCGCCGATCAGGGCGCCGTCCACGCCATTACGACGAAGAAATGCAGCGGCATTTTCCGGTTCGACGCTACCGCCGTACTGTATCGTGACGGACCCAGCCGCTTCCTCGCCAAATAGCTTCGCGAATCTGCCTCGGAGTATGGCATGCGCATCCTCGGCTTGCTGCGGGGTGGCGTGGTGATCGGCATTGCCGATCGCCCAGACTGGCTCGTAGGCGATGCTGATGCGGGGTAGGGAATCGACCTTCACGTCGGCCAATCCCAGGCTGAGTTGCCGGTCGAGCAGTGCCTCCGTCTGGTTGCCCTTACGTTGCTCCAGGGTCTCGCCGACGCACAAAATTACGTCGAGGCCGGAAGCCAGCGCAAACCGAACCTTCTGGTTGATGAACGCATCCGATTCGCCTAACGTGTGCCGGCGCTCACTGTGTCCCAGGATGACGTAGCTGCAGTCGAGGTCGAGCAGCATCGCCGGGCTAACCTCGCCTGTAAATGCACCCTCCTTTTCGGGATACATGTTTTGCGCCCCGAGCGCGATGCGGCTGCCCTTGAGAATCTCCCCGACCGAGGCCAGATAGGGGAAGGGCGGACACAAAATGACCGAAACTCGCTCTTCTGTACGCAAGCCATCTACGACTCCACTTGCCAATTGCCTGGCTTCTGCGCCAGTCGTATGCATCTTCCAGTTGCCGACAACAACCTTCCGGCGCTGGGCTGGCTTCATCGGGCACTTCCGGCACGCTCTAACGTTGCAGAGGTGAGCGGCGCATTCTCCCGGTGATCCGATTCCACTATTGCGTTGTATTCGCCAAGACGCGCAGCCCGGTTGCACCTGGCTCGATGGTAGAGGGCTTGCTGTGCCGCCTGCACGTTGCTTTGGTCGCCATGCCATATCTCTAAGGCGGGTTCCTGAATGGCGCGCCCAAACGAAAACGCCAAGGCCCAGGGGAGCCGCGACTTGAATCTGACATTCATGGCATTCAGACGGGCGGAAGCAAGTTCGCCGGTCTGGCCGCCCGACAGGAATGCAACCCCCGCCACGGCGGCAGGGACGGCCCGCAGCAGACATCTCACCGTAGCGTCGGCTACCTCATCCACTGTCTCCTGCTTTGGGCATGCCGATCCTGGAAGCACCATGTTGGGCTTCAGGATCAATCCTTCCAGCTTGACGCGTTGCGAGTAGAGCTCTTTGAATACGGCTCTCAGCACTCTTTCCGTGACCTCGCCACATGTTTCAAGGGTGTGATCGCCGTCCATGAGTACCTCCGGCTCGACTACTGGGACCAACCCTGCTTCCTGGCACAACGCCGCATAGCGGGCCAACGCGTGTGCGTTGGCCTCGATACATCCTTCGCTCGGAATGCCATCGCCGATCGCAAGCACCGCTCGCCACTTGGCGAAGCGCGCACCCATCTGCGCGTACTCCGCCAGACGTGCGCGCAATCCATCCAGTCCCTCGGTGATCTTCTCGCGGGGGAAAGCGGCCATCTCCTTCGCTCCTGTGTCGACCTTGATGCCCGGAATGATTCCCACATCGGCAAGGGCCTTGGCAAATGGAGTGCCATCGTCCTTTTGCTGCCGAATGGTTTCGTCGTAGAGGATTGCGCCACTGATCGACTCGCCAAGGCCGGGAGTGTTTACGATCAACTCTCGATATTTGCGGTGAGTCTCTGCAGTCTGCGCAATCCCCCACTTCGCAAATCGTTTGTTACAGGTTCCAGTGCTTTCATCGATCGCCAGTAGTCCCTTGCCGTCGGCGACGATCATCTTCGCGGTAGCTTCAAGAGAGTGAGTATTCACTTGGTGGCGCTCCATTTCCAGTTCAGGATTTCCGGCATGTCCTGGCCGTGTGCGTCGATGTAGTGCTTGTGTTCGATGAGCTTGTCCCGCATCTGCTGCTTCAGATACGCTCCCTTGGATCCCAGATTCGGTACCCTGTCGACCACATCCATCACCAGGTGGAACCGGTCCAAGTCGTTTTGCACTCGCATGTCAAAGGGCGTCGTGATCGTGCCCTCTTCCTTGTAGCCTCGCACGTGCAGGTTGCGGTTACACCGAGCATAAGTCAGCCGATGGATCAGCCACGGATATCCATGAAAGGCAAAGATGATGTGTTTGTCTTTCGTAAAGAGCGAGTCATAATCCTTCTCGGTCAGCCCGTGCGGGTGTTCGGTGTTGGGCTGCAGCTTCATGAGGTCGACGACATTGACCACACGGATCTTCAGCTCCGGCAGATGTTGGCGAAGGATGGAGACCGCGGCAAGAATCTCCAGGGTAGGCGTGTCTCCGCAACAGGCCATGACAACGTCCGGATCGCTCTCCTGATCGTTGCTGGCCCATTGCCAGATGCCAAGGCCTTCTGTGCAATGCACGACTGCCTGATCCATCGTCAACCATTGTGGAAGCGCGTGCTTTCCTGCCACCACCACATTGACGTAATTCCGGCTTCGCAGGCAGTGATCGAAGACGGACAGCAGGCAGTTAGCGTCGGCAGGAAGGTAACAGCGCACGATATCGGCTTTCTTGTTGATGACGTGATCGAGGAAGCCGGGATCCTGGTGCGTGAATCCGTTGTGATCCTGCTGCCAGACGTGGGAGGCCAGCAGATAGTTCAGCGAAGAGATATCGCGTCGCCACGGCAGTTCCCGGCATACCTTGAGCCATTTAGCGTGCTGGCTGAACATCGAGTCGATGATGCGAATAAATGCTTCATAGCTATTGAACAGCCCGTGCCTTCCAGTTAGAAGATAGCCTTCCAGCCAACCCTCGCATTGGTTCTCACTGAGCATTGAGTCAAGCACACGGCCAGCCGGCGCGAGGAACTCGTCGTTGCTGTACTCACGCGCATCCCACTGCCGATTGGTGACCTCGAAGACGGCCTGCAGAAGATTCGAGACTGTTTCATCCGGGCCGAAGACACGGAAGTTATGCTTGTCCTGATTTAGCTTGGCAACATCACGTAAGAATGAACCCAGCACGAGCGTGTCTTCGATCTGCACTGCACCTGGTGAAGTCACCTTCACCGCGTGGTCATGGAAGTCCGGCATGTGAAGATCGTGAAGAAGAATACCGCCGTTCGCGTGTGGATTGGCGCCCATCCGGCGAGTACCCTGTGGGGCCAGTTCAGCCAATTCCTGGATAAGCCGCCCATCCTCATCGAACAGTTCCTCGGCCTTGTAGCTCTTCATCCAGTTTTCGAGCAGCTTTACATGATCGGGATGCTGGGGATCGACCAGCAGCGGCACCTGGTGAGCTCGAAATGTCCCCTCGATCTGCATGCCGTCGACGACTTTCGGGCCCGTCCAGCCTTTGGGCGATTTGAGGACGATCACGGGCCAGCGCGGCCGAGTCGTATCGTTGTTGCTGCGGGCATTCTTTTGGAATCGTTGAATATCCTCGATCGCCTTATCGATGGTGGCAGCCATCAGTTCGTGCATCTTCTCCGGCTCATCCCCCTCCACAAAGTACGGAGTCCAGCCGCAGCCCCTCAGGAATTGATCCAGTTCCTCATGCTCGATGCGGGAGAGGACGGTCGGATTGCTGATCTTATAGCCGTTCAGGTGCAGGATCGGCAGCACCGCCCCATCGGTCTTTGGGTCGAGGAACTTGTTGGACTGCCACGAGGTCGCCAGCGACGCCGTTTCCGCCTCGCCGTCGCCAATGATGCAGGCGACGATCAGATCCGGATTGTCGAACGCCGCGCCAAATGCGTGGCTCAACGAGTAGCCCAACTCACCGCCCTCGTGAATCGATCCAGGCGTCGTCGGGGCAACATGGCTGGAGACACCCCCAGGAAAGGAGAACTGCTTGAACAGTTCTTTCAGCCCGGCTTCGTCCTGGGTGACGTTCGGATAAACCTCGCTCCAGGTGCCTTCGAGGTAGACATTTCCCACAATCGCCGGGCCACCGTGGCCGGGGCCTGCAATGTAGAACATATTCAGGTCGTACTTCTTGATGACTCGGTTCAGGTGAACATAGATGAAGTTCTGGCCAGGCGTCGTGCCCCAATGGGAGACCACCAGAGGCTTGACGTGCTCCAGCTTCAGCGGCTCCTTCAGCAGCGGGTTTTCATAAAGGTAGATCTGGCCGACCGACACATAATTGGCTGCTCGCCAGTAGGCATTCATTTTGCGAAGTAGCTCCGGATCGAGTGTGTGCGTGTCCTTGAAGGATTCTTCTTTGCTTAACTCTTCGGGCGTCTCGTGGAGCAGGTCCTCGGTGGTTAGCATGTTAGTCGGCGTCATTTGATTCTCCCTTTGTTTCCATGAGCGTGAAAAAGTACGGTTGAATTCGCATTATGAGTGGATTTCTTGCTGTGTCTGTAGTCCGAAAGAAGCAAGCCAGGCGCAGGTCGATTCGTAATCGACATGATGAATGCTTCGAATGCCGAGGCGTTCCGCGATCTGAACGAACATCGGCGTGTTGTCGATAAAGACGGCCTGCGCCGCGGGTGTCTGGGCTATGTCGAGAGCAAGCTGAAAGATCTCGACGTCAGGTTTGCGCATGTGAACGAAGCAGGAAGAGATGAACGTATCGACAAGTCGGTCGAGCCTGAAGGTGCGAATGCGATGTGCATTCACTGCACGCGATTCGTTGCTGACCACAACGATCTTGAGGCCATGCCGCGCCTTGAGCTCGGTGACAAGGTTGATCATTCTCGGGTATGGCTTCGATTGAGCAAACATGAAATCTCGAAACTGGTTCCGGGTGAACGTCCGCTTTTCGTAAAAGACCACCCAGCCCAGATACTCTTCAAAGCTAAGCTTGCCCTCCTCATGCGTCTCGAAGACCAGGCGGTGTCGCTCCTCCATTTCTGTCCAGTCCAGCGTGAAGTTTTTAGCAGCTCTTCTGCGAGCGAGATGATCCCACCCGTTGGTGAGCAGGACATCGCCGACATCCAAAAGCAGTGTCGTAATCGGGAGCGCTCGTTTCACTCGTCCTCCGGGAGGGTCTCTATTTTGTGCTTGCCAATCCGGCGCCCCGGTCAACTGTCCCTACTTCCCACGAATAGCTCAGGATCGATTCGCAGAGACGTCTCGCGTGTGTGCGAAGATCCGCATGCCGCTTTGGGGCACATCAGCACTTACGTCTAACAACAGGATCGCATCGGGGCAAGCGACAACCTGTTCAGTTTTGCTCATGTTCGGTAGATCCCTGAATATCCGTTTGGATAACCGAGTGCTTCGAGGCTGATCCACATACCTGCTGTTGTGGATTCATGGAAGGAAATTGCGCAGTCGTCGTAGCCCGTTCATGTTTGCAGCTACCGCAGTTCCCCAACGGATGGTCAAATCAGCCATTTTGTGAGCAAAGTTGCACAGTCTCCATACACCCACGGGAAGATACTGTCTCCATGAGTGCCGTTGGCAGTCTTGCAAGGATGCGAAGCTTCATCGTGCTGGCAAAGTCTCTGCGATCTGGGTCACACTTGTGGCGGAATTGACGGGCTAGCAACGTTTCCATTCCAGCCAGGCTTGCCAAGGCGCGAAGATCAGGAGACATATCATCTTGAGTTCGGATGCAGAGATCGCCCAGCAGAAGCCTGCCCCTGTGGACAAGTCAAAGACCGACGCAAATGCTCAGGCCCAAGTCGATTTGAAGCCGGGTGCACAGGCCGAGTCCAAAGACGATCTGAAGTCCATTCCCATGCCGGAACTCGAGAAAAAACTGGAATCATCCCAAGATGGGCTCAGCCAGGACGAAGCACAGAAGAGGCTGACGCAATACGGCCCGAACGAGATCCCAGAAAAGAAGGCCAACGCATTACTGAAGTTCCTGAGCTACTTCTGGGGTCCCATCCCGTGGATGATTGAAGGCGCAGTCATTCTCTCAGGAGTGGTCAAGCACTGGCTGGATTTCTTCATCATCCTCTTTCTACTATGTTCGAATGCGGTGGTGGGATTCTGGGAAGAACGCCAGGCAGGCAATGCCATTGCAGCGCTGAAAGCCACGCTGGCAAAGATGGCTAAAGCCAAACGCGACGGGAAGTGGGCCGCTCCGAAAGCCAGTGAACTCGTGCCCGGCGATGTGATTCGTCTGAGACTGGGCGATATTGTGCCGGCAGATGCCCGCTTACTGGCGGGCGACCCGGTGCAGGTGGATCAATCCGCGTTGACGGGGGAATCCCTGCCCGCGACGCGCAAGTCCGGCGAAGCGGTGTTCTCCGGTTCAATTATCCGCAAGGGCGAAATCGACGCCATGGTCTATGCAACGGGAGAGAATACCTATTTTGGGAAGACGGTGCAGTTAGTAGAGGAGGCTCACACCGTCAGCCACTTCCAGAAGTCGGTCTTGAAGATCGGCAACTACCTGATCGTGCTCGCGGTTGTTCTAGTGGCGGTGATTGTTACCGTCGCGCTCTTTCGTCACGACCCCGTCCTCGACACGCTGGAGTTCGCGCTGGTACTTCTCGTGGCCGCGATCCCCGTGGCCATGCCTACGGTGCTTTCGGTGACCATGGCCGTCGGCGCACGTCTGCTGGCGAAAAAGCAAGTGGTTGTTACGCGGCTGTCGGCGATCGAGGAGCTGGCTGGGGTAGACATCCTGTGCTCGGACAAGACCGGCACCCTGACTCAGAACAAGCTGACGCTGGGCGATCCATTCACGGTGAACCTTATTGCCGCCGACCAGGTGATCCTGTGGGCTGCACTGGCTTCACGGGCGGAAGACAAGGACACCATCGACCTTGCTGTGATCGGCGGGGTAAAGGACGATAAGACGCTCAAGGGTTTTCAGGTACTGCACTTCCAGCCTTTCGACCCGGTGCATAAGCGCACCGAAGCCACCGTGAAGAGCGAGGACGGAAAGCAGTTCTTCGTGGCCAAGGGAGCGCCGCAAGTCATCCTCGAGATGTCGACGAACAAGGATGAGATAAAGCCCGCAGTGGAAAAAGCGGTGAATGATTTTGCTGGGCGCGGCTTCCGTTCGCTCGGGGTAGCCCGGGCGGATGAAGAGGGGAAGTGGAAATTTGCGGGCGTGTTGTCACTGTCCGATCCGCCGCGCGAGCAAGCCAAGGCAACCATCGCCAGCGCAGAGAAAATGGGAGTGAAGGTCAAGATGGTCACCGGCGATGCGCTGGCCATCGCCGGGGAAATGGCAAAACAACTCGGGATGGGCACCCACATTCTCGATGCGACTACGTTGCAAGACAAGAAACAACAAGATAGTCCGCAAGCCTCCGAGGCCATCGAAAAGGCGGACGGCTACGCCCAGGTATTTCCAGAAGACAAGTTTCACATCATCCAGGTCCTACAGAAGCGCGGCCACTTCGTCGGAATGACGGGAGATGGCGTGAACGACGCTCCTGCTCTAAAAGAAGCGAACTGCGGCATCGCAGTGTCCGGGGCTACTGACGCGGCGCGTGCAGCTGCGTCGATCGTTCTGCTGGCGCCCGGCCTTTCGGTCATTATCGACGCGATCAAAGAGAGCCGCCGCATCGTCCAGCGAATGAACAGCTATGCGATCTACCGCATCGCCGAAACGCTGCGTGTTCTATTGCTGATGGTTTTGGCGATTCTGGTGTTCAACTTCTATCCAGTAACAGCAGTGATGATCGTGATCATCGCGGTGCTCAACGATGGCGCAATCCTCTCGATTGCCTATGACAATGTTATTTATAAGGACCAGCCAGAAGCCTGGGATATGCGTCTGGTGCTTGGGATATCTACTGTCTTGGGTGTCGTCGGCATTGCGGCGGCATTCGGGTTGTTCTTTTTCGGCGACCGCTACCTTCATCTCAGTCACCCACAACTACAGACGCTGATGTACCTGAAGTTGTCGGTTGCAGGTCATCTGACGATCTTCCTGACGCGTACACGCGGGCCCTTCTGGTCCATTCGCCCTGCAAAGATCCTGTGGATCGCCGTGCTGGGGACCCAAACGGTGGCGACCCTGATTGCGGTATATGGACTGTTCATGACGCCGCTCGGTTGGAAGCTGGCCGGGCTCGTTTGGGTCTACGCCTTAGCCTGTTTCCTTGTGACAGACCGCGTGAAACTGCTTGGCTATCATTTTCTGGCTCATGCCAAGGCCGACGGGCCTAAACAGGAAGTCAAGACGGACGCGCCAAAATCTGAGCCTAAGGCTGGCGCGCCAAAGCCGGAAGGTAACGCCGAGGGGTCCAAAGCTGGCGACAAGGTTGACCAGCCGAAATCGGAGCCTAAGGCCGACGCTTCGAAGCCGGAACACAAAGCCGATGTCCCCAAACCCGGCGACAAGGGTGATCAGCCAAAATCAGCGCCTAACGCCGATACCGCGAAGCCGGAAGAGAAAGACGATGTACCCAAGACTGACGACAAGGTGGATCAGCCGAAACCGGAGGGAACGGCAGAGCCTAAGCCTGACGACAAAGTCAAGACGGATTCCGATGTAACGCCAAGACTCGTCAAACGAGTGCATGAGCTTTACGAAGAGCTAGGGCGTGAGGAAGTTCAAGCAGTCGAGGTCTGGGAAGAGAAGAAGTCAGGGACTCCGAATACGCCTCAAAATAACAAGTAAACGGACGCGAACATCGAGGCTGGCATGACCAAAAAAGCAAAGAAAAGAATCAAGTCAGAAAATTTCTGCGTGCCGTCCGGTAAGAAGGTCAAACTCAAAGAGTGGGCGACCGGTGTGAAGCCTTTTTGCGAGACGAAAGAGGGATACAAAGACCTCTTGGAAGCGCATGTTGCTGAGTTGAGCTCGCTGCAACATCTGCACTACGCATCCAACCGCTATGCTCTGCTTCTGATCTTTCAGGGCATGGACGCTGCGGGGAAGGACGGAGCGATTCGCCACGTAATGTCGGGAGTAAACCCGGAAGGTTGTGAGGTCTTCAGCTTCAAGCAGCCGAGCGCCGAGGAACTGGAACATGATTTTCTCTGGCGCACAACGTGCCGGCTTCCTGAACGCGGGCGCATCGGCATCTTCAATCGTTCCTATTACGAGGAAGTGCTGGTGGTCCGCGTGCATCCAGAGATCCTCCGCAACCAGGGACTTCCTGAAGAGTTGCGCGACGAGAAGACCATCTGGAAAGAGCGCTACCGCTCGATCGTGGACTTCGAGAGGCATCTCCATCGCAATGGCACGAAGATCGTTAAGATATTCCTCCATCTTTCCGAGGAGGAGCAGCGCAAACGGTTCCTCGTCCGCATCGATGAGCCGGACAAGAACTGGAAATTCAGCCTTTCGGATATTCACGAGAGAAGGCATTGGACGGATTACGTCAAAGCGTATGAGGCTTGCCTGGAGGCGACAACCACGCATCATACCCCCTGGTACGTCGTTCCCGCCGATGATAAGGAGAACGCGCGACTGATCGTTTCCCGCATCGTGCTCGACGCGCTTGAGGAACTCAAGATGGCCTATCCGAAGACCACTGCGAAGCGTCGAGGAGAATTGCAGTCGATCCGCAAAGAGCTAGAGAAGAAATAAAGTGTGACTTCCGTCCCGCATGAACCGGCGGCGGAAAGTGGAGAGGAGCCGTCAACATGTTTACCACGCAGCAGGTTCATATTGTCGATGAGGATAGAAGTCCGCGATCAGCTAGTCAGTGCGATGAGAAAATATTCACAACATCCACTTTTGACTTCGATGCGGGCATGGAGGCGAATTGAGCGATCCAAAAGCAGTCAGGGTCTGGCCGAAGATTGAGGGAGTAGATGCGCTGGCTGAGCTAGCTCTAAACCTGCACTGGTCCTGGAACCATGCGGCAGACGAACTGTGGGAACGTCTCGATCGCGAACTCTGGGAGGCTACGCAGAACCCCTGGGTGATCCTGCAGACGGTTTCTAAAGACAAGATCCAATCGCTGTTGACCCAGCCGAAGTTTCGTCAGCGTGTCGACGATTTGCTGCGCCAGAACCGCGAATCTTTCAACTCGGAAGCTTGGTTCCTAAAGAAGCATCCTGACGCGGCGCTCACCTCGGTCGCCTACTTCAGCATGGAATTCATGCTGAGTGAAGCGTTGCCCATCTACTCGGGCGGACTAGGCAACGTCGCAGGCGATCAGATGAAAGCGGCCAGCGACCTGGGCGTCCCGGTGATCGGAGTCGGGCTGCTCTACGGGCAAGGCTACTTCCGCCAGGACTTCGACTCGGAAGGGCGGCAGCAGGTGCTCTATCCGGTCAATGATCCAGGGCAATTGCCCATTCGACCGTTGCGGGAGTCGAATGGTGAATGGCTCCGGTTCCAGATACAGCTACCCGATTCGAAGCTCTGGCTGCGTTGCTGGGAAGTCTCGGTGGGGAGGACGAAACTCTACCTACTCGATAGCAATGATTTTTCGAATACTGCAGCTCATCGCGGGATCACCAGCGAGCTATATGGCGGGAACGCGGAGATGCGTCTGAAACAGGAGATCGTGCTTGGCGTCGGAGGCTGGCGTTTATTGCGGGCGGTAGGATTGCAACCTGGGGTGTGTCATCTCAACGAAGGCCACGCGGCGTTTGCTGTGCTCGAAAGAGCACGCTGGTACATGGAAGACAACAAGAAACCGTTTGACTTGGCCTTGAATGTCACGCGAGCGGGAAATCTCTTTACCACGCATACGGCAGTCACAGCCGGCTTCGACCGCTTCGATCCAGAACTTGTCCGCAAATACCTTGAACACTACGCGCAGGATGAACTGGCCATCTCGTTTGAGGCCCTGCTCGCGCTGGGCCGGCAGGACCCTGGCAATGTTTCCGAGCCCTTCAATATGGCGTGGCTCGCGGTTCATGGCAGCGGAAAGGTCAATGGCGTCAGCAAGCTCCACGGGGAGGTAAGCCGGCATATCTTCCAGCCACTCTTTCCACGCTGGCCGCAGCAGGAAGTGCCAATCGGCTCGGTAACCAATGGCATTCATGCGCCAACCTGGGATTCGGCTGAGGCAGATAGGCTCTGGACGACAGCTTGCGGCAAGAAGCGTTGGCGCGGCGACAGTTCGGTCGAGGAGGATATCCGGCGACTGACCGATGAGCAGTTGTGGCAGATGCGTACTGAAGGGCGCAAGACGTTGATCGGTCGTATGCGCAAACGGTATGTGCGCCAGCTTGCCGCAGAAGGTAGAAGTCCGTCGGATGCGAGGGGCGTGTTCGGTGAGAACGTACTGACGCTGGGATTCGCGCGCCGCTTTGCCACTTACAAACGCCCGAATCTTCTCCTCCAAGATCCAGAGCGGTTGATTCGTCTCCTTTCTGATCCGCAGCGGCCTGTCCAACTGCTTCTTGCCGGGAAAGCGCATCCTCAGGACGTTCCTGGGCAGGCGCTGGTCAAACAATGGAACGACTTCCTCAAGCGTCCTGAGATTCGCGGTCGTGTCGTCTTCCTCAGCGATTACGACATGTTGATGGCACAGGAGCTGGTCCAGGGCATCGATCTGTGGATCAACACACCGCGACGTCCGTGGGAGGCCTGCGGAACCAGCGGCATGAAGGTCCTCGTCAATGGCGGCCTGAATCTTTCCGAGCTGGACGGCTGGTGGGCCGAAGCCTATTCCCCCGAAGTCGGCTGGGCCATCGGCGATGGCAAAGAACATGGTGAAGATCCAGCGTGGGATGCTCAAGAGGCAGAAGCCTTATATGCGCTGTTGGAGGCTGAGATCATCCCGCAATTTTATGATCGGGATGAAAAGGGCATGCCCTCGAAGTGGCTCGCACATATCCGCGAGAGCATGGCGAGGCTTACGCCGGAATTCTCCGCCACCCGTGCCATTCGCGAGTATACGGACAATCATTATCTTCCTGCCGCCTCGGCCTACCACGAGCGCGCCGCCCGGGACAGCAGGCTGGCTGACAGTCTGCTCCAGTGGCAACAGGACATCGCCCGGCATTGGAACAGCGCGCGCTTCGGAAACGTCACCATCGAGACCCACGATGGCAGGCATACGTTCCGAGTCGAGGTTTTTCCAGGCGATCTCAATCCCGATCTGTTCAAGGTCGAACTCTACGCAGAACCTTTAGGGGAGGGCGGACCTGACCGCGAAGCCATGACAGCGTGCAAGGCGTGCGCGGCGCCTGAAGGTGCAATTATCTATTCTGCCGAAGCACCCGTAACTCGCCCTGCGAGCGACTACACAGCTCGTATCGTTCCCCACCATGCAAATGCTTTTGTGCCGCTCGAAGCTGCGCAGATCCTGTGGCAACGCTGATGTAGGACTCAGGACGCAGGAACGAGCGTAGCAAATCTCAATTCGGCGGCCGTGAGTCTGCCGAATCGATGATGCGAAGAGAGGACTGCATGATCAACACTTCGAGCTCGACACCTCCTAAGATCGACTCGCTGTTCGACCCCTCGCCGCCGTGGCTCGAAACGCAAGCCGAAGTCACAGCCTGCCGCTACGAATTCGTTAGGATGAACACCCTCACCCTCGGCATCGCTTCTAACTTCAATCGTTTCTCGATCTCCTTCACGTACTACGCCCACGCCAAAACCTTCAGCGGCGAGTTCATCTCACCCCTTGCCATGGAACAGGGCAAGACATTTCCCATCTTTTACAACCCTTTGAATCCGCAGGAGAGCAGGCAGTCCGAATCCGGAACAGCCGGATCGGTCTTGGTCGTCGGAACCCCTCTTGTCGCCATCGGAATCGTCGGTTCCGTCGTCATTTCGCTCCTATACCTCGCCGTGATGCATGGATGCAATTAGACGGCAATAGTGTAATGGAGTCTTGATTGGCGAAAAACTATACGTCTCGAAAGTCTGCATCAGATATTGGTCGCATTTGCATGGAGGGGAAGATGGACGCACATCATAAGTCCGTCGAGTTTCACGATCCTGCCGCTGACTCAACACATGTCACCAATTCCTATCCTCTGGGCCCGACCATTCTTCCTGAAGGGGCAAACTTCAGTGTCTTTTCTGCCAGCGCCACAGGGGTGGAGATCGTTCTCTTTGACCATGCCGATGACGCTCAGCCATCTCGCGTCATTCCTCTCGATCCCGTTCTGCATCGCACATCTCACTACTGGCATATCTTCGTACCTGGAATAAAGCCTGGGCAACTGTACGGGTATCGCGCGGATGGTCCTGGCGATCCGGATAACGGGCAGCGTTTTGACAGGCAAAAGGTTCTTCTTGACCCTTATGGTAAAAGCGTATCTGTAGGCCAGCACTATAGCCGTGCCGCAGCCTGTAAGCCAGGCGACAATGCAGCGACGTCGATGAAGAGTGTTTTGGCGGATCTAAACACCTTTGACTGGGAGGGGGACAGACCGCCTCATCGGCTGTTCCGCAGGAGCGTGATCTACGAGATGCATGTGGCTGGATTCACGCGCCACCCGAGTTCTGGCGTCGCTCCCGCTAAACGAGGAACGTATCTCGGAGTCATCGAGAAGATTCCGTATCTGCAGGGATTAGGCATCACAGCAGTCGAACTTTTGCCTGTCTACCAGTTCGATGCCAACGACGCTCCCACAGGAGTCACCAATTACTGGGGGTATGATCCGATATCTTTTTTTGCTCCTCATCTGGCCTACAGCGCCTCAAAGGATCCGCTAACCTGTCTGGATGAGTTCCGGACCATGGTGAAAGAGCTGCACCGTGCTGGCATCGAGGTGATACTCGACGTTGTGTACAACCACACCGCCGAAGGGGACGAACATGGTCCGACACTCTGCTTCCGAGGGCTGGAAAACAGCTTTTACTACATTCTGAATGAAGACAAAGCGACCTACGCGAACTATACGGGAGCCGGTAATACTCTCAAGGCAAACCACTCTGTGGTGAAGAGACTCATTCTCGATAGCCTGCGGTATTGGGCTTCCGAGATGCACGTCGATGGCTTTCGCTTTGATCTCGCCTCCATCTTTTCGCGAAGCGAGTCCGGCGCGCTGATGATGGACCCGCCCATCCTTTGGGAAATTGATTCCGATCCTGTGCTGGCAGGCGTCAAACTGATTGCTGAACCGTGGGACGCAGGTGGCCTGTATCAGGTTGGCAGCTTTGGACAAGACAAGTGGAAAGAATGGAATGGGAAGTTCCGCGATGAAATCCGTGGCTTCATCAAGGGCGACCAGAATACGGTTTGGAAACTTCGAGAGCGAATTAGTGGGAGTTTCGACCTGTATAAACAAGGGGGACGCCCGGCAGGGCAGAGCATTAACTTCGTCACCTGCCACGACGGCTTTACTCTCAACGATCTTGTCTCATTCAACCTGAAACACAACGAAGCAAATAATGAGTCTAGTCGCGACGGCACAAATTGGAATCTCAGTTGGAACTGTGGCGTCGAGGGTCCCTCGGCAGACGCGGACATTGAACGCTTGCGTCTACAGCAGATCAAGAACTTCTTCGTACTGACTCTGCTTTCGGTTGGAACCCCGATGCTGCTCATGGGAGATGAAGTCCGGCGCACTCAGCGAGGCAACAACAACGCCTACTGCCAGGATAATGAAATCAGCTGGTTCAATTGGGACCTTTGCTCCGCCAACGAAGGCCTGCTGCGTTTCGTGCGGAACATGATTCAGGTACGTCTCAACTTCGATCATGGAATCGAAGGCGGACGGATAACCCTCGAAGAGTATCTCAGCAAGGCGCGTATCGAATGGCATGGCGTGGAGCCTGGCAAACCAGACTGGGGAAGCGATTCCCACAGTATCGCTCTCACGCTGCATAGTTTCGTCAGTGGTCAGGTGCGGTACATTGCGATCAACGCCTATTGGGAGCCACTC
>Ga0208589_1000323_pt1 | contig 23335 bp, 24 predicted proteins | sample NGESurshal092012_2_FD_184486 | JGI IMG/M metagenome (GOLD analysis project Ga0208589, IMG submission 184486) | Arctic peat soil microbial communities from Barrow, Alaska - NGEE Surface sample F53-2 shallow-092012 (SPAdes) | ecosystem: Environmental > Terrestrial > Soil > Wetlands > Peat ... | reverse complement strand
CCCGCCCCCACCGTAATACCCATACCCACCACCATAGATTCCCAGGCTGCAACAGCCGTAGCCGTAGTAGCCGGGATAACCGTAGTAGCCGTAACCACCGTAGTAACTCGGCGCAGCATAGTAACCGTTGCCATTTACTACAGCGGTCTGGCCGTAGTAGGTACCGCCGGAGCTGGGCACATAGCCATAGCCCGGATAGTAATAACAGCCTGATAGCGTCGCGGCAGCGGCAACCAGGGCAAGACTGGCCAGCAGGCGTTTCATGATCGATCTCCAGAGAAATGGCAGAACAACAGTAAGACACCACGCTTGAATGCGTACTGAGTTTCCTCGCACCACCATCCATCGTTTATCCGGCAGCCATGTGCGGACGGCCGCTCGGCAACATCAGCCTTTGCGCTTGCTCTGCTCACCGCGCTCATGCGCCAGCGCATGGCCATAGGCCGCCTCGCTGGACAAGCCCGTGGTGCTTGTCGACGTGGCCGCATGCTGGTCACCTGTGCCGCCCGGCGTTTGCTGCGCTCCCGGCCAGTTCGGGCCTTGCCGCACCCGTTCCTGCTTGGCCTCCAGCAGCGCCTGGATATGCGCCACCGCCTCTTCCGGGCTGATGTGCTTGATCGGTGCGTCAACGGCAACCGGCTTGAGCTTGGGCTTGGAGATTTTTTCGACGGAAGCCGTCCTGGCTGCCGGTTTGCTCGATGTCGGCTGCACCGCTGGCCTTTTCGCGGCTTTGCCGGCAGCGGGGGCTTTCTTCGATGCAGGTTTTTTCAGTGCGGGTTTGCTGACCGCGTTGCCGGCAACTTTCCTGACTGGCTTTTTGCTGATCGGGCGCTTGACCGCGGCTTTCCGGGCAACTGTCTTCCTGACGGCAGGTTTCTTCGCCACAGGCTTCTTCCTGTCAACTTTCTTTGCGACGACCTTCTTCGGCGCCGGCTTTTTCAGCGCCGACTTCTTTGCAACCGCTTTCTTCGTGGCGGGCTTCCTGGCCGCTGTCTTTTTCACGGCAGTCTTGCGCGGCGCAGCCTTCCCGGCCGTGCTTTTGGTCGATGCCTTTTTGGCAGCTGATTTCCTGGCCGGTGCTTTCTTTGCCGCGGACTTCTTCGCAACCGACTTGCGGGTCGTAGCCATGCGTTTGTTCTCCTGCGGTAGTCAATGGAACCGGGGCCAGTATGCGCGCCTCGGTTGCATAGATCATCACCAGCGGCGTGATGCATCCGTCACGACGATCTTCTCAAATAGACACGGTGACCGTCCGCGCGCAAATCAGTGGAAGCTTGGATTCAACAGAGCATTGAGAAAATGCGGCAGCACCCGGGGATCCGCCAGCAACGTGAAGATCACTCCATAGGCTGCACCCCAGAGATGGGCGCTGTGGTTGATGTTGCCCTGCCCGCGCCGATCCATGTAGATCGAGTAGCCGGTGTACAGCATCGCGTAAACGATCGCCGGCATCGGTATCACCAGTACGATGATCTGCGACCATGGCGCCAGCAGGATGTAAGAGAAAAGCACCGCTGATACCGCGCCGGAAGCGCCGAGGCTGCGATAGTTCGGGTTGCCGCGGTTCTTCAGATAGGTCGGCAGGATCGATATCACCAGACCACCGATATAGAACAGCACAAAGCCGAACGTGCCCAGCCGGTCCGTGAAAAATGGCTCCATCGCCCTGCCGAAAAAGAACAGCGTGAACATGTTGAACAGCAGATGGCCGAAATCCGCATGCACCAGTCCGTACGTCACCAGCCGATGGTATTCACGCTGGCGGGTAATCGCCGGGGGCCACAGGATCAGGTCGTTCATCAGCCGGCTGTTTTTGAGCGCCATGAACGAGACAATGCAGGTGATGGCGATGATGGCCAGGGTAATGATCGGCATGAACGGTTCCGCAGCAGGTGGATAAACCTTGGCATCTTGGCGCCCCGGCTGTGTCTTGTCGACTTTGCGGATGAGGTCGCCGGCCGGCACCGCCTGCGGCGTGATCACTGCCTGAATTGCTGCGACACGGCTATCATTTGGCACTTTGCGCGGTCGCATGCCGCGTCACGGACATCATGACCTCGCTCCGCTACCTGCATCTGGACGTCTTTGCCGCCACCCTCGGCGGCGGCAATCATCTTGGCGTGGTGATCGGTGCGGATGCCTGGAACAGCGACGACATGCAGTGCTTCGCGCGCTGGACGGCACTGGTCGAGACCACGTTCCTGCTGCCGGCGCGGGAGCCGCAGGCCAACTATCGCGTACGCATCTTCACCCCGCACAAGGAGATCCCGTTCGCCGGCCATCCCAGCATCGGCAGCGCTCACGCGGCACTGGAATGCGGCCTGGTGGATCCGCGCGATGGCCTGCTGTGGCAGGAATGCGGCGCTGGCGTGTTGCCGATCCGTGTCGCAGGCAGCGGCGCTACCCGCGAGTTGCTACTGAAGTCACCCGGCGAACGCGTACTGGATACCGGTCGCGACGCGCATCCGCTACTACCGGCGGCACTCGCCGGTATCGGCCTGGGCATGCTGCCGCCAGCCCTGGTCGATGGTGGGCGCCGCTGGTGGCTGGCGGAGGTGGCGGATGAAGCCAGCCTGCGCGCATGGCAACCCGATCACGCGGCGATCGGCGCACTGGCGCAGGCCAGCAACAGCATGGGTCTGTGCGCATTCGCGCGGAGCGCCGCCGGCAGCAATTACCAGCTGGTGGTGCGCGCATTCCCGGCCGGCGTCGGCATCATCGAGGATCCCGCCTCCGGCGCCGCCAACGGCCTGATCGCCGCCTATATCGCCCAAGCCGAACCGGATGGTGCGCTGGCCCGCGGCTATCACGTCAGCCAGGGCCGCGAGATCGGCCACGATGCGCGGCTGATCGTGTATATCGACGGCAGGTCAATCTGGGTCGGTGGACGCAGTCGCACCGTAGTCGACGGTGCGCTGGACTGGAATCCGCAAAGCTGAGCGGCCGATTCACCTGTCGACATTCACTGCTCATCCTGCCGGCGGTAGGAGCGCACCCTGTGCGCGAAAGCTGTTGCCAAGGGCCGGACAATAGGCTTTCGCGCACAGGGTGCGCTCCTACAGACGTTCGTCCAGATGGGCCCGGCGCGCAGCCACCAGCGCCAGTGCGGACCAGTCCAGCTCCGCATCGCCGGCGGCCAGCGCCTCCAGCAGGCTGTCGCGCAGCACGCCCGCGAACGGCAATGGTATGCGCGCCGTTGAACCCACCGCCAAGGCGAGTTCGACATCCTTCAGGCCCAGTGGCAGCGCGAACCCGGCCGGCTTGAAGCGCTGCTCGGCAATCAGCTTGCCGTAACCCTGATAGGCCGGCGCGGCGAACAGGGTATTCGTCATCACCTCGAGAAAATCCGCCGCGCTGATGCCATGCGCGCGGGTCAGCGCGGTCGCCTCGGCCATGCTTTCGATCGCCGAAGCGAGCATGAAATTGCCAGCGATCTTCGCCACGTTCGCACGCTCGGGCGCATCGCCCAGCGGCCACAGCTTGCTGCCCATTGCTTCGAGCAGCGACCGCACGCGTTCGATCGCGGCCGGCTTGCCAGCCACCAGGATATTCAACTTCGCCGCGGCCGCCATGTCCGGACGTCCGAACACCGGTGCGGCGACATACTCCAGTCCGCGTTTCGCATGCTCATCGGCCAGTTCCTTCGCCAGCGCCACCGAGATCGTCGCGTGGTTCACGTGCACCGTGCCGCGATCCATGGCATCCAGCAACCCACCCTCCAGGAATACGTCGCGCACCGCCTGATCGTTCGCCAGCATGCTGCACAGCACATCACCCTGCGCGGCCCGATCCGCCGTACGCGCCACCCTGGCGCCCAGCGAAGCCAGCGGCGCGGTCGCAGCCTCGGAGCGATTCCAAACCGTCAGCGTGTGCCCTGCCGCAAGCAGGTTGCTGGCCATCGCACTGCCCATCGCGCCAAGACCGATAAATCCGACTTTCATGCAGGTTTCCTCATGCTGATACGGCGCACAGTGAAGCACGCGGGATATTCAGCCTGCGCGAAATTTTCCGTGCGTCGAAAATGAGAGGCCCTTCGACTTCGCCTGCAAAGAACGCAGGCTACGCTCAGGGCGAACGGTTCCAATATACCGATCATCTTGAGCATAGCCGCGCGGCGGCGCACGCGGGGAGTGACCATGGATGGTCGCATCTTTGAGGAGCGAGGAAGTCGAAGGGTCACCTCAAACCACTTCACCGGCCGCCTGCCCCGAGGCCCACGCCCACTGGAAGTTATAACCGCCCAGCCATCCCGTGACATCGACCACTTCGCCGATGAAATACAGTCCCGGCACCAGTTTCGATTGCATCGTGCTGGAGGACAGGCCATCGGTATCCACGCCGCCCAGCGTCACTTCGGCGGTGCGATAGCCTTCGGTACCGCTGGCGGTGATCGGCCAGGCGTTGAGTTGTGCGCCGATCTGCGTCAGCTCGGCTTCGCGGTACTGGCGCATCGGACGGCTCTCGTACGCGGGGAGCGGCCAGGGATGGCCGCTGCTTTGAGGGGCGAGGAACCATTGTTCGCACAGACGCTGCGCAAGCCGCTTGGGCAACGCATCTCCGAGTACGGTTTTCAGTTCGGCGGCCGGCCGTGCTTCGCGTTGTTCGATCAACCACGGACCGACTTGCAGATCAGGCAGCAGATCGATGCGCAGATCATCGCCCGGCTGCCAGTAGGAGGAAATCTGCAGGATCGCCGGCCCGCTGATGCCACGATGGGTGAACAGCAGGCCTGCACGAAAACCCTGCTTGCCCACGCGTGCTTCGACGACGGGCAACGCCACACCGGCCAGGTCCTGGTAATGCTCCTGATGCTTGCCGCTCAGGGTCAACGGCACCAGACCGGCACGTGTAGGCAGTACGTCGTGACCGAACTGGCGCGCCAGTTCGTAACCGAAGCCGCTGGCGCCCATGCTGGGAATCGACAAGCCGCCGCTGGCGACCACCAGCGACTCGGCATGCACCTCGCCGCGAGCGGTGAGCACGCTGAAACCTTCCGGTGTCCTGCGCACCCGTCGCACACCACAGTTCGCCTCCACCGTGACGCCGGCGGCGGCGCATTCGTCCAGCAACATGCGCACGATCTGTTTCGACGAGTCGTCGCAGAATAGCTGGCCGAGCTCCTTCTCGTGATACGCGATGTGGTGTTTCTCGACCAGCGCGATGAAGTCGACCGGCGTGTAACGCGCCAGCGCGGACTTGGCGAAATGCGGATTGGCCGAGAGGAACTGGCCCGGAGTCGCGCCGATATTGGTGAAATTGCAGCGTCCGCCCCCGGACATCAGGATCTTCTTGCCGACCTTGTTCGCGTGATCGATCACCAGCACCCGACGGCCGCGCTGACCCGCAGCGATTGCGCACATCAGCCCGGCTGCGCCGGCGCCGATGATCAGCACGTCGATTTTCATTCCGCCATCGCCCTCATCCCGGTTCGCCTCGCCGCGCGGCATTATCACCCACCACTTCACACAGCATCGCTTACACTGACCTACCGTCCTCCGAGAGTTGTCGCCATGCCTTCCTTCGACGTGATCTCCGAAGTGGACAAGCACGAACTGACCAATGCGGTCGATCAGGCCAACCGTGAGCTGACCAACCGTTTTGATTTCAAGGGCTCGGAAGCCAGCTTCGCGCTGGATGAGTTCGTCATCACGCAGAGCGCACCCAGCGAGTTCCAGCTGCAGCAGATGCTGGACATCCTGCGTGGTCGGCTGGTTGCGCGGAAGATCGACATCCGCGCACTGGATGCTGGCGATCCGGAAACGAATCTCGGCGGCTCGCGGCAGAAGATCACGATCAAGCAGGGCATCGAGCAACCAGTCGCCAAGAAGCTGGTCGCCTTGCTGAAGGAAGCCAAGCTCAAGGTCGAGGCGCAGATCAACGGCGACAAGCTGCGCGTCACCGGCAAGAAGCGTGACGATCTGCAGCAGGCGATGGCGGTGCTGCGCAAGGCCGATGTCGAACTGCCGCTGCAGTTCGACAATTTCCGCGACTGACAAATCCCTGTGGGAGCGACTTCAGTCGCGATGCTGTTCGGTTTTTACCAAGATCAGATCAAGAGCATCGCGGCTGAAGCCGCTCCCCCCACAAAAGTCGCTTCCACAAGAAGCCGATGTCGAGGCGCCTGGGCTCAGGCCCTCGAAAGCAGCCGCCCGCCCATCGCGGCATTGACGGCCACCACCACGGCCACCGCCAGCGCGTGCGTCAGCAGGTCGGTTGCAGCGGCATCGTAGGCATGGGAGATCTCCAGCAGGCTGGCCGAGGCCGCCGCGCTGGCCAGCCCGACCATCACCGCCGTGAGCACTGGCCGCAACGGACAGGCGCGACGCAACAGCACGATCAGCAACGCGGACAGCGGCGCCGAGAAGCTGATGATGAAAACCAGGCAATCGGCTGACTGATGCAGGCTGGCGACCTGGGTACCCGGTGCGATCCAGTTGTGAAGATACACACGGAAGCAGCCGAGACCGCTGGCGCCGATCCACAGCAGGGCACCCGGCAGCGGCAGCCATGCCCATGCAGCGCGACGGCCCGGCACGCCCAGCACAAACGCGGCCCACGCCGCGGTGATCGCGGTAAGCATCGCACCGATGCCGGCCCAGGCCAGATCCGGCGTGCCGGCCCAGCGCCGCAACATGGAGTCCACGCCGTAATGCATCAGCAGCACCGCCGCGATCGCCGCCACCGCCAGCAACCAGCCGGCGGTGCGCAGCCATGGCGGCAGCAGACGCCGCACCGGCACCAGTTCGGTGCCGAGCTGATCGATCAAGGTCTCATGCGATCGTGGATCGGACATGGTGTTCACGGTTCTCCATGGAAACGTTCGCGCAGCGCTTTCAACGCGCGATGCAGATTCACTTTCAACGCGCCTGCTTTGCGCCCGGTGAGTTCGGCCACTTCGTTCAACGAGCGCTCGCGCAAGCCCAGCTGTTCCACCGCCTCGCGCTGGCCCGGCGGCAACTCGGCAATTGCCGCACGCAGGCGCTGCGCCCGTTGCTCGCTTTCGGCGGACGCGCTGGCATCGTCGACATCGGGATGGCGATCCAGCGCGAATTCGTCGTGCAACTCGCGGCTGTCGCGACGACCGCGGCTGCGCAGCGCATCGATCGCGCGGCGGCTGGCAATCGCGCTGATCCACGCATCGTACGAGCGCGTCGGATCGTAGGTATGGCGCACGCGATGCACGGTGATCAGGGTTTCCTGCACCACATCATCCAGATGATCCTGCGCCACGCCCTGGCGCCGCGCGGCTGCACGGATCAGCGCAATCGAATCAGCCAGCACCTTCTCGTAGGCACGCCGATCACCGGCCTGCGCAGCCGCCATCCACGCCGCCCGACGCTGGTCGGGCGATTCGCTGTCGTTTGCTGCGGCGACGTCGGCTGGCACGGGCTGATGGGCAATCACCCAAGGAGCAAGGCCACTATCTAGACCCATGAAGCCGGTTGCGGTCAAGGCTTGCGGCATGGCCGCTCCGGATCGGGAACTCCTGCAGGACATTCGCCGCATCCCGCGCAGGAGTTACTCCGTATCTGTCTATTGCAAGCTATTGCAAGGCACATTACCGACATCGCCGGAAGTAACCGCAGCCGGTTTGCCTGCGAATAGCCATCACCTCCCAACGGATGACGCTTGCATGCTCGTGCTGATCCTCGCCTGCCTCGGCGGCGTACTGACCATCCTCAATCCCTGCATCCTGCCGGTACTGCCGTTCGTGTTTGCGCGCTCCGACCGGCCGTTCATGCGCAACGGCCTGCCGATGCTGTTGGGCATGGCGATCACGGTGGCCACACTGGCCGCGCTCGGCGGTGGCTGGGCGGTGCATGCGAACCAGTACGGCCGCATCATCGCGCTGGTCGTGCTGGCGTTCCTCGGCCTGACTCTGCTGTCGACCCATCTGGCTCTCGGCCCCGGCAGCGACGGCAAGCCGGTCCGCTTCCGCGTCACCATCGATGGCAAGGCACCCGGTGCCGATCACGGCAACGGAATCGTCACCGAGCAGCGCCTATACCAACTGGTGCGTCAGGCCAACGGCAGCGGCGAGCGACTGTTCGAGATCGCCTTCCTCGATCCGGGCGTGCAGGCATATGCCTTCACGTTCGGATGATCCACTGCTCTTGTGGGAGCGACTTCAGTCGCGATGCTCCTGCACGATTCGAAAAACGATCGCGACTGAAGTCGCTCCCACACAAACAGACCCATGGAGATTCCCATGTCACGCCTTGATGAAACTCTCACGATGGATCGTCGCCGCTTCCTGCATGCAGCTGTCGCCGGCGGCGTATTGCTGGCGGTCGGTGGCGGCCTGGTCATCCCCCGCCTGTTCGCCGCCAGCAACATACCGATCGGCAAACCCGGCAACGTGCTGCTGGAGACTTTTGCAGACAACGGCCACGATCTTGGCCCGCGCCAGGTGCCCAAGCTGGTGTTGACCGACGCGCAATGGAAGCAGCGACTGTCGCCGGCGGCCTTCGATGTGATGCGCCGCGATGGCACCGAGATGGCCTTCAGCGGCCCGCACGAGAAACTCGGCATCGGCCTGTTCCGCTGCGCGGGTTGCGCCACGGCGCTGTACGACGCAGCGACCGAGTACGATTCCGGCACTGGCTGGCCCAGCTTCTGGCAGCCGATCGCGAAGACCAATGTGATCCAGAACCATGACAGCAGCTTCAGCATGGATCGCACCGCGATCAACTGCGCCTGCTGCGACAGCCATCTCGGCCATGTCTTCGACGATGGTCCGCAGCCGACCGGCTTGCGTTATTGCATGAACTCGGTGGCATTGCGCTTCGTGGCGCGGACAAGTTGAGCTGTACTGACGATATACAGGCGATGTACCGGACATAACCCGCCAGCGATTTGTCCGTGGCGACGCCGCATCGGCTTGCACATATACTGCGGGCGACATCCAACCAACCGCTGGAGATCGTCCGCATGAAACGTCTGGTCTGGTCTGCCCTTGCATCTCTGTCCCTGGCTATCCCCATGCTCGCGCATGCGACGGATGCCTACGTCGCCGGCAACGTCAATCTGCGCGCCGGCCCCGATATAAGTTACCCGCTCGTTGACCAGCTTCCCGCCGGCACCGAGATTGACGTGCAGGGTTGCACCCAAGGCTGGGAGTGGTGCGATGTGATCAACGACGGCGATGGCAATCGCGGCTGGATCGCCGGCAATTTCATCCAGTACGAATACCAGGACCAACCCGTGCTGCTGCCTGATTACGGCGCAGAGATCGGCATTCCGATCGTCACCTTCGCGATCGGCAGTTACTGGGACGACTACTATCGCGGCCGGCCGTTCTATCGCGATCGTGACAGTTGGTACCGCCGCCCCATGCCGCACCGCTCGCCACCGCGTCCGATGGACCGTTCGTATTCGGGGCGTTCCGGGCACCCCGCAGCGCAATACCAGCGGCCCGAGCAGAGCGGCGCAACGCAGCAGCGTGGTCAGAACCCAGGGCAGCGGCACGGCTCCGACGAGAATCATCCGACGCCGCAATACCAGCGCCCTCAGCAGGTCGGGAATCGTCCAGAGCCGCAATACCAGCGTCCTCAGCAGGTCGGGAATCATCCAGAGCCGCAATACCAGCGCCCTCAACAGGCCGGTGGACAGCCAAGCACTCGTCCGGAGCAAGCCGCCCAAGGCCGTAGTCAGCCGCAGGCACATGCACGTTCCGAGGGCAAACCCGCCGACCACAAGGACGATCATGGTGATAACGGCGGTCATTGATCGCTGATCACACGACGACAGAAGGCATGCCAGCAGGGCGGGATGATCGAGCATCATCCCGCCCTGCTGGTTCTAGAGGGCATCCAGTATCGAACGGGTGAGTGTCAGTTAATTTCGCATACTGTGGCCCTGTACCTCTTCCCGTGGACAAATCGGCGGTCAATACTCCGGCATCGAATCTGACCGACGTGTTGCCGATGACTGACCTGCTTTCTCCCGACGTACTCGCCGCGCAACCGCTCAATCATGCGTTGGCCCTGTCCGCACGGTTCTATACCGATCCGCGCGCACCCGCACTGGATGCCGACGCGGTGTTCGCGCGCAGCTGGCAGCTGGCAGGCCATCAGTCGCAACTGAATGGCGTGGGCGATCATGTGGTGACCGCGATCGCCGGACTGCCGCTGCTGATCGTGCGCAGTGACGAAGCGACGATCCGCGCGTTTCACAATGTATGCCGACACCGCGCCGGGCCGATCGCCAGCTGCGACGGACGCGGCGCAACCGCGTTGCGCTGCCGCTACCACGGCTGGACGTACGGGCTGGATGGCGTGCTGCGCGGCGCGCCGGAGATGGGGCGCACGCCGGACTTCGATCCGGCCGACATCCGCCTGCCTGAGGTACGTGTGCAGGTATGGCAGGGACTGGTGTTTGTGGCCACCGGCGAAGCACCCGCGTTCGACGAGTTCGTCGCCGGCATCGATGTGCGGCTGGGACCGGAGCGCTCGCTGGCCGGCTATGAATTCCATCATCGCGCCAGCTGGGAGGTGGCGTGCAACTGGAAGGTGTATGTGGACAACTACCTGGAGGGATACCACGTACCGCACATCCACCCCGGCCTGAACAGCGTGCTCGATTACCGCAGCTACATTACCGAGACGGCCGAATGGTATTCGTTCCAATACAGCCCGCTGGAGAGCGGCACCGATCTCTACGGCAGCGGCGAGGCGCTGTATTACTTCCTGTATCCAAACGCGATGCTGAACATCCTGCCCGGCCGCCTGCAGACCAACCACGTGCTGCCGCTCGGCGTGGACCGCTGCCGGGTGGAGTTCGACTTCTACTACGCGCCCGCCGTCACTGACGAAGCGCTGGTGCGCCGTGCCAGTGACATCGCATTCAGCGACGAAGTACAGGACGAGGACGTGACGATCTGCCAGGACGTGCAGCGTGGCCTCGCCTCGGGCTCCTACGAAGCCGGCCGGTTGAATCCGTTGCGCGAGAACGCCGTGCACCACTTCCACGAACTGCTGCGTCGCGCCTATCGCGATTCGCTCGAGCGAACATGAGTCGAGACATCCGCGCGCTCGGCCGGTGGACGCTGATCGCGCTGGCGCTCGGCCTCCCTGTTTTCCCTTGGCAGCGGCAAAGCCGGCGCGTGTAGCTCATTACGCCTCGACTGCCTGAAGACTGACTTGGATTTGCGTACGGCCGTCGCCATCTTGCCGAGCATGGCGCGATGCGCCCAGTTATTACCGGAGTCCGTCATGAGTACGCCACTGGCCATTCCCTGCCCACACTGCGGTGCGTTCAACCGCGTGCCGCCCGAACGTGTCGGCGAGCAGCCCCACTGCGGACGCTGCAAGCAGATCCTGTTCGACGGACACCCGGTGGAACTGACTGCCGTGAACTTCGACGCCATAGCCGGCCGTGGCGATCTGCCGGTGCTGATCGATTTCTGGGCGCCGTGGTGCGGGCCGTGCCGCACCTTTGCGCCGGTATTCGTGCAGGCCGCGCGCCAGTTCGAGCCGCGACTGCGACTGGCCAAACTCGATACCGAGGCGCAGCCGCAGCTGGCGCAGCGCTTCAACATCCGCAGCATCCCCACGCTGATCATGTTCCGTCAGGGACGCGAGATCGCACGGCAGTCCGGAGCGCTGAACGCGGCACAGCTGCAGCAGTTCGTCGAAGGTGTCCTCGCGCAACACTGAACACGCAGGTGAAGTGGCCCCAGCGGGATCTGCAAGCCCCCTCTCCATCCATGCCTTTAAGCACACTCCCGCCGCGTCGCGGACGGTTACGCTTGGATCTTTAATCCACGAGGAAAAGATCCGTGCGCAAGTCCCTGCAATCTGCCCTGCTGGCGGCCTTGGTGCTGGCTGGGTTCAACACGTCGACGCTGGCGGCCGATTCGCACAAGCCGCCGCCGGCACAGGATGCCGCAACCGGCAGCAACGGCTTCCACCTGCCGCCGCTCCCGGCTGACGCGCATGTGACGCAAACCACTTCGGTGAACGGCAAGACGCTCAAGTACACCGTCACCGTGGGTTCGCTGCCGGTGCGCGACGAAAAGGGCAACCTCACCGCCGAGGTAGTGTTCACTGCCTACACCATGGCCGGCAAGAACCGACCGGTGACGTTTGCGCTCAATGGCGGTCCGGGCGCGTCGTCGGTCTATCTGAACTTCGGTGCGATCGGGCCGAAGAAGGTGAACTTCGGCGTCGAAGGCGACACTCCATCGGAACCGGCCACCTTGCACGACAACCCCGGCACCTGGCTCGGCTTCACCGACCTGGTGTTCATCGATCCGGTCGGCACCGGCTACAGCCGCGCACTGGTGGACGACAAGGAAGCGACCAAGCAGTTCTACAGCACCGACAACGACATCAAATATCTCTCGCGCATCGTCTACGACTGGCTGGTCAAGAACGGTCGCATGACCTCGCGCAAGTATCTGGTGGGCGAGAGCTATGGCGGTTTCCGCGGGCCGCGCATCACCGATTACCTGCAGACCCAGCTCGGCGTGGCGATGAATGGTGTAGTGCTGCTGTCGCCGTATCTCGATCCGGCGGCGTCGGATGACGAGAACGTATCGCCGCTGCCGTGGATGCTCACGCTGCCCTCGATCGCCGCCGCGCATCTTGAGCGCGAGCACAAGCTGACTCCGGAGGCGATGGCCTCGATCATCGACTACACGCGTGGCGAATACGCCAGCGACCTGATGAAGGGCCGTTCCGACCCGCAGGCGACCGATCGCGTGATCCGCAAGGTGACCGCGTTGACCGGACTCGATCCGCTGTTCGTGAAACGTTCCGGCGGTCGGCTGGAAACCCAGGCCTACCTGCGCGAGGTATACCGCGCCGAAGGCAAGCTGGGCAGCCGCTACGACTCCAACGTCACCGCATGGGACCCGTTCCCGTATGCACCGCATCAGGAGACCGGCGACCCGATCCTCAACGGCATCGTCGCGCCAACCACCAGCGCGATGGTCAATTTCGTCACCCAGATCGTGGGCTGGAAATACGACGGCCGCTACAACGCGTTGAGCTATGCGGTGAACAAGCTGTGGCATGAGGACAAGGACGCCAATGCGGGTTCCGTATCGCAGCTGCGTGAAGCGGTGGCGAACGATCCCGGTCTGCGTGTGCTGATCGGGCACGGCTGGGACGATCTGTCGTGTCCGTTCATGGCCTCCGTGCTGATCGTCGATCAGATGCCGGCCATGGGCGACCCGACCCGCGTGCAGGTGAAGGAATACCCCGGTGGTCACATGTTCTACGCGCGCACGGACAGCCAGGCCGCGCTGACCGAAGACGTGCGGGCGTTGTACGGCGTCAAGTAACCGGCATCAGTCGGGGCGGCGTCATCGCGCCTGCCCCGACTGATGCCACGGCCACCAGCCATGGCCGCACTGTGCGTAATGATCCGCCGCACGTTCGAACGGATTGCGCACGCTGATGCCACCACACAACAGGTACAGCGGCAGAAACAGCGGCCCAAGCAGCATGTATTGATACACATGCGCACGCTCATGATCGGCCAGCCGGATCGGCGCCTGCGTACCGCGACCGGCGCGATGCGCATAGGTGAGGCACGGTGCATCCAGTTCGTCGCCCGTGTGCAGAATCACATTGCCCAACGTCAGCGCGCCACCCTGGCCCCATGGCATACGATGAAACACCAGCGCCAGCTCGAACGGCTGCCAGCAGGCGCGGGCGCCGAGTGCGAGTCCGATCACTCCAGCCAACAGACCTGCCAGCGTGTTCGGGGAAGTCCAGAACATGCCCGCCAGCTGGATGGCCATCAACGCGGATCGCTGCAAGCGCACCACGTGCGGCGAAGAATCATCACCCGGCATGGCATTGCCACCGTTGCTCAGCGCGCCACTGTACTCGCGCGCACCAGGTATTGCAGGCTGAACATCTGCGCGGAGTCGGTCCAGACGCGCAGCACGGCCAGACCGGCTTTGGCGGCCAGTGCGGCGAAGTCGGCCAGCGAATATTTGCAGCTGTATTCGACCTGGATCGCCTCGTCCTCGCGGAACGCCACGCTGGCGCGCCCCACTTTGACCTGCTGCTCGCGACGGCTGACGATGTGAGTCTCGATGCGCCCGGCCATCGGGTTGTAATGCGCCCGATGCGCGAATGCCGACAGTTTGAAGTTGCTGCCGATCTCGCGGTTCAGCCGGGCCAGCATGTTGAGAGTGAATGCCGCCGTGATGCCGGCGCGGTCGTTGTAGGCGGCCTCGATCAGCGCAGGATCCTTTTTCAGATCCACGCCGATCAGGATGCCGCCGGCATCGCCCATCTCGTTGCGCATCTTGCGCAACAGCACGGCCGCTTCGCGGTTCTCGAAATTGCCGATGGTGGAGCCGGGGAAATACAACACCGTGCGCCGCGGGGCACGCGGTGGAATCGGCAGGCGCAGCGGCTTGCTGAAATCGGCGCACAACGGCTGCAGCGGCAATCGCGGAAACTCCCTGGCCAACCGTCGGACACTCTGCCGCAGCGGTTCCGGCGAAATCTCGACCGGCACATAACTCACCGGCACGTGCAGATGTTGCAGCAGCATGCCGGTCTTCTGCGCGTTGCCGCTGCCGTACTCGACCAGTCGTACCTCGCTGCCCAGCGTATCGGCGATGCTGTCCGCGTGTTCAGTCATCAGCTCGATTTCGCAGCGGGTGAGGTAATACTCCGGCTGCTCGCAGATCTGCTCGAACAAGGCCGAACCACGCTCGTCGTAGAACAGCCACGACGGCAGCCGCTTGGGCTTGAGCGCAAGCCCACGCTGGGCGACTTCCAGCAGATCGTTTACCGGCGGGCGACGATCGTCGTCGCTGACGCCACAAGGCTGCACACTGCTCATCGGTCCTGTCCCAGTCGCAGCCCGGCAAACTGCCAGCGGGCATGAGGTGGAAAGAAATTGCGGTAACTGGCGCGAAGGTGATCGCGCGGGGTGACGCAGGAGCCGCCGCGCAACACCCATTGACCGCACATGAATTTGCCGTTGTACTCGCCCAGCGAACCGGGCAGCGGGCGAAAGCCCGGATAACTGACGTAGGGCGAAGCGGTCCATTCCCACACATCGCCATACAGTTGCAGAAAATTTTGGGTGCCGACCGCCACACGTGGCTGGAAGCGCTGCCCATCCTGCAGGTTGCCGCTGATCTCCACGCCCTGTGCGGCGGACTCCCATTCGGCTTCGGTCGGCAGCCGCGCACCGGCCCAGCGCGCGAACGCCTCTGCCTCGTAATAGCTCAGGTGACATACCGGTTCGTGCGGATCGAGCGCACGCACGCCGGCGAGAGTGAACTCGCTGGCCAGATCGTCTTGCCAGTACAGTGGATGCTGCCAGGCTTCGCGTTGCAGCGTGGCCCAGCCATCGGACAACCACAAACCGGATTCGCGATAGCCGCCTTCCCGCACGAAGGCCAGGTATTCGGCATTCGTCACCAGCCGATTGGCCAGTGCATGTGGCTGCAGCAAGGTGCGATGCCGCGGAGTCTCGTTATCGAACGCAAAATCCTCGCCGCGATGGCCAACCTCGACGATGCCTTCGCATCCGTCGACAAAGCGCAGCGATACTGTTTTCTTATCCGTCGCGGCAGCCAGTGAAGTCCGATACGCCGGCTGCAACGGATTGCACCAGAACGCATGCTTGATGTCGGTCAACAGCAGCTCCTGATGCTGTTGCTCATGCTGCAGTCCCAATTCGACCAGGGTGGTCAGTTCCGCATCGTCACTGCTAGCCAGCAGTTCACTCACTGCATCGTCGATGTAATGACGATATCCGCGCACCTCGCCCAGCGACGGTCGCGACAACAGCCCGCGCTGCGGTCGCGCATGCATCGGGCCAACCGATTGGTAATAGGAATTGAACAGATAATGCCACGTCGGATCGCGCGGCCGGTACGCCGGATCGCGACCCAGCACGAACTGCTCGAAGAACCAGCTGGTATGCGCCAAGTGCCACTTGCCGGGACTGGCATCCGGCATCGACTGCACCAGCAGATCCTCGGCGCTCAAGCCGGCACACAGATCCAGCGTCTGTTGACGCACCTGCCGAAATCGCGCGGTTAACCTGACGGGTACGAAGGACTGCCAAGCCGCCATCACTGCCACCTCGGCGTTGCCGGCGGCATGATTGCAGTACAGGAAAGCTTGCGGAGTGCATCGTTCAAAAACATGCCCGGCAGCATGCCGCGCCAACCGTTCAAATCATGTGATATGAATGGCGTCGCAGTCGTCACTCATACGTTCGGCATTGCCGCGACCGTGGCAATCTCTAGCAATACTCCACTGCCGAGGTGCACCATGAAAATTCCTCCTCCTCATTCTCCCTAGGCGAGACCATGCGCTCGCACAATCAGCCACCATGTGCGATCCAGTCAGTCAGCGAGATCGGACAAGGCCCGGTTCGAGAAACTGATCTCCCCAGTCGTATGGCGGACTGGCGCGATCGCGTCATCGGCAACCCGGCCGTCGCACTGATCCCACTACCCGCTGCGATCGTCCATTCCCCGGAAAGCAAAGAGCCCGGCAACAAGCCGGGCTCTTTGTGATTACCTTACAGACGACCGGATCAGCCGCCGTAACCCTGATCACCGATGTAACGCGTCGGTGGCGGTTGATTGCTGTACACGACGGGCGGTCCGTTCTGGTACACCACGGGTGGTCCATTCTGGTACACCACCGTACCCGGCGCTCCGTAATACACCGGAGGGCCGTAATACACCGGCGGCGGCGCCAAGGCACTGCCCACCAGACCGACCACGGCGCCGGTGAGAAGCGCACCGGCTATCCAGCGACCGCCAAACCAGTGACCACCACCGCGATAATAACCGTGATAGCCGTGATAGCCGCCATGATAACCACCGCCCCAGCCACGTGCCGACGCGCTGAGTGGCATTGCCACGGTCGCCGCTACAGCAAGGCCCAAGGCCAACAGCTTGCCCGCACCACTGAAACGTTTCGTCATGACACCTCTCCGTTGATTACGCAACCTATGCTCGGCTTTTCGGGCTTAATGTGGACTGAAGGGTTTACTTTTTGATACGGGCGTTATTCCAGGGGTTCATACCGGTGTCAGCCTGACGCCGCCGCAACAGCCAGCAGCCGTGGATATCGGCGCGGCGGGCAAAGTCGAACGGGATGCTGGGAACGGTCCAGTCCTCAATCACATAACGCTGCTCCAGTTCCGCGCGATCGAGCTTGAAGCGGCGGAAGTTGTTGGAGAACACGATCACTCCATCGCGGGTCAGTCGCTCGTTGCAGGCATCGAGCAGCTTCACGTGATCGCGCTGCACGTCGAAATCGTCGGCACGCTTGGAGTTGGAGAACGTCGGCGGATCGACAAAGATCAGCCCGTAGTGGCCGCGGTCGCGCTGCAGGAACTCCAGCGCGTCGAACTGCATCAGCCGATGGCTGGCACCACTGAATCCGTTCAGCGCCAGGTTGCGCGACGCCCATTCCAGATACGTGGCCGACAGATCCACGCTGGTGGTTTCCAGCGCGCCGCCAGCCGCCGCATGCACACTGGCGGTGGCGGTGTAGGCAAACAGATTGAGGAAGCACTTTCCGTTCGCCAGCTCGCGCACCTTCGCGCGCACCAGCCGATGATCGAGGAACAGGCCGGTATCGAGATAGTCGGTGAGGTTGACCAGGAACTTCAGTCCACCTTCGTCCACCTCGATGAACTCGTTGCGCTGATCGAGCTGACCGTATTTGGAACCGCCCTTGCCACGCTCGCGCGTCTTGATCGCGATGCGTTCACGCGGCACGCCCAGCACTTCACCGGCGACACGGGCGATCTCGCGCAGGCGCAGCCGGGCGATGTCCGCAGGTACATCCGCAGGGGCGCGGTATTCCTGGATGTGCAGGTGATCGTCGCCGTTCGTATCGCCGTAGACGTCGATCGCGGCGGCGTACTCCGGCAGGTCCTGATCGTAGGCGCGCCAGCAGTGGATGCCCTCGCGGGTCAAGCGCTTGTGGAGATGCCTGAGGTTTTTCTCCAAACGGTTCTTCAGCATCTGCGCACCGGCCGACAGCGGCTTTGGATCGCGCGGTGCTTCGTCGCGCTTGCTCAGGTCGAACGTCAGCAGCACGGTTTCCAATGCACCGTTGTACAGCGCATAGCGCTTGTCCGCGTGCAGCTGCATCGCACGACCCAGCTCCACGTCGCCGCCCAGCACCGCAGCGCGCCAGCCGCTGAAATGCGCACGCAAGGTGTCGCCGATGGCGCGATACAGCTTCGGCATCTCGGCGCGATCACCCAACCGTTCGCCGTACGGTGGATTGGTGATGACCAAGCCATAGTCGACGCCCGCCGGCGGCGCGGCGTGTGTCACGTCCTGCCGGTCCAGGGTGAAGAAGCCGGCCACGCCCGCTTCCTGCGCATTGCGTTTGGCCGTCTGCACCATGCGCGGATCGGCGTCGCTGCCGAAGAACACGCTGCGCAAGCCGCGCAGGCCGGTTTCGGCGCGCTGCTTCGCCTCGTCGAGCAGGCCACGCCAGAGCGCGATGTCGTGCTGCTGCCAGCCGAGGAATCCGAAATATTCGCGGCGCAGGCCGGGCGCCACGTCGGCGGCCATCAGCGCGCCCTCGATCAGCAACGTACCGGAACCGCACATCGGGTCGAGCAGCGCACCGCCGGCGGCATACACCTCCGGCCAGCGCGCGCGCAGAAGCATCGCGGCGGCGAGGTTTTCCTTCAGCGGCGCTTCGCCCTGCACTTCGCGCCAGCCGCGGCGGTGCAGCGGCGAACCGGCAAGATCGAGCGACACGGTCGCGCGATCTCGACGCAGGCGCAGGTTGATGCGGATATCCGGCTCGTCGGTATCGATGCCCGGCCGGTTGCCGTCGCGCTGGCGGAACTGGTCGACCACCGCATCCTTGGTGCGCAGGCCGATGAACTGGCTGTGGGTGAGCTTGCTCATCGCCGTACCCGCATCCACCGCAAAGGTGGCGTGCGCGGCCAGGTGCCGGCTCCAGTCGATCTGCTGCACGCCGCGATACAAGGCATCGTCATCGGCCGCGTCGAACTCGGCCAGCGGCAGCAGGATGCGGCTAGCCATGCGCGACCACAGGCAGGCGCGATAGGCGGTTTCCAGTGTGCCGGAGAAATGCGCACCGGCCAGCGCTTCGCGCACGTCGCTACCGCCGATCGCGATCAGCTCGTCGCGCAGCAGGTATTCCAGCCCCTTCGGGCAGGTGGCGAAGAACACGCTGGATGAGAGCAGGCCGGACGAAAGCGGGCTCATGCGCCGACCGCCAATTGATCGAGCATGTACCGGAACTGCGCGGCGATCGCTTGCATGCTCGCACCCAGCCGATGGTCGTCGTCCAGCACCAGCAGCGGCAGGCGACGCTGGGCGGCGAACGTCTGCACGCCGCCCAGCGGGCACACATCGTCGCGCCAGCCGTGAATCAGCAGCGTCGGCACGTCACGGCGCAGGTCGAACGCACGCGCATAACCAGGAATCCCGCTCGGCGTGGCCAGCAGCAACAGGCCGGCTACCGGCACCTCCAGCGACACCAGTCCGGACACAAACGCGCCCATGCTGGAACCCACCAACAGCGGCGGCGCATCCAGCGCCTCGATGATGGCACGCAGACGGGTGATCCGCGGCGCCACCAAACCCGCATGGCCATGCGCATCATCGGCACGGTAATCCGGCCGCTGCGTGCGCCAGCCCAGCGATTCGGCCAGTGCGGCCAGCGTGCTGACCTTGGTGGCGTCCGGTCCGGAGTCCGAGCCGTGCGAAAGAACGATCTGGCCGCGCATGGCGGTCTCCATGAAAACTGCAGGAAGCAAGGCGTTCATGATAACAGGCGGGATTTCACCGACCCGCGTTGCATGCGAAACTTCGCCCCATGCCCGGCCTCACGATTCACGACCAGCCACTGCCCTACGTTGCCCGTTTGCCGGAGCGCCCCGGCAGCGCCATCGAACTGGTGGTGATCCACTGCACCGAACTGCCGGATCTGGCCACCGCCCGCGAATACGGCGAAAAGGCGCTGTACGACAACGGCAACGGCAACAGCGGCCACTATTACATCGACCGCGACGGCGCGATTTACCGCTATGTCCCCGCCACCCGCGTGGCGAACCATGTGCGTGGCCACAATCCGAACTCGATCGGCATCGAGCTGGTGAACCTGGGCCGTTATCCGCACTGGGTGGACTCGCGCCATCAGGTCATGACCGAGCCCTACACCGGCGCCCAGATCAGCGCGCTGCGTGCGTTGCTTGCCGAGCTGCGCCACTATTTCCCGCGTCTGCACCAGATCGCCGGCCATGAGGATCTGGACACCGCGATGGTGCAGGCCAGCGACAACCCTGCACTGAAGATTCATCGCAAGCTCGATCCCGGCCCGCTGTTTCCGTGGGCCGAGGTACTGGACGGCAGCGGGCTGACACGGATCGGCACACGCTAGATTCCAGCCGGCGGCCACTATAATCGCGCCTCCGCAACTATCCACCGAGCTCCATCCATGTCGCCAAACCACGTCACCGAACTGGTTGATCTGCTGCACCTTGAGCGGCTGGAGGACAACCTGTACCGCGGTCAGAGTCGCGACATCGGCACCCGCTTCGTGTTCGGTGGCCAAGTGCTGGGGCAGGCGCTGGCAGCGGCGCAGCAGACAGTGGATCCCGTGCGCGAAGCGCATTCGCTGCATGCGTATTTCCTGCGTGCCGGCGATATCGAGGCACCGATTGTCTACAGCGTGGAACGCACCCGCGATGGCGGCACATTTTCCTCGCGCCGCGTAGTGGCGATCCAGCATGGCCAGCCGATCTTGAATGGCTCGATCTCGTTTCAGGTACCCGAGCAAGGCGTGGAGCACCAGACATCGATGCCCGAAGTGCCGGCGCCGGAGGATGTGGAGCCCCTGCACCCGCTACCGCCGAACGAGCTGACACGGTTGCCGGTGAAGCTGCAGCGCTGGCTCGGCATCGACGGCCCGTTCGAGTTTCGCCAGGTGTGGCCACGCGACGAACGCCACCCTGCCAAGCGTCCGCCGATCCAGCACATCTGGTTCAAGCTGACCTCGCCGATCAGCGATTCGGCGATCCTGCACCGCGCGCTGCTGGCGTATGCCTCGGATTTCCACCTGATCGGCACCGCCACACTGCCGCACGGCATCTCCTATCTCACCCACAACGTGCAGATGGCCAGCCTCGATCATGCCCTGTGGTTCCATCGACCGTTCCGGGTAGACGAATGGCTGCTGTATTCATTCGACAGTCCTACTGCACAAGGCGGTCGTGGCCTGGCGCGTGGGCAGATCTTCAGCCGCGATGACCGGTTGGTTGCCTCTACCGCGCAGGAAGGGCTGATCCGCCTGCGCCAACCCTGATCACGAAACGGATCGTTGCCGGCCAAGCCGGGTAAACTGCGTGCATGCGCCAGATCTATACCTCGCCCCGCCAGGAAAACATCGATGCCGTGGTCGCCCTGATGGCCGAACACGGCATCGAGGCCACCGTGGCCAACCGGTCCAACTACAACCGCCCGACCTGGCAGCGGTTCAGCTATACGCAACCGCAAGGCAACCGCGACAGCTGGGCGCAGGTGTGGATCAGCAGTGCCGACGACTACACCAGGGCACGCGCCCTGCTGCGCGAGATCGGCATCGAGCCGGTGATCCGGCATGGCGACGAACTGGCCGCCATGCGCAATCCCTCGCCGATCACGCGGCGCGAGCATACCGCGGCCCGCATGCGTCGCATCGCGCTGCTGGCAGTGCTGGCCGCGTTCGCGATGGTGGTTCTGCGCTACCTGCACGTGGTCTGATGATGGTGCGGCGCCAGCGTGCGGGCATAGAATCGAGGCATGCGCCGCTCCGACCAAGTCCGCCTGTTCCAGACCCTGCCCCATGCGTGCGGTTACTACGCCGAGCGCACCGCGCAGAATCTGGTGATCGATCCGGCCGCGCCCCAGCTTGACAAGCTGTATGGCCCGGCGCTGGAACGCGGCTTTCGCCGTGCTGGCGGCCATCTGTATTTCCCGCATTGCCCGCAATGCCGTGCCTGCACGCCGTGCCGACTCGACGTGGCGAACTTCCAGCCGGATCGCGCGCAACGACGCTGCCTGAAACGCAACGCCGACCTCAGCGTCAGCGAATCGGTCCCCGGCTACAACCGCGAGCGTCATCGGCTGTACGAACGCTACCTGCAGAGCCGCCATGCCGGCGGCGGCATGGACGATGCTGAGGCCAGCGATTTCCGCCGCTTCCTCACCGCGCCATGGAGCCCCACGCTGTTTCTGGAACTGCGTCTGGGCGAACGCCTGCTAGCCGTCGCGGTCACCGACGTGTGCCTCAACGGCCTGTCCGCGGTGTACACGTTCTACGATCCCGTCGTAACCGAGCGCAGCCTCGGCACATTCGCGATCCTGCAGCAGGTCGAACTGGCCCGTCGTCGCGGTCTGCCCTGGCTATATCTGGGCTTCTGGATCGACGGCCATCCGAAGATGGATTACAAGCGGCGCTTCCAGCCGTTGCAGATACGCACGGCGGATGGCTGGGTAGCGATGGCGCAGGTATGACATGGGTTGCTGGTGACCACGGCGAACCCCAACCTACTCGGTGCCAAATGCCGTCCTGCACGCAAGACGGCAACCAAGGCGAAGCATCATGCCGGTATCGACGCCTGTGTTCATAACTCGATCCGCAAGCATTTCGCCGCGCGCAACGCCTTGGTCACTGCCGCTTCCAGCGTGTCGGCACGCGCCAGCGTCACCGCCATGCGCCGTCGCCCTTTCACGGCCGGCTTGCCGAAGATGCGCAGCTGCGTGTCGGACTCGGCCAGCGCCTCGGCCACGCCCTGATAGCGCGGCGCCGTGCCGTCGCCCTCGACCAGCACCGCGCACGAGGCCGACGGCCCGTATTGATGGATCACCGGAATCGGCAGGCCAAGGATCGCCCGCGCGTGCAGTGCAAACTCGGAGAACTCCTGCGAGATCAGGGTGACCAGCCCGGTGTCGTGCGGACGCGGGCTGACTTCAGAGAAGATCACGGCGTCGCCCCTGATGAAGAACTCCACCCCGAACACGCCCCAGCCACCCAGCGCCTCGGTCACCGCGGCGGCCTGTCGCTGCGCCTCGGCCAGCGCGGCCGCGCTCATCGGCTGCGGCTGCCACGACTCGCGATAGTCGCCGTCTTCCTGGCGATGACCGATGGGCGCGCAGAAGCTGACGCCACCAGTGTGCCGTACCGTCAGCATGGTGATCTCGTAATCGAACGCCACGAAACCCTCGACGATCACCCGTCCCTTGCCGGCACGGCCACCGGACTGCGCGTAGTCCCACGCGTGCTGAAGTTCATCCGCACCACGCACCACACTTTGACCCTTGCCGGATGAACTCATCACCGGCTTGATCACGAAC
>Ga0208589_1000321_pt1 | contig 23372 bp, 25 predicted proteins | sample NGESurshal092012_2_FD_184486 | JGI IMG/M metagenome (GOLD analysis project Ga0208589, IMG submission 184486) | Arctic peat soil microbial communities from Barrow, Alaska - NGEE Surface sample F53-2 shallow-092012 (SPAdes) | ecosystem: Environmental > Terrestrial > Soil > Wetlands > Peat ... | reverse complement strand
GCGGCTGCAGCCGCGCCTGCCGGGGCTGGACAAGGTGGTGGTGCATGAGACCTGCACGTCGGGGGCCAGTTGCAGCCATGACAGCTTTTGACGCGGCGCGATAATTACAACTTTGCCTTAAACGACCGTTTTACATGAATATTTATGGAATGGTTCTGCCCGCAACGAAAATATATATTGCACTGCACAAAAATCGCTGCTAGAGTGTCTCCCACTACCCCAAGCCTCGAAAGGACGACATCATGACGCAGCACCTGAACAACCAGCTTTTCGCTTTCACCAAGCAGTTCACCGACAGCGCCTTCAAGGCACAGTCGCTGGCCCTGAAGGGTCTGGAGACGGTCGCCGAGCTGCAGCTCAAGGCACTCGAGCAGCAGGCCAAGATCTCCAACGAGTTCGTGGCCGAGGCGCTGGAAACGCGTGACGTCAACGGCCTGCGCAGCCTGTGGGAGAAGGGCACCAGCCTGAGCCGCGACAACGCCGAGCGTTCGGTGGCTGTCTCGCAGGAAATCCTCGCGATCACGCAGAAGACCGCCGAGTCGCTGAATGCCCTGGTGCAGGAACAGCGCCAGGCTGCCAATGAGGCTGTGGCTGCTCCGATCGCCGCCGCCAAGAAGGCTGCTCGTTAATCGATCCCCGATTCGCACTTCCCTCCGTTAGTGCGATCAAGGCCGGACGGCTTGCCGTCCGGCCTTTTTTTGACTTGCGCAGAACGCTGGACAGGTTGTCGCATGCACATCGGTTGGCTTGCGACTTTGCTTGCGACCGCAACCGCGCCGCTGCTACAATTCGTGGACTTTGCTGACCGGTTTGTCTTCGATCCGACCCGGACCGAAGACAAACCCTGCCATCAAGTGAACTCCGATGATGAACTCCATCGCTGCGAGCCGACGACTGGCCGCGCGTACGGTTGCCTGGCAAGCCGCTGCGGTACTGGCGGCCGCTGCATTGCTACTGATCCAGGGTCAACGCGAGGCACTGGCGGCAGTACTGGGCGGTTGCCTGGTGGTGCTGGGTACCGCACTGATGGCACTGCGTGTGTTTGGCGGTGGGCAGCGAATCGGCGCCGGTATGGCACTGGTCGACCTGATGATCGGCATGGGGCTTAAATGGGCCGTGATAATTGCGGGTCTGTATGTGCTGCTGGCACGCTGGCACATGCCCGGGCTGGCTGTGCTGGCGGGCATGGGAGCAGCAATGGCGATTAATCTGATGGCACTGCGATTCAAGGATCAGGCATGACGATCGAAGCGCCCGCCGGGCTCTCCGAATACATCAATCATCATCTCAATAACCTGACCATACACTTCGGTGATGGCGGTTTCTGGACGGTGCAGCTGGATACGCTCGGGGTCTCGCTACTAATCGGGATCGCGTTCAGTGCGTTGCTCTGGGCGTGCGCGCGCCGGGCCACTTCCGGCGTGCCCTCGCGTGGTCAGGCGCTGGTCGAACTCTTGGTCGAATTCGTCGATGGTCAGGTCAAGGATGTATTCCACGGCGATCGCCGCCTGCTCAGCCCGCTGGCGTTGACGATCTTCGTCTGGGTGCTGTTGATGAACCTGATGGACGTGCTGCCGCTGGATGTCATCCCGCATGCCATGGGTTTGGCCGGGGCTGAACATTTCCGCGCCGTGCCGACCTCCGAGCTCAACACGACTTTCGCGATGTCGTTGACGGTCTTGATCTTGACCATTTTCTACAGCTTCAAGGCCAAGGGCGCCGGCGGCTACATGAAGGAAATATTCACCGTTCCCTTCGGCCCGTGGCTGGCGCCATTCAACTTGCTGATGAACCTCATCGAATTGCTGAGCAAGCCGCTGAGCCTGTCGATGCGACTGTTCGGCAACATGTATGCAGGTGAGTTGCTGTTCATGCTGATTGCTGGCCTGCTGGGTGCCGGCAGCACCATCTTGTTCACTCTGGGTGTCGCGGGCTACTGGCTCTGGGCCGTATTCGAATTGCTGATCATCGTCATCCAGGCGTTCATCTTCATGGTGTTGAGCGTGGTCTACATCGCCATGGCACAGCAGCATCACTGACGTAAATACCAACCACCGTCTTTTTGACTTTCCCCGCAGGAGAACCTCATGGAAACTTTGCAACAGCTCATTGGCAACATTCAGGCATTCACGGCCATTGGCGCGGGTCTCATGGTCGGTCTGGGTGCCCTCGGCGCCTGCATCGGCATGGGCGTGATGGGCTCGAAATTCCTGGAAGCGGCAGGACGCCAGCCGGAACTGATGCCAGTGCTGCAATCGCGCATGTTCCTGCTGGTCGGCCTGATTGATGCGTCGTTCATCATTTCACTGGCCATCGGCCTGTTCTTCGCATTCAGCAATCCGCTGCTGGGCGCTGTCAGGGCCGCGTCCGGCCATTGATGCGGGCCTCGTGGCCACATTGCGTTTCCATGTCACTTTTTTGCTGATCCACGGGTAGCGTATCGATGAACATCAATGCCACGCTTTTTGGCGAAGCGATCGCCTTTGCATTGCTGATCTGGTTCTGCATGCACTTCATCTGGCCGCCCTTGCTGAATGCAATCAGCGAGCGCCAGCAGAAGATTGCCGACGGACTGGCCGCGGCCGAACGCGCGCGCGCCGAACTCAAGCAGGCCGACGCGCAGGTGGCCGACGAAGTGCGCAAGGCGCGTCAGCAGGCCACCGAGATCGTGGGCAAGGCGCAGCAGCAGGCCAACCAGATCATGGACAAGGCCCGCACCGACGCGCAGGCGGAAATCAGCCGTCAGCAGGCCGGCGCACAAGCCGACATCGACCGCATGGTCGAACACGCACGCGAGCATCTGCGTGGCCAGGTCGCATCGCTGGCGGTGCAGGGCGCGGAGAAAATCCTGCAGCGCGAGATCGATCCGGCGGCGCACAAGGCGTTGCTCGACCAGCTCGTCACCGAGATCTAGGCCGCCCATGGAAACCGCAACCCTGGCTCGTCCCTATGCCCGCGCCGCCTTCGAACTGGCCAGCGAGCAGCATGCGCTGGACGCGTGGTCGGCGCAGCTGGCGGTGGCCGTGACGATTTCGACCAACAAGCAGACCGCCTCGCTGAGCAACGATCCGCGCGTGCTGCCGTCCGAACTGGCGGCCATGTACCGGCCGCAGGATGTCGCCGCCGATGCGCCGTTCGCGCATTTCCTGGCGGTGCTGGCGGAAAACCGCCGGTTGTCGCTGCTGCCGGATGTGGCGCAGATGTTCGAGACCCTGCGGCGCGAATCCGAGCACAAGCTGAAAGTATGTCTGCGTTGCGCCCAGGCTCCCGAGCCGGCGCAGACCGAACGCATGACGGCGGCGCTCAAGCAGCGCTATCACAGCGACATCGAACTGGATGTCGTGGTCGACCCGGAGATGCTCGGTGGCGCCGTGCTGGATATCGGCGGCCTGGTCATCGACGGTTCCATCCGGGCCCGCCTGGCACAACTGCAAACCGCGCTGATGCGCTGACGATCATCGCCACCCGGCGCCGTGGCGACATGACGCCGGACAACGGAAACCACTCATGCAGAACACATTGAATCCCTCCGAGATCAGCGAACTGATCAAGACCCGCATCGAGCACTTCAAGCTCAGTGCCGAAGCACGCAACGAAGGCACGCTGATCAGCGTGTCCGACGGCATCGTGCGCATCCACGGCCTCGCCGACGCGATGCAGGGCGAGATGATCGAGCTGCCGGGCGACACCTTCGCGCTGGCGCTGAATCTGGAGCGCGACTCGGTCGGCGCCGTGGTGCTGGGCGATTACCAGCACCTGCGCGAGGGCGACACCGCCAAGACTACCGGCCGCGTGCTGGAAGTGCCGGTCGGCCGCGAACTGCTGGGCCGCGTCGTCGACGCCCTGGGCTCGCCGATCGACGGCAAGGGTCCGATCGAGGCGAAGGCCAGCAGCCCGATCGAGAAGGTGGCGCCGGGCGTGATCTGGCGCAAATCCGTCGACCAGCCGCTGCAGACCGGCTACAAGTCGGTCGACTCGATGATCCCGATCGGCCGCGGCCAGCGCGAGCTGATCATCGGCGACCGCCAGACCGGCAAGACCGCGCTGGCCATCGACACGATCATCAACCAGAAGAATTCCGGCATCACCTGCGTCTACGTGGCGATCGGCCAGAAGCGCAGCTCGGTGGCGAACGTGGTGCGCAAGCTGGAAGACAACGGCGCGTTGGCGCATACCATCATCGTCGTCGCCTCGGCCTCCGAATCGGCCGCGCTGCAGTACATCGCGCCGTACTCCGGCTGCGCCATGGGCGAGTACTTCCGCGATCGCGGCGAAGACGCGCTGATCATCTACGACGATCTCAGCAAGCAGGCCGTGGCGTACCGCCAGATCTCGCTGCTGCTGAAGCGTCCGCCTGGTCGCGAGGCGTATCCAGGCGACGTGTTCTATCTGCACAGCCGTCTGCTCGAGCGCGCCGCGCGCGTCAACGAGGAGTACGTCGAGAAGATGACCCACGGCGAGGTCAAGGGCAAGACCGGTTCGCTGACCGCGCTGCCGATCATCGAGACCCAAGCCGGCGACGTCTCCGCGTTCGTGCCGACCAACGTGATCTCGATCACCGACGGCCAGATCTTCCTGGAGACCGATCTGTTCAACGCCGGCATCCGTCCGGCCGTGAACGCCGGCATCTCGGTGTCCCGCGTCGGCGGCGCCGCGCAGACCAAGATCGTCAAGAAGCTGTCCGGCGGCATCAAGCTGTCGCTGGCGCAGTTCCGCGAGCTGGCCGCGTTCGCGCAGTTCGCCTCGGATCTGGATCCGGCCACCCGCGCCCAGCTCGATCGCGGCGAGCGCGTGACCGAACTGATGAAGCAGCCGCAGTACGCACCGCTGTCCATCGCCGAACTGGCGGTGTCGATCTACGCGGCCGAGAACGCCTACCTGGACGACCTGGCGGTCAACAAGGTGCTGCCGTTCGAGAAGGCGCTGCACGAATTCATGCACCAGAACCACGACGAGCTGATGAAGAAGATCGTCGCCAGCGGCGCCTGGAACGACGAGATCCAGGCCGCGTTCAAGGGCGCGCTGGACGAGTTCAAGAAGACCGGCAACTGGTAAGTAAAGCGGGGAACGGGAAACAGGGAGCGGGGAACATCAGCATCGATGTACTTCGCACTCCCGGTTCCTTTTCCCATCTGACGAAGTATTGAAATTGAGGAAGGCGCGGTAAACGAGTGAAACAAAGCGAGATGTGGCGGCCTTGCCATGCGCATCACGTTCCCTGTTCCCCGTTTCCCGTTCCCCCGAGCAAGCAAAGCGAGCGAGACGCCCCATGGCAAGCGGACGCGAAATCAAAACCAAGATCAAGAGCACGCAGAACATGCGCAAGGTGACGCGTGCGCTGGAAATGGTCTCGGCTTCGAAAATCCGCAAGGCGCAGGACTTGATGCGCGCCTCGCGTCCGTATGCGCGGATGATGCGCCAGGTGATCGCGCACGTGGCCCACGCCAGCTCCGAGTTCAAGCATCCGTTTCTTGTCGAGCGCACGTCACTGCGTGGCGCCGGCTACATCGTGGTGTCCACCGATCGCGGCCTGTGCGGCGGCCTCAACTCCAACCTGTTCCGGCAGACCCTGGCGCACATCCGCGAGTCGCAGCAGCAGGGCGCGGCTATCGACGTGGTGGCGATCGGCCAGAAGGCCGTACAGTTCTTCCGTCGCATCAAGGGCATCAACTTGATCGGCAGCACCACGCACCTGGGCGAGCGGCCCAAGCTGGAGCAGCTGATCGGCGTCATCAAGATCATGCTCGACGGCTACATCGAAGGTCGTGCCGACCGCGTGTTTCTGTGCTTCAACGACTTCGTCAACACCATGAGCCAGAAGCCGCACGTCGATGCGCTGCTGCCGCTGTCGGTGGCGGCGGCGCAGATCGTGGCGCCGGCGGAAGGCGAAGGCCACACCACGATCGCGCTGGACATGAAGCGCGATTACGACTGGGACTACATCTACGAGCCGGAACCCGAGGTCGTGCTCGAGCACGTGCTCGGCCGCTACATCGAGTCGCTGGTGTACCAGGCGACGCTGGAGAATCTGGCCAGCGAACACGCCGCGCGCATGGTCGCCATGAAGAGCGCCTCGGACAACGCGAACAAGGTCATCGACACGCTGACGCTGATCTACAACAAGGCCCGTCAGGCGGCGATCACCCAGGAAATCTCGGAAATAGTCGGCGGCGCGGCGGCGGTGTGAGGCATCGAATCACCTTGTGGGAGCGGCTTCAGCCGCGAACGGAAAGCCGGGAAAAGCATCGCGGCTGAAGCCGCTCCCATAGCAGCGACAACATTGGATTCCCGCGTTGTGCGGGAATGACAACACAGAATCAAAGTCTTCGGAGTTACCGCAATGAGCCAGGGCAAAGTTGTTCAAATCATCGGCGCGGTGGTCGATGTCGAGTTTCCGCGTGACAAGGTGCCGAAGGTGTATGACGCGCTGAAGATCGCCGGCGCCGGCATCACGCTGGAGGTGCAGCAGCAACTCGGCGACGGCGTAGTGCGCACGATCGCGATGGGTTCCACCGACGGACTGAAGCGCGGCCTGCTCGCGGACAATACCGGCGAAGGCATCAAGGTGCCGGTCGGCACGGCAACCCTCGGCCGCATCATGGACGTGCTCGGCAATCCGATCGATGAAGCCGGCCCGATCGGCGAGAAGGAAAAGTGGGTCATCCACCGCGAGGCGCCGTCCTATGACGAGCAGGCCGCAGCCGATGAGCTGCTGGAAACCGGCATCAAGGTGATCGACCTGATGTGCCCGTTCGCCAAGGGCGGCAAGGTTGGCCTGTTCGGCGGCGCCGGCGTGGGCAAGACCGTCAACATGCTCGAATTGATCAACAACATCGCCACCCAGCATGCGGGTCTGTCGGTGTTCGCCGGCGTGGGCGAGCGTACCCGCGAGGGCAACGACTTCTATCACGAGATGATCGAGGCCGGCGTCATCAAGCTCGACAACATCGCCGAGTCGAAAGTGGCGATGGTCTACGGCCAGATGAACGAGCCGCCGGGCAACCGCCTGCGTGTGGCGCTGACCGGCCTGACCATGGCCGAATATTTCCGTGACGAAAAGGACGAGTCCGGCAAGGGTCGCGACGTGCTGTTCTTCGTCGACAACATCTATCGCTATACCCTGGCCGGTACCGAAGTGTCGGCGCTGCTCGGGCGCATGCCGTCGGCGGTGGGTTACCAGCCGACCCTGGCCGAGGAAATGGGCGTGCTGCAGGAGCGCATCACCTCGACCCGCACCGGCTCGATCACCTCGATCCAGGCCGTGTACGTGCCCGCGGACGACCTGACCGATCCGTCGCCGGCCACCACCTTCGCGCATCTGGATGCGACTGTGGTGCTGAGCCGCAACATCGCCTCGCTGGGTATCTATCCGGCCGTCGATCCGCTGGATTCCACCAGCCGCCAGCTCGACCCCAACGTCATCGGCCATGAGCATTACAACGTGGCGCGCACCGTGCAGGGCATGCTGCAGAGCTACAAGGACCTGAAGGACATCATCGCGATCCTCGGCATGGACGAACTGTCCGACGAGCAGAAGCAGATCGTGTCGCGCGCGCGCAAGATCGAGCGTTTCTTCTCGCAGCCGTTCCATGTCGCCGAGGTGTTCACCGGCTCGCCCGGCAAGTACGTGTCGCTGAAGGAAACCATCCGCGGCTTCAAGATGATCATCGATGGCGAAGTCGACCACCTGCCGGAGCAGGCGTTCTACATGGTCGGCGGCATCGACGAGGCGATCAAGAAGGCCGAAGACATGGGCGTGAAGAAGGCAGCCTGACCTTGAAAGCGGGAACGGGGAACAGGGAATGGGGAACATGAGCGCTCGAACATTCGCGCACTTGATCTGACCCGTTCCCCAATTTCCATTCCCCGTTCCCCGCTCTGAAACAAGCGAGACCAACACCATGACCCAAACCATCCGTTGCGACATCGTCAGTGCCGAAGCCGAGATCTTTCACGGCGACGCCGTGATGGTCATTGCCACTGGCGAGATGGGTGAGCTGGGCATCACGCCGCGCCACGCACCGCTGATCACCCGCCTCAAGCCGGGCCATGTGGATGTGCTGCTGGCCAACGGCGAGCGGCAGCAGTTCTACGTGTCCGGCGGCATCCTGGAAGTGCAGCCGCAGGTGGTCACCGTGCTGGCCGACAGCGCCGGCCGCGCCGCCGACCTGGACGAAGCTGCGGCGCAGCTGGCCAAGAAGGAAGCCGAAGACGCGTTGACCCATCGCACCGACATGCTGGAAGTTGCCGAAGCCCAGGCCAAGCTGGCCGAGGCCATGGCCCAGCTGCAGGCGCTGGAGCGTCTGCGCAAGAACCTCAAGCACTGAGTGAGGTCCGGACCGGCGAGCCCACGCACAAGGCACCCAGAAACAGCAAACGCCGGCCCAGTGCCGGCGTTTTGCCATCCACGCCCCGCCCCATGCGCGAGTCATCCACGCCACACGAACATTCCGGTGCCTAGAATCGGGTGACTCGCGCCGTGGATCGATCCCCATGAAGCCTCATCATCGCCGCCATCTTGGCTGGTTGCTGGTCGTCGTTCTGTTGCTGGTGATCGCGCGTGTGCTGTTGCCCTACGCGGTGAAGCATTATCTCAATGCCCGCATGGACCGGATGGGGGAATACCACGGTCAGATCGCGGATATCAGCATGGACCTGTGGCGTGGCGGCTATGCCATCAAAGGACTGCGCATCGTGAAGACGACCGGCAAGCTGCCGGCGCCGTTGCTCGATACCAGTCGCGCCGATATCGAACTGAGCTGGTTCGCGCTGAGCCATGGGGTGTTCCGCGGCAAGGTGAGTTTCACCGCGCCCACGATCAACTTCATCAAGGGTCATGGCGATGAGGACAGTCAGACCGGCAAAGGCGTGAACTGGCGCACCGAGCTCAAGCTGCTGGCGCCGATGCGGCTGGACGAGATCAACGTGAGCCATGGCACGGTTACGTTCCAGAGCTTTGTGTCGAACCCGCGCGTCGATCTGAAGATGACCGATGTCAATGGCACGGTCACCAATCTCACCAATATCCAGCGCCGTCGCGGCAATCGCGTGGCCACTCTGCATGCCACCGCGAAGATTCTCGTCGACGCGCCGTTCGTGACCAGCGCCAGCTTCGATCCGCTGAGTCATTTCGGCGATTTTTCCTATCAGCTGCAGGTCACCGGCATCCAGCTGACCCGGGCCAACGCACTCGCACAGGCGTATGCCGGGCTGGATTTCGCCGGCGGTACCGGCAGCTTCTCGATGGAGCTGGAAGCCAGAAACGGGCAGCTGAACGGCTATGCGAAACCGATTTTCCATGACCTGAAACTCTTCAGCTGGAAGCAGGACGTGGTGCAGGACAAGAAGGGACCGGTCAAGCTGGCCTATGAAGCGCTGGCGCAGGGAGTGGTTTCGTTGTTCGAGAACCATGCGAAGGAGCAGTTCGCGACCCGTGTACCGATCAGCGGGCGCATCGATGACAAGCAGCTGGACACCTCCCAGGCGATCCTCGGCGTGCTGCGCAACGCCTTCGTCAAGGCTTACACGCCGCAGTTGAAGAATCTGCAGCCAGTCGACGCCACCGCCAAACACTGAACTGGTGCCCATTGAACCGCGATCCGCGATGACAGGATGTATCCTGCGCGATCACCGATTCCCGAATGACGTGGTGCCGACATGGAAACTGCAGTCCTGCACGTGATCATCCTCGCTGCCGGCGAAGGCAAGCGGATGAAGTCGAAGCGCGCCAAGGTGCTGATGCCGCTGGCCGGGCGGCCGCTGCTGGGGCATGTGCTGGCGGCAGCGCGCGCGTTGCAGCCGACGGCGATCCACATCGTCTACGGACACTGCGGCGAGCAGGTCCAGGCGGCGTTCGCCGGGCAGGCCGACCTGCGCTGGGTGCTGCAGGCCGAACGGCTGGGCACCGGGCATGCGGTGGAACAGGCGCTCACCGGCATACCCGATGGCGCGCAGGTGCTGGTGCTGTACGGCGACGTGCCGCTGACCCGGGTCGAGACGCTGCGGCAGCTGATGCAGGGCGATGCCGTGTTGCGCCTGCTCACCACCCGGCTCGATGATCCGCACGGTTACGGCCGCGTGCTGCGCGCCGGCAACGGCGAAATCCGCGCAGTGGTGGAGGAAAAGGAAGCCGACGACAGCCAGCGCGCGATCAACCTGGTCAACACCGGCATCCTCGCCGCCGAAGCGCAGGCGCTGCGCGGCTGGATCGGCCGACTCGACCGCAACAATGCCCAGGCCGAGTACTACCTCACCGATATCTTCCGCATGGCGGCGGAGGAAGGCCGTGCCGCACTCAGCGTCGAATGCGCCGATCCGGTGGAAGCGGCCGGCGCCAACGATCCGTGGCAGCTCAGCGAACTGGAAGCGCATTACCGCCAGCGTGCGGCCCGCGCACTGGCGCTGGCCGGCGTACGGCTGGCCGATCCGGCGCGCATCGATGTGCGCGGCACGGTCACGACCGGTCACGATGTCGAGTTCGACATCGATGTGATCATGGAAGGCACCGTGGTGCTCGGCGACGATGTGCGCATCGGCGCGTTCACGCGCCTAAAGGACGTGCAGCTGGCGGCAGGCACGGTGGTGCAATCGCATTGCGACCTGGACGGAGTGGTGACGAACGGTCCATGCACGATCGGTCCGTTCGCGCGGCTGCGTCCGGGTACCGAGCTGGACGCCGGCGTGCATGTCGGCAATTTCGTCGAGACCAAGAAAACCCGCATCGGCGAGGGCAGCAAGGCGAACCACCTGAGCTACCTCGGCGACAGCGAGATCGGCCGTGACGTCAACGTCGGCGCCGGCACCATCACCTGCAACTACGACGGCGTGAACAAGTTCGTGACCCGCATCGGCGATGGCGCCTTCATCGGCTCCAACAGCGCGCTGGTGGCGCCGGTGACGATCGGCGCGCAGGCCACCATCGGCGCCGGCTCGGTGATCACGCACGATGCGCCGGAAGGCGAGCTCACGGTGGCGCGCGGTCGGCAGCAGTCGTTCCCGGGCTGGAAGCGGCCCACGACGCAGAAGTGATGGATCAGGGTTCGCGCGATGCGGCATACGCCGCGACTGCGATCATGTCGTCCAGGGTCAATCGCGAGGCTTCCTGTCGCATCGGCTGCGCGGCGGCGTTGCGGCGTCTGCCGGTCTGGAACAGGATCAACTGGCGCACGATATAGGTCGGCGAGCGTCCGGCCAGCGGCGGGATGGTGCCGACGCCGCGCAAATCGGCACTGTGGCAGGCCACACACGGCGTCGTCGTGCCTGTGCCTCTGGTCGCCAGCCGCTTGCCGCGCGCGATGCTGCCGGGCGGCACGTAGGCGACGAAGCCGAAGCGTGCATCGCCCAATTTGGTGCGTTCGATGTCGGTGGAAATTTCGATGATGCGATTGCCGATCGGTTCGCTTCCGGCGTTCGCAGTGGGCACCAGGATGTGATGCGCGACGTGTGTCTTCGGTACCGTCGCCGCTTCAATCAGGCGTGTCCACAGTTTGAACTTCAGCTTCGAGAAATACACTGCGGCGAGTTGCAGATCGGCATCGCTGACATGGCGCGCCTCCATCGGCATGTAGTGCACCTTTTGCGGCCGTTCGTCGACGGGCCGTCCGCTGAGACGCTCGCCACGGCGGAACGCCTTGACCTGCTCGATGATGTAGGCGGCCGGCAAGCCCGCCAATCCAGCGTTCTCCGGCCGACCCTGTCCGTTCGGCAAGTGACAGTACGCGCAGGCCCACGCTGGCTTGCGTCCCTGCGCGACGATGGTCGGCATTGGCGGATGATCCTGCGGCCACCAGTCTGGTGCGCCGAACATGTCGTCGTATTGCGCCAGCGTGTAGCTGCGCGTGCTGCCCGGCACATGCAGCGGCTGGTGCATGTCCGGCGGCGGCGCGTTCGGGTCGGGCGGCGGATTCAGCGGAAACACCCACGCCATCGCCGCGCGAATCTCCGCACCTGGCAAGGTTGGGGCGTCTTGCGCCACCGCGATCGTCGCGCACCACACGGACCATCCCGTGGCGACGCAGACCAGCGGCCATGGCATGCGTCCATACTTCCTTGGGCGCTGCGGGAACTCAGTCATGGCGCACGCCATTGGCGCTCGGCGTCGCGCCCGGCACCGGCAGCCCGACCTTGCGACAGAACGCCGCGAAGCGCGGATCGTCCTTGTAGCGCAGGATCAACGGGTCGATCAGCAGGTTGCTGATGCCGGGATCGCGGTTGGCCCAGGCGCGATCCAGCCAGGCGAACGTCTGCGGCGGATCCTTGCGCAAGGCGTAGACCTCGGCGATCTGGTACGCGGAATTATCGGCATCCTTGTCGATCAGGGTTTTCAGCGCCGCATCGGCCGCAGCCCGATCGCCGCTGATCTGTTGCGCCAGCGCCATTGCCGTGTCCTGCCAGTTTCCTGGCGGCTCCTGCTGCGCGGCGGCCAGGGCCGCCTTGGCATCGCCACGCAGGATCGCGATGATCACCAGTTGCACATGGAAATATGCCGCGCCTGGTTGCAGCGCGATCGCCTTGCGGATCGCCTGCCCGGCTTCGTCAAGGCGGCCCAGTGGCAGAAGATAAACCGCAAGCCAGTTGTACCAGCTGGCGTGCTGCGGATCGGTCGCCAGCACCTGGCGGGTCAGCTCGACCGCCTGCGCGGGTTGGCCGAGCGCTGCCAGCAGCTGACCGAGATTGAACTTTGCTGGGCCGTCGTTGGGCGTCAGTTGCAAGGCGCGCCGGAATTCGGCTTGCGCCGCGGGCCAGTCGAAATCGGCATCGAGCAGCAGATAGCCGCGCGCCACATGCGCCGCGGTCAGGTTCGGATCCAGCGCCAGCGCGATGTCAGACGCCGCACGCGCCTTGACGTAGGCTTGTTGCAGCTCCGCGCCACCCAGGTAATCCCCGGCAAGTCCGGTCCAGGCATACGACAGCGCGGCATAGGCCTGCGCATAGCGCGGATCGAGGTGGGTCGCCGTGGTATAGAAATCGATCGCCTTGCGGTTGTCGACTTCGGTGTCGCGTATGGCATAGAACTGGCCCTGCAGGTACGCGGTGTAGGCATCGAGGCTGCCGCTGGGCGGACGTTCGCTCTGCGCCACCGTGCCGTCGCCGACCTGCAATCTGGCCTTGAGCGCGTTGGCCACGGCATTCGTGATGTCGTCCTGCAACGCGAACAAATCCCGGTAAGGCCGGTCATAACGCTCGGACCATAGCGTGCTGCCGTCGTCGGCATTCACCAGTTCGGCGCTGACCCGCACCACGTCGCCCGCGCGTTGTACGCTGCCTTCCAGCAGGTGGGCGACGCCGAGCTTTTCGCCGATGGTCTTGCTGTCGTCCTTGCTGTCGCGGAACTGGAATGCCGAATTGCGACCGATGACTTTCAGCCCGACGAATTGCGACAGCGCCGTAATCAGGTTCTCGGACAGGCCATCAGAAAAATATTGCTCGTTCGGGTCGCCGCTATCGTTCACCAGCGGCAGCACGGCGATGGATTTCTGGTTGACAGGAGCTGCGCTGGTCGCGCTCGACTCGGCGGTGTTGCCGGTGGCTGTGGTGGGCGCAATACGCCACATGGCCAGTGCGCCAAGCAGCAGCAACACCGCGAGAATCATGTGCTCGGTGCGGCTGACCCGTTGCACGCCGCGCTCGCCGTGATACCAGGCGACGACCAGCATCATGAAGAAACCGGTGGCCAGCGCGATGATGATGCAGCGCACCGCCGTCTGCGGCCAGCCAAAGCGTGACGCGATGATGTCCAGCACCGGGATCAGCGCGAAGGACACGGCGACGTAGCCCAGCGTCCACTGCACCAGCTTGTGTTCCTTCAGACGCGCGAAGAACTCTTCCAACTCGGCGCACTCCCCTGGAGCCGCGAAAAGTATAGTCCCGCTGATTCAACGGCACCGGTTCGCTAGCCGCAACCGCCCTCGCTAATCTCCCGTCGCCCTGCTTCTCTACGCGTAGCGCCAGCCGTCGATCTCCACCAGCAATTCGCGGCGGCAGATGTCGCCGTGCAGCAGCAACACCGGCACGCCGGGCAGGCGGTGTTGCAGGAAGTCGCTCACGCGCGATGCGTCGGCGGGATGGCGCAAGTAGGCTTTCAGCGGCGACTGGGTGTCGAAGCCGGCGGCCATGTCGGCGCTGGCCAGCAGCGCTTCCAGATTGGTCAGGGTTTCGTCGAGCTGGGCATCCAGATCGTCCTGATGCGCGGAGGCGTGGCCGACCACGGCGGCGGTGCCGGAGATCGCCAGCGCATCCTGCGCCGGCAGGCTCATGGCGCGGGCGAAGCTGGGTGGGGTGCGGCCGTACTGGCGCGGATAACGCCAGGCGCTGATCTGACGGGGATTTTCCACCCGGGTGCCGGGCTGGTCGCAGGCCAGCAGATAGACCTGCAGCCGATGCGGCGGGCCGTGATGGCCGATCGCAGTAGCGGCGGGAAAACCCTCGGCGAAGAAATCGCCCATGCCGGCGGCGCGACCCTCGCAGAATTGCTTGTAGCGCTCGGCGTCGCCGGCGCCGTGATTGATCGCGTCGAGGTAGTTCCACACCCGCAGCACGTGTTGCGCGCCGCGTGCGGCGACGAAGCGGTGCAGGTGTTCATAGGCCAGCTGCGCGGTGGCGCAGGGGCCGCCGTGCCCGGCTTCGTCCAGCTCGATCGCCGCGAACAGCCAGCCACCGCCGGCCGACCAGCGCAGCGCGCCGTCCATGCCGTGGGCCACCGCTGAGTCGACCTGCCAGATTTCCAGCGGGGCGGGTGCGTCGAAGCATTCCAGCGCCACCTGCAGGTAGCGCGGGTCATCCAGCGCCGGGCTGCCGGCGCCAAAACCGAACATTGCCAGCGTGCCGGCTTCGTTCAGCGCAGCAGCGGCATCCGCGATCCGATAGGAAACGCGTGGCGCGCGGCGCGGCAGCGGACCGATCTGCGGGTCTTCTTCACATCCCTGAATCATCGCGTGCAACCGGGAACGACAAGGGCGCTATGTTACACTCCGCGGCCACTGCCACCGGGGGGAGGCAATGAGTCAAGGGTACGGAATCGAGCATGGCAGAGCAGACCGCGGCACAGTACGAATTGGCCACCCTGATCGTGGATTGCCTGAATCTCGAAACAGTGACGCCGGCGCAGATCGACCCGGATGCACCGCTGTTTGGCGGCGAGCTGGGTCTGGATTCGATCGATGCGCTGGAAATCGCACTGGCCGTGTCCAAACGCTACGGTTTCCAGCTGCGTTCGGACAACCCGGACAATCGGCAGATTTTCACCAGCCTGCGCAACCTGTCCGCTCATGTCGAGCAGCATCGCGCCAGTTGACGCCGGATCGTGAGCACGGCCGCGACGGCGGTTTCGTCACGCGGTATTCCCCCGCCAGTGGCACGCTTGCGCTACCGGCAACGCCATCGCGGGATGCTGCATGACGACTTCATCTCCATCTGGTGAAAGCGCGACGCGGCGATATGTGCTGCCGTTGCTGCTGGCCTATCCGTTGCTGGCGATCGCCGGTGCGCTGACGCACAGGCAGATTTTCCCGCTGGCGGCACTGCTGTTGCTGCTGACCGCGGTGATGTTGCCGCGTCTGCTGGCGCGCCGGATGGCGCCGTGGCTGCTGTGGCTGGGTCTGCTGCTCGCGCTGCTGCTGCTGTCGCTGTACGGATTCGCCGGCCTGCTGCTGGAAGGCGTGCCGGTGCTGATCAATGCATTGCTGGCGTACTGGTTTGGCCGCACGCTGGGCACGCCCGAACCGCTGGTGGCGCGTTTCATCATGGCCATCGAAGGCGCCGAGCGGCTGGCGCAGCCCGGCATCGCGCGTTACGCGCGTCAACTCACCTGGTTCTGGACGCTGTTGCTGGCGACGCAGGCGCTGCTGCTGGCGGTGCTGTTGTTGTGCGCCGAGCACAGCGGGCTGCTGGCGCGTTTTGGCATTGCCTCGCCGCTGCCGGTATCCGATCGCTGGGCCGCGGCGTGGCTGCATGTGGGCGGTTACGTGCTGCTCGGCGCCACATTCCTGCTGGAGTACGGCTACCGTCGCTGGCGGCTGCGCCATCTGAGCCACCCCGGTCTGCACGACATGCTGTTGCAGCTGGCGCTGCACTGGCCGCAGCTGTTGCGTGGCAACGGGACGGCCACGCCATGAACGGCGCCGTGCATAGCGCCATTTTCGAGCGGACGTTGTGCATCGCCGCCGCGCATCCGGCGTTCCCGGGCCATTTCCCGGGCGATCCACTGGTGCCGGGAGTGGTCTTGCTGGAACAGGTGGCGCTGGCCGTGCGCGCGTGGCGCGGCCAGCGGCTGGCACGCGTGCTGGAAGCGAAATTCATGGCGCCGCTGCTGCCGGCGCAAGTGGCCATGCTGCGCCTGTCCGCAGCAGATCAAAGCAAACCAGGTTCGCGCATCCGTTTCGAGATCCAGCGTGGCGACAACCTGCTGGCCCGCGGTGTGGTCGAGGCAGCGCCATGAGCACGCACGAACATTGGCAGAGCCGGCCCGAAGGCGGTGGCCGATTGGCGATCTGGTTGATGCGCTCGGTCGCATTGTACGGTGGGCGCGGGGTGGCACGGGCGTGTCTGTACCCGATCACGCTGTACTTCTATCTGCGGCGCGCGCCGGAGCGCCTGGCTTCCCGGCAATACCTGCAGCGCGTGTTCGGTCAGCCGGCCACGCCGTGGCAGGTGCTGCGGCACCTTTACTATTTCGCCGCCACGATCATGGATCGGGTGTTCCTGCTGGCACATGGCGAGAAGTCGTTCCGCATCGAGACGGAAGGGCTGGAGTTGCTGGAACAGCGCATTGCGCTGGGTCGCGGCGTGCTGCTGTTCGGTTCGCACCAGGGCAGTTTCGAGGCGTTGCGGGTGATCAGCGCGCGGCGCCCGGACATGCCGCTGCGGGTGGTGCTGGACAAGCAGAAAACCCCGGCACTGACCGAGTTGCTGGAAGCGCTGGCGCCGGACATGGGTACCGGCGTGATCGACGCCGCGCAGGACGGCACCTCGATTGCGCTGGCGATGGCCGAGGCATGCCAGCGCGGCGCGGTGGTGGCCATGCTGGCTGATCGCGGCCGCGGCCATGAGATGTTGCGGCATGTGCCGTTCCTGGGTTCGCCGGCCCCGTTCCCGATCAGCCCGTGGCTGCTGGCGCATACGTTGAAGGTGCCGGTGGTACTGTGTTTTGGCCTGTATCTGGGCGGCAACCGCTATCGGCTGATCTTCGAGCCGATGGCCGATCGGGTGGAGATTCCACGGCAGCAGCGCGGTCCGGCGCTGGACGCGCTGATTGCCCGTTACGCGCAACGCCTGGAACATTATGTCCATGTCGCTCCCTACAACTGGTTCAATTTCTATGACTTCTGGCAGCAAGATCTGCGCGCTCCTGCTGGGCATGATGCTGCCGCTGTGGGCGAACGCGTCGGCGCCTGAGGCCACGCCCGCGGCCGCGTCGTCATCCGCGCAAAGCCTGATCGCTGCGCTGGGCCAGCCGGCGCCGGCGCGCACCGCGTTCGCGGAAGCGCGCTTCATGCAGGTGCTGGATCGCCCGCTGCTGGTGTCCGGCGAACTGGCGTGGCTGGGCGGCGACCGCCTGCAGCGACGCGTCGACCAGCCGCAGCAGGAAACCGCCACCATCGCCGACGGCGAAGTGACCCAGCAACGCGCCGGCAAGCGTCCGCGACACTTTTCGCTCAGTCGCGCACCGCAGCTGCAGGTGCTGCTGGACAGCTTCGTGGCGTTGCTGAGCGGCGATGCCGGGCGCCTGCAGCAGGCGTTCGAGATCCGGCAGACCGGCAACGCGACAGGCACGTGGACGCTGACCCTGCTGCCGCGCGATGCGAAGGTGGCGAAGACGGTCGCCAGCATCGTGATCGACGGCAAGGGCAAGACATCGCGCTGCATGCGCATGCAGGAGGCCGATGGTGATCTGGCCGTCGATCTGCTGGGTCCGCTGGCGGCGAAGATGCCGGCGCAACCGACGCGCGCGGCGCTGCAGGCGCTGTGCCAAGGCGCGCACTGACGTGCGCCGCGGCGCACGCGCCACGCTGCTGGTCGTCTGGTTGCTGGCGCTGGCGGGGCTGGGCTGGATGGTCAGCCAGCGCCTGAAGATAAGCACCGATCTGCGCAGTTTCATGCCGGCGCCAACCACGCCGGATCAGCGTCTGTTGATGGAACAGGTCGGCGATGGGCCCGGCTCGCGTCTGCTGCTGCTGGCGATCAGTAACAAGTCCGACGCGCAGCTGGCGGCGCTGAGCCAGGGCCTGGTCGGCGCGCTGCATGGCGACAAGCGTTACAGCCAGGTACTCAATGGCAGCTTCGATCTCGCAGCGCTCGATCCCGGTCTGCTGCCGTATCGCTACCTGCTGTCGCCGACGCTGGACACGCAACCGCTGGACGAGGCGTATCTGGTCGATCAGCTGCAGCAACGGCTGGAGGATCTGTCCTCGCCGGCCGCCAGCCTGCTGAAGGGCCTGCTGCCGCGCGACCCCACGCTGGAAGTGCTGAAGCTGGCCGAACGCTGGACGCCGGCGAAATCGCCCGAAGTGCGCGATGGCGTGTGGTTCTCGTCGCGGAACGAAGCGTTGCTGCTGGTGCAGACCACCGCCGCGGGTTTCGACCCGGACGCGCAACAGCAGGCGATCGATGGCATCCAGCGTGCGTTCCATGCCTTGCCGGGCAGTGCCGGCGCGAAGCTCGAATTCAGCGGGCCGGGCTATTTCAGCGTGGTGGTGGGTGCGCAGACGCGGCATCAGGCCGACTGGATCGGCCGCATCTCCAGCGTGGGCTTCATCGCGCTGATGTTGCTGGCGTATCGCAGCGTGAGTTCGCTGCTGCTGTCGGCGTTGCCGATCGCCAGTGCCGCGCTGGCCGGTATCGCGGCGCTGATCCTGGCCTTTCCCGCGGTACACGGGATCACCCTGGCGTTCGGTTTCACCTTGCTCGGGGTGGCGCAGGAATACCCGATCCGCGTACTCAGTCATCGGCGCGCCGGCGAGGATGCGGTGCAGAGCGTGCGTGCGTTGTGGCCGCTGCTGCTCACCGCGATCGCCTCGGCGTGCATCGCCTATCTGGCGTTCTATGCGTCCGGTGTGAACGGCCTGCAGCAGCTGGCGATGTTCACCATCGTCGGTCTGCTGGTGGCCGGTTTCAGCACCCGCTATCTGCTGGCGCATCTGCTGCCGGTGCGCGTGCGCGACGTGGCTGACATGTCTTGGCTGGCCAAGGCGCGCGATGTCGTCGACCGCCTGCCAAGGCCGCGCTGGATTCCCCTCGCGGTGGCGTTGGCGATCGTGCTGATGCTGGCCATCGCACCGGGTCCGTTCTGGCAGAACAACCTTGCCGCGCTGACCCCGCTGCCGCAGGACATGCTGCTGCGCGATGCCCGTCTGCGCGAGGCGCTGGGCGCGCCCGATGTACGTTACCTGCTGGTGCTGCAGGCACCGACCGAGCAGGGCGTGCTGGCCCTGTCCGAGCAGTTGCAGCCGAAGGTGGATGCGCTGGTGGCGCGGCACGCCGTCGATGCGCTGGAGCTGCCATCGCGTTATCTGCCGTCGGTCGCGTTGCAGCGGGCGCGTCAGCAGAAGCTGCCCGATCGCGCCACCTTGCAAAGTGAATTGAGCCAAGCCTTGCAGGGTCTGCCGTTCCGTCCCGACCTGTTCCAGCCGTTCCTCGATGATGTCGAAACCGCGCGGCAGTTGCCGCCGTTGACGCCTGCGCGTTACGCGCAGACGCCGCTCGGTCAGCGTCTCGCGGCGATGCTGGTGCAGCGCGATGAGCACTGGCTGGGATTGGGTACGATCAGTGGTGTGCACGATGTGGCCGCATTGCAGGTGTTGGGCACGGACAGCGGCGGCCGTGTGCGCCTGCTCGATCTGAAAGCGGCCTCCGAATCGCTGGTGGCGGCGTATCGCACGCGCATCCTGCAGGCATTGCTGGTCGCCAGCGTGCTGCTGGTGCTGACCATCACGTTCGCGCTGCGCAGCCTGCGCCGTGCCTGGCATGTGCTGGCGCCGATGACGCTGGCGACATTCCTGGTGCTGGCGGTCGAGCGCATGGCCGGCATCGAGATTTCGCTGTTCCATCTGGTCGCGCTGATCCTCGCCGGTGGCCTCGGCCTGCACTACGCGCTGTTCTTCGAGCGCGATACCGGCGACCCGGCCGAGCAACGGCGCACGCTGCATGCCACCCTCGTGTGCGTGCTGTCCGCGCTGCTGGTGTTCGGCATGCTGGCGTGGGCTTCCATTCCGGTGCTGCGTGCGATCGGGGTCACGGTGGGCCTCGGCGTGGCATTCCACTTCTGCCTGTCGATCCTGATGGCGCCGCATGTCGCGCGTCGAGTTTCCAGTCCTCGTGCGGAGGACTCGCATGCTTCCGAAGACTGACTGGGCAGCGCTGATCCCGCATGCGGGCACGATGTGCCTGCTGGATGCGGTGCTGGCGTGGGACGAGCGCACGATTCACGCGATCAGCGCCGGCCACGCACGCGTGGACAATCCATTGCGCGGCCCGCTGGGGCTGCATGCGGTGCATCTGGCCGAATACGGTGCGCAGGCGATGGCCGTGCATGGCGCGTTGCTGGCGCGCGCGCATGGCGTGGCAGCGGGCCGGCCGGGCCGACTGGTCAGTCTGCGCGATGTGTCATTGGCCGAGGAATATGTCGATCGGCTGGATGGCCATCTGGACGTCCATGCCGAATGCCTGTATGCCGACGACAGCGGTGCGCAATACGCGTTCCGCGTCGAGCATCGCGGTCGCCTGCTGGCCAGCGGGCGCGCCGCGGTCATTCATTCTGAGTTCCGCCATTCTGAGTCATGAGTCGCGAGGTCCCACTATGTCTGCAACATCTGCTTCACGTCGCGCGCTGGTCACCGGGGGGAGCGGCGAACTTGGCGGTGCGATCTGTCACGCACTGGCCGCCGCCGGTTATCACGTACTCGTGCATGGCCATCAAGGCCTCACGCGCGCGGAAGAGGTGGCAGCGGCGATCGCCGCCGCCGGCGGCAGCGCGCAGGCGATTGCCTTCGATGTCACCGACGCCGAAGTGACACGGGCCGCGCTGGATGCGCTGCTGTCCGAGGGGGTCATCCACGCAGTGATCAACAATGCCGGCATCCACGACGACGCGCCGATGGCCGGGATGAGCGACGAGCAATGGCATCGGGTGATCGCCGTCTCGCTGCATGGCTTCTTCCACGTCACCCAGCCGCTGCTGCTGCCGATGGCGCGTGCACGTTTTGGCCGCATCGTCTCGATCAGTTCGGCGGCGGCGCAGCTGGGCAACCGCGGCCAGACCAACTATGCCGCCGCGAAGGCCGCGCTGCACGGCGCCACGAAATCGCTGGCGCGCGAGATGGCTTCGCGCGGAATCACCGCGAACGTGGTCGCGCCGGGCGTGATCGAGGGGCGCATGGCGGATGCGGCGTTTCCGCCCGAACGCATCCGCGAAATGGTGCCCGCGCAGCGCGCCGGCAAGCCCGAGGAAGTCGCCGCGCTGGTGGCGTTTCTGTGCAGCGATGCGGCCGCTTACATCAATGGCCAGGTGATCGGCGTCAACGGCGGCATGACCTGAGTTCGCTGATCAAGGACGAAGTTGTCCGTCGGTCGAGTGGTCGTCGACGATGATCGGCGTGCCGCGCGAACGCCGATGGCTGGCCATGACGTCGCCGTAATGCGCGAGCCGGCCGACGGTGTAGAACGTGATGCGGCTGACATCGCGCACCGGGTTGAAGTGACTGCGACGGAATTCTTCGTGGTAGCGCGAGGCGATCGGCACCGAAACCACGCCGATTTGCTTCTCGCGCGAGGCGGCGATCAGCAGGGCGGCCTCGAACACGAAGTTTTCCGCGGGCAGATCGACCAGATCCAGTGCCGCGCGCGGGTACCAGCGCTGGCCGCTCTGGGTGTCGGCGATCGGTTGTGCGCAGGCCCAGGAGATCCCCCAGTCGGCAACGGCGTTGGCGCGTCGACGGCCCTTCGGTTGCTGCGCGCGGTCGAGCAGGCGTGCGCCGATCACGATATGTCCGGGGTATTGCGCGGCGGCGGCCACGATGCGCGGGATGTCGCTGGCCAGGTGCTGGCCGTCGCCGTCCATCGTCAGCACCGCCTCGAAACCCTGCCGCAGCGCTTCGCGGAAGCCGCGGCGCAGGGCCTCGCCCTTGCCGTGCCGCTCGGTATGTCGCAGCAGGGTGACCGGCAACGTGGCGACGATCTCCGGCGTGCGGTCGTCCGAACCGTCGTCGATCACGATCACCGGCACGCCGAGCGCGAGTACGGATTCGACCACCGAGCGGATCGCGACTTCCTCGTTGAGGCAGGGGATCAGCACGCACCAGCGTGTCGTAGCGGTGTTCAAGCAGCGTTCTCCATGTCGATCTGCAATCCCAGTGTAGCGGCGGCGTCCAGCTGGCAGCGACCGTGGCCGCGAGCCAGCAGCGCCAGCAAGGCCAGTGCACTACCCGAGGCATTCGCCTCGCGCCAGGTGGCCAGCGGTTCGGGCAGGATATCGACGGGCCGAGCCGTGGTCAGCGTCACCCGCAGTCGGGCCAGCGTCGCTGCGCTGGCCTCGGGCGCCAGCACCAGTGCACAACCGAACGGCTGGGTGCAGCCGGTGATTTCCAGCAGCGGGCCGCTGGCGCTGGTGTCGCTGCAGACCAGCAGCACCGGGTGCTGCTCGGCCAGCACCTGGCTGAGCGCTTCCAGCAGTCCGGCGCCGAAGCTGGCGCGCCGGGCGCACACCGCGGTGGAAGGTGCATGGCAATCGGTGGCGATGGTCCAGTAGCCGGCCGGCGCGTTGTGCACCGAGTTGTGGAAACGGGTCGGCGACAGTTCGGTGGGCGCCAGCGCCAGCGTGGCGCACATGTAATCGGTGATCGCCTGATCGCCCTGCGAGGAGGCGAAGACGCAGGCCAGCGTGGTCGCGGCCCGCCCGCTCATCGCCACCGCCTGACCGGCGACTTCGACCGCCAGCAGCACGCTTTCCGGTGCGCGCCGGCGCTCGTTCGGCGGCAGCGTGGCGGCGGCTGGTCGCGGTGGTGGCGGCTCCGGCGTGTTGCCGGCCAGCAAACTCTGCAGTGCGGCGAAGTTCGCCAGTTGCGGTGACCACAGACCGATGCCCTCGACACACACCTGCAGCGCAGTCATGCGGAAAACCCGGCGCGGGCAAACGCGAGGCAGGCGTTGTTGCCGCCGAAGCCGAACGAATTGCTGAGCGCCACGTCGACACGCTGCTGCTCGTTGCGCCAGGCGAAGGGCGCGCCGCAGACGGGATCGGGCGTGTTGCCGCCGAGGTTGCCGGGAATGAAGCCGTGTTCGATCGTCTGCAGCGCAATCGCCGCCTCGACGATGCCGGCCGCGCCCAGCGTGTGGCCGGTGTAACCCTTGGTGGAGCTGGCGCGCGTGCTGGCCGGAAAGGC
>Ga0208589_1000320_pt1 | contig 23406 bp, 12 predicted proteins | sample NGESurshal092012_2_FD_184486 | JGI IMG/M metagenome (GOLD analysis project Ga0208589, IMG submission 184486) | Arctic peat soil microbial communities from Barrow, Alaska - NGEE Surface sample F53-2 shallow-092012 (SPAdes) | ecosystem: Environmental > Terrestrial > Soil > Wetlands > Peat ... | reverse complement strand
GCTCGCGTCCTGCCGCGAAATGCTGTTCGAGGCCAGCGGCGCCGGCAAGCGGGCGATCCTGACCCGGGTGCTCGATGGTGAGGACCTGCCGGCGACCCGCGCCCGCTCGCAAGGCGAGACGATCTGGCTTATGGATAAAGCGGCGTTGCCGGAGAATTTTCGTGCCTGAGGCTGAAAGCACGGCGCCATGTGCGCTGGTCGTGATGGGCGTGTCGGGATCGGGCAAGAGCACCGTCGCCGATAAATTGGCCGAGCGGATCGGCTGGACCTATGAGGACGGCGACAAATTCCATCCCGCCAGCAACGTTGCCAAGATGAAGGCCGGCCACCCCCTCACCGACGAGGACCGCTGGCCCTGGCTGCGGGCGATCGCCACCGAGATCGACCGCGCGGGCGCCGCCGGCGAACATGTCGTGATCGCCTGCTCCGCGCTGAAGCGCGTCTACCGTGATATCCTCGTGCACGGCCGCAGCGATGTCCGGATTGTCTTCCTCGACGGCACGCAACAGCTGATCGCCGACCGCCTCGCGAAACGAAAAGGCCACTTCATGCCGCCCGATCTGCTGCCGAGCCAGTTCAAGACGCTCGAGCCGCCAACGGATGATGAAATTCCCGTCACCGTATCGATCGATGCGCCGGTCGAAGCCATCGTCGACGATATCGTCGGTAAACTGGCGATCCCTTCCGCCGGCCAGAACGCCTCCCGCAGGACCGGTTCATGACCCATATCGCCCTTGTCGTTTCCGATGTCGACGGCACGCTGCTGACCAAGGACAAGATTCTTACCGACAAGGCGGCGCGCGCGGTGCGCCAACTGGAAGACAGCGGCGTCGGTTTTACCGTCGTTTCCAGCCGCCCGACCATCGGCATGAAATTTCTGGTCGACCCGCTGCGGATCACCCTGCCGTTCGGCTCGTTTAACGGCAGCTCGATCACCGATCCGCAACTCAACCCGATCGAACAGCACGCGCTGCCGGCGTCGACGGCGCAGCGCAGCCTGGAGATCCTGAAACAGTTCGGTGTCGACATCTGGCTGTTCACCAACGACAAATGGTTCGCGGACAATCCCGACGGCGAATACAATCCGCTGGAAAAGCGCACCATCAAAATCGATCCCGTCATTGTCGACGATTTCACGCCGTATCTGGCAGCCGCCTGCAAGATCGTCGGCTCCAGCTCGGATCCGGCGCTGCTGCAGCGCTGCCAAGCCGCGATGCAGCAGGCAGTGGGTGCACAAGCCACCGTCGCCTGCTCGCAGACCTATTATCTCGACGTCACGCCGCCCGGTTACGACAAAGGCACGTTTGTCGAGGCGATGGTCAAACGGCTGGGCATTGCCGCCGATGCCGTCGCCACCATCGGCGACATGCACAATGATCTCGCGATGTTCAAAAAGAGCGGCATGTCGATCGCGATGGGCAATGCCACTGACGAGATCAAGCGACAAGCAACCAACGTCACGACGTCGAACCAGGACGAGGGGTTTGCGGGCGCGATCGAAATGGTGATGAAGCAGAACGGGGCGTAGCGAGCCGTCGTGAACCACGCTGTCGTCCCGGCGAACGCCGGGACCCATACGGCGCGGACTTTCGTTTTGGCAGTGTGGTGGATTCCTTCGGCCATCATCGGCGCCAGGGATTATGGATCCCGGCGTTCGCCGGGATGACAGGCACCTACTCCGAGCGCTGTTGCGCCGGCTTCTTCGCATCGCTGAGGTTATGGGCGGTGTTGATCAACGCGATGTGGGTCAGGGCTTGCGGGAAATTTCCGGTCTGGCGGCCTGCGCTGGTATCGAACTCTTCCGCCAGCAAGCCGAGATCGTTGGCGATCGCGGCCACGCGATCGAACAGCGTCTGCGCCTTCTCGATTTCGCCTGTGATGACATAGGCGTCGGCGAGCCAAAGCGTGCAGGCCAGGAACGCGCCTTCGAACGGCAGCTTCTGGTCCCTGGGCTCGCGGGAATCGTGCCGCATCACGAAGCCGTCGCGTATCATGTGCTTCTCGATCGCCTCCAGCGTACCGCGCACGCGCGGATCGTCGCCGGGCAGGAAGCCGACCGACGGCAGCAACAGGATGCTGGCATCGAGCAGTTTCGAGCCGTAGGATTCGACGAACGTGTTCGAGCTGCGATCAAAACCGTTTTCGCAGACTTCACGGTGAATGGTATCGCGCAAGTCTCGCCATTTCTCGAGCGGCGCCTTGAAGCCGAATTTTTCCGCGCTCTTGACCGCGCGGTCGAACGCAACCCAGGTCATTACTTTCGACGAAACGTAGTGTTTTCCGGCGCCGCGCCGTTCCCAGATGCCGCTGTCCGGCTGATCCCACATTTCCGCCAGATGCTCGAGTATCTTGCATTCGAGATCCCAGGTGGTGTCGTCGAGTTTCAGCTCCGCCATCCGCGCCTGGTGGAAGGAGTCCATCAGCTCGCCATAGACGTCGAGCTGCAATTGCGCATGCGCGGCATTGCCGATCCGGACCGGTTGCGCGCCTTCATAGCCCGGCAGCCAGTCCGCCTCCCATTCCAGCAGGCGGCGTTGGCCGCGAATGCCGTACATGATCTGCATGTGGGCCGGCGCGCCCGCGACCGCGCGCAGCAGCCAGCTATGCCAGTTGGAGGCCTCCTCGGTATAGCCCGAGTTCATCAGTGCCAGCAGCGTAAAGGTGGCGTCGCGCAGCCAGCAAAATCGATAGTCCCAATTCTTCGGGCCGCCGAGGATTTCCGGCAGCGACGTGGTCGGCGCCGCGACAATGCCGCCGGTCGGTTCGTAGGTCAGCGCCTTCAAGGTGATCAGCGACCGCATCACGAGATCTCTCTGGTCGCCTTGGTAGGTGCAACGGGTGCACCACTCGGTCCAGAAATCCCGGGTTTCCTGCAGCGCCTTCTCGGGATCGATCGGATCGGGCACGTCGAGATGCGAGGGGCCATAGGTGAGGACGAAGGGCACCGTTTCGCCTTCGCCAACCTCGAAATCCGCCACCGTGGTCATGTCTTCGCCACGGGTTTTGACCGGCGACCGCAGCACCGTCATGTCGGGCCCGCAAATCGCAAGCAGCGCCGTGCCGTCTTCGCTTTTCTTGACCCAGGGGATATCCGTTCCGAAGCCGAAACGGATCACCAACTCCATCCGCAGCTTTGTCCGGCCGCTCACCCCGCGCACCAGCCGGACGATGTCCGAGGCATCGCCGCGCGGCGGCATGAAATCGATCAGGGCCACCGTGCCGGTTTCCGTTTCGAAGCGGGTCTCCAGGATCAGCGTATTGTCCCAATAGCGGCGGGAAGACCTGGTGATCCTCTCGGCTGGCGCAATCAGCCAACGGCCCTCTCTCGAGGTTCCAAGCAGCGCGGCAAAACACGCATCGGAATCGAAGCAAGGCCAGCACATCCAGTCGATCGATCCGTCGCGGCCGACCAATGCCGCGGTCTCGCAATCGCCGATCAGCCCGTAATCTTCAATCCTGCAGGCCAATTGTCACCACCGATTGCATTGCGTTGATCTCATGCTGCCGCGCCGATCCGTTCCCGGGTCGCGGTCCTGAGCGCCGCAGCGTCGATCGCGGCGGCGATGTCGCCGAGCGCCACCGGCAGGCGCCGCCGCCAGTTCGGATGCTCATCGACCGTGCCGGGAATGTTGGGCTGGTCAAGCATGCCCAGAATATCCTCGAGCGATATCGCGAGCAGGCGCGATTTGGTCCGCGCCAAAAACCCCGCGACGGCATAGAGATCGTGCCCCTCGATGCCGTGGCCATGCAAGGTATCGCTCAGCGCGTTCAGCGCACGCCAGCGCGCATCTTCGCTTTCGCCGGGATCGATCCCGAGCGAACGCTTCAGCTTGAGGTCGCTGAACGACCGCCAGCCGGCGTAGGTCGAGAGATCATGGGTGTTGAAGGTGACCAGCGCATTGGCCGCATAATGGTCGAGGCCGCAAAACGCGCCGCGATCGTCGCGCTCGAACATCATCACCAGATAGGACCAGATGCCCCAATCCGCCATCTGCTGGCGAAAGCCCTCCGGCACGGTGCCGAGATCTTCGCCGATCACGACGCAACGATGCGCGACACTCTCCTGCGCGGTCGCCGCCAGCAAGGCCTCGAACGGCATCTGCACGTAGACGCCGTTGTTCGGCGCAAATCCGTGCGGCACCAGATAAAGCCGCTTCAGCCCCAGCACGTGATCGAGCCTGATCGCGCCGGCATAGCGCATCGAGGCCCGCAACATCTGGCGGAACGGCTCGAACGATGTCATGACGAGACCGGCGGCGTTGAAGCCTGCCAGGCCCCAGTTCTGGCCGGCGGTGTTGAGCGGATCCGGTGGCGCGCCGACCGCGAGATGGCGCGAGATCGCGGCCTGCTCGTTCCAGGCATCGAAGCCGTCGGATTGCACGCCCACCGCCACGTCGAGATAGAGCCCGACCTTCATACCGAGCCTGGCCGCGAGATCGCGGCAATCCCTCAATTGCCGGTCGGCGATCCATTGCACGAATTCGACGAATTCGAGTTCGGCGCCGTCTTCGCCTTCGCGCAGACGGGCGCAGTTACTTTCGTCCGGTTGCCGCCATTGTTCCGGCCATTCCCACCATGGCTTGCGGAATTTGTGCCGCAGCGCCTCGAAGCAGGCGAACCGCGCCAACAGCGGTCCGCGCTCGGCACGAAAATCCTCGAAATCAGCCGGGTTGGCGACGGCCGGATCGGCTTTGAACTTCGCGAACGCCGCGCGCAGCGCCTGCCATTTCGATCGCGCGGCAGCGGGGTAATCCAGCAGGTCGCCTTGCCTCATCCGCGCGACATCGGCCGGGGCTGAGACACCGGGCAATTTCTCGACGTCGACATATAGCGGGTTGAGAAACAGGCGGCTGTTCGGCGAATAGGGGCTGCAATCGCCAGGGCGGTCGTCGAACAGGGCGTGTAGCGGGTTCAGTCCGACCCCGCCCGCTCCCAGACCGGCCGCAAGCACGATCAAGCCTTCGAGATCGGTAAAATCCCCGATACCCCAATTTCGCGCCGAGCGAACGCTGTAGAGCTGGACCGCCAGCAGCCAGCAGCGGTCGAAATCACCGGAAAAGGCCTTCCGTGGCGCCACCAGTAGCGGGACATCCTCGGCAGAGGATGCGGCATCGACCAGTTGCAGGCGGTAGGTGCCATCGGGCAAATCCGCCGGCCAGATGATGGTGTCGCCTTTGGCCTCGCCTTCGGCAATAACCATTGGATCTGCAACGATTTTCCAGCGCACCGGAGCCGTGGCAGCCTGGTTCAGCCGGGTCCGGGCGGGCTGGCCGGATCGGATCACCACTGGCCCGTCCAACAGCCGGAGCGTCAATTCGGCCGGCAGCGCGTCGAGGATGATCTTCAGGGCCGCTGCGTCCGTCACATGGCGGTGACCCTGCCCATCGATAAATTCGGCCTGGATTCCCCGCTCTTTCGCTCTGGTCAAAAGTTCCATTCGGCACGCTGTTTGCACGGCTCAAGGTCGGGGTGTCGCGAAATTCTCTAAATTCAGGAAGAGGATAGCCGTGTTTAACGCTCAGCGCTCCGTCCGGTTCCCCGGGGAACCAATGCCGGGGGCGCGGCTTTCTATATGGGTCCGAAGCATGTGTCTTTCCGCAGACGAAACGGGAGTGTTTTCCAGGATCGTCTGCAAATCTGTGGCATCACCGTGAACAAAACAGCTCAAACTGTCGAGAGCGCTGCGACCAGCGGTGCTTTCCATATCGAAGATGTTTATCCGCTGATCGATGGTGGCCGCTTTCCCGTGAAGCGCATCGTCGGCGAGCGCGTCGACGTCTGGGCGGACGTCTATCGCGATGGACACGATGTCATCGCCTGTGCGGTGGTCTGGCGTCTTGAGCAGGATCGCGAATGGCGCCGCGCCCCGATGGTTCATCACAGCAACGACCGCTGGGGCGGCTCGTTCGCGCCGGATCAGCCCGGCCGCTACGTCTACGCCATCGAGGCATGGACCGACGAATTCGCAACCTGGCGGCACGGTTTCGAGCTGAAACAGAAAGCCGGCGCGGACCTCACTCTCGATGCCATCGAGGGCGCGGGCATGTTGACCAAGGCGCAGGCTGGCGGCCAGGCGGCCTCGGCGGTGATCCTGCGGCAGTGCGAGGACTTTCTGCAGACCGGCGAAGTAGCCCCTCTGCTGTCAGACGAATTGCAGGACGCGATGGCCGACAGCCAGTCGCGGCCCGATTTGACACGCTCGCAGCTATTTCCATTCGTGGCGGACCGGCCGCGGGCGCGGAGCGGTGCGTGGTACGAGATGGTGCCGCGCAGCCAGGGCCAGAACGCCGGTCAGCACGGCACCTTCAAGGACTGCATCGCGCGGCTCTCCGACGTCGGAGCCATGGGCTTCGATGTTGTGTATTTCACGCCGATCCATCCGATCGGAACGACCAACCGCAAGGGCCGCAATAACGCGGTGACCGCGCTCGATGGCGATCCCGGCAGCCCATACGCCATTGGCGGCGCCGAGGGCGGTCACGACGCGGTGCATCGGGAGCTGGGCACGCTGGAGGATTTCCGCGAATTCGTCGCGGCGTGCAAATCGCTCGACATGGAAGTGGCGCTCGATTTCGCCGTGCAATGCTCGCCCGATCATCCCTGGCTCAAGCAGCATCCGAACTGGTTCAAGCGCCGGCCGGACGGCTCGATGCGCTATGCGGAAAATCCGCCGAAGAAATACCAGGACATCGTCAATCCGGATTTCTCGTGCGAGGACTCAGGCGCGCTGTGGAATGCGCTGCGCGACGTGGTGCTGTTCTGGATCGACCAGGGCGTCAGCATCTTCCGCGTCGACAATCCCCACACCAAGCCGTTCCCGTTCTGGGAATGGCTGATCCATGAGGTGCAGCTTCGTCATCCCAATGTGATTTTCCTCGCCGAAGCCTTTACCCGGCCGAAGCTAATGAAGGGACTGGCAAAGCTCGGCTTCAGCCAGTCCTACACCTACTTCACCTGGCGGACCCAGAGATGGGAGCTGGAGCAATATCTCAATGAACTGACGGCCTATCCGGAGCGCGATTACTATCGCCCGAATTTCTTCGTCAATACGCCTGACATCCTGCCCTATCATCTGCAGAGCGGCGAGACCTGGATGTTCAAGTCCCGTGTTGCGCTCGCCGCCACGCTGTCCGGCAGCTATGGCATCTATAACGGCTTCGAACTGCTGGAGCACGATCCGATCCCGGGCCGGGAGGAATATCTCGATTCCGAGAAATACGAGATCAAGGTGCGGGACTGGAACAAGCCCGGCAATATCAAGCCCTATATCCGCGACCTCAACCGCGCGCGCCGCGAAAACGCCGCCTTGCAGCAGACCGGCAATCTGCGCTTCATCCCGATCGAGGACGGCAATGTGATCGGTTTCGTCAAGGAATCGGTCAACCAGACCAACAGCGTGGTCGCGGCGATTGCGCTGTCGCGCGAGCCGCACGAATTCTGGTTTCCGCTCGGCGACGTTCAGGTCGGCCTGGCGGACGACCGCCGCAATGTCGCCGCCGTCGAGAACCTGATCACCGGCGAGCGGCACCCGGTCGAGTGGGGCGGCATCCGCTTGCGGATCGATCCCGTGCGCGACCCCGCGCTGCTGTTTCGCTGTCTGGCGTGAGGGACAGCGCCATGAACGTGATGTCGTCGTCGATCGATGCCAGGGAGCGGCCGGCCACCGAGACCGTCGATGAGCTATGGTACAAGGACGCCATTATCTATCAGCTGCACGTCAAGGCCTTTTCCGACAGCAACAATGACGGCATCGGCGATTTCGCCGGGCTGACCGAAAAGCTCGGCTATCTGCAGGAACTCGGCGTCACTGCGCTGTGGCTGCTGCCGTTTTATCCGTCGCCCGGTCGCGACGATGGTTATGACATCGCCGATTACGGCGACATCAATCCCGATTTCGGCAGCATGAAGGATTTTCGTCGCTTCATCATCGAAGCCAAGCGGCGCGGCCTCAAGGTCATTACCGAACTGGTCATCAATCACACCTCCGACCAGCACGACTGGTTCAAGCGCGCGCGCCGCAGCGACCCGAAATCGAGCGCCCGCAACTGGTATGTGTGGAGCGACACCGATCAGAAATACCAGGGCACGCGGATCATCTTCACGGATACCGAGAAATCGAACTGGACCTGGGATCCGGAAGCCGGGCAGTTTTACTGGCACCGGTTCTTCTCGCACCAGCCGGACCTGAATTTCGACAACCCGCGCGTGGTCAGCGCCCTGATCCAGGTGATGAAGCGCTGGCTCGACGCCGGCGTCGACGGCTTCCGGCTCGACGCCATTCCTTATTTGTGCGAGCGCGACGGCACCAACAACGAAAACCTGCCCGAAACCCACGCCATCATCAAGAAGCTGCGCGACGAGCTCGACGCCTATTCCAAGGGCAAGGTGCTGCTGGCGGAAGCCAATCAATGGCCGGAAGATGTGCAGGAATATTTTGGCCGCGGCGACGAATGCCACATGGCCTATCATTTCCCGCTGATGCCGCGGATCTACATGGCAATCGCGCAGGAGGATCGCTTTCCGATCACCGACATCCTGCGGCAAACGCCGGATATCCCGGCCAATTGCCAATGGGCGCTGTTCCTGCGCAACCATGACGAACTGACGCTGGAAATGGTCACCGACGTCGAGCGCGATTATTTGTGGTCAACCTATGCCAACGATCCGCGCGCGCGCATCAATGTCGGCATTCGCCGACGCCTCGCGCCGTTGATGGATAATGACCGGCGCAAGATCGAACTGATGAATTCGCTACTGCTGTCGTTTCCGGGAACGCCGATCATCTATTACGGCGACGAGATCGGCATGGGCGACAACATCTATCTCGGCGACCGCAACGGTGTCCGCACGCCGATGCAATGGACGCCGGACCGCAACGGCGGGTTTTCCCGCTCCGATCCGGCGCGACTCTATGCCCCGACCATCATGGATCCGGTCTACGGCTATGAATCGGTCAATGTCGAAGCCCAATCACGCAGCCTGTCCTCGCTGCTGAGCGCCACCAAGCGACTGATCTCGGTGCGCAAGTCGACGCTGGCCTTCGGCCGCGGCAGCATGACTTTCATTCGTCCGCTCAACCGGTCGGTGCTGGCCTATGTCCGGCAGCTTGGCGACGAGGTGATCCTCTGCGTCGCCAACCTGTCGCGCTCGGCGCAAGCCACCGAACTCGACCTCTCGGCCTGGAAGGATCGCATTCCGCTGGAGATGCTGGGCCGCACCTGTTTTCCGGCGATCGGCGAACTGCCCTACATGATCACGCTGGCGCCCTATGGCTTCTACTGGTTCCAGCTGCAACAGCCCGACAAGTCGGAGCCGGCCAAGCCGTCGGCGGTGCCCGAATTCGAGACGCTGGTGGTGCCGTTGGGCTCGACCTGGGTGTCGCTGGCGCGCACCCGCGGCGTGTTCGAACGCGACGTGCTGCCGGGGCATCTGGCACGAACCCGCTGGTATCCCGAGCGCTCGCCGAAGGCGATCCAGCCGACGCTGACATCGGCCATCCCGTTCTGCGATATCGGCGACAACCGGCCGTGGCTCGCCTTTTTCGAATCCACCCAGCGCAATGTCACCACCCGTTACGTGCTGCCGATGCAGATCGAATGGGTGCGGTTCGACCGCGAACGCTATAATCCGCGCGCGCTCGCGGCTGTACGACAGGGCGCGCGCGAAGGCACGTTGCTCGATGTCGCAACCGACCAGATCTTCATCGCGCTGTTGCTGCGCAATTTGCGCGAATCCCTCGTTGTCGAGGAAGGCGACCTTCGGCTGGAATTCTTACCGACCAGCAAGTTCTCCGACAAACCGATCCGGCAGCCCGAGCGTATCCGCGCAGTAGAGACCGAACAGTCCAACAGCACCTCGCTGATCGACAACGATTACGTGGTCAAGCTCTACCGCAAGCTCGAGCCCGGCATCAATCCCGAGATCGAGATGGGGCGTTTCCTCACCGAGATCGCGGGCTTCGCCAACACGCCGGCACTGCTCGGCAGCGTCGAACTGGTCGAGGGCAACCAGACCAGCGCGATCGCTATCATTCACGCCTTTGTCGAAAACCAGGGCGACGGCTGGACCGTTACCGCGGCCTATCTCGACCGTTTCGTCGATGAGCAGCGGCTGCTGGCGGCGAGCGAGCATCCCGGCCAAAGCGAGGAGCAGGTCCCTTATCTCCGTTACATGTCGCAAACCGGCAAGCGCGTTGCCGAAATGCACCTCGCGCTCACCTCAAGCAATGAGATCGCAGATTTCACGCCGGAAGCGACCCGGCCGGAGGATGTCCAACGCTGGATCGACGAAACGATGATCCGCGCCGAGCGCGTGTTCGACGCGCTGCAACAGCGCCGTGAGGTATTCAGGGAAACGGATCGCCAGCTGATCGATCAGGTGCTCGGCCTGCGCCCGAGTCTGCACAAGCGTCTGGACGAACTGGTTCCGTACGACATCGGCAATCTGAACATCCGCCACCACGGCGACTTCCATCTCGGTCAGATGCTGATCGTCAAGGACGATATCTTCATCATCGATTTCGAGGGCGAACCCCGCCGTCCGCACAGCGAGCGCCGGCGCAAGGCGCCGGCTGCGCGTGACGTCGCCGGCCTGGTGCGCTCGATCGATTATTCCGCAACCGCGGCGTTCGAGCGTGCACTTAAAATATCGCCGGACGAGCAAGGCAAGCTTGCGGGCGCGCTGGCGGAATGGCGCGACAGCGCGACCGCGGCGTTTCTGGCTGCCTATCTCGAGGCGATGACGCATCCGCGGCTGTGGCCGGCTGACCGGCAGGCGGCAGAGCGAATGTTGAACTTCTTCCTGATCGAAAAAGCGTTCTACGAGATCGAATACGAGTTGGCCCACCGGCCGGACTGGCTGCGTGTCCCCCTGACCGGAATGCTTCGAATATTGTCCCAGTCCAGCGAGGCCTCATGAGCAAATTATCCGCAGAGGCCTATGCGATCATCGAAGGCCGCCACTCCGACCCGTTCCACTATCTCGGCCTGCACAGCGAAGGTGACCACAACGTCGTGCGCGCGTTCCTGCCCGAAGCCTCCAATGTCGAGGCTGTCGGCGAGCACGGCGAAACCGCGCCGTTGGCCCGCATCCACGATGCCGGCCTGTTCGCCGGCGCGCTGCCGAACGGCTCGAAGCGCTATCAGCTGCGCGCCCGCTTCGGCGACAAATTGGTGGATCTCGAAGATCCCTACCGCTTTCCGCCGGTGCTGACCGACTTCGATCTCTATCTGCTCGGCGAAGGCACCGATCAACGGCTTTACGACAAGCTTGGCGCCCATCCGATGACGCTCGACGGCGTCGATGGCGTCGCCTTCGTGGTGCTGGCGCCGAACGCCCGCCGCGTCAGCGTGGTCGGCGATTTCAATTTCTGGAATGCGCGGCGTCATCCGATGCGGGTGCGCGGCGCCGGCTATTGGGAATTGTTCATCCCCCGCGCCAGGGCGGGCGACCGCTACAAGTTCGATATCGTGGGGCCGCAGGGCCAGCATCTGCCGCTCAAATCCGATCCGATGGCGTTCGCGGCCGAGATGCGCCCCAGCACCGCTTCGATCGTGCTCGACGAGACCCGATTGCCGCATCCGCGGCCCGCGCCGGCGGGCGTCAACGCGCTCAGTTCGCCGATGTCGATCTACGAGGTGCATCTCGGCTCGTGGCGGCGCAAGGGCCACAATGAGTGGCTGACCTACCGCGATCTGGCCGAGCAGTTGCCGCGCTATGTCCGCGATCTCGGCTTCACCCATATCGAATTTCTGCCGCTCAACGAGCACCCGTTCGACGGCTCCTGGGGCTATCAGCCGACCGGCATGTATGCGCCCACCAGCCGGTTCGGCTCGCCCGAGGATTTTTCCGCTCTGATCGATGCCTGCCACCGCGAAGGGCTGGGCGTGCTGCTCGACTGGGTGCCCGGGCATTTCCCCGACGATCCGCACGGCCTCGGTCATTTCGACGGTACCGCGCTGTACGAGCACGCCAACCCGCTGCAAGGCCGTCACCTCGACTGGGGTACGCTGATCTATAATTACGGCCGCACCGAAGTCGTGAACTTCCTGGTGTCGAACGCGCTGTTCTGGCTGGAGCGCTATGCCATCGACGGCCTGCGGGTCGATGCGGTCGCCTCGATGCTGTACCTGGACTACAGCCGACCCGCCGGCGGCTGGATACCGAACAAATATGGCGGCCGGGAAAATCTCGAAGCCATCGACTTCCTGCGCCGCTTCAATACCGAAGTGTTCGCCCGTTTCCCGCAGGCCACCACCGCGGCGGAAGAATCGACCGCCTGGCCGCAGGTATCCCGTCCGGTCGAATATGGCGGGCTCGGCTTCGGTTACAAATGGAACATGGGCTGGATGCACGACACGCTGAACTACATCAGCAAGGATCCGATCCACCGCAAATTCCATCATGGCGATATCCTGTTTGGCCTGCATTACGCGTTTTCGGAAAACTTCATCCTGCCGCTGTCGCACGATGAAGTCGTCCACGGCAAGCGCTCGATCCTGGGGCGGATGCCCGGCGACGACTGGCAGCGCTTTGCCAATCTGCGCGCCTATTACAGCTTCATGTACGCCCATCCCGGCAAGAAGCTGATGTTCATGGGTTGCGAGTTCGGCCAGGAGCGCGAATGGAACCATGACGGTTCGCTCGACTGGCATCTGCTCGACCTGGGCAAGCATGCCGGCATCCAGAATCTGGTTCGCGATCTCAACCGATTGTACCAGGCGTTGCCCGCGCTGCACGAGATGGATTGCGATCAATCCGGCTTCGAATGGATCGTCACCGACGACGCCAACAACAATTTGTTCGCCTGGATCCGCAAGGGCAACGATGCGCGGGCGCGTTGCCTCGTGGTCATGAATTTCTCCCCCAACGTCTATCGCAATTATCGCGTCCGGGTGCCGTTCGCCGGCAAATGGCGCGAGGTGCTTAATTCAGACTCCGCGCATTACGGCGGCAGCAATGTCGGGAACGTCGGAGAGGTCCACACGTTGGAAGGCCTCGTGCCCGAACTCGACCTGACCATCCCGCCTTTGGCCGCGATATTTCTCGTACCGGAAAGCTGACGCATGCGATTGTCCGCGGGCACGTCTTCACGTCTCGGCGCAAGCTGGGACGGAAGGGGCACCAATTTCGCGCTATTCTCCGCCAATGCCCAAAAGGTCGAATTGTGCCTGTTTGACGGCCAGGGCCGCCGCGAACTCGAACGCATCGAGCTGCCCGAGCGCACCGAAGACGTTTGGCACGGCTATCTGAACGACGTTTCGCCCGGGCAGCTCTATGGCTATCGCGTTCACGGCCCCTACGAGCCTGAGCACGGCCATCGCTTCAATGCCAACAAGCTCTTGCTCGATCCCTATGCCAGGCGGCTGGCGGGCCGGCTGGTGTGGAGCGATGCGCATTTCGCCTATCGCACCGGCAGCGCGCGCGAGGACCTGTCGTTCGATCGGCGCGACAATGCCCGCGGCATGCCGAAGGCCGTCGTGGTCGACGAGACCTTCAACTGGGGCCGCCGCGAGGTCCGGCCGCAGATCCCCTGGGAAGATACCATCATCTACGAAGCGCACGTCAAGGGCCTGACCCAGAAGCGCGAAGACGTCCCGCCCAATCTGCGCGGCACCTATGGCGGTCTGTCGTCACCCGCGATGATCAATCATCTCAAGCGGCTCGGCGTCACCACGGTCGAGTTGTTGCCGATCCATGGCTTTGTCGACGACCGGATGCTGGTGGAAAAGAAGCTGGCGAACTATTGGGGCTACAACACGCTGTCGTTTTTCGCGCCGGAGCCGCGCTATTCGCAGGACAATCCGCTCGATGCCTTCCGCACGACGGTCGCGCGGCTGCATGACGCCGGCATCGAGGTGATGCTCGACGTGGTCTACAACCACACCGCGGAGGGCAACCATATGGGCCCGACGCTGTCGTTCCGCGGCATCGACAACGCCTCGTATTACTGGCTTATGCCGGACAATCCGCGCTACTACGACGATTTCACCGGCTGCGGCTCTTCGATCAATATGAGCCATCCCCGGGTGCTGCAGATGGTGATGGATTCGCTGCGCCACTGGGTCGAAGTCTGCCACGTCGACGGTTTCCGATTCGACCTCGCCACCACGCTGGCGCGCGGTCCCGCCGGCTTCGATCGCAATGGCGCGTTCCTGACCGCGGTGCGTCAGGATCCCGTGCTCGCGAACGTCAAGATGGTGGCCGAGCCATGGGACCTCGGTCTCGGCGGCTACCAGGTCGGCGCATTTCCGTCGCAATGGTCGGAATGGAACGACCGCTATCGCAGCGCGATGCGACGTTACTGGAGCGGCGAAGGCAGCCTGATCGGCGAGGTCTCCGGCCGCATGACCGGCTCATCCGACGTGTTCAATCATGACGGCCGCAGCCACCGCGCCAGCATCAACCATGTTACCGTGCATGATGGCTTCACGCTGGCGGATCTGTTCAGCTACAACGAAAAACACAACGAAGCCAATGGCGAAGACAACCGCGATGGCTCCAGCGACAACCACAGCAACAATTTCGGCCATGAAGGCCCGACCGACGATCCCGCCATCACCGCATTGCGGCGTCAGTTGCGCAAAAACCAGCTCGCCTGCCTGCTGCTGGCGCAGGGGTTGCCGCTGATTCTGGCCGGCGACGAGGTCGGCAATACGCAGGGCGGCAACAACAACGCCTACTGCCAGGACAACGAGATCGGCTGGGTCGGATGGGAAGGCCTTGGCCGCGAAGGCGACGACCTCACCGATTTCGTCGGCCACATGACGGCATTGCGCCAGCGCTTCCCGCAAATTCGCTCGCGCCGCTGGCTCAACGGGCGGTGCGAAGACGGCTCCTACGGCGTGCTTTGGTTGACGCCCTCGGCCGACGACATGAAGGAGTCGGACTGGAATTTTCCCGAAGGAAGATTCCTCGCTTACGTCGTGGGACCCACGGAGCCGAGCGCGGCGCCGATCTTTATCGTGCTTAACGCCGCACCCGAAGAGATCGCTTTCCATTTGCCCAAGTTGCCCGAATACAGGAATTGGCAGCAGGTGCTGAATACCGCCGACCACGTCCAGGCGACCGCCGACTTTGCGTCCGGCGCCGAGACCAAGGCGCCTCCCCGCGCGGTGCTCGCCTTTGCGGGTTCGGCATGAATGAGCGGCGCCCGGCCTCACGATTCGGCACTCGACTGACGCCCGACGGAGCGTCGTTTCGGCTGTGGGCGCCGGCCGCCAAGCGCGTCGACCTGTTGCTGGAAAAACCGCGACCGCTGCACCTCGATGCCGACGGCTGGTTTTCCGCCGATATCGCCGGCATAAAGCCCGGCGCGCGCTACAAATTCCGCATCGACGACGAGATCGATGTGCCCGATCCCGCGTCCGCGTTTCAGCCGGAAGACCTTTCCGGTCCGAGCGAACTGATCGACCACGCTGCGTATCGCTGGCGCGCCGAAGATTGGCGCGGACGGCCGTGGCCGGAAGCGATCGTGCTTGAAAGCCATGTCGGCACCTTCACGCCGCAAGGCAGCTATCGCGCCATGATCGAGCGGCTCGATCATCTGAAGGCAACGGGCATTACCGCGCTGGAATTGATGCCGCTGGCCGACTTCGCGGGCGCGCGGAACTGGGGCTATGACGGCGTCCTGTGGTACGCGCCCGACAGCGCCTATGGCCGCCCCGACGATCTCAAGGCGCTGATCGATGAAGCCCATCTGCGCGGGCTTATGGTGTTTCTCGACGTGGTCTATAATCACTTCGGCCCCGAGGGAAATTATCTCGGCCGCTACGCGCCGTCGTTCTTCACGGACGCGCAGACGCCCTGGGGCAGCGCGATCGATTACCGGGTGCCGCAAGTCCGCGACTTCGTCATCGATAATGCCCTGTACTGGCTGCGGGACTATCGTTTCGACGGACTGCGGCTCGATGCCGTGCACGCCATCGCGGAGCCCGGCGAGATACCGATACTCGCCGATCTCAGCCGCGCGGTCGGCGACCTCGCTGAAGCAACCAGCCGGCATATTCATTTGATGCTCGAGAACGATGACAACACCGCGCACTTGCTCGACTCCAACGAGGACCCGCCGCGCGGCAAATACCGCGCACAGTGGAACGACGATTATCATCACGCCTGGCACGTGCTGCTGACCGGCGAGGTCCACGGCTATTACCGCGATTACGAGCGCGCGCCGCTCGACGATATCGCCCGCGCGCTCGGTTCGGGCTTTGTCTATCAGGGCGAGGCCTCGGCGCATCGCGACGGGCGACCGCGCGGCGAACCCAGCGGCAAGCTCGCGCCATCGGCCTTTATCAATTTCCTGCAAAACCACGACCAGATCGGCAACCGTGCGCTCGGCGATCGGCTCGAGGCAAGCGCGGACCCTCGCGCGATCGAGGCAGCGCTGGCGATCACGCTGCTGGCGCCTGCCGTGCCGATGCTGTTCATGGGTGAAGAGTGGGGATCTAAGGCGCCATTCCCGTTCTTCTGCGATTTTCACGGCGACCTCGCCAAGGCCGTTCGCGACGGCCGCCGCAGGGAGTTTGCCGGCGCCTACGCCAAATATGGCGATGAAATTCCCGATCCGCTTGCCGCCTCGACCGCGCAATCGGCGGTGCTGGATTGGTCGTCGTGCGGCCAATCGCCGGGTCGCGAACGGCTGGCACTGGTACAAAAGCTGCTGTCGATGCGCCAGCGCGAAATCATTCCCCGTCTCGACGGCACGACCTTCGGCGGCGCGCAGGCTACGGACAATGGCCTGCTCACCGCCTCCTGGCGCATGGGCGATGGCGCGACGCTGCGGCTTTTGGCCAATCTGTCGGACCACGACGTCCCCCATCCCGCCGGCAAAACCATGGGAACTCCGATCTGGGGCAGCGAGTTGACCGGAAGTGTGCCACTTCTGATCAAACCCTGGGCCGTGTTCTGGCGCATCGGATAGACAATGCCACCCAGCATTCCCGTTGCGACCTACCGCCTGCAACTCACGGCGGATTTTGACTTCGACGCGGCAGCCGCCGTTGTCCCCTACCTGAAGGCGCTCGGCATCAGTCACGTCTACGCCTCGCCGTTCCTGAAAGCACGGAAAGGCAGCACCCACGGCTACGACATTGTCGATCATACAAAATTCAACCCGGAGCTCGGCGGCGAAGCCGGCTTCGAGCGGCTGAGCACGGCGCTGAAACAGCACGATCTCGGTCTGATCCTGGATTTCGTCCCGAACCATGTCGGCGTGCATTTTGCGGACAACCCGTGGTGGCTCGACGTCCTGGAATGGGGCCAGAACTCTCCGCATGCCGCGTCGTTCGATATCGACTGGGACTTGTTGCCCTATCGGGCGCGCGGCGGCGTGCTGCTGCCGATCATCGGCACCTCCTACGGCGAAGCGCTTGAAAAAGGCGAGATCGAACTGCGCTACGATGCCGCGGAAGGCAGCTTTTCCGCCTGGTATTTCGAGCACCGTCTGCCGATCGCGCCGGAGCGCTACAGCGAGATCCTGCGCACGATCGTCAAAGAGGCCGGTGCCGAGGCGACAGCCGGCGGCAAAGCCCTGCTCGATCTGGCGTCGCGCTACAGGGGATTGCGTCACCCCAACCGCAGCGAGGCGCCGGCTTTCAAGGCCGAACTCAGAAATATGCCCGAGAGTGCCGACATCATCGCGCGCGGGCTCGATGCTTATCGCGCAGGCCCCGGCCGTGGCGCGCAGATCACCGCGCTGCATCATCTGCTGGAGCGCCAGCATTACAAGCTCGGCCACTGGCGTCTTGCCTCCAGCGACATCAACTACCGGCGCTTCTTCGACGTCAATACGTTGGCCGGATTGCGGGTCGAGGATGCCGCCACGTTTGAGGCGATGCACAGCCTGGTCAAAAGGCTGATCGCGGAGGACAGGCTGCAAGGCCTGCGGCTCGACCACATCGACGGCTTGCGCGATCCCGCGCAATATTTCCAGCGGTTGCGCCGCCTGATCCGGGAAGCGCGGGGAGCCGGGGCAAAACCGTTTTATCTGGTGATCGAGAAAATTCTTGGCGAAGGCGAGCCGTTGGTTTCCTTCAGCGGCGTCCACGGCACCACCGGATATGAATGGCTGAACGTCATCACGCAGGTGCTGGTGGACGGCAACGGCCTCGGCCCGCTCGATGAGATCTGGCGGCAGATCAGCAACCAGTCGCCGAAGCTCGAGCCCGTGCTGAAGCAGGCCAAGCGGCGGGTGCTCGAGACGCTGCTGACCAGTGAATTCACCGTGCTGACGCGGCTGCTGGCGCGGATCGCCAGCGGGCACTACTCGACCCGGGATTATTCCGCCGACAGTTTGCGGCAGGCGCTCGAACTCTACGTGCTGCATTTCCCGGTCTACCGCACCTATCTCACCTCCGCCGCGCCGACGGCGGCGGACCGCGCGTTGATCGCCCAGACGATCGAGAAGGCCCGCGCCGACTGGTTCGCGGCCGATGAGGGCATTTTCGATTTCCTGCGCGATGCACTGACGATGGACTTGCTCGCACCGGGCCGGCCGCCGCACTCTGGCCCACGCGTTCGCCGCTTCGCGCTGAAGGTTCAGCAGTTCACCGGACCGCTGATGGCCAAATCGCTCGAGGACACCTCGTTCTATCGCTACCATCGCCTGCTCGCGCTCAACGAGGTCGGCGGCGATCCGGCGGCCACGGCGCTTTCGGCCGACGCGTTTCACCAGACGATGCAGGCCCGCGCCAGGGACTGGCCGCACGGCATGACCGCGACCGCGACCCACGACACCAAGCGCGGCGAAGACGCCCGCGCCCGCTTAATGGCACTGACGGAGATCCCCGGCGAATGGGCGAGCGCCGTGGCGCGCTGGAAAATCCTCAACGCGCCGCATCTGGCGACCAACGGCGACATGCGCGCGCCGTCGGCGACCTTCGAGTACATGCTGTATCAGGCGCTGCTCGGCGCCTGGCCGGCAGATAATCGCGACGATGCCTTGCTGGAGCGGATGCAGGCCTACGCGCTGAAAGCCGCGCGCGAAGGCAAGCAGGAGACCAGTTGGCTCAACCCGCATCAGGCCTATGAAGCGGGCGTTGACGCCTTCATCGCGCGCATCCTCGATCCCTCGGCCTCGGCCGAATTCCTCGATTCCCTCAAAACCCTGGCGCGGCGGGTAGCATTGCTCGGCGCGCTCAATTCGCTGAGCCAGATCACCCTGAAGGCCACCATGCCGGGCGTGCCGGACTTTTATCAGGGCACGGAATTCTGGGATCTGTCGCTGGTCGATCCCGACAACCGGCGACGAGTGGATTTTGCCGAGCGAGCCAATGTGCTGGCGCACGTGGAAACGCCGGACTGGGACCGCCTCGTGCAGGACTGGCCGGATGGCCATCTGAAGCTGGCCTGGACCCGGCATCTGCTGAAACTTCGCAATGACCTCGCCGACGTCTTCACGCATGGCGATTACCAGCCGCTCGACGTCAGCGGTCCGCACCGCGATCATGTCATTGCGTTTGCGCGGCGTCATGGCGGCGCCGCTGCGATTACGGTGGTTACAAAGACACTCGCGCCGCTATCGCAGGGCGGCCGGGTCTGGCCGCGCGCGGACGATTTTGACGGCGTGTTGAATCTCGGTGGCTGTGCGGTGGAAGGTTGCGCGGCGGAAGTGCCGCTCTCGCAACTGTTCCGGCATCTTCCGGTCGCGCTGCTCAGGGGAAAAGCCGAAGGGGCGACAAAGCGAAAGCGCGCTCGCGCGTGAGGCAGTCTGGAAATGCGAAGGCCGTCCGGGATCAAACGGCCGGACGGCCTGGCGGAAGTCGTGCCGACAACGAGAGCCGGTTCCCTTCGTCCGCGCAGGCCCCAATATTCAGAGATATTCGTTACCAACAAGCTTACGTCGCAAACGACCGGCGTTCTTCACAGCTCTTTAGTTGCTGCACAGCAATAACGTTGCACTGCATCAACTGCGCTTGGTGAGCAGCAGGTTACCACGATTACGGATTGCGATCTGCGCGACCTCGGCGAATCGCTGCAGCAGCCACGGCAGAGTCACTTCCAGCCGGACATGATCGTCGGCGACATCGATATGGCCTGACGCGGCCTGCCCCAGCGCGCGGACGCGAAACATCATGCGATCGCCATCCCAGCGCTCTTCGTCGACTTTCAGCACGGGAATAGTCGACGCAGCCCGCGTCAGTCCCGCCTTCAGCCGGCGTGTAGCCTCGTCGCGTCCAAGCCGATGTGGAATCGAAACGACCAGCGGTGCGGACATCATACAAATCCTCAAGCTTGATCCAACTGCATGTAATTGCTTCTGGTTCAAAATGAAGGGCGCGGTAAATTATGGCGACGCCGAAAGTGGAACTTTCCCGGTTCCCGAATGTTTTCCCGGCTGAAGGCAGAGCAACGGTGCCTACTGCCGGGCTGGAGGAGATATTCAATGTCCATTGGTACGATCATTCTTATTATTCTCGTCATCGCCCTGCTCGGCGGATTCAGCGGCATCGGTGGCGGACCGTTTTACGGCACGGGCTATTACGGCGGTGGCGGCCTCGGCCTGATCATCGTGATCCTGCTGGTCCTGCTATTGCTCGGCAGGCTGTAAGTCTCGCGAAACGCAGGGTAGGCAAAGGCGCTCTTGCGCCGGGCCCACCAACTACACACGCTGTCGTCATACCCCGCGAAAGCGGGGTATCCAGTATCACGGAGCTTTTGTGATTAACGCTCTGGAATACTGGATCACCCGCTTTCGCGGGTGATGACGGGTTACGCATGCGCGAAATCGCCAGCGCCATACTATTTCCTCGCCGCTAATTTCTTCATCGCCGCCTTGATCGACGAGGCGGCATCATCATAGCCGTCCCACGCTTTGGTCTTGGCGAGCAACGCCGGCACCGTGCGGACCGTGTAGCGCTTCGGATCGAGATCACCCTTCACCTGGGTCCAAATCAGCGGCATCGAAACGGTGGCGCCCGCGCGGGCGCGCGGCGACAGCACCGCAACCGCGGTCGCCATCCGGTCATTGCGCAGATAGTCGAGGAAGATCTTTCCCTTGCGCAGCTTCTTCGACATGTTGAGCAGATAGCGCTCCGGCTCCTCGTCAGCCATCCACTGGCAGACGCCTTGCGCGAACGCCTTTGCCTCTTTCCACGTCACCTTGTCCCTGGCGCCGGATAACAACGGCGTCACGACGTGCAGTCCCTTGCCACCGGTGGTCTTGCAAAAACTCTCGAGGCCCACGGCGGACAAACGCTGCCGCATATCCTTGGCCGCCTCGATCACCTCGGCGAAATCGACCTCCGGCGCGGGGTCGAGATCGAACACCAGCCGCCCCGGCACATCGGGCGCATCCGGCGCGCAATTCCACGGATGCAGCTCGAGCCCGCCGATCTGCGCCACCGCGGCCAGCCCCTCGACGCGGTCGATCTGCAGATAAGGCTTGCGATCGCCGGAAACTTTTACCAGCTCAAGCAAATTGGAGGTGCCGGTCATCGCGTGGCGCTGAAAGAAGGTCTCGCCGTTGATGCCGTCAGGCGCGCGGACCACGGAGCACGGTCGTCCCTTCAGATGGCCGATCATCCATTCGCCGACCGCCTCGAAATAGCGCGCCAGATCGAGCTTCGTCACACCCTTGCCGTCGCCGCCGTCGGGCCACAGCTCCTTGTCGGGCTTCGAGATCACCACACCCATTACTTCGGCCTGGCCGCCCGGTTTGCCGGAAACCGTTTTACCAGCGGCCTTACCAGCGCTCTTGCCAGCGCTCTTGATGGAAGGCTTTGCGATTCTGCCCATCGACGGTGTCTCCGCCTCGATCTCTTTGGCCGGCTTGTCCTGCCGCAAACCCTTGAACGCAGCCTGCCGGATATTGCCCGCATCGGTAAAGCCGGCAAACTCAATTTCGGCGACCAGCTCCGGCTTCAGCCAATGCACGTCGCGGCCCTTGCGCGGCGCGTCCTGGCCGCCAAACGGGCTTTTATCCGAGGCCGCCGCTTTCAGCGCCGGCATGATGCGGCGCACCGTGTCCTGGCCAAATCCGGTGCCGACGATCCCGACAAAAGCGAGATGCCCGCCGCGATAGACGCCCGCCATCAGCGAGCGGAATTTGCCGTTGGTGGTCTTCCAGCCACCGATCACGACTTCCTGGCCTTCGCGGCATTTGGCCTTGGTCCAGCTCTCGGAGCGGCCGGACTGATAGAGCGAGGAGAGCTTTTTTGAGACGATGCCTTCCAGCGACAGCCTGCAGGCCGATTGCAGGATGGCGTCGCCGCCGCTCTCGAAATGCTCGACATAGCGAATACGTTTCGCCTGATCCTTCGCGTTGCCCTTTGTCCCGTTGCCGTTCGCCCGCGCCGCCAGCATGCGCTTCAATTGCGCCTTGCGGTCGGCGAGCGGCACGCGGCGCAGATCCTCGCCATCGGCAAACAGCAGGTCGAAGGCAAAAAAGATCAACTGATCGGTCTTGCCATCGGAAATCGCGGCCTGCAGCGTCGAGAAATCCGGCGCGCCGTCGTGATCGAGCGCTACGATCTCACCGTCGATCAGCATGTCCGGCAGCGCGCTGCCTTCCCTGGCGATCGCCTGAAATTTTTGGGTCCAGTCCAGCCCCTTGCGGGTCTTCAGCACGGCCTCGCCGTCCTCGATCCGCAATTGCACCCGGTAGCCGTCGAACTTGATCTCGTGGCACCAGCCATCGGCGTTCGGCGGACGGTCGACCGAGGCGCAAAGCTGCGGCGGGACGAAATCCGGCATCTCTGCGACCTTCTTGCCTTTTGCTTTGGCGGCAGCCGGCGCGGCTTTCGCTGTCGCCTTGCCAGCGGCTTGCTTGTTCTCCGCCCGCGCTTCGGCGGCATCACCCCGATTCGAATTCCAGACCGCATCAGCTTTGGTCCTGCTGGACTTGACGGTCATGAACGGCTTGGGTGCGCGTCCCTTGCCTGCGGCAATCTCCGCCATCGGGCGGCCCGAAGCGACGGACCGGTCTTCGTCCAGCACATCGTTAGCCTTACCTTCTTTCGCGTATTCGTCGCGGTGCTTGATCAAGAGCCAGTTGGTGCGACCGCCGCCGTTGCGATCGTGGCGCATGCGCACCAGCACCCAACTGCCGTGCAGCTTGTCGCCATCCAGCGTGAATTTCAGGTCGCCCTTCCTGAAGCCTTTTTCCGGATCGTCGGATTGCCAGGTGCCGCGATCCCATAATTGGACGGTGCCACCGCCATATTGCCCCTTTGGAATCGTGCCCTCGAAGTCGCCGTAATCCAGCGGATGATCCTCGACCTCGACCGCGAGCCGCTTGTCCTTCGGATCGAGCGAGGGACCGCGCGTCACCGCCCATGATTTGAACACGCCGTCGAATTCCAGCCGCAGGTCGTAATGCAGCCGGGTCGCGTCGTGCTTCTGGATCACGAACCGCCGCGCTTTCGAGGCCGCCACCTTGCCCTTGCCGCTGGGCTCGGCGGTCTTCTC
>Ga0208589_1000319_pt1 | contig 23417 bp, 26 predicted proteins | sample NGESurshal092012_2_FD_184486 | JGI IMG/M metagenome (GOLD analysis project Ga0208589, IMG submission 184486) | Arctic peat soil microbial communities from Barrow, Alaska - NGEE Surface sample F53-2 shallow-092012 (SPAdes) | ecosystem: Environmental > Terrestrial > Soil > Wetlands > Peat ... | reverse complement strand
CGACGCTTGCGCGCGACGCTCCGCCGTCCATACTTGTCCGTTGCGCGATGAGGTCTTCGTGCTCAGTTCGCTATGGATGGAGTTGACCGTTGCCTGCACGCTCTCGGGAATCTCCTGCATATAGACATCGGTGGTCGTTGCCGTTCGGGAGTGCCGGAGAACACCCTGCACGTCCTTCACTGTGCCCTTCTTCTGAGCCAGCGTGGCGATCGTTCTGCGAATCACCTGAAACGTCAGCTTCGGCAGTCCCAGGTCTTTTGCCAGCTTGTGCAGCACCCGCTTGCGGTAGTTGTCCGTATCCAGAAATCCCCCGGTTTGATTCGGGAAGATAAAGGCTTCAGGAGACGGATCAGGCGACTGCTCTTTCCACGCCGCAAGTTGCTTTGCCAAGTCCTTCGGCAGATGCACCGTAGAGAGGCTTCTCTGAGTCTTTCCCCAAGGGCGAATCTTGCCCTTGTAAACAGTCTCGGAGACGGTCATGGAGGAAGCCGCTTCGTTGAAGCACTTCCACCGTAGACCAAACAACTCACTGGGACGGAGTGCGTTCGTCATGTCCAGTTCGAGCAGGAGGCGATCCCGGACATCCAACTCCGACAGCGCCCTCCTCAACTGATCCCACGTCAGGGTTGTTTTGTCAGTCTCACGCAGTTGCGTGGGGACTTTCACCTTACGCGCAGGGTCTTTGGGGAGGAAGTCCTGATCGGCTGCCTCAGCGAAGATGTCCCGAAGGTAAGCCCGCATCTGAAGCACTCTGTCCTTGGACTTGGTTTTAGCCAGCTTGTTGAGGTGGACCTGCAATGTGAATTTGTCGAAGTTCTCCAACGGGATATCCTCGAAATCGTCGATGAGGTCTTGTTGGATCAGCAACGTCTTCACCTTTGCAGTTTCTTCTTTCCAGCTCGCCTCCTTCAGCGGAAGGAAGCGGTTGCGAACGAACCATCCAAACGTGACGGAACTGCTGTTTACGGCTCTACCGCTCGGAGCGTGTCCGTTCTGTTTAGCGATCTCTCGTTCCAGCGATTCGCGTGCCTCAAACTTTGTCAGTTGCGTCTTGAGGCCGAGAACAACCGGGACGATAGTGCTCTTCGGTTCGCTGCTTACGGGGTCGATTATGTTACGGCGAAAGTAGCCGTACCATTTCTTGCCGCGCGCAATGACCCATCCCTTCTGGTGCGATTTGCCCATTACAGTGCCTCGATTTCTGTGGGGGGAAACGAGCGGGCTACCTCTATTTTACCGGGGTTTCGGCACCTTTAGCGCCGTTTCCGACGTAAAGAAGAGAGCCGTTCCCGCTCGCTGACGAACTCTTCGACCTCGCTCAAGCGGTAGCGAAGGACGCCGTCGCTCATGCGGATTACGGGCAGGTAGGGAGCTTTGCGTGAGGAGTGATCCCAGACCCAATCCTTGGTGACGTTGAGCCGTTGCGCGACATCTTCAACGGTGAGCAGCGGTTCTCTGAGCGGCATTTGTTGGATCATTGCGGTGAGAGGCATCGGTGTCTCCAGAGTTGCGGCGGTAGCGTCGCGACGACGGCGCGAGCTGCTTTCAGCCTCTGGCCGATTGACGATTCCGTCCAATACTTCCTATTTATCGGGTGATAATTCACAGCTATCACCCCACCGAAATTACGCACACAAAACGCGGCAACCATCGCGCTAAATCATTCAAAGAGTGGCCCTTCTGAAAATGCCTCTATTGCTCAACTTGATTCCTCTCGGGTAAGATTTCCACAGCAAGGTTGAGCCTCATATTGCTGCGCTTCTCCTTGGTGATCGACGTATCGCGAAGACCTGTACCCAGGAGAATGCGTATGTACGATTGGGCCGAGTATCGTCACTTCAGGTATTTGCTTGAGATTCTGGATCTCAAGGGCTTTCGCGCTGCCGCTGAGCAGCTCCACACCACACAACCGAACCTGAGTGCGCACGCCAAGCAGTTTCGGGAAAACTCCGGACTTCATCTCTATCGAAAATCCAAGAGTGGGCGCATCAGCCTCACCCAGACCGGCGTTGCGTTCAAGCTGATTGCCAAGGGATTGCTCAGTGCGCGGGATGAGGCGATGGCCGCGCTGTTTGCCGTCGAAAGAGGTGAGATTCGTACCCTGAGACTGGGTTGCTCTTCCCAGGCCGATCCGGCTCTCTTCAACGCATTTTTTGCATTGCACAGAGAGCTGCTTCCCGACTGTCCAATCCGTCCGGCACACGGCGACACAGCGCAGCTCGTGGAAGAAATAGCTCTGGGTGAGATCGATGCTGCAATCGTCACGTTGCCTGTAGCCGACCTCAGCCTCTGCGTGGATGAGGTTCAGCGAGATCGTCTTGTGGTCTGCCTCCGGGCCGACCATCCTCTTACAGCGAAGGCGGCGCTTCAGCCAGTCGATTTGCAGCAGAACCCCACGGTTCTTTACCACCCGCAACGGAATGCTCAGGCTCATGCACGGCTGCTCGAACTGCTCGAAGAAGTTGGCGTGAAGATCGAAGAGTATTCGCGGGCATCGCACCCTACGGAGATGCAGGGGCTCGTCAAGCAGGGATTCGGCTTCGCTCTTATCCGCGAAGGAACCATGTTGGATGCGGAACTGACCACACGGCCCGTTGCCGGTGTGGGCTGGACGGTGGACACCGCCTTCATCTACAAGAAGCAGGGTCATCCCAAAACAGTTCCGATGCTTATTCGGCTCTTGAAGAGTCGGCTCGCGCCGCAAACAATCAACGGCAAGAAGCCTCCGCGCTCTGCTAGTAAGGGGCCAGAGCAGATGTCGCTGCTGGGGTGAAGGCTCTTCGGATGTTTAGCTCTATCGCGCATGTAACTTCTAGTTTGATCCTGATGCGCCCACGACTCAGAAAGCTGGGGATTTCTTCGTCCATGGAAGCCGAGGAATGACTCGGCGATTTCGCGTCATTCCAGGATCATTCCTGACGAGATGGCGTTGTTGCACTTGGTCCAGCCTCATATTTCCCCAGTGACTTCTATGTCGATGCCTTCTGGAACTCCGTCGAGCCAGGCACGCAGTACACCATAGCGATCCAAGTAGAGGACTCCATTCGCAGCGGCTGAACGCATTTCCATCATCCTCTCTTTAACTGTTGCAACCGCGGCGCGGCGCGCCGACCTCAACATCAGTGAGTCAGGCTGTAATGCAGCAAGTAAAAAACCAAGATGAAGATGGCTGAGCCGCCGCCAGCCCGAAACTTGAGCGAATCAAAAAACTCGTTCGCTTTTAGGGCGCCGCTAAGAGAAAGGAAGCCTGGTAAAAATACTAGAAAACTTGCTGCGCCCAGCGCCGTTAGCGCACAGCACATCATGCTCTGCTGGGGAGTGAAATGCTCAAATTTGAAAGCTAAAAACACTCCAACCATGAGTAGAAGGACGCCTACACCGCAAAGGATTGATTCGCGTTGAAATTTCTGCTTCTCGATCTGCTTCATATCCACTCCGAACTCAAAACCAGCGGTGGCGCATTGAAGAGCTAATCCTTTCCACTGGTCCGGCATATCTCGTACTGCCTCAATGAACGCTGTCATAGAGGTTCCTGGGCGTGGTGGATTTTGAGCGAATGACGCCTTGATCTCCGCAACCCGAGCACTGACACGAGCAGCGTCCCAATTCTCTTCACTCACTTTTGACCTCTGCCAATTTCTTTTTGATCGGCTAAGGTTTCTTCTGAGTGTTTCCTAAATAAAACTCGCACCATCCGAGGGTCGACGTCGATCTCGGCGTCTTGACGCCAGTCCCTAATCGTATTAGGGACGTCTTCAATCCTGTTGAAATCTTCGATCCCACCCCTGTTTTTCGGAGACTCAACTCTGAAGATTTGGTCGATAACATGATCTCGGGTAAGCTCGGCCAGCGCTGTGGCTAGCGTCCCGATAGTGCGGACGCGCAATTGCTCTGCCAACTGCGGCAATGTGTAGACTTCAGCAGCGGAAGCCCGCCTGAAGAGCCTTTCGACGTTACGGCGAACATCGATTGGGCTATTTGGTGAGATTAAGGATTTGAGCCAAGGCATACTCGTAATCCTTTCGGTCGCACTGTGCCGTAAGAGCGTATTCGTGGTTTGCTCCAGCAATAAGCATGTGGAGTTCGACGGACGGCTCTGGCGAGCCTTTTCGAGTCAACCAAAAACAATCAATCTCATCACAGGTTGGAGTTCCGACTGAGAGGAACCCATCCATAGCCTTATCAGATGCGCTTCCCTTAGTATAGAGCTCTTGCTGTTTCGAACCGCTTGCGACCGAAATCGAGTTGCCGTATTTGTCCCTGAGTTGATTATCAGCAAACCGCACCATATGACCCATCTGACTTCTCTTCTGAATCAAGGTGAGCCGCGCCTTGGCGAGTGAAATCGGCTGGAATTTGATTCGTTCGATGAGACCAGTTGTCTTCGTGAAAATGTTGTCGGCGAGCTCTTCGTAGTTCACTGCATTCCTGCGAGACTGAATGCGAACCTCAAGAAGGCCGTCTTCGCGTACTGAGATCAAATCAACTACACGGTCATGTTGCCACAGGTAGGTTTCGATTTCGCGATCTCCGTCGATCACCTTGCTTTCGCGCTCGCGATAGCTATTAACATCGACCGCCTTAAGGATCAGCGAACGCATCATGCCTTTTTTCGGAGTGTCGATACGTGCTTCAACTAGTTGGAGACCTTTGCTCTTTCCAACGATTCTAGGCTTCGTCATAATCTCCGAGAGATCAAGTTTCGCGAGATTGACGGAGAGCGTTGTTTCGTTAATAAGCTCCATCGCGTTTTTTCTAGAGCAAGAATGCAAGAAAATGTGCTGACGACCGAACTCCTCAGCATCCCTAAGCATTCGCAGAATATCGGAACGGTGTAGACGTCCGTCGCCAAGTAATGTCACCAACCGTTCAAATAGGACAGGCCAAGAAGGTGACGAAGAAGGGAGTGCCTTGTCGCTCAGGTATTTCCCTACCGTCTGAAGAGTGCTGTGTTTACGTAACAGGTCAAACGCTATCCCACGTTCAGCTATGCTGATATCCAAAGTCTGACCGCTCCGCTCTGCAAAGAATGTCTCTTTGTATAGGCAAACAAAGGGAATAGCAAGATAATTATGGTTTCATGGGCTACTCTGTCGAGGGCTGATCGTTGATTACTACCTCAGCGTTATCTTCTTCCAAAGGCAGCGATTCTTGGCCGGGCTTTGGACTACGAGAGCCGAGCGGCGAATGCTTGAGATAGCCCTGATCGAAAGCATACTTCTTCCCGCGCCCATGTGCATCGCCGTCGCATCCTCTGCATTCGCAGGAACTCCGCCGCTCACGCTTGCCCTTTTCATAGCACTGAGGCGTGCAGTAATCCGCATAAGGGATTGGACCAGCCGGACCTGTCGCCCGCATGACCGGCTCCTTTTCTTCTGCCACCTTACCCTTCGCCATAGACATGGAAATATCATGCCAGATGCTGTGAAGAAGTAGGTATTTATATCAGTAGAGTACGTACCGAGTGCGAGGTTAGCTATGAATTGCGGCGTACCGGCGTTAGCACAAGGTGTTGTCCTGATATTCGTGTATTCGGTCGGCAATGTGAAGTCGGCTTGTGTTTACAAATCGTCTTCGATAGGCGTATTGGCGATTATGCACTCGTTGATGAGGACTTTGGAAGTGAGGGCCGTTTTAGGGAACTGATCCTGATTACGCTTCGCATCCCGCATGTTTGGGTCGAGGGTTCCCAAAGTACCCAAAAGGTTAAGAATCTCGGGCAGGCATCTCTCGTGATTAGGGCAGCTCTCCGGTGACCTGCACCGCCTGGACCGTTATGGAGTCTTATTTTGCCATTACTATAGAAAGTCAATCCAGTAAGCCGTACAACGCTCTTCTATATCGGACCATTTCCGGAGTCGCATGGCTAAGAAAAGCACGAAAAAATCCGTCCCACCTCGAACCCTAACTGACTTCATACAAGCGTTCGCAAACTACTTGTCAGGCTCTAAATACTTAAAGTGCTTTCGTGGCCAGCATGATGCTTCTTGGCCGATTGTAGCGGGCATATTCCGTCCTACCTTCAAAGAGCTTCTTGAGAATGAGAAAAGGGCGGTTCGGGATCTGATCTCGGTTCATCCTAGCGAGTTTGCCCCCGACGAGACCATGTTCGATAAGCTCGTACGGATGCAGCATTTTGGACTGCCGACTCGATTGCTGGATGTTTCGCGGAACGCGCTGGTCGCGCTATATTTTGCGACCGACCCAGGCCCTCATCGCAGCAAGCCGACTGACGGCATGGTCACAGCTTTCGCTATTCCGCCAGAACGCGAGAAGTATTTTGACAGTGATTCAGTAAGTTGCATTGCCAATTTGGCTAACATGACTTCTCAGGAGAAGGATGCGATATATCAATTGAAAGAGTTGCTAATAGAACTACCTGAGGAGGAACAGATCGCGAGATTCAATGATGATGACGTTATAAAACGACTTCATCAGTTTATTAGGTCAGAAAAACCATATTTTCAGCCAATTATCAGACCAATAGACTTGCTTCAGCCATATTACGTTCATCCCAAAATGAGTAATAGGAGAATCCTGGCACAATCCGGTGCCTTTATCCTCTACGGCATCGATCCATTCAAGGATTTGTTTTTCCCGTACAAGATTGAAGAAACATCGTTCATTGTTCCTCAGAGAGCGAAGGAGCCAATTCGAAAGGCACTCGCAAATCTTGGCATCAATGAAAGTACGCTCTTCCCTGAGATCGACAAGGCCGCTGCCCGGATTAAGAATCAGTACAAGAAGAAGTAGGACATCGGCTGACAAAGAGTTTGCGAACCGCCAACGGCGGAAAACCAAATTTTCAGCGGAACGGCAGAATGCTTCGGTACTTCAGAACGATGCGGTGACGCATTTAGCTGTTAGGGTTTCCGCCATTTGTCCCTGCCACCAACATTGGTGTCACGGACGCGCTCAACATGAACGGCTGCGTTCGGGTTTATCTCGCGAGCCCTCTCAATGGCTTTAGCTTGGGTTGGAAGTATTGCGCTGGCCCTTTCCGAACCCGGTTTCCTTACCGCATAATCTCCCTGCTCACGCCTCTCGATAAACACTTCATTTTTGGCCATGTGCTCCCCTCTCGCGATTAGGATACACCTAGGAACACCGCTGGTACTACCTCGGCTGTTGACTTGAGGCCAATGCACGTTTCCAAGATCGCTCGCCGTAGAAACGTGAATTGGCGATTTTGCGGTCAGTGGCGGAACTCATCTTCACATCCTGTGAGTTGAGGAGAAGTCTGTACGCGGCCACAAGCCCTCCAGCCTTCCACGCTTTGTGCAAGCGAAGGCTTGACGAACCGGCTTCTTTATTCGCATGGCGAAAGTTGGCGGGTTGGTCTCAATGGATACGTTAGTTCCGTCTGATAAGTAAACCTCGATGCGGTCGTGCGTTGGAAAGACGCGTTCTACAACCTGTTCCCGAATGCAGGCTCGGCAACTCGTGCTGACTCAGCAAAATACTTGGAATTGCGTTCAGTAGGCGCAAACAAGACGGGCAACGCGATGAATCTTTCCGCATCGTCGTGATCCATCGCTCGTTCTAAAATGTCTCGTATCAAACGTTGTGCCATATCTGGTCAAATTTGCACAGTGTATTAGGGGAATCCTTCCACCCCGCCGCCTCCAACCTCGTCCCACGCCCCCCATAAGTCCCCGGAGGACGGCAAGTGGCGGCTGATCCAGCCGGCTTGTTCTGGATTGGTGACTTCAGGCCGAGGCGCTCACCGAGCGCCAGGAGTAACCCCCGGTTACTCCTGGTTGGCCGGCAATCCAGAAGTTGGACTTCGCCGAGCAAACCGTAGTCGAATCTGCCAACGAGCGTAGAGGTGATAAATGACAGCTATCACCCGATAAATAGGAAGTATTGGACGGGATGATAGACCACGCCTAACGTCTGCATATCGCGACCGCAATCCGGGTCGCTGGAGGTGCCGATGTCCCGCAGCATACGAATCATTCTTCCTCAGAAGACGGCTAAGCCATTGCGGAGGTGGATGCGTCTGTCCATTCCGCTTGCCGCCGTATGTCTTTTCCTTCCCCTCGCAGCCTACGCGCAGTCGGGGAGCCCGTTCGATAGCGGCTTCACCAATCTGCAAACCCTGTTCACCGGAACCGTCGCCAAGGTCGCATCGTTGATCGCTATCGTGATCGGCGGTTACGGGTTCGCGCACGGCGAACCCGGAGCCAAAAAGGCGCTCGCCGGTGTTGCCGCTGGCACGGGCATCGCCGTTCTTGCCACCAATGTCCTAAGCTGGCTTTGGGGTTGATAAACCAACGTATCCACCCTGCTGCTTGCGCTATCAACCTCAACCTGCGAGGGGCTTATGTCCGACCAACAGCATCGGAAGCGTCGCACAAATCGCGTCTTCAAGAGTTTGCATAAGCCCCTCACCTATCTCGGTGTGGAACGGACACTGTTTTACTTCGTATGCGTGGGTGCTGTGGGAGCGTTCAACCTGTTCAACAGCATCCTTGCTGGGATTGGCGTCTTCATTGGAGGTTTCGCGTTCGGCCATTGGGTGACGAGCAGCGATCCCGCGTTCCTTCGCATCCTGGCAAAGTCCGAGCGATTCAAGTTGCGGTATGACGCGGCCAAGCAAGGCGGCCCGCGTGTGGAGGTGGTGTGATGCTGCGACTGGATCGAGTCATCAAGCCGTGGAAGGAGAGCGCCGCTCTCAATGACCATATCAACCTCTATGGGTTCTGGAATCCGACGACGTTCCTTACGAAGTCGGGCGACCTCGGCGTTGTGCTGCAGGTGCAGGGAGTGGACTACGAAAGCCTTGATGGAGCGGAGCAAGAGTACGCCGTCAAGCGGCTTGAAGCTGCGCTCAAAGCCTTCGGCTCTGGCTTCCATATCTATCAATATCTGTTCAAGTCGAACCGGCCAGAGATTCCGTTCGCAAAGTATGGCGATCCAGTGGTCGAGGCTGCTATCGACCAGCGTCGCCGTTTCTTCGAGTCGAAACGAGACGACCTCTATCAGGTCGAGATCTTTTATGTGGTGCTGCTGGAAGGTGCGCGGTCGAAGCGGGGTATCGGTACGGCCCTGGCTCGTCTCTTCACCGACCCGGCTGGAGCCGTTGGCGAACTCCGCGCTCAGTTCACAAACAACGCCATGAAGACGCTTTTGCGGACACAGATCGAGACCGACTATGCCCGCCTTGACCAGCGCGTCCAGGCGTTCACTAGGCAGCTTGCGGACTTCGTTCAGATTGAAGTTCTTGACCAACAAGGGCAGTTCACGTTCCTTCGGCGTCTGCTCAACTATGACGCTACGCGTATTGCGGGCAGACCTCAGAGCACACAGTTCCTCGACTATCAGGTCGTCAACTCCAATATCGAAGCTGAGCGCGATCATTTGCGTGTGGGCGACCACTTCGTTCGCGTGATGACGATGAAGGAGGCCATCACGGAGACGCGGCCATTAGTGCTGGATTCGTTGCTAAAGATAGCAGGCAACTTCATGGTCTGCACCGAGTGGACACCGATGACGGTCGCCAAGGCGCGCAAGGAAGTTACCAAGCGCCGCCGTCACTTCAATATGTCGAAGACGGGCTTTGTGTCGCAGATGGGGAATGACGTGACGAAGACCAACCCTCGCGATGTTCTTGTAGATGAATCGAAGCAGGCCGACATTGAGAACCTGGGCGACTGCCTCCGCGCTCTCGGAGATGGTCAATCGTTGGGTGACTTCTCTCTTTCCATCGTTGTGTATGGAGATTCCAAGGTACAGCTCGATCAACTCGTCGGCGAGTTTACCAGTGTGTTCACTAACGCAGACGGCAACCTCTACGCCGAGACCTACAACCAGCTCAATGCGTACTTCGCCACTGTCCCAGGAAATTACGCGCTCAATCTTCGCAAGCTGTATCTACTCAATTCCAACTACGCGGACCTGAGCTTCCTGTTTACGATCCTGCCGGGGGAGAAAACGAACACGCATCTCGGCACGGAGTACCTGGCGGTCCTTGAGACGGACAACAGCACCCCATACTTCCTCAACCTGCATAACGGTGAGGTTGCCCATACGCTCATACTCGGAATGACCGGCTCGGGCAAATCGTACTTGGCTAATTTCGTACTGCAAAACGGACAGAAGTACGCGCCGTTGACGTTCATCTTCGACATCGGCGGCAGCTTTCAATCCCTGACGACGATCTTCGGCGGATCGTATCTGAATGTCGGCCAGGACAGCCGGGACTTCACCATCAACCCATTCTCTTTGCCTCCCACAAAAGAGAATATGCAGTTTCTCTTTAGCTTCTTCCGTGTGCTCATCGAGGGTAACGACCAGCGTTACCGGCTCGACTTCAAGGAGGAGCGTAAGCTGTGGGACGCGATCGAGCGGGTCTATGTTCTGGAGGCTGACCAACGCACCTTATCGAACTTCGTGAACATCATCGGCGAGTTGAAGGAGCGGCTCTATCGCTGGACCAAGGGCGGGCAGTATGGGTTTCTCTTCGACAATGTGGCCGACACGCTTTCGTTCAGCCGCTTCCAGACCTTCAACTTCGTCGGCTGGGATGATGCCCCCGACGTTCTGGAGCCACTGCTCTTTTATGTTCTCCACCGGGCCAGCAATGAGATCGCTGACCCGAAGAAGCTCGCTACGTTCAAGATGTTCCTGCTTGATGAGGCTTGGTTGTTCATCAAGAACGAAACCATCCGCAGCTACATCGTCCAGGGACAAAAAACGTGGCGCAAACATAATGCTGCGATGATCCTCGCTACGCAGTCCATCAAGGAGCTTGAAGAGTCGGGGATGCTACAGATTGTTTCCGAAAGCTGCCCGACGAAGATCTTCCTTGCGAACCCGGAGATGGACCGCGATCTCTACCGCGAAGCGTTCCACTTGAACGATACCGAGCTTGAGTTGATTGCGGGGCTCGTCCCTCCAGGACAGATGCTCATTCGTAAAGCGCAGTCCAGCAAGAAGGTTCAGTTGAACGTCGATTCCGTCTCGCACTGGACGGCGACGAACAACGCCCGCGACAACCTCAAGAAGCGTGAATACTTCGAGCGATTCGGCATCGCTGAAGGGCTTCGCAAGCTCGCCGAAGACCATCCGTTCCGGTCCCGCACGCTGGCCGTCTCACCCACCACCAACCGATAAGGAGTTCATTATGCTTCGTATCTTTGTCTCTGCCGTTCTTGCTCTATCGTCAGTTGCCGCTGTCGCTCAGGATGCTTCGGCCCGCACTGTGCAGTATCATTCGCAGGACATCGTCCCGATTCACGCCAAGCTCAAGTACACGACGCTGATTCAGGTTCCGCCCACCGAGAAGATCGTGGAGGCGGCGACCGGCGACAAGGATTTCTGGGTCGTCGATGTAGTGGGCAACTTTTGCTTCGTTCACCCGGCAAAGGCTGGCATCAGCTCCAACCTCAATCTCATCACTGACAAGGGTAACATCTATTCATTCACGTTGCAGGACGTGTCCGGCACAGCCGAAGCACCGGATTTGAAGGTATTGATCCAGCCCGCTGATAAGTCTTCCATCGTCGCGTCCTCCGGCCCTGCTCAGTATGTCCCCGCCGCTCAACTGGAACAGACGCAGCAGCAGGTCGAGGCGCTTCAGTCGCACGTTACCCAGGCGGTGGACGAATACAAGAGCGCGTATCCCATGCAGTTGAAGTTCGACTATGCGTACAAGGCGAACGAGGCTCCCTTCGACATTCAGTCGATCTACCACGACGACAGGTTCACCTATATCAAGACGAATGCCCCGGAGAAGTTCTCGGTCTACGAGATGAAGGACGGCAAGCCGAACCTCATCAGCTACGACCTCCGCGAAGGGACATACATCATCCCGAAAGTCATGGATTCGGGTTACGTCGAGCTGGGTAAGAAGCGCATGGACTTCACACGCAAGGGCTAATTCAGGGCTTTAAGAGAGGAGCGTTCGATATGGCAGAGCAGACCGCCGATCCACAAATTCAGGGCCAGCCCCATGCCGAGCCGGGGTTGACGAAGAACGCCTTCGACCCCAGAGGCGTTCTTCAGAAAAACATCAAGTTGTTTGTCTATCTCGGCGCAGCCCTGCTTGTGATCCTTGCTGCCCTTGCCAGTTCGCGCACCAAAACGACGCCCGCGCAACAGGCAGCGGCACGGCATGAACCTCCGCAACCGAACTTGCAGGACAACACTGATAACAATGTGCAGGACTTGAAGAACCAGCTTGCCGCAGAACGGCAGAAGCAGGTTGACCAGGCGGCGGCAGCGCAAGCGGTTGGGATCGACCCCGCGCTTTCCAACGCGACGCCCGCTCAGCGGGCCGCTGCGTCCGGGTACAGCCCGAACGGCCAATCCGTCCCCTGCCTCCCCGGACAAACGTGTCCACCGCAGGGGTACGGTCAACAGGGGGGCGGAGGCCAGTCGCAGATGACCCCTGAGCAGGAAGCGGCGCAGCAACTTGCTGTAAAAGAACGGGAAAAGGCGTTCGAGTCGCGGTTCTCGTCGAACCTGGCCTACTCGCGCCCAGCCGACCCGCCGCCGCAACGCCCCGAGGAGGAACGCGGGAACACTATGCCGACCGGCTATGCGCTTGGTGCTCCGCAACAAGAAAGCAGCTTGCTTGCACCCCGTGCAGCGGGGGAGCAACAGACTACCCCGACCGGACAGGCTTCGACCAAGCATGGCCCCGAGGTGAACATCGACTCAGCCACCGGCCAACCCTATGTGATTTATGAAGGGCTGACGATGGACACGGTTTTGATGAATCGGTTGGACGGTGACGCCGTTGGCCCGGTCAAGGTGCTCGTCTCGAATCCCGTGTACTCGCACGACCACCAGCACGTCCTCATCCCTGACGGGACGATTGTGCTGGGGGAGGCTAAGAAGATTGGTTCGTCCGGCTTCGGCCAGCAGCGCCGGATGTCAGTTGCCTTCCACCGGATGATTATGCCGGACGGCTACTCCGTTGACCTCGACCAGTTCCACGGTCTCGACCAGATCGGTGAGGAGGGACTGAAAGATAAGGTCAATAACCACTATCTCGAAATCTTTGGCACTTCGATTGCCTTGGGCGTCATTGCAGGAGCTGGTGAGATTACCCAAGGCGGGGGCACCATCTCCACCAGCGGCCAACAGGCATTTACTTCTGGGGCCGCCGGCAGCGTGTCTCAGTCCGCAACCAGTATTCTTGATCGCTTCATTCAGATTCCCCCAACGATAACCATCCGCGAGGGCCATCGCATCAAAGTTTACTTTACGCAGGATATGTTGCTGCCTGCGTACAGCAACCACACGATAGCCCAATCGTTCTAGGAGGATGTCTATGCAGAAAAAGTTCATTGTCGCTGCCATCGCTGTTGCCGTATTCGGTCTGAACGGATGTGAGAGTCATCAGGCTAAGGTTGATGCACTTCAGAAAGAGTACGACCAATTAGCTAGTCAGTTTCATCAAGACTGTTCCGCCGAATATCTGACAATACCGCCAACAGTAAGCCAGAAATGCACCGAAGAAGATAAGAAAGTTAAGGAAGCATGGCAGCGACTCCAGGCGGAACACGCCAAGCAATAACCCCGAGAGGAGAAGATGTGATGAAGACACTCTTTATTACAGCCTTAGCAATGGCAACAGCCGTGCCGATAGCCCACGCTCAGTTCGGATCCGGCATCGTCTACGATCCGGCACAGTCAGCCCACGCAGCCCAACAGATACTCCAGGCGAATCAGATTTATACAACCACGCTCAAGACCACACAGAACGTGATTGGAGCATATAACCTCGCGCAACGCATGGCGAACCTCCCGCAGTCGCTCTATATGTCATATAGCAATCTCGGACGCCAGCAGTGGATCACACTCACGCAGCCTGCAAATACCTATGGAAATTCTTTAGCGTGGATGAACGCGGCTTCTACCGGATATGGGGCATCGGCGGCGAACCAGACCGCAAGTGTGCAACGAACCAGCCAGATTTCGAAGTACAACTCACTAAGTCCGCAGGGGCAACAGGTAATTGCCGCGCAGGGTGCAACCGTCGATCTCTCCGATGCGGCAAATGCGACGAGCCTACAGACGGTTGGCTCAATCCGGGCGAACTCCATCCAGCGCGAAGCCGATATCAGCCAACTTGAAACTGCGAGTCACTCTGCCGATCCAGCCCAACATACCGAGATGGCAACGCTACAGCGCATCAACCAAGCACTATTGATTGAGTTGAGAACACAGCAGGAGACTAACCAGATGATCCAAGCTCAAGCATTGCAGCAGATGGTTGGACAGAAGGTGCAGCAGGACAATCTCAAATCGCTTTTCCTGCTTGGGAACAGTTATCAGCAAACATTCAATGCCGTTACACCGCAGCAGACAAGCGCGGGTACGCAGTGGGCGTTCCATTATTGATCCAAGGGAGAGACGGGCATGGATTTCCTCATACTCATTAAAAACGGATGCGACAATCTGACCGCGACGGTCGCTCCCTCCGTAGACTCGCTCGGAGTGCATATGGTGCTGTCTCTCGCCACCATCATGCTCGTCTGGTTTGGAGTGCAAGAGGCGCTCGCCTCTGCCCAAGGTGGTCCTGGGTTCAATATGGGGAAGTTTCTGAACTTTTTTCTACTGATTACCTTCGCTTACTGCTTCGTCAAGTTCTACGATGGCTCCATACCCGGCATCGGCTATTCGCTCAAGGGCTTCATTAGCGGTGGCACAAGTAACCTCGTCGATTACATTGGCCATGACTCAACGCAGGAGGTGCAGACTACCATTCGCACCGCATTGGCGCAGGCCGGAAATCTCTCTCCATCGTTCACCGAGCCATATAAACTTCTCTGTACTTATACCGTACAAATCATTCTTAGCGTTCTGACCGCACTCATCGCCGTCATCATCGCCTACGGGGCAATTGGTGCGACGATCATCGGATTGCTTGGCCCCGTATTCATCCCTTGGATGGTCTTTGACAAGACCGAGTTTCTCTTCTGGGGTTGGCTAAGAGCGTTTCTCAGCTTCGAGTTCTACAAGGTCGTAGCTGCAGCCACGATGAGCGTGATGAGCCATCTGCTGATTACCTATCTCACCAGCGGAGCGATGAACCTCAATAGCCCGGAAAAGCTGGTTACTCTCATGCCGGCTTTGCTCATGCTGTGCTTTGTTGCTGGTTTCATCCTGCTGAAGATTCCCGCTATGACCGCCTCGCTCTTCTCCGGCCACACGGGCGGACATGATGCTGGCATGGGAATGATGACAGGGATGGTCACTGCGGGACTGTTGAAGTAAACGGAGGATGAACATGGCGACAGCAATAAAAGCATCTCCCGAGATCACTCGCGCAGCGGAACGCTATCTGGAGCAGTATGGCGATCCGCTGGTGATGAACACCTATCTCAAGGTAACGGTTCTCGTGCTGGGCGTGGTCTGTCTCACGCTATCTGGACTTGTTTATAAGAGTCAGAAAGCCCTTGCTGCCATCCATCCGATGATCGTGAGGATCAACGACGTGGGACGGGCAGAAGCGATCGACTATCGCAACTTCCAGTACCGCCCGCAGGAGGCGGAGAACAAGTATTATCTGACCCGCTGGGCCGAACTGTACTTCAGCCGCAATCGCTTCACCATCGAGCGCGATCAAACCAGCGCTCTCTATTTTCTCAATGGTGACGTTCAGCGTGCCGTGATTGAGAAGGAACGGAACGACAACATCATCCTCACCTATCGGAATGACAGCACTCTTCCTTACGTCGATGTAGAAGTGAAGAGCGTCGTCCTCGACGACCTCCGGCAGTCGCCCTATGCGGCACGGATCGAGTTCGAGAAGGTGTTCACGAACCCGGCGGATCATACCGAACTCAAGCGGGAGCGATGGACAGCCAGCGTGACCTATGTCTTCCGAGAGAACGTGAAGAACAACGAGCTGGCCGTTGACCCTCTTGGGTTGACCATCGTGCGCTTCCGGGCCGACCAGGCGTTCAGCTAAGAATTTATCGACTTTCCCAGAGGCTTCGAGATGTCCAAAATTGCTGCCAATCCGGCTGCTTCACCTCACCTGTGCCTGTGCAGGGTATTCGCGACGAACCACGGCCAGAAACCATGCAACAACGGTGGCGAACGGGCATCCTTCCGCAGAGTGCATGGTCGCTCGAATGTCGCTGCAGTTGCGGCAAACTTCCGCAGCCAGAGAGCAGATGAGAACTATGTTCCCGTATGTATCTGCCGTTTTGTATCCCGCCTTTTGCACGGTCACTGCTTCGGGGCCTATCCGGCGCCCTGCGGCAGCTCGCTCTTCTGCTTCGGCTACGCCGCCCTGCGGGTTACGGTTTCCGTGCCGGAGCCTCCGTAAATGCAGAGCTTCGGCACTTGGGAGCCGGGCCCACTTCGCTATTTAGTGACCCGAGCAAGTTCGGGAAATTCAACAAACGGAGACACGACCATGTACCAGAACAAAGTAACTCTCATCGGCTTCCTCGGCAACGACGCAGAAGTTCGCGCCAACAACGACCGCAGCTTCACAACCCTCTCGCTGGCAACCAAGTCCTCGTACAAGAAAGATGGCAAGTATATCTCGCACACCGAATGGCACCGTTGCATCGTCTTCGGCAAGCTCTCGGAGTTCGCCAAGACCCTCACCAAGGGCGCACATATCCAAGTGGAAGGCGAGTTGCGGAGCCGCGAGTACGACAGCAAGAAGACGGACACCAAGCAGCGCATCTGGGAGATCAAGGTCGATTCGATCCTGAAGCTCGACCGCGCAGAGAAGGCCACCCCGGAAGAGCAGGAGCAGCACGAACTCAATCTACAGGAAGAGGCCGCTTAGGCCGCTTGTTATCTACCCCGGAAGCCTGGCTATTCGCTGGGCTTCCATCGCTGTGAGGCCCCCTATGAGTTTCGAGTTGATCCTTCCGTTCCTTCGCCCCATAGAGCGGCTGTTGCTCGACGACAGCGTTAGCGAGATCATGGGCAATCCCGACTCCTCATGGTGGTATGAGCGCGACGGGATCATGCGAAGGGAAGAGACGGTTTCTTTCGACGCCGGCAGGCTTCGCACCGGCCTCGAAGTCATCGCGAACCAGCTCGGCAAGAGGCTCGACGAAGACAACCCCGTCCTCCACGCGCAGCTCCCTGACGGGAGCAGGCTTGCGGCGGTCATTCCTCCGGTCGTGCGGCCTTTGCCCGCACTCATCGTTCGGAAGTTCCCCAGCCGTCATTACACGGTCGATGACCTGATCGCTCGCGGTACGCTGACGCAGCCGCTCTCCGAACTGCTTTCCGAGCAGATTCGCAATGGGAAGACCGTTCTCATTAGCGGCGGAACCTCTACCGGCAAGACGACCATCCTTCGCGTGCTGGCGAACGCCATCCCCGAGGATCAGCGCATCGTCGTCATCGAAGATACGTCGGAGCTTCATATTTGCAAACCGAACATGCTCGCAGTCGAATGCCAGACCGATACGTTCAAGGCGAGCATCTCTTTCGACGACCTTCTCAAGTCTGCTCTCCGCTGGAGACCGGACCGAATCATTGTTGGCGAAGTGCGCGGGATGGAGGCGCGGACGCTGCTCGATTCGCTCAACACCGGCCATGCCGGTTCGCTTGCTACGATCCACGCGAACTCCGCAGAGAAGGCTCTGCATCGCTTCGCCAATCTCGTCATGCGGAACCACGCGCAGACGACCTTCTCTGATACCGAAGCGGAGATCGCCGAAGCGGTCGATTTTGTCGTCCATGTCGAGCGCCAACCTGGCCGCCGCGTCGTCCGGGAGGTGCTGGCGCTTCGCGGGTATGACCGGGACGCAAAGCGCTTCCTCATTGAGCCGGTCTTTGAGGTGCAGCCATGAAGACAATTGCTGCCCAGTTCCTCACCCGTTGCTTCGCTCCGGATGACACGATTGCGCTCCTGCTGCGCCGCGTGTGTGCGGCTTCTACGCTCCAGCGGATCGTTCCCCTGGAGCGGGCGCTTGCGCCTCGTTACCTCGGCTGGCTCGCACACCAAAATGCGGAGGGCCTCAATATCTATGTCGCTGCCAATCCGCTCCACTCTGGCAGCCGGAAGCGCACCAAAGAGAGCATCGCCGCCGTGCGGCATCTGTATCTGGACTTGGATATAGATGGTGTCGCCCGTCTCGCGGCGCTTCGCGCCTCTGCCGTTGCTCCCACCCCCAATGTCATCCTCTCCACATCTGAGGGCAAGTATCAGGTTCTTTGGCGCGTCTCTGGCTTCCACTTCGAGCAACAAGAAGCCGCGCTCAAGTTGCTCGCAAGCATCTTCGGCGGCGACCCAGCTTGCACGGATTGCAACCGCGTTCTCCGCGTCCCTGGGTTTCTGAATCGCAAGTACGATCCTCCATACGCCGTAACCGTTGAATACCCCAGTGATGCGACATGGACTTCAGCCGACTTTGCACTGACGCCATCGTCGGGCAACGAAGTGCTCTCGTTCGAGGGGATTCGTCATCTCAAGCAGTCGTCAACGCATACGAATTCGGAGCGCGATTGGGTGTGGGTTCTGCGTGAGCTTTCCCACGGTGAAGATGCCGTAACGCTCACCCGAGTGCTGGCGTCCCGCCGCTCGGATAAGCCGAACCCCATCTACTACGCCCAGCGGACTGTTGATGTAGCCTCCGCTCTGCTTTGGCTTGATGAATCTGTCCCGGTCGCGGATGTCATCACGATGCTGGAAGTCCGCCGAGAGCTTGAGATCCCCGCAGCACTCTGCTTGGCTCGCGCGCGGGAGATTGCGGCCACCGCGCAGCGGATGATTGGCCGTAGAAGGTTTGATTGAAACTCACCACTGAAGGAGAACCAATATGCCGTTACTTGAAATCACCCAATCCCGTCAGATCAGCGCTTCCGTCCGATTGGACGAAGCGACTGCTGCCCAGGTCGATCAGTATGCCACCTTCATCCGCGCATCGGCAGATGATGTGGTGAATAAGGCCCTCAACTACGTCTTCGTAAAAGACCGCGACTTTCAGGACTTCTTGAAGACTCCGCAGGCGAAGCAGGTTTCCTCCACCCTTCGCATCCGTAAAGCTCCTGCGAATGAGGCTCCCGAGCAGCCCGCGAAGAAGCCTGTTGCGGCTGCTGAAGCTGTCGATTCAGCGCGGGAGTTGAAGGCATGATCCGCCATGCAATTCCGGGATGGAGCAGGAACGGTGCTCCGCACCGGAAGAATGTTGACACTCCATCCCTTGAAGGGGTGGCGTTCGCTACCAAACGATAGCGCCCGCTACCGGAAACAGAATGACCAACTTAGCAAGCTGCGATAGCACTCGCTACCTTTCGGTATCGTCCGCTATCGCTTCTTGAGCGAGCAAATTATGGCTGAAAATAACGCACTCGCAGAGCAGAACGAAGAGGTTTGCCGCCCCTCTGTAAAGAGCCGACAGATCGGCGTCCGTGTCACGGAGATGGAGTATGCTGCGCTCGAAAGAGAGGCGTGGCGGACCGGGCATAAGGTTGGCGATTGGGCACGAGACCAGTTGCTTGAGCGAATGACGCGGGCGGAGGACGACCGAATCTCCGCCCATGTATTCACCGAACTTGTCGGCCTGCAAATGTTGCTCATGGGCAGCTTCTCCCATTTGCTACAGGGCCAGACATTGACAGCGGAACAGTGTCAAGACCTTGCGAAGAACGTGCAGTCGGGCAAGGTTAAGCGTGCCAAGGAACTGCTCGCGCAGCGCCTGAAACAGGAGGAGAGATAGTCATGGCAAACGTCGAGAAGTGGGGTAGAAAAGAATCCATCATCTGGCCGCCGCGCGGCTTTTACAACACCTATGGCGCGATCTTTATAGGGGTCGTCCTAATGGGCTTTCTGATCTATCTGCGCTTCCAGCTCGGGATGAAGCCGCTTGAGCGTTACTACCTTCCTTACTATGTCCGCTCCGCCGCCAGCATCCGGCCCACAGCGAAGTATCAGCTTCTCTTCGTGGGCGATGGAAAGCAGTCTCGCTTTGCGAGTCTTGCTGATACCGAGGATGGGTTTACTGCCCAGCCATACGGAAAGCCCATTGCCCTCCAGGTCTCCAAGGTCGCGAGGCAACAAGGGTATGACCGGTTATGGCGGGAACCTGAACGGATGTATGTGAACAAACCACTGCACACCTTCTTTGCACAGCAGGTTTATAGTGGCGACGATCTCTGGCAGTTGTTCTCCACGCAGGTCTATTTCGGTGGAATCGCCATCCTCCTTATGCTCCCATTTGCTCTCCCCAAGGACATCAAGCGTCGCAAGGAACTCCGCTATGGACGGCGTTTGAAAGGTCCTAATCTTGTCACTGCCAAGGAGTTCAATGATGCCATCCACGGCGATGGTATCGGCATCAAGACCGATGACATGGACGAGTTGCTGTGCATTCCTGCACTGGCCGAGAACCAGCACATCCTTGTTATCGGAGACACCGGCTCCGGCAAGTCGAGTTGCATTCGGCAGTTGGCGTTTCGCATCCAGGAGCGCGGCGAATGTGCCGTTATCTTTGACCCGGCAGGAGAGTTTATTCGCCAGTTTTACAACGAGAAGCGACACGATGTGGTGCTCAATCCCCTTGACGAGAGAATGCCGTATTGGAATCCGGCAGAGGAGGTGGATGATGAGGCGGAGGCCCTGACTCTTGCCACTTCGTTTTACCAGCCCGACAAAATCCCCAATCAGTTCTTCGTTGAGAGTCCGCAAAAAATCTTTGCCTATTTGATTAGCCGGGAGCCAAAGCCGACGCCCGAAGATTTGATCGAATGGATGGCAAGCAAGGACAAGATCGAAGCGCGGCTTGAAGACACGGAGCATTCGATTCTCGTCGATCGGACGGCAGGCCCGCAGCGTGTTGGCGTGCTGAGTTCGCTGAATAAGATTGCGACGACTCTGAGGATGCTCCCGACACTTAAGGAAGCCGGGAATCGTCAGTGGAACGCGAGATCATGGTGTGAGAATCGGGACGGCTGGATATTCTTGACCTCCACCGTCCAGACGCACGAAGCCATTAGACCCCTTCATTGCGTGTGGCTGGATATGCTCATCCTGCATTTGCTGGGAATACGGAACAAAGACCAGAAACGTGTCTGGTTTTTCATTGATGAGATGGCCAGCTTGCAGCGGCTTCCCCAGTTGCATACAGCCTTGACGCAGAATCGGAAATGCGAAAATCCCATCGTGCTCGGCTTTCAGGGGCGCAGCCAACTTGAGACTCGCTACGGTCACGATGCGGAGGCGATGCTGTCGCAGCCCGCGACCAAGATTTTCTTCAGGACGGATGAACCGGAGGCGGCGAAATGGATCTCCGACAACCTTGGCGAGATCGAGATTGAGCGGCTCAAGGAAACCCACTACGACGGCAGCCGCGCTGGGAAGAACTTCACGTTGGAACGCCTCAGAGAAGCGATGGTCATGCCCTCTGAGATTCAGGGTCTCGCCGACCTGAATGCGTTTCTCAAGTACGGTAATCACATCGCCCGATTCTCCATGCCGTTCGTGAAGCTCGATGACAACTTCGATGACTTCCTTCCGCGCAAGAAGCGCAAGATCGTTCCAGCAAAACCGCCGACAGCATCCACCTCGAAGGATAAAGAAGCCTCCCCGGAGACTGATATCGAGTCATCTGCGGATGATCTCGGGATGCAGGTGTCGTAACCGCTATGCTGACCATCTCTAAAGCACTCTCGGCTGGACAAGCGCAGTCCTATCACGCCAAGGAGTTCACTGCGAAGGAGCAGAGCTATTGGGCGCAGGGGAACTCCGTGCAGGGGGAATGGCAGGGACGCTTAGCGGAGCAATATGGTCTAAGCGGAGCAGTCAGCGCAGAGGACTTCGCAAAGTTGAGCCAAGGCCAGCATCCGCAGACAGAGCAGCAGCTTGTCCGCCACCGGACAGCCTATGAGTATGAGGATGACCGAGGGAAAGCGGTCAAGGCAATGGAGCACCGAGCCGGATGGGACGCTACCTTTTCCGCTCCCAAATCTGTTTCACTGACGGCCCTCGTTGGTGGCGATGACCGTGTTCGTGAGGCGCATCGTGAAAGTGTGCATGTCGCCTTGGACGAGTTGGAGCACTACACGCAGGCGCGGATCGGCGGCAATCATCCAGCGGAGACAACGGGTACGTTCGTTGCCGCCAAGTTCGAGCATGACACCGCACGGCCCGTCGATGGCTATGCCGCGCCGCAGCTCCATACCCATGCCGTGATCTTCAACGTGACCGAGCGCGAAGATGGTCAGAGCCGTGCTCTTCAGGAGCGGGCTCTCTTCCAATCCCAGCAATTTGCGACGGCGGTCTATCAATCGGAACTGACCTATCGCTTGACGCGGATGGGCTATGAATTGGAGCCAGGAAGAAGCGGAGCGCCGGAGATCAAGGGATACACGCAGGAGTATCTTGACGCCTCCAGTCCTCGCAGTCTTCAGATTCGGGAGTATCTGGAATTGACCGGACGCAACAGCAAGGAGGCGGCTGAGATTGCCGCGCATTCCACGCGGGATCGCAAGGAGATACTGACGCCACAGGAAGTTCTCGCCGCCCACCGACAGCTCGGAGCGGACTTTGGGAATCAGGCCGACGCGGTCGTTCGTGCAGCCCGCGAACGTGCCCTGCATTTGGACGCGCCGAGCCACGCTGCGCTGCGGGCGCAGGAGGCCGTTACGTTCGCACGAGATAAGAACTTTGAGCGCGAGGCGGTCGTGGACGAACGCCTCTTGATGCGTGATGCGCTCCGCAGAGGAATGGGCGAAGTACCCTATGCGCTCGTGCGGGGCAATCTTACATCGCGTCAGGCTGCTGGGGAGTTCTCCACCATTGACGGGAGTCCTCATCAAACAGGCCGACAGATCACAACGGCCCAGACCATCGCTGCCGAGAAGGACATCGTTCGCCAGATGCGAAATGGACAAAACCAGGTGGACCCGATTCTGTCGAGTCCGGACGCGCTTGCCCTGACGGAGCGGCACGCTCACCTCAATCGCGGGCAGCAGGAGGTCGTCAAAGAAGTTCTGACCTCCCACGACCGGGTACAGGGAATTCAGGGAGTTGCAGGGGCCGGTAAAACAACCGCACTTGAGGTCGTCCGTGCAGGGGCGGAGTTCTCTGGGTACCAGGTCGAAGGTTTCGCGCCGACCTCCCGCGCTGCCAAGCAGCTTGAGGAGGCCAGCATTCATTCAGGGACGTTGCAGGGCTTTCTTGCGAGGGGCCAGCAAGCCCACGAAATACCAGAAAAGCGGTTGTATTTCTTGGATGAATCGAGCCTCGCCAGCACCAACCAAATGCGTGATTTTCTGAGCCGCCTCGGCTCACAGGATCGCGTCATCCTTATAGGAGATACACGCCAGCACCAGGCGATTGAAGCTGGCCGTCCGTTCCAGCAGTTGCAGGAGGCCGGGATGAATACCGCGAAACTTGACCAGATCGTGCGTCAGAAAGATCCTGAGCTGAAAACCGCCGTGGAGTTGCTTGCCGTGGGTAACGTGGCTGGCGGTATAGAAGC
>Ga0208589_1000316_pt1 | contig 23512 bp, 19 predicted proteins | sample NGESurshal092012_2_FD_184486 | JGI IMG/M metagenome (GOLD analysis project Ga0208589, IMG submission 184486) | Arctic peat soil microbial communities from Barrow, Alaska - NGEE Surface sample F53-2 shallow-092012 (SPAdes) | ecosystem: Environmental > Terrestrial > Soil > Wetlands > Peat ... | reverse complement strand
GTGGTGGCCGAGCAGGCCATGACGCTGCGCGGCCTGGCCACCGGCGTCGCGGGGTGGTTCGGCCGCGAGCCGGTACTGGAGTTCGTGGACTGGGCGGAGTTCGAGCGCCGGGCCGGTTCCGGGCCGGCGGAGGTCACCCGCGACCACACGGTCCGCAGCATCACCGCGAGCATCGCCCGGGGCCGCGAGGTGCTCGGCTACGTGCCGCGCTACAGCGCGCTCGATGCCCTGCACGAGGCCCTGGCCTGGCTCGCCGCCCACGGCCAGGCGGACGTGGGCGGCCAGCCGTTCCCCGCAGAGGGCGGGGCCTAGCAGGTCAGCGGCCTGTGCGCCCGATACCCTGGCAGCTCATCGCCTCCAGAGTCACTCATGTTGGGGCCTGCACTGTCACTCATATCCATAACGAGAACCTTCCAGGTGCCCGGGCCGCGCACGGCCCGGAGCTGGCCAGGCGACGCGATGGCCATCGCCGTGCTCATCGCGTTGCCCGTCCTGGTGTACGGGGTGCCCGCGCTGCTCGGGCACCCCGTTCTTCCCGGTGACGACCTGACCCAGAACTTCCCGCTGCGCGTGCTCGCCGGGCACGAGATCCGCAGTGGCCGCCTGCCGCTGTACGACCCGTACATCTGGAGCGGTGCCCCGTTGCTGGGCGGGTGGAACGCCGGGGCCGCGTACCCCTTCACATTCCTGTTCGCCGTCCTGTCACCCGTGGCCGCCTGGACCCTGAACATGGTCCTGACCTGGGCGGTTGCCGGGCTAGGGATGTTCGCTTTCTTGCGTGCCTGCCGCCTGAAGTGCGGGCCGGCCCTGCTCGGCGCGCTCTCCTTCGCCTTCGCCGGGGCCATGTCGGCGCAGGTGGCCCACTTCGGGCTGGTGGCCGGCATGAGCTGGGTGCCGGCGCAGTTGCTGTGCGTCCTGCGTCTCACCCGGGCCGGGAGCATGCCCTCCCGGCTCGCCTGGACCGGGGCCCTGGGCGGCACGTTCGGCCTGACGATCCTGGCCGGCGAGCCACGGGCCATCGACGACGCGGGCGTGATCGTCCTCGTTTACGCGGTCTGGCAGGTCGCCCGCCTGGGGCGCCGCTTCGCCCCGGCGGCCCTCTCAGTCGCGGCCGGCCTGGCGCTGGGCGCCTGCCTCGGGGCGATCCAGTGGATTCCCGGCCTGGCCGTGGTCGCGACGTCCCAGCGGGGCGCGAGCACCGCGGCCCTGTTCAATTCGGGCTCGCTCCCGCACCGGTGGCTGCTGCTGATGCTGGTGCCGGACCTGCTGGGCGGCTCCGGCTCGTTCGGCCAGCCGGCCTTCTTCGCGAACTACAACCTGGCCGAGGTCACGGGCTACGTCGGCATTCTGCCTCTCGTCGCCGCGCTCGCCCTGCTCGGAAGGGCCCGGCTGCGCCCCCGGCCGCCGGACTGGCTCGTGTGGCACGTCATCGCGCTGGCCGGGATCGTGCTCGCGCTCGGGGGCAACACCCCGGTCGGGGGCCTCCTCATCCACGTGCCGCTGTTCGGCGGCCAGCGGCTGCAGAGCCGCAACATTCTCATCGCGGACCTAGCGCTGGCCGTGCTCCTCGCGTACTGGGCCGACCACCCGTTCAGCGAGGACAGCCGGCGGCTCTTCCGGCTCCGGGGGCGCCGCGGCCCCCGCCTGGAGACGGTGCTCGCCGTCCTGCCGCCGCTCGCCGTGATCGCCGTCGTCGCCCTCGGCCTGTCCTGGGGCGGGGGCCTGCTGCACTGGCTGAGGGTCAGCCCGGGAGCGGTGGGCCTCGAGGGTGCCCTCAAGCCATGGCTCATCCCGTATGCGCTGCTCGGGGCGGGAGCCATCGCGTTCGTGGTCGTCGGCCGCCGGCTCCGCCCGGTGCCCCGCTCGCGCTGGCTGGCCAGCTTCGTGGTGCTTGACCTGGTCGTGTTCACGCTGCTCGGCGTCGTCGCGGTGGGACCCGTGCTGGGCGGCGGGACTACCAGCCCGGCCCCGGCTGGGCAGTCCCGGGCCCGCACGGCAGCGGTGCGTCCCGTGTCCGCCCTGGGCTATCACGGGCGTTTCGCGATCTACGATCCGGACCAGATTGACGCGCACGCTCTGTCGCAGCTCGGCGCGCCCGACCTCAACGTCATCAGCCGCACGCCGTCGGTCCAGGGCTACTCCTCGCTGGTCTCGGGCTTCTACGCCTCGGCCACCGGGACTCACCGGGCTACCGGCGAGGGGCAGGACGTGCTCAATCCGGCGGCCGTGCGCTCCGGGGTCCTCGACCAGCTGGCCACCTCCGTCCTGTTCACGCTGCCCACCTACCTGGCCACCGCAGCCGGGGGATCCGCGGCGTCCCCCGGGTCGCCGGGCACTGGCCGGCGCGACGTCGCCGCGCGCCAGCGGGCCACCTGGTACTTCGCCGCACCGCTCGGCGTGACCCGGCTCGAGGTGCCGGACTCGGACGCCAGGCAGGACGCGGCGGCTGGCACCCAGATCGGGCTGCTGACCTCCCGCGGTTCCACGCGCTGGTTCCGCGCGGTCGCCGCGGGCGCCAGCCGGCTGGCGATCAGCCTGCCCCGCCCGCTGACCAGCGTCGCCGTGGTCGCCCGGGCCGGCGGCCAGTCGGTCAAGCTCGGCCCGGCGTCGGTAGCCGATGCCGGCGGGCAGGTGTTCGTGGCCAACGGGCAGCTGCAGGACGCCCTGATCCCGCCGCAGTGGGGCTACACGGGCCGCGACGGGCCGTTCGCGGTCTTCGTGAACCGCCACGCCCAGGGGCCGCTCCGTCTCCAGACGCTGCCCGGCCGCTCAGACTCGGGCGCATCCGTGCGGCGGCTCGCCGGTCCGGCGGCCAGCCCGACCGTGGCCCAGGTCTCGTCCCCGGAGGGCGTCCGGGTCATCCGGTCGGTGGCCGACTCGCCCGGGTGGACCGCCACCTGGCATCCCCGGCGCGGGCCGCCGGCCGCTCTGGCCGTGCACCGCGACGGTCTCGTCCAGGCCGTCGACGTGCCCGCCGGGCGAGGCGTCGTGACCTGGAGATACCGGCCGCCGGGGTTCCGGATGGGCTTCGCGCTGTCCGTCGGGGCGACGGCGCTCATCATCCTGCTGCTGGTTAGCGGACTGTTCCTGCCTCGTGCGGCCCGGCCACGGGCGCGCACGCCGGACCCGCGGGAGCCGCCGCGCCTCCACGAGCAGCGCCGCTTTCCCGAGGCCATGGTCAGGAATGGCTGACCCACCGTCCAGCTGGCCTTCAGGTCCTCTCCTTACGCTCAGGCCGAGGACAGGACACTGACCAGGGAGGCTGGAACCGTGCTGGAGAACGTCACGATCTGGTACAGGGGAGCGGGCTACCAGCTCGGACGGGGACCGCACGGCTACGCGATCTGGCCCGCAGGCGGGCCGCCGGGGCAGCCGCTCGAGCTGTGGCCCGAGACGCCCGCGGGGTGGGCGGCGGCCTGGTCGAGGTTCAACGCGGTCGAGGCGCCCGGCACCATCGCCCATCTCGGCCCGCCGGCGGACCCCGTCTTCGCCCCGCCGGCCGGCCCGGTCTCCGGACCTGCGGCCGACCCGGTCTCCGGGCCTGGTGCCCGCTCCGGCTGGCCAGGGCTCCGCTCGCCGGGCCCGCTCAGCGCAGCCATCCTGCTGGTGACCGGGGTCGCCTGCGGGGTGGCCGGGCTCTTCCCCAGCTACCTGTCGGGGGCGAGCCTCGCCCAGGAGCCCGCCGAGCTGGTCCCGCACGTGATCTACCTGGCGGTCTGGGCGGCCAGCGCGGTGCTCATCGTGTCCGGGGGCATCCGGCCGCGGATAGGCGCCCTCCTTGCGCTGGGCACGACCATCGTCACGTTCGGCTTCTTCTTCGCCGACCTCGGCACGGTGATCTCCGCAGGCGAGCACGTGCTGGGTGCCGGCCTGGTGCTCGGGCTCGCAGGCTGGCTGGCCTGCGCAGCCGGCTCCGTGCTGGCCTTCCGGCTCCGGTCGGCCGATGCGCCGCGCAAGCTCACCGGCCGCCAGATGGGCCCGGTCGTGACGCTGACCGTCGCCGCCCTCGCCGCGATCGGGACGGCGGTCGCCTTCGCCCCGTCGTGGGACAGCTACACGCTGCGGACGGCCTCCGGCGCGGCGCAGTCCGTGACCGAGGGGAACGCCTTCGCGAACCCCGCCCCGGTCATCGTCGGTAATGTCGCGGTCATGGTCACGCTCGTCGCCGTGGTGATCGTCGCCGCCCTGTGGCGCCCGGTCCGGCTGGGAGCGGTCCTGCTCGCGGGGGCCGCCATTCCCATGGTCGCCCAGGCGATCTCGGCCCTGGTGCAGATCACCGAGCCGGTGTCCGCGGCCAGCTTCGGCATCTCCCCGGCGCAGGCCGCCCAGGCCGGGCTCACGATCAGCGCGGGCCTCACGCCTGCGTTCTGGATCTACTGCGCATTCGTGCTGGCGCTGCTCCTGACGGGTGCGTGGATGTTCACGCCGCTGCGCCTGGCTGGCCGGCCAGGCGTCCGCTCGGCCGGCCCCCCCGCCGTGCCTGGCCGCGTGACTACCTGGAGCTCTTGATCAGGTGGGCGTAGACGACGATGTTGTCGAGGTACTGGCGGGTCGTGGTGTCGAACGGGCCGCCGCAGGTGACCAGCCGGAGGCTGGGGAAGCTGACGTTGCCGTAGACCTCCGGGCCCGGGAACCCTGACTTCACGACTTTCTGCACCCCATCGACGGTGAAGACGGCCGTGGACCCGTTGGCCCGGACGACGTCGATCGTGTTCCCCGGGTGCAGCGTCTTGATGGAGAAGAACACCGAGACGCCGGTGAACGAGTCCACGTGACCCAGGATGACCGACGAGCCGCGCTGCCCGGGCGTGACGCTGCGGTCGTACCAGCCAGCCAGGTTGTGACGGTCGAGCGGGGGCACCTGGACGCTGCCGTTGGCCGCCGCGCCGAGCCGCATGACCGGGGCGGACACGCGCAGGGCGGGGATCTCGATCCGTACCGGGGCCGACCGGGCCAGCGGCACCGCGGTGGGGGCGGTCGCCGGCAGCGGGGCAGACGTGCCCACGGCGGCCGGGATCTCGAGCGCCCCGCCGGCCAGCCGGCCACTGTCGGCCAGGGATCCGGCGGCCACCAGGGCACCCCCGATGATCAGCCCGGTGCCCAGCACGATCAGGGGTGACCGCCGCCGCCGGCGGCCTTCCTCGTAATAGGTCCGGGTGGACCAGTGAGCCCGGTATCTCCGGGACCGGGCAGGGAAGATCATGCGGTCCGTCACCTCCTGGCGCAGATCAGGCGAGATCGGTCAGGCGGGGGACTGGTGCCGCCGCCGCATCCCGGCCAGCGTGATCCCCAGGCCTGCCAGCAGGATCGCCCCGCCCACGGCGAGCCCGGCGGTGTCACCGGCGCGGTGCAGGCTGCCGCCACCCCCGGTGCTAGGCGCGCCGGCCGGGGCGCCCCCGGCCAGCAGCGCAGCCCCGGCGTTGGCCGGGGCGACCTGCACCGCGATGGCTGACGGCATGGTCGTCGTCATGGTGGTGACCAGGACGCACGTCATGACGACCGAGATGACGCTGGCCGCGTGGATGGTGACGGTGAACCGGGTGGGCGGCAGGACGTGGTCCAGGCCGGGCGCGTTCAGCATCAGCCGGCCGCTCAGGCTGAACCGGGCGCTGCCGGTGTCTGTCATGGTCCCGGCCAGCGGGACGCTGTCGGTCTGGGCGCCCATGACCGGGAGTGCTCCGCTGAAGGCGACCGAGGAGGTGCCCGCCGGGAACGGCCCGCCCAGGGCGCTGCCCGGCGACGAGAGGGTGACGATGTCCGCCGAGCCCACCGTGGCCGGCCCGGTAGCCCGCAGCTCGATCGGGATCCGGGCCGTCCGGTTCCGCGAGTGGCCTCCCGAAGTCAGGGTGCAGGTGTAGGCAGGCGCGGTAAACGCGGTCCGGGTCGCGGGACCCGGGTGTGCAGCCGCGGAGGCGCGGGGAGCCCCGGCGACGAGTCCGGCCACCGCCAGGGCCAGGGCGGCCCCTGATGTTGCGGCGCGGCGTGCGGCATTCCCGTGCTGGAACACGTTCTGGCCCTTCGTGAGGTGGCCCGCTCCGTAAGGTGGCCCGCTCCGGCGATATCCCGCTCCAAGGGCACGTGCGTAATCACAGTAAGAGGGCCGTCCGCCGGCCGGGCGCGCAATACGCGATTTGAGTTCTTACGAACCAGGAACGCGGCGGGCCGGCCGCCGGCCGTTAGGGTCGTTAGGTGAAGTCAGCGCAGACTAGGGGCGGTACAGGCCAGGCTGGAGCGGGAGCGGCAGAGCCGGGGGAAGCCGGCGCCGGCCGGCTGATCGAGGCGCTCAGCCGGGCCCTGCCCGGCGACCGCATCGTCGCGGATCCCGACGTCCTCGCGGCGATATCCCACGATGACGCCGAGTGGGCGCCGGCTGGCCAGGCGGCCGCCGGCGTGCGTGCCCGCTCGGAAGCCGAGGTCCAGCAGGTCGTGCGGATCTGCGCCGAGCTGGGCGCGGCCGTCGTGCCGCGCGGCGCCGGCACCGGCCTGTCCGGCGGCGCCAATGCGGTCGACGGCTGCGTCGTTCTCGACCTGGCCCGGATGGACCGGGTGGTCGAGATCGACCGGGACAACCTGATCTGCGTCGTGCAGCCCGGGGTGGTCAACAACGACCTGAAGGCGGCCGTGGCCGAGCACGGCCTCTGGTACCCGCCGGACCCGGCCAGCGCCCCGTGGTCCACGATCGGCGGCAACGTCGCCACCAACGCAGGCGGCCTGTGCTGCCTGAAGTACGGCGTGACCCGCGACTACGTGCTGGGCCTGCGCGCCGTGGTGGGCGGCCCCGCAGCTGGTGGCGCCGCAGGGGGCGGCCCCGCAACTGGTGACGCGGTCGCCTACGGAGACGTGGTCCGGCTCGGCCGCCGCACCACCAAGGGCGTGGCCGGCCTGGACATGGTCGGGCTGTTCGTCGGATCCGAGGGCACGCTCGGCGTGGTCACCGAAGTGACCCTGCGGCTGCGGCCCGCGCTGACCGGCACGCCGCGGACCATCGTGGGCGCGTTCCCGGACCTGGTCTCGGCCGGGGAGGCCGTGTCGCAGATCACCCGGCGCGGACTGGGCCCGTCTGTCCTCGAGCTCCTCGACCGGGCCTGCCTGACGGCCGTCGAGGACTGGAAGCACCTGGGCCTGGAAGCCAGCGCGGCGGCGCTGCTGCTGGCCCGGGTGGACACGCCCGGCGACTCCGGCGCGGCCGAGGCGGACGCGCTCGGCGTGGCAATGGCTGGCGCGGCCGCGCTGTGGGTCGCCCAGTCCACCGACGATGCCGAGGCCGAGGCGCTGTTCGAGGCCCGGCGGCTGGCCTATCCGGCGTTCGAGCGGCTGGGCCCGGTTCTCACCGAGGATGTCTGCGTCCCGCGGTCCAAGGTCCCCGTGATGCTGGCCCAGATCGAGTCGATCGCGGCCCGCCACGGCGTGCAGATCGCCACGATCGCCCACGCCGGCGACGGGAACCTGCACCCGCTGATCGTCACGCCGCCGGGCGACGAGGCCGCGCGGTCCGCGGCGCAGGCGGCGTTCGAGGAGTTCCTGGACGCGGCGATCGCGCTGGGTGGCACGGTGACCGGCGAGCACGGGGTCGGGCTGCTGAAACGGGACGGGATGCGCCGCGAGCTCGACCCGGGATCCCTCGCGATGCAGGACGCGGTCCGCCAGGCCCTCGACCCGCGGAGGCTGTTCAACCCGGGTAAGGGGTAGCCGGGCCCGTCTGGCCGTAGGCTGTGCTCGTGGTCACCTGGCGATCGCTCGCTGTAATGACTAGCCTCCTGGCGCTACCCGCCGCCGGGTGTTCCGCTGCCCGTGCCCCGGCGCCCGCCCCGGCCGCGGCCCGGTCCGCGGCAGCCCCCGGCACGGGTACCCCCGGCACGCGTACCCCCGGCACGGGCACTCCAGGCCCTGGCCGCCTGGGCTCGCCCACCCTGGCCTTCGCCGGGGACGTGCACTTCACCGGCCGTACCGCGCGGCTGCTGCATGACCCCGCGACCGCGTTCGGGCCGATCACCTCGGTGCTCAGGTCCGCCGACTTCACCGCGGTGAACCTCGAGACCGCGGTGACCAGCCGCGGCAGGCCGCAGCCGAAGACCTACCACTTCCGCACCACGCCGGCGGCGTTCACCGCGCTCCGTGACGGCGGGGTCAACCTGGTCACCATGGCCAACAACCATGTCCTCGACTACGGCCAGGTGGGGCTGGCGAACACGCTGGCGGCGGCCCGGGCCGCCCGGTTCCCGTACGTGGGGATCGGCGCCAACGCTGCCGCGGCGTGGGCGCCCTACGTGACCACGATCAACGGCGTGAAGATCGCGATCATCGGGGTGTCGCAGGTCGCCGAGCTCGCGTCCTCCTGGGTGGCCACCCGGTCCCGGCCGGGGGAGGCCAACGCGATCAACCTGCCCCGCACGCTCGCGGCCGTCCGGGCGGCCAGGAAACTCGCCCCCGTCGTGATCGTGTTCATGCACTGGGGGACGGAGGGCCAGGCGTGCCCCGATCCCAACCAGTTGTCGCTGGCCCCGAAGCTCGCGGCGGCCGGAGCCAGCATCATCATCGGGGCGCACGCCCACATGCTGCAGGGATCCGGCTGGCTCGGGCACACGTTCGTGGCTTACGGCATGGGCAACTTCCTGTGGTGGGAGCACTCCTACAGCACCGCCACCGGGGTACTGGAACTCACGCTGCACCCGCACGCCCCCCTGACCAGCCGCTTCATCCCTGCGGTCGTGTCCCGGACCGGCCAGCCGATCGTCCTGCGCGGCGCCCAGGCGCACCGCGCCGCCGCCCACTACGCCAGCCTCCGGGCCTGCGCGGAGCTCAGCGGCCGGCCCGCCAGCTGATCCCGGCCCGGCCGCGGCCGCGTCGCGGCCGGCCTGATCCCGGGCGGTAGCCTGGCGTCATGGCTGAGAGCAGTGACGCGGCTCCGGAGATCCTCGATCTGCCTATCGGGCTCGATGCGACCGGGACGCGGGGCGAGTTCGACAGCCTGGGTCAGGTCGAGGTGCCCGCCGACCGGTACTGGGGCGCCCAGACCCAGCGCAGCCTGGAGCACTTCAGTGTCGGCCACGACAAGATGCCAGCCGAGGTGTATCACGCCTACGGCTACGTGAAGAAGGCCGCGGCCCTGGTCAACACCCGGTCCGGCCGGCTGCCGGACTGGATGGGCCAGCTCATCCAGCGGGTCTGCGACGAGATCATCCAGGGGGAGCTGGACGGCGAGTTCCCGCTGCACGTGTTCCAGACCGGCTCAGGCACCCACTCCAACATGAACGTGAACGAGGTCATCGCCAACCGGTGCATCCAGCTGGTCGGCGGCACGCTCGGGTCGCAGCAGCCGGTGCACCCCAACGACCACGTCAACATGGCCCAGTCGAGCAACGACACGTTCCCGGCCGCGATGCACATCGCCGCCTACACCATGGCGACCGAGCGGACGATCCCCGCGCTGCGCCGGCTTCGGGACGCCATCGCCGACAACGCGGAGAAGTGGGCCGGAATCGTCAAGATCGGCCGGACGCACCTCCAGGACGCCACCCCCTTGACCGTCGGCCAGGAGTGGTCCGGGTACGCCGGCGCGCTCGACGATGTGATTGCCGAGGTGGAGCACGTCACGCACGGCCTGCTGCCGCTGGCCATGGGCGGGACCGCCGTCGGCACCGGGCTGAACGCGCCGGAAGGCTTCGGGGAGGAGGCCGCCGCCGAGATCGCCGCGATGACCGGCGCCCCGTACCAGACCGCGGCCAACAAGTTCACCGCCCAGGCCACCCTGGACCGGATGGTGCGCGCGCACGGCGGGCTCAAAGCCGCGGCCGTCACCCTGTTCAAGATCGCCAATGACCTGCGCTGGCTGGGATCGGGCCCGCGGACCGGGCTCGGCGAGCTGCTCCTGCCGTCCAACGAGCCCGGGTCGTCGATCATGCCGGGCAAGGTCAACCCGACCCAGGCCGAGGCCATGCTGATGGTCGCGATCCAGGTCATGGCCTCCGACGTGGCGGTGACCATGGGCGGCGCGGAGGGCAACTTCGAGCTGAACGCGTTCCGTCCCATCGTCATCAGCAACTACCTGCATTCGGCGCTGATCATGGCCGACATGTGCGACCACCTGCGCGAGTTCATGATCGAGGGAACCCAGCTCAACGAGGCCACGCTGACCGCGAACATCGAGCGCTCCGTCATGATGGTCACGGCCCTGTCCCCGGTGATCGGCTACGACCAGGCCTCGGTCATTGCGCACTACGCCATCGACCACGACCTGACCCTCAGGCAGGCGGCGCTGGCCAACGGGGTCGGCGAAGACCTCTTCGACCGGGTGGTGGACCCGGTCGCCCTGACCCGCGCTGGCACCGCTGGCTCCGCCCGCGCTTCCGGGGGTTCCGCGAAAACGTAGCCGGAGTATGCTTTCGAGGTGGCGGTTCCGGGCGCCTCTAGGTCCGCAGGCAGAGCTGCAAGCTCACCAGCTGTGTGGTGACGATCCACGGCCAGTCTTTCCTGCCCGGACTGAGCGGACCATCGGGCATGAGGAAGGGCTGCCATGCCTGGCACGTCAACGCGTCCGCTGCCCGGACGGCCGAGTCTCCGGTACCTGAAGCTCGAGGCGAAACGCCGCCTGGCCGCAGGTGAATTTCCCGCCCTGCACGACGCGCAGCTGGCCATCGCCTGGGAGCACGGCCAGCCGAGCTGGACCGCGCTCAAGCAGCGCATCAGCGAGCAGCCAGCCGCAGGATGCCAGGTGCTGCCCCAGCTGGGCTGGGTGATCGCCCGGTTCCGCGGCGCCGACCAGCCGGGCTGGACCGCTCCCGGCCCGGACGAGATGCAGCAGCATTTCGCGCCGGAAATGCTGACTGCGCGCCCGGTCCCGGAGCTGATCGCGGCGATCGCCAGCGCGGCCCCGGCGCTGCGCGAGGAAGTCGCGGTCGTAACCCAGTCTCCGCTGGCGGCCCAGGTGAGGATCGGCGGGCTGGAAGTCTTCGCCTCCGTCGCGGCCGGGCCGCCGCACCGGCTGACCGGGCTGCTGGCCGTTCCGCTCGGCCGCCAGATCACCGACCCGCGGGTGGCGGCGCCCCCGGCGGCCCGGCGGACCGGCGACGTCCCGGCCGCGGTGGAGGAGATCGCCGAGGAGAGCTTCGCGGAGCTGGGCCTGCCCGGCCTGGCCGTGGCGGGCGGCGGTCCCGGCACCCTCCCGTGGGTCGTCACCAAGGGCTGGGCCGACCTGGACCGGGGCACGGAACTGGACGCGCGTCACAGCTGGCCGTCCTACTGCGGCTCCGCGCTGGTCACCACGACCGCCGTCCTCCGCCTCGTGGCCGATGGCCGGCTCACCCTCGACACCCCGGCCAACGACCGGCTCAGCGCCGTCCGGCTCGAAGACGACACCATCACGGTCCGGGAACTGCTCACCCACACCGCAGGAGTGGACAGCCCCGGCGCGTCCGAACTGCTCGCCGACCACGTCCCCGACCTGATCAGCGTGACCGGCCCGGTCGTCTCCAGCAGCGGCCCGCGGGGCACGGTCCGGCCCAGCAACGGCGGCTACGCCGTGCTCGGCCAGCTGATCGCCGACATCGCCGGCCAACCGTACGCCGAGGCGGTGTCCGATCTGGTGCTGGAGCCGCTCAGGATACGGAGCTCCGGTTTCCCGGACCGGGTCACGGACCTCGGACTGGACGGGGTGACCAGCTACAACGCGAACCCCGATGGGACCTTCACGCCGGTCCAGGCGGTGATGTGCACTATCCCGGCCGTGGGCGGCCTGTGGGCGCCCGCCGCAGACCTGGTCCGGCTGGGCACGGTCTGGTCCACGCTGCTGCCCGCGGAGCTGGCCCGCGAAGCGGTAACCCCGCAGACCGCGCCCTCACCGTCGGGGTGGCGGATGGGCCTCGGCTGGCTCGTGTCCGGCCGGGGCGACCTCGCCGTGCACGCCGGGGCGGCCCCGCCGGCCAGCACGTTCCTCCGGCTGCGCATCCGCGACGGCCAGGTCCAGGTGGTCCTGACCAATCGGGGCATGCCCCTCGGGCCGCTCACCGACCGCCTTCTCCGCGTCTGGACGCCTCCCGCGGCCTAGCTGCCGGCCAGCCCGGCCTGGCCGGCGCCTGCTCCCTCCCTCACCAGAATCAGCTCTCCCTCCCCAAAGGAACGCACATGTATCAGCCTTACCCGGGCGCCACGCAGATGCCCGACTCCCAGCCGCGCACCATCCCCGGGACCGTACGGCAGGCCGTCAGGGCCATGTACGGGGCGCAGCCGTGAGCCTGATCAACCTGATCAGCTCCGTGGCCACGCAGGGCTCCACCAAGGCCGCCATCGAGAAACGCTTCCCGAACCTGACCGCGAGCCAGGTCACCACGCAGCAGCATGTCCTGCTGATCGCGGGCGTCGCCTCGGGCCTGATTGCCGTTGCGGCGTGGATCCTCATCGCCCGGGCCTGCCAGGCCGGCAAGAACTGGGCCCGGATGACCGGCACGGTGCTGTTCGGCCTCGCCACCCTGGACGCGGTCGGCGGCCTGATCAACCCCGTGGTCGTCCCGGTCAAGATCCTCGCGTTCGTGATCTGGCTGTTCGGCCTCATCGCGGTCGTCCGGCTCTGGCAGGCCGCCTCCACCGCCTTCTTCGAAGCCCCCCGGTCATGATCGAGGTCCACGGGCGCACCTGGAACGGTCAGCGCCCGGGAATCAGGTCACCGTCGGACTGGTAGGTGGGCGTCCCGTCCACGACCGTGGCCAGCACCGGGATGTCTGCGATCCGCTCGGGGGCGGCCGCGAGCGGGTTGTCCGCCAGCACCACGAAGTCGGCGAGCTTGCCCGGCTCGAGCGAGCCGATCTCGTCCTCCCGGTGCATCGCGGCCGCGGCTTGCGTGGTGTACAGCGCGAGCGCCTCCCGGGCCGTGAGCCGCTCACCAGGACCGAGCACCTGCCCGCCGGCGGTGCGGCGGGTCACCGCGTCGCGCAGCCCGAGCAGCGGGGCGGCGCTGATCACCGGGGCGTCGGAGGACCCGGCCACGGTCAGGCCCGCCTGCCGCCAGGACCCGAACGCGTAGAGCTGGTCGCCGCGGCCGGGGAACGCAGCGGCGAACCCGTCCCCCAGGGCGGACAGGAAGCCGGGCTGGCTCACGATCACGATGCCGAGTTCCGCGGCCCGGGCGGTGAGCGGCGGGTACATCGCCCCGCCGTGCTCGATCCGGTGCCGCCGCGGGTTCCGTCCTGGGCCTGCGGCGCTGGGGGAGCCGGCCGGCCCCGTGCCTGCCAGCACGGCCGCGTAAGCGTCCAGCACGGTCTCGATGGCCCGGTCCCCCTGGGCGTGCACGGCGACCTGGAACCCGTGGGCGTCGAACTCACGGATCATCGCGGTCAGCTCGTCCCGGGTGAAGAACAGGATGCCGGAGCCGTGCGGCGGGACCGGGTAGGTGCCGTGGATAGCCGCGGTGCGGCTGCTCATCCCGCCGTCGGCCCAGATCTTCACGGCCTCGGTGGCCAAGCGGCCGGAGTGCCGGCCCTGCAGGCCCTCGCCAAGCAGCCAGTCCACCTGGTCGTGCACGACCAGGCCGTAGATCCGCTGGTGCAGCCCGCCGGCCTGGTCTGCCTCGGCGAACGCAGCGAACGTGTCGCGGCGCAGGTCCGCGTCGCAGGCGGCGGTGATGCCGAGCGCCGCGAGGTGCTGGCCGGCCCGCTGCATGAGGCGGCCCCGCTCGGCGGCACCCATCCGGGTGATGTCCTCCCTCAGGTTTCGCTCGAACAGCGCGAACATCGGGCCCTCGAACACCACACCGTCGAGACGGCCTTCGCTATCCCGGCCGAACACGCCGTCTGGCGGGTCCGGCTGCCCGTCCGCGAACCCAGCCGCCCGCAGCGCCGCGCTGTTGAGCACGCAGGCGTGCAGCGACGTGTGGTACAGCACGGCCGGGCGGTCCGGCACGGCCAGGTCCAGGTCGTCGCGGGTGGGATGCCGGTTCTCGCGCAGCTGGTACTCGACGTACCCGCTGCCGGTCACCCACGAGCCAGCCGGGGTCCGGATGCTCGCCTCGCGCAGCCGGGCCCGGATGGCCGGGATGTCGGGCGCGGCCGGCTGGCTGCAGTCGGCGCCCGCCGCGAGGTAGCCCACGTCCGCGACGTGGCAGTGCGCGTCGATCAGCCCGGGGACGACGGTGGCCCCGTCCAGGCGGGCTACCTGCGCGCCCGGGGCGGCCGCCGCCCGGACCTCCGCCGGGTCGCCGACCGCGGCGATCCGGCCGTCCCGGACCAGCATGGCCCCGGCCGTGCCGCCGCTGCGGGCCATTGTGACGACGACCGCATCCTCGATGACCAGCTCCACCCGTGGAACCCTACGTGGCCGCGCCACTCGGCCGGGAGGGGTCAGGAGAGTTCCGCCAGTGCGCTCGCCAGCGGTTCCAGCACGCCGGGGATGTGCGGCGGGGGAGGGACACGATCACCAGCCCGGCGCCGGCGCTCCCGAACGCCGCGGCCTCCGCCTCCGCCTCCGCCGGGTCGCCGGTGAACGGCACCTGGGCGGACAGCCGGATCTCCGCGGGGTCGCGCCCGGCCGCCGCGCAGTGCTGGTACAGCACGTCCCGCGCCCGGTGAACTGGCCCGGTGTGCCGCCGCCGAAGTTCCAGTGCTGGGCGAAGCGGGCTGCGGTGCGCAGCGTGCGCCGCTCGCCGTGGCCGCCGATGCAGATCGGCGGATGCGGTTGCTGCACCGGCTTGGGATCGCACCGGGCGCCGGTCAGCGTGTAGTAGCGGCCCTGGAATGTGGTGCGCGAAGCGCATGGCTCTCAACCTAGCCAGCCCCCGCCGGGTAGCTGAATCTTCCGCCACGTGCTGGGTGAGCCGCATGCTGCACTATCTCCGGCCGCGCGCCCAGTCACACTGCCCCTCTGCCCACGTAGGCCCGCGGATGGCGCGCTAGCGGCTGGTGGCGAACTCGCCGGCCCGGACGGAGGGGGGGTCGTCCTCACCCACGATGAGGTGGCTGTGGCTCAGTGCCGAGACGCCGCCGACGATGAGGGCCAGGGCCAGGGCCTCGACGGCCAGGTCCAGGACGCCGGTCTGCATGTGCTCCCCGAACAGAAACAGCCCGAGGAGACTGGCCGACAGCGGGTCGAGGATGGTGAATCCAGGCTGGGAAGCGGCGAGCGGGCCGGCCGCCAGCGCGTGCGTGGCCAGCAGCAGGGTGGCTGCCCCCGCCCCGATCAAGACGTACAGCGACCAGTTGGTCAGGATGGCGGTCAGGCCGCTGCCCAGGTGCGAGCTGAGCTCCTTGATCACCGCGGCGACGAACCCCCAGGCCACCCCGGTGGCTGCACCGAGCACGGCAGCGCGACGGGACGGGGCGGCGCCGGGGAGCCGGCCCAGCCCGAAGGCCACGGCCAGCGCGACAAGGACGACGCCCAGCGACGCCAGGCCGGCCAGCCACCACAAAGCGGCGGGCGCATGCAGGCGGCCGCCCGACGGAGACGCCGCGAGCAGGAACAGCCCCAGCCCGGCGCACATGGCGATGGCAGCGAGCCAGTCGCGCCGCTTCACCGGACGCGAGCCGATCACCGCCATGTAGCCGAATACGAAGATCAGCTCCAACGCCAGGATCGGCTGGACCAGGGCCAGCGCGCCGAAGCGCAGAGCGCTGATCTGCAGGATGAAGCCGAGGATCATGCTGAGCAGGCCGAGCACCCAGATCGGCTGGCGGACCAGCTTGAACAGCAGGTACACGTCAAAGCCCGAGGACCCGGCCTCGCGCGCGCCGAGACGCTGGCAGACCGAGGAGGTGGCGATGCAGAAGCTGGCTGCGAGAGCCAGCAGGATCGCCGCTTCCACGAATTTTCACCCCCTGCTCGGCTCGTTCACGGCATACCCGGAGCTTCCTCCGCTACGTACAACCGGTTCGCCAGCCGAATCTTCCCGCCGGCGGCGTGAATCTTGCCGGAGGCGGCCGCGCGCCGCGCGGGGAGGTTCTCAGGGTAGCGGTGTCACGTCCGGGACCGCCGCCCCCCTGGTCCGGCGGCCCATCCACCAGAAGGCCGTCCCGATGACGACGAAGGCCAGTACCGGGAGGAGTTCCGTCCACAGGTAGGTGAAGCGCTGGGCGTAGGTCCAGCCCGAGGGGATGAAGTCACTGCCGAACCATGAGCTGCCCAGCCCGGGGGCGATGAGCTGGATGCTGGCGATGGCCACCAGCACCATCAGGAGCACGGTCAGCGGCCGGTACCAGGGCATCTTGAACGGCCGGGGCGTGGCGGGGTGGCTGCGCCGCAGCTTCCACAGCGCCGGATAGATGAGCAGGTAGCTGATCAGCGTGGTGGAGATGGTCACGCCGAGCACCGCGTCGAAGTACTTCGCGGCGTTGCCGCTGCTGATCTGGTGCGCGAGCACGACCACGATGGTGGCCACGACGCCGCTGAATACGTTGACCCGGACGGGGGTGCCGTACTTGGCGTTGATCACCCCGAGCGTGCGCGGGCCGGCTCCGTCGTAGCAGGACACGGCCAGGGCCCGGTCCGAGCCCATGATCCAGGTCACGCCGGAGGTCAGCAGACAGAGGATGAACAGGAGCGCGCAGGCATCGCCGAGGACCAGCCCGGCCCCGCTCAGGGTGGCGGTGCCGCTCGCGGTGGCATGCCCGCCGTAGACGGTGAACACGTCCTGGATCGCGCTGACGAAGCCGCTGAAGTTGGTGATGGCACTGGGCGGGAGGACGATCAGGATGCCGATCACGGGCAGGGCGTACAGCACCACGCTGGCCACCGCGGAGCGGGCGATCCCGAACGGCACGTCGCGCTGCGGGTTGGTCATCTCCTCACCGGCGCTGCTGGGCAGCTCGAACCCGACGAAGTTGAACAGCAGCACGCCGACGAGCAGCACGAACCCGCTCGCGGACGGCTTGTAGTCGCTTGCGCCCAGGCCGTGCGCGCCGTGCTTGAACGCGAAGATGATGACCGAGAGCGTGAACACGCCGAGCACGATGAACCGGGCGAAGGCCCCGGCGGTCGGCAGCCACTTGGCCTTGCTGAACGACATGATGGCGGCCAGGATCGACAGCCACACGAACGCGAGCGCGATGACGAACCACACCGGCGTCGACACGTTCGCGCCGTGGTTGAAGAACACCTGGACCGCGGTGATGCAGGTGATGGTGAGCGAGCCGCCGATCCACACGGGGTTGGTGATCCAGTACAGGAAGTTGTTCACCGCCCCGGCCAGGTGCCCGAAGGCTAGCCGGGTCCAGTAGTACGGCCCGCCCTCCTCCGGGAAGGCGGCGCCCAGCTCGGCGAACAGCAGCGCCTGCGGGACGAAGAACACGACCGCGAAGATCATCATCCAGGTGAAGGCCTGGCCACCGCCCTGCGCCACGGTGGCGATGGTGTCCACCCCGACGATGGTGCAGATGAGGAAGAAGAGGATGTCGAAGCGGCCGAAGTGGCGCTGCAGCTTCTGCCGCTCGATGGTAGCCGCAACGGTCGTCGTGTCCAGGGTGTCAGTCATCCGCGGCGCTCCTGGGGGTCAACAGGGGGGATACGCAGGCACATCCTGGGCGCAGCCTCACAAGCGATGATTTCCGGCGTATTTCCTAATGATGACGCGGACGAACGAGCCCCGATATTTCATGATCCCCTGGAGTCGCGGTGCGGGACCTTCGGGTAACAGGTCGAGCCCGAACGGCACTAGAGTCCCGCCCGCCTGCGGAGTTGGCTGGGCGGTGGCCAGTACGGGGCCTTCCCGGGCTGGCCGACCGGAGACAGCTGTGTTAGGACGGTGTTATGCGGACTTGGCGGATGCCGGGCCGGGACCGCCTGGCCATGCTGGCCGCGCTCGCGGCGCCGCTGGCCCTGGCCGCGATTCTGGTGCCCTGGCGCGGCAGTTTCCCCAACACCGACGCCGCGCTGGTGCTGATCCTGCTGGTCGTGGCCGTGGCCGCGAACGGATACCGGCTGGCCGGGTACGTCGCCGCCCTCTCGGCGGCGGTCTGGTTCGACTTTTTCCTGACCCGGCCGTACGAGCGGTTCGCGATCCTGCGCCGGGCCGACATCGAGACCACCGTGCTGCTGCTGCTCATCGGGGTGGCGGTCACCGAGCTCGCGGTCTGGGCCCGGCACCAGCACGCCGTGGCCAGCAGGCGGGCGGGCTACCTGGACGGGATCAGCGCTGCTGCGCAGGCGGCGGTGCAGGGCGGTTCCCCGTCGGACCTGATCGACCAGGTCAGCAGGCAGCTCACCGGGCTGCTGTCGCTGCGGTCGTGCCGGTTCCAGTACGGGGTGGCCGGGATCGGCCAGCCCGCCCGGCTGCAGCACGACGGGACGGTCACCCGCGGGCGCCAGGCCCGGGACGCGGACACGGACACGGACACCGCCGGCTTGCCCCGCGGCGACACGGAACTGCTGGTGGAAAGCGGCGGCATCCTCCGGGGCCGGTTCCTCATGACCCCCGCCCCCGGCGCGCAGCCCAGCCATGAGCAGCGGCTGCTGGCCATCGCGTTCGCCGACCAGGTTGGTGCGGCCCTCGTCTCGAGCCACCCGGTCGACCAGTAAGCGGACCGCTAGGCGCGGTTTGCGGCTGGCTCCAGTTCGTGTCCGCAGCCACGCCGCGCCCGGCAGCTGATGCTTCCGGTGGGCCAGGCTCCCGCCCGCGGCGTTCCATAACAGCGGGTACCCGGCGCCGTTTTCATCGCTGGCCGTTCTAGCCGAAGGTGATCGCGTTTGCCTGGATTCCGGGGTCTGGGAAGGCGATCTCGAAGGTGCGGTCGGTGATGGGGCCGCCCTGCCGGATGAGCTGGTAGAGCCGTTGCTGCATGACCTTCCCGTGGCCCTGGTCGTCGACATCGGTTCCGTGGTCCGCGCCCGGTGGCTGTCCGTCGATGAGGACGCGGAACGGCACGGAAGTTCCTGGGTCTGCCGGTCCCATGACGAGGTGAAGATCGCGAGCGTGGAAACGGCAGAAGATCCGCCCGTTGGGCGCGTTCAGCGTGGTGGCCTGTTCTTCCATCGTCCAGTCCCCGGACAGGGCCCAGTGGTTGAGTCTCAGCTGCGCGGGGGCGGCGTAGCTGTGACGCTGGCCCGGCAGGGCGCCGCCGGGGGAGGCAAAGTTCTCGGTGCGCTCGTAGCCGGTGTAGTTTTCCGGTGATCTCAGGCTGGCCCAGTCGGCAGGCGCTTCGATACCGCGGGCATCGACCGATACCAGCTCCGGGTCGATGTCGCCGGATCCGGCCTCGGCCAGCAGATGCTGGATGATCATTTCTGACTGCTGGTATTCGCCTTCGCCGAAGTGGTGATGCCGGATATGTCCCCGTGCGTCGGCGAAGTAGAGGGCGGGCCAGTAGTGGTTGTCAAAGGCACGCCATATCGCGTAGTCGTTATCGAGCGCGACCGGGTAGGCGATTCCCATGTCCTTCGTGGCCCGGCTGACGTTATCGGGGTTGTGCTCGAACGCGAACTCGGGCGTGTGCACGCCGATCACGACCAGCCCGTGGTCGGCGTATTTCGTGGCCCAGGCGCGGACGTAGGGAAGCTGGCGTAGCCAGTTGATGCAGGTATAGGTCCAGAAGCCAGCCAGGACGACTTTCCCTCGCAGGCCTGCTGGTGTCAGCGGCGGCGAATTGAGCCACCCGGTCGCGCCGCCGAACGCGGGCAGTTCGCCCTCAACAGGCGGCCGGACCGAGGCCGTGTGCAGTCCGGCGGGCGTGCGCCAGTGTGTGTTCATGACGATGCCTTCCTGGGCTGGATGCCCCGGCCCGGACGCTCCCGGCCGGTGTCACCAGGTCTCTGGACCGACGGCGCGCCCCATCCGGGCGCGCCGTCCGCCGCTGCCCGGCTAGCGCAGTGACCGGAAAGAGTCCCGCATCTCGCCGACGAACAGGTCCGGCTGTTCCCACGCGGCGAAGTGGCCGCCCCGGTCGAGCTTGTTGTAATGGATGAGATTCTTGGGATACGCGAGCTCTGCCCAGCTCCGCGGGGCTTCATAGAGCTCGTCGGGGAAGACGCTGATGGCAAACGGGATCGAGATGTTCTTGGCGTCGAAGAAGTCCGCCTTGTTCTCCCAGTACAGGCGGCCCGAGGAAACGCCGGTGTTCGTCAGCCAGTAGAGCGTGATGTTGTCGAGGATGTCGTCTCGGGTCAGGTCGCCCGCCGGATGTCCCTGCAGGGCCTGTTCGACGAGCCCGGGCTGGCCGGTACCGTCGCCGTGGTCCAGCATGAACGCGGCGAGGTCGACGGGTGAGTCCGCGAGTCCGTACAGCGTTTGCGGCCGCGTGGTCATGATCTGTGCGTAGGCCACGTGCTTCGCGTAGAAGTTGCTCAGCTGTTCGTATGCGCGCAGCTCCTCGTCGGAGAGATCCGATGGCGGCGGGTCGCCGCGCTGGACCGCCTTGTTGATGTCGGCTGGAGCGGTACCCGGCATGTTGGAGTGAATGCCGAGCAACTCCGGTGCTGCCTGCTCACCCATCGTCTGCGTGACGGCCGCACCCCAATCGCCGCCTTGCGCTACAAACTGGGTGTATCCGAGGCGCTTCATCAGCATTACCCAGGCACGGGCGGTGCGGACGGGATCCCAGCCGGTGCTGGCCGGCTTGCCGGAGAACCCGTAGCCCGGCAGTGAGGGAATCACCAGATCGAACGCGTCCTCAGCGCTCGCGCCATGCGCCGTGGGATTGGTAAGCGGCTCGATGATCTTCAGCTGCTCGATGATCGAGCCAGGCCACCCGTGTGTGACGATCAGCGGCAGCGCGTCCTGGTGCTGGGAGCGGACGTAGATGAAATGAATGTCAAGCCCGTCGATCTCGGTGATGAAGTGCGGCAGGGCGTTCAGCCTCGCCTCGCACTTGCGCCAGTCGTAGTCTGTCCCCCAGTAGCGTGCGAGGTCCTGCATGAGCGCGAGCGGCACGCCCTGCGAGTCGTCGGTGACCGTCTCGCGCTCGGGCCACCTGGCCGCCTTGACGCGTCTCCGCAATTCGGTAAGTTCCGCTTCCGGGAAGTCGACGCGGAACGGGCGGAGGGTGTTGTCTTCGGTGGGCATCTTCGTCTCCTATACAACCGCTCGATGACACCGTTCCAGCGCGACGTATCCGCGAAGGCACCGTGCGCGAGCACGATCGCCGGGTTTACCCCTGGTTGCTCAAACATCAGGCTCTTCCCCATGTGACCTGAAGTTATGTGGTATAAGCGTCGCACACCCGGCGGCGCCTCACCACCCTTGAAGCCACGGGTCAGGACCCATGTCGTAGTGCTCGCAACCCAGCGGCAGCCAGCCTGCGACGCAACGCGATGCTCGCGGAGATCAACCGCACCCGGGTGACGCGGGCGGGCTGGCTGAGTGCCCCCCGGCCACCGCACCGACACCACCACCCGCGCCCAATACTGGGAATGAACGCGGCACAATTCCGGGGGCTTATCAGGTGCTGGCCCGCGCCCAGCACAGCCGCCGCCCCGCGCCGCGGCGGACCTCCCGGTTCACGGCCAGGTAGTGCAGGTGAGCGACGGTCTCGGCGAGTGCCATCCGGCGCATCGTGCCCAGCGCGTCCCAGCCGCGTGACCAGGTCAGCTGGGTGGCGATGACCCAGGCCGTGGGCTGTCCCAGCCGGTCGATCACGCGCAGGATCTCCGCACCGCGGTCGTGGTGGTGGGCGACCAGGGTGGCCGAGCGGACATCCAGGCCGCTGAACCGGTACTCGTGCGCGGGCAGTGCCTCCTCGGCCGCGAAGGTCCCGGCGCGCACCAGCGAGGCCAGGTAGTCAGTCAGCGGGTCGGCGTCCCCGGCGCTGTGCACCCCGATGTTGGGGCTGATCCGGGGGAGCACGTGGTCACCGGTGAGCAGCACGCCCGCGGTGGCGTCGTGCAGGCACAGGTGCCCCGGGGTATGCCCGGGAGTCCAGATCGCGCGCACCTCCCGGCCCGCGATGGGCAGGATCTCGCCGTCGCCCACGAACCGGTCGGGCTCGGGCATGTCCAGCAAGCCGCTGATCCGGTCCGGGTCCATGACCAGGGCGGGAACCTCCTCCTCGGGCACACCGTGGCCGCGAAGCCACTCCTGGTCGGAGCCGGGTTGCCGCTCCCGCCAGAGCCGGGACGGCAGGGTCTCGGCCTCCGCGGGGTGCATCGCGATCCAGGCCCCGCTTTCCTCCCGGACCCAGGCGCTCAGCCCGTGATGGTCCGGGTGGATGTGGGTGACGACGATGCCCGCGACGTCGCCGGGCGTCACCCCGGCCGCCGCCAGCCCGGCCGTGAGGGCGCGCCGGCCGTCCGCGGAGTCCCAGCCGGGATCGACGATCACCGTGCCCGCGTCTGCGGTGAACGCGTAGCTCAGCGTGTACCGCAGCGGGTTGTCCGGGATGGGGACCGGCACCGACCACAAGCCCGGCCGGACCTGCTCGACAGGCGGCAGCACCCGGGCCTGCCAGGCGTCCCGCTGCTCCGTACCGGTCACCTGGAAACCGCTGGTCACTTCGGGAACGGTCATGCCCCGCCCGCCGCGGGGTTGGTGACGGCCCGCATCAGGAAGTCGACCAGCCGCCCGGCCTGGGTGCCGGTGGTCCGGGCCAGCTCGCCGCGCCGGTCGGCGGGCGCGGTCATCGCGTGCACCATGGCCCCGCCCACCAGCGTGTCCAGCAGCAGCGTGACCGACGTGCCCGGGGCCAGCTCGCCGCGGTCGATGCCCCGGCGGACGATGGCCCGGGCGGCCCGGGTCTGGTCGCGCCGCATCGCGTCGTAGTGCTCGGCCACGCCCGGGATCGCCGCCGCCTCCAGGCCCAGCCGCAGCGCCGTGCGGCCGGTGTCTCCCACATAGATGTCGAAGATCTGGGTGGCCAGCTCGACCAGGTCGCCGTGCAGGGTGCCGGTGTCCACGTCGGCCACGCAGGCCAGCCGCCAGGTGACCGCGTCGGCCAGGAGCGCTTCCTTGGTGGTCCACCGCAGGTAGAGCGACGCCTTCCCGACGCCGGCCCGGCGCGCGACCGCCTCCATCGAGAATCCGGCCCAGCCCGCGTCGGCGAACAGGTCGAGTGCGGCCTGGGTAATGCGGCGATCAACCCCGGGGTCGCGGGGCCGCCCGGGTGCCACGTGCACCGTGCTCACCCGCGCCACCTTCCCGCCGGTCCAGGCCTGGATGCGGCCCGCCCCATTACTGAACGCACCACGTTCAGGCTAAGTGGCCCAGGAAACTGAACGCAAGCCGTTCAGCTATTCTCCGGCCGCTCTCCGCGCCGGTCTGCGCGTCCCCGGTTGTCCCGCTGCAGGCCCGCAACGAAAACCGTCCCGGGCTGATCCTCCCGTGTCAGCGTCATCCCGGGCGCGCCCAGGTCGTTGGGCCGTGGTTGGCTGGGATGGCAGCGGGAATGGTGCTGTCGCGCCCGCCTGCCCCGCGCCCCCACCCCGGGTCATCAGGAGCTCGCCATGACCGTGGACCGGATGCTGCCCAGTCAAGAGGCCGCTGACCTGCTCGACCTGACCCGGCAGCTGGCCGACCGGGAGCTCGCGCCCCGCGTCGCCGAGGCCGAGGCCACGGAGACCTTCCCCGCCGAGGTCTTCAAGATCATCGGTGCGGCGGGACTCCTCGGCCTGC
>Ga0208589_1000314_pt1 | contig 23567 bp, 20 predicted proteins | sample NGESurshal092012_2_FD_184486 | JGI IMG/M metagenome (GOLD analysis project Ga0208589, IMG submission 184486) | Arctic peat soil microbial communities from Barrow, Alaska - NGEE Surface sample F53-2 shallow-092012 (SPAdes) | ecosystem: Environmental > Terrestrial > Soil > Wetlands > Peat ... | reverse complement strand
GAACATGTTGCTGCCGTGGCGCTTGCCGACACCGCAGATGCCGTATTGATGGGTGAGATGTTCGGGCACGCCTTCGACCGCGATCAGGTTCGACTTTTCGCCGAGCTTGCCGGCCGCCTCGATCATCTGCGCAAGGCAGCCGGGCGTATGGAGCACCAATTCGTCCGGCAACACCACCGCGAACGGCTCGTCGCCGACGATGTCGCGGGCACACCATACGGCATGGCCGAGGCCAAGCGGCGCCTGCTGCCTCGTAAAACTCATCGCGCCCGCCTCCGGCTGGTCGCGGGCCAGTATCTCCTGCTCGGCCTTCTTGCCGCGCGCGGCGAGCGTGGCGTCGAGTTCATACATGCGGTCGAAATGATCCTCGATCACACCCTTGTTGCGCCCGGTGACGAAAATGAAATGCTCGATGCCGGCTTCCCTGGCCTCATCGACCACATACTGAATCAGCGGCTTGTCGACGATGGTCAGCATTTCCTTCGGCATCGCCTTGGTGGCGGGCAGGACGCGGGTGCCGAGACCGGCGACCGGAAAAACGGCTTTGCGGATTTTCATGGGGCGTTGTCGGGCCTTGTGCGAGCGAGCGGAGGATGTGTTCGATGACGGATTGGTAGCCGGTTTTTGGGCCGCGAACAAAGGCGGATGTAAGGTTCCCGTAATGTCACAAGCGGGCTGGCCAAGAATTCTGCCAACAAAACCTCGGCTTTGTTAAGCTGGTGGAAACCGTGACAAGGCCTCCTGAAAGCGGGGCCTCGCGCACGACACGGATGGAGCATGACGAGACGGACGGTATTATCGACGAGCCGGCGCAGCGCGGCAGTCATGCTGGCGGCGGCGTTGCTGTGCGGCGGCGAGGCGCATGCGCAATCCTCCAGCGGCGGCGGGCCACTCAACTTCCTCAGCAACATCTTCACCGGCTCGACCCAGGCGAACCAGCCTGCCCCGGCCGCCGCGCAGCCCGGCGCCGCCCCGGCGTCCGGCAGCGGACCGTTGCCCTGGAGCGGCGAGGACGGCGCCTCCGGCCATCCCTTGATGACCGCAAGCGCGATCCGCGAGGCGGCGGCGAATTTCGACAATTGCGTCGCGGGGATGTGGCCCGATGCCGCACGCCGCAACATCTCGCAGGAGAACTTTCAGCGCTTTACCTCAGGCCTTACGCCCGATTTGCGCCTGATGGACCTGATGGATTCGCAGCCCGAATTCACCAAGTCGATCTGGGACTATCTCGACATCCTGGTGAACGACAACCGGCTCGCCAAGGGCCGCGAGATCGTCGCCAAATACAAGCCGCAATTCGACGCAGAGGAAAAAGCCTACGGCGTCGATCGTTACATCGTCGCGGCGATCTGGGGCATCGAATCGAACTATTCGACGCAGATGGGCGACCGCAGCGTGGTGCAATCGACTGCGACGCTGGCCTGTGTCGGCCGCCGCCAGGCCTATTTCAAGGACGAGTTCCTGACGGCGCTGGAAATCCTGAACCATGGCGATCTGCGTCCCGAACAGATGCGCGGCTCCTGGGCCGGCGCGTTCGGCCCCACCCAATTCATGCCGACCGCGTTCAAGCGCTACGCTGTCGATGCCGATGGCGACGGCCGCCGCGACGTGGTCGACGATCCCGCCGACCTGATCGCGTCGACCGCCAACAATCTGAAAAAGGACGGCTGGCAGCCCGGCCAGACCTGGGGCTATGAGGTCGTGGTGCCCCAAGGCTTCAACTACATGCTGGCTGACCGCGCCAAGGTGATGACGCTGACGCAGTGGGAGCATCTCGGCCTCAAACATGCCGACGGCAAGCCGTTCACCCATCCGGCCGAGAAGGCCTATCTGCTGGCGCCGGCCGGCGCCGAGGGGCCCGGTTTCCTGATGCTGCAGAATTTCCGGGTGATCATGAAATACAACCCGGCGGAGGCCTATGCGCTGGCGATCGGCCATTTCGCCGACCGGCTGCGGGGCGGCGCGCCGTTCGTGCAGCCCTGGCCGCGGCAGGAGCGGGAGCTGTCGCGCGCCGAGCGGCTGGAGCTGCAGCAAATCCTGGCCCAGCGCGGCTTCTACCGCGGCACCCCCGACGGCCAGTTCGGCGGCGAGACCCGCAATGCGCTGCGCGGCTTCCAGGCCTCGATCGGGGCGCCGGCCGACGGATTTGCCTCCTCCGACGTGCTGGAACGGCTCCGCGGGCACTGATTCGGGGTCATTACGGCTGACCGGCCCCCGGTTCCGGCCCTCCCGGTAACCTTGAACCGGACATTTCCGCGCCGCCCTTGACGGGAGCGGCCGACGGCCGGTTTATGGCCTCACAATCCGCCCGCTTGCGGCCCGATTCCGCTAGTATGACGGTTGCTGGATTTCCCTGTTTCGACCCAAAGCGCATGGCCCAACCAAAATCGTTTTTCCGGGTGTTCACCGAAGCCGGCCCGCTGATCGCGGTGACGGTCGCGGTCACGCTGTTGCTTGGGGTCGCGGGACCGGCGTCGGCGCAGTTCTTCAATTTCGGCGGCCCTCCCCGGCCGCAACCTCCACCGCAACAGCGTCCCGGCGGCATTGGCGGCTGGTTCGGCGGCGACCTGTTCGCGCCATTTCAGCAGCAACCGCCGAAGCGGGTGGTACGCGAGGACTTCTCCAGGGCGCCGGCGCCGGAGAAGCGCGATCCCGCCGCCGCGCTCCCCGAGCGCAACATCATGGTACTCGGCGACGGCATGGCGGACTGGCTCGCCTACGGCCTCGAGGACGCTTATGCCGACCAGCCGGATATCGGCATCGTACGCCACGCCAAGGCCATCTCGGGCCTGATCCGCTACCAGCCGCGCGGCGAGCCGGCCGATTGGGCCGCCGCCGCCAAGGCCATGCTCGCCACCGAAAAGCCCGACGCCATCGTCGTCATGCTTGGCCTCAACGACCGGACCGCGATCCGCGAGCCCGCCGCCGAAAAATCCGACGGCAAGGACAAGAAGGCCGAAAAAAAGGAAGAGAAGAAGGACGCCAAAGGCGGCGCAAAACCGGACGCCGCGGCAGAGCCGGCAAAGCCCGAAGAAAAGACCGTCGACACCGACTTGCCGCAGGACGAAGCCGACAACGACGCGCCGCCGGTCGCGGCGCCGGAAAAACGCTCGCCGAACGGCCTCTATGAATTCCGCGATGAGCGCTGGGTCGAGCTCTACACCAAGAAGATCGAGGAGATGATCGGCGTGCTCAAATCCAGGGGCGTGCCGGTGGTGTGGGTCGGCCTTCCCGCGGTGCGCGGCGCCAAGGCGACCTCGGACATGCTGTTCCTCGACGCGCTGTATCGCGATGCCGCCGGCAAGGCCGGCATCACCTATGTCGATGTCTGGGACGGTTTTGTCGACGAAGCCGGCCGCTTCCTGCAGCGCGGCCCCGACTTCGAAGGCCAGCCGCGCAATCTGCGCTCCTATGACGGCGTGTATTTCACCCAGGCCGGCGCCCGCAAGCTCGCGCATTATGTCGAACGCGAAGTGACGCGGCTGTTGGCGGCGCGCTCCGGACCGATCACGCTGCCGACCGAACCCGCGACACCCGACGCCAATGCGCAGCCGGGCCAGCCGGCACCGCGCCCGCTCGCAGGTCCGATCGTGCCGCTGGTGGCGTCTTCCGTCGGCACCGATCAATTGCTCGGCGGCCCGGGATCGCGGCCGGCGCCGGTCGACGCGCTTGCCGCGCGCACGCTGGTCAAGGGTGAGCCGCTGGCGCCGCCGGCCGGACGCGCCGATGATTTTTCCTGGCCGCGCCGCGAGATCGGACGCGAACAGGCCAAGGGCGAAACGCCGGTGGCCGCTGTCGCGCCGGACGGAACAATAGCGCCCACACCCGGCGCGCCGACTGCACCGCCGAAGCCGAAGAAGACGGTTCAGCCGGCCCAGCCCTCGTCACCGTTCGGCAATCTGTTTGGCTTTGGCCAGCGCCCGGCAAAACCGGCGCAGCCTCAAGGGCCACGCGCCGCGCCGCGTCCACCGGCGAACGTCGGACGCTCGGCCTCGGTACCGGGGTTCTTTACGCGCTGATCGCGCCGCTAATCGGCGCGCGCGATCGTAGTGAAGTAGCGCGCCTTAGCCCTAATAGCGCCAGCGCGGCGGCGGCGGACGGCGCGGCGTGCGGGTCATCAACAGCGCCAGCGCAAAGCCGATACCCCCGGCGACCAATAGCGAGCCGAGCGGATTGTCCTGCACTTTCCGCGCCACCGCTTCCGAGCCGTCGCGAAAGCTGTCGCCGCTGTTCGCATAGGCATCCTTCGCGTAACCCGTCGCGGCATCGCCGAGGTCGCGCGCGGCGTCCTTGGCCTGGCCATAGAGATTCTGCACGGCGCCGGTGGCCTCGCGTGCCCGGCCGGAGGCCTGGGTTTTCGCATCGCCGGTCGCATCGCCGACGGCGCCTTCGACTTTTCCGGCAAAATCCTTTGCCGAGCCGGCAATTCGATCCTTGTCCATCGCGGTCACTCCGTTTTTCCAGCGGAAGTAACCGATCAGGGCGGTTCGGGTTCCCTGCTCCCCGCCTTACAAAATCAATCCGCCATCGACCACCAGCGTCTGGCCGAGCACGTAGGCCGCAAGCGGCGAAGCCAGGAACAACGCCGCCCCCGCCATGTCGGACGGCGTTCCCAGCCGCTTCAGCGGAATCCGTTCGATCGCGCCTTCGAGCCGCTTCGGGTTTTGCGTGGTGACTTTTGTCATCTTGGTGTCGACCAGACCCGGCGCGATGCCGTTGACCCGAATGCCGTCCTCGGCCCAGGCCTGCGCCAGCGTACGGGTGAGCCCGACCGCACCGGTCTTCGAGGCGTTGTAGGCGGGATTGCCCTTGGTGGAATGAAAGGCCGCGGTCGAACTGACGATGATCAGCGAGCCTTTGGTTGCGCCGAGCATCGCATGGAATTTGCTGGCGCAGGCCATCAGGCTCATCAGATTGACCTCCAGCACCTTGCGAAAGCCATCCATGGCGAATTCGCCGCGCCGGTAGATCACCGCGCCCTGAGCCAGTACCAGCACATCGAGCTGCTCCAGGGGTGCGTGGAAATTCTCGACTGCCTTGGGATCACTGACGTCGAGCTGAAAATAGTCGAGTCCGTCGAGATGCGACCCTTCGGCCGCGGAATAATCGGTAACGCGGGCGCGGGTGCCGCACACGGCGACCCGCGCGCCCTTGCCGCGGAACGCCTGCGCGATGCCGTTACCGATGCCGCTGGAGCCGCCGACCACCAAAACCTGCTTGCCGCTGAAATCGAGCTCGTTCATCGTCCGCTCCCCTTCCCTGTAGCTGTTTGACCTCTCTTGCGATCGGTGCAAGCCTTGTTAATCGAAGCCTTGTCAATCAAGCCTTGTCAATCGAAGCGCACATTATCCGGAAAGAACCGCCGATGTCCGATTTCAAGCAGCTTAGCCGGTCCATAAAGGATCTCGCCGTTCTCGTCACCGGCGCGGCCAGCGGCATGGGCCGCGCCACTGCGCGCGTATTCGCAGCGGAAGGCGCAAGAGTCGCGGTCACCGATATCTCGGCTGAAGCGACCCAAGCCGTGGCGGACGGCATCGCGACAGCCGGCGGTACTGCAAGGGCATGGACGCTGGATGTCGCAGACCGTGACAGCATCAAGACGGTCGTCAACGACGTCGCCTCGACCTTCGGCGGGCTGGATATCGTCATCAACAATGCCGGCATCTCGGTGCGCGCGGCGATCGACGATGACGGCTATGACGAAGCCTGGGCCAAAGGCCTTGCGGTGATGCTGACCGCGCATCAGCGTATCATCCGCGCCGCGCTGCCTCATCTGCGGCGATCGAAATCGCCGCGCATCGTCAATATCGCCTCCACCGAGGCGCTCGGCGCCACCGCGCTGCACAGCCCCTATTCGGCGGCGAAAGCCGGCGTGGTCGGGCTGACGCGCTCGCTCGCGGTCGAGCTCGGCCGCGACGGCATCACCGTGAATTGCATCTGCCCCGGCCCGATCGCCACGGGCATGACGGCGCGCATCAGCGACGAGCACAAGGCGATCTATGCCCGGCGCCGCACCGCGCTCGGTCGCTACGGCGCGCCGGAGGAAGTCGCCCATATGACGCTGAGCCTGTGCCTGCCCGCGGCCTCGTTCCTGACCGGCGCGGTGATCCCGGTCGACGGCGGGCTGATGGCGCGAAATGCATGACCGGAAGCGCCAAGGCCGTGTTGACATCGGGCATTGCCGGAGTAGCTTTTTGCCAAACAAATAGATCGGGAGGCATCCATGCCCGTCGCTATCCGCCAGCTTCATCCGCATTTCTTCGGCGAGGTCAGCGGCGTCGATCTTCGAAAGCCGCTGACGCCGCAGGAAGCCGCCGACATCGAAGCCGGCATGGACAAATACGCCGTGCTGCTGTTCCGCGATCAGGACATATCGGACGAACAGCAGCTCGTCTTCGCGCGTAATTTCGGCGAGCGCGAAAATTCCCGCGGCGGCACCGTGACCAAGAAGGAAGACTACCGGCTCACCTCCGGGCTGAACGACGTCTCCAACCTCGGCAAGGACGGCAAGCCGCTGCCGCGCGACCACCGCACCCATCTGTTCAACCTCGGCAATTGCCTGTGGCATTCCGACAGTTCGTTCCGGCCGATCCCGGCAAAATTCTCGCTGTTGTCGGCGCGCGTGGTCAACCCGAAGGGCGGCAATACCGAATTCGCCGACATGCGCGCGGCCTATGATGCGCTCGATGACGAGACCGAGGCCGAAATCGAGGACATGATCTGCGAACACTCGCTGATGTATTCGCGGGGATCGCTCGGCTTCCTCGATTACAGCGAGGAAGAAAAGCAGATGTTCAAGCCGGTGCGGCAGCGGCTGGTGCGGACCCATCCGGTACACGGTCGCAAGTCGCTGTATCTGTCGTCGCATGCCGGCGGCATTGTCGGCATGCCGATGCCGGAAGCCCGCGTGTTGCTGCGCGATCTCAACGAGCACGCCACCCAGCGCGAATTCGTCCACGTCCACAAATGGACGCTGCATGACCTCGTGATGTGGGATAACCGCCAGACCATGCACCGGGTTCGCCGCTACGACCAGTCGCAACCGCGCGACATGCGCCGCGCCACGGTCGCCGGCTCCGTGCCGACGGTAGCGCAGCAAGCCGCGGAGTAGGAATGATTGCGTCGTCCCGGCGAACGCCGGGACCCATACACCGTGTCGTCTCGTTTTAAGCACGTTGGTAGATAATCTGCCCCGCAATCACGAACGCCAGGGGTTATGGATCCCGGCGTTCGCCGGGACGACGCTACGCATGCCCCGCATTGGTGGACAGCATGCCGGGATCGATGCCGATCTTGCGCAGTGCGCGCAGGTATTTTTCATCGGCATCAGCGCCGAAGATCAGGTCGGGGTCGGCAGGGCAATGCAGCCAGCCATTGTGCTGGATTTCGTTCTCGAGCTGGCCGGCGGCCCAGCCGGCATAGCCCAACGCAAGGATCGCGTGCTTGGGCCCGGCGCCTTTGGCGATCGCCTTGAGAATATCGACGGTTGCGGTAAGGCAAATGCCGTCGTCGATCTGGAGCGTCGCATCCTCGATGAAGAAATCGCTGGAATGCAGCACGAAGCCGCGGCCGGTCTCGACCGGACCGCCGCGCAGCACCTTCATGCTCTCGGCGTTTTCCGGCAGCTTGATCTGTTCGGCTTTCTTGATGATGTCGAGCTGCACCAGCAACCCGGGAAAATCGATGCTGCCGGCGGGGCGGTTGACGATGATCCCCATCGCGCCCTCGGGCGAGTGCGCGCAGAGATAAATCACCGAGCGCTCGAATCGCGGATCGTCCATGACCGGCATCGCGATCAGAATCTGGCCGTCAAGATAGCCGCGGGCCCCGGTCGAGACGTCGCCAACGCCGACAATCTTGCGGCGCGCACGCTTCGGTTTTTTGCCTTCAGGGTCCATCGCCAACGGACTCTCTCATTTCAGGATATCCTGATATTGGGTGGCCGTCCTGTCAATCAAGCCGAAAGCCGCACTTTGGGATACATCACAAGCAATTCAATGGTTTGCTGCCCCGGCAGGCTGTAAAGACGGCCCATGATCACGATAGTTCCCATCCGCGCCGCGCTTGGCTTCGCCGCAACCCTGTTGACATCGTCGCTCGCGGTCGAGGCGCGCGCCCAGGATGCATCGCCCTGGATCCACGACGGCCATTCCGCGGTCCGGCTGCTGGCGGGTTCGCGGAGCGGCGCGGTGCTGCTCGGCGGCATCGCCTTTCAGTTGCAGCCGGGATGGAAAACCTACTGGCGCACGCCCGGCGATTCAGGTGTGCCGCCGCGCTTCGATTTCTCCAAATCGGAGAATATCGAGGCCGTGACGATTCTGTGGCCGGCGCCGACCGAATTCGACGACGGCGCCGGCGGCCACTCGCTCGGCTATCACGATCAGATCGTGCTGCCGCTGCGCATCGTCGCCAAGAATGCCGACAAGCCGGTGACGCTGCGCGCCACCGTCAACTACGCGGTGTGCGAAAAACTCTGCATTCCCGTCGACGCCGAACCGGAGCTCGCCTTCACCAGCGTCGCCAGCACTGAAGACAGCGCGCTGTTCGCGGCGCTCGACACCGTGCCGAAGCCCGCCAATATCGGCGATCCCAATCCGCTGACCATCCGCGACGTCAAGCGCGACGGAAAAACCACGGTGCAGGTGGACGTCGTTGCCCCGGCAAATGCCGGCAACGTCAACTTGTTCGTCGAGGGGCCGACGCCGGACTGGTCGCTGCCGGTGCCAAAACCCGTCGAGCACAGCCCGCCGGGGGTCAAGCGCTTTTCCTTTGAACTGGATGGCCTGCCGCCGGGCGCGAACCCCGAAGGCGCCGCGCTTAAATTGACGCTGGTCGGCGCCGATCGCTCGTACGAGTTCAATACCAATTTGAACTGACGCGCGGCATATCAATCCGGGCGGCCACCCCACCCAACCAAATCTTAACGAATCGTTGCTAGGCGATGAGGGTCGCCGCCTCCATGCGCGGCTCCCTATGGAAATCCACCGTGGCGGTGATGGACGCGCAATCGGCACCAGCCTTGCCAAACGGCCTTTTCGCGCGGCTCCGGGCAAAGCTGGGCGGCCTGCTCGGCGGCTCCAACGAGGCCTCCGTCACCAAGCGGCTCGCCGGCACCATCTTCATCATCCGCGTCGTCAGCGCGGCGCTGGCCTATCTGTCGCAAATCCTGCTGGCGCGCTGGATGGGCGGATCGGACTACGGCATCTACGTCTACGTCTGGACCTGGGTGCTGCTGCTCGGCAGCATGATGGATTTCGGCATCGCGGCGTCGGCGCAAAAGATTATTCCGGAATACCGCACCGGCGGCCAGAACGCGCTGCTGCGAGGCTTTCTCTCCGGCAGTCGCTGGATGACATTTGCGGTATCGACCGTCATCTCGGTATTGCTGGCGGGTGTGGTAAAATGGCTGTCGCCGTGGATCGCGGCCAGCGAGATCGTGCCGCTCTATCTCGGCTGCCTGACGTTGCCGGCCTTCGTGGTCGCCAACACCCAGGACGGCATCGCCCGCTCGCATGACTGGATGCGGCTCGGATTGATGCCGCAATTCGTGGTCCGACAGGCCTTGATCATCGGGCTGACCGCGGGCGCGTTTGCGCTCGGCCTGCATCTCGGCGCCACCATCGCGATGCTCGCCAGCGCCGCCGCGGTGTGGATCGCAATGACCGGGCAGATGGTCGTGCTGAACCGCAGGCTGGCCGGCCATATCGAGCCCGGTCCCCGCGCCTATGATTTCCGCGGCTGGCTCGCGATCTCGCTGCCGATCCTGCTGGTCGAAAGCTTCTATCTGCTGCTGTCCTACACCGACGTGCTGGTGCTGCAACAGTTCCGCTCGTCCGAAGAGGTCGGCGTCTATTTCGCCGTGGTGAAGACGCTGGCGCTGGTGTCGTTCATCCACTACGCGATGTCGGCGACAACGGCGCATCGCTTTGCCGAATATCACGCGCTCGGCGACAAGCCGCGGCTGTCAGCCTATGTCGCGCACGCCATCAAATGGACGTTCTGGCCGTCGCTGGCCGCGACCATCCTGCTGCTCGCGCTGGGCAAGCCGCTATTGTGGCTGTTCGGATCGCAATTCGTCACCGGTTACGACATCATGTTCATCGCCGCGATCGGCCTCGTGGTGCGCTCGGCGATCGGCCCGGTCGAGCGGCTGTTGAACATGCTCGGCCACCAGCACATCTGCGCGCTGGCCTATGCGCTCGCCTTCGTCATGAACGTGGTGCTGTGCGTGGCGCTGGTGCCGCGCTTCGGCGGCCATGGCGCCGCCGCCGCGACCTCGATCTCGCTGGCGTTCGAAACCGTGCTGCTGTTCTGGATCGTCCGGCAGCGGCTCGGGCTGCACGTGCTGGCCTTCGGCAAACGCGACTGAAACCGAGCCGCGGGGCTCACGCTGCGCTGCAGCGTCGATCGAATCTGCCCTTCCCGTCGCTTCGCAACGGAATTACCATCGGCATCGTTTCGGGATTGTCCGTTGCAACGAAGGAATGGGCCATGATCGATCGCCGGTCGTTCGCAGCACTGGTTGCCGGAATCGTCGCGACGCCCCGCACCGCCTGGAGCCAGATGACAGCAAGCAAAACCGTTTTCTACGCCAGCGTCGGGCCGGCACTGACGCTCTACCAGATCGACATCGACGGCGCGGCTTTGATCCGGCAGGGCACGGTGATGCTATCAGCCAATGTCCAGTACATCTGGCGCCACCCGTCCGCCCCGTTCCTCTATGCCGCCACCAGCAACGGTGGTTCTTCCTCGCTCGGCATCAAAGGCGACCGCCATTTCCTCAGCGCCCTGCGCATCGATCCCGGTACCGGAGCCCTCACGCCACACGGGCCGGCGGCGTCGCTGGCCGCACGTCCGATCCATATGTCGCTGGATCGGACCGGCGCCTATGCGCTGGTCGCCTACAACAGTCCGAGCGGCGTCACGGTGCACCGGATCTCCGCGGACGGCACCGTCGGCGAGGAAGTGAAGCAGGCAGCTTCCCCCGACGGTGGCATCTTCGCACACCAGATCCGGACCACGCCCGCAAGCGATGCAGCCATTCTGGTGACACGCGGCAACGATGCCGCCGGCGGAAAGCCGGAAGACCCCGGCGCGCTGAAAATGTTCAGCTTCAAGGACGGCCAGCTCGCCAACCGCGGCTCGGTCGCGCCCGACGGCGGCTACGGTTTTGGACCGCGCCATCTGGATTTTCACCCCAGCCTGCCGCTGGTGTATGTATCGCTCGAGCGCGAGAACAAGCTCAATGTCTACCGGCTAAAAGACGGCGTGCTGGATCCGCAAGTTATCTTCAGCAAGGATACGCTGGCCGAGCCCGACAACATCCGTTCACGCCAGGCCGCCAGTACCGTCCATATCCATCCCAACGGCCGTTACGCCTATGTCGGCAACCGGGCCAGCGACACCGTCGACTTCGCCGGCAAGAAGGTCTTTCCCGGCGGCGAGAACAACATCGCGGTATTCGCCATCGATCCGTCGAGCGGCGAACCGACGCTGATCCAGAATGCCGACGTGCACGGAATTCATCCGCGTACCTTCTCGCTCGATCCGGGCGGCCGCATGATGGTTGTCGCCAACATCCAGGCCGCGCTGGTGCGCGACGGCGACAGCGTGAAGACGGTGCCGGCCAATCTTGCGACCTACCACGTCGGCGCCGACGGCAAGCTGGGTTTCGTCAACAATTACGAAGTCGACACCGGCAACGCCATGCAGTTCTGGAGCGGCATGGTGGCGCTGGGTTAACGATTGAGCCACCGCCCTACTCGGCGGTCCACCCACCGTCGATCGAGAGGTTGGCGCCGGTGATTTGCGCAGCGTCGTCGCCGCACAGGAACAGCGCGAGTGCCGCGACCTGTTCGGAGGTGACGAATTCCTTGGTCGGTTGCGCGTCCAGCAGCACGTCCTTGATGACCTGTTCCTTGGTCATGTTGCGCGCCTTCATGGTGTCCGGAATCTGGCGCTCGACCAGCGGCGTCCAGACATAGCCGGGGCTGATGCAGTTGCAGGTGATCTTGAAGGTCGCGAGCTCCAGCGCCACGGTCTTGGTCAGGCCGGCGATGCCGTGCTTGGCCGAGACATAGGCCGACTTGAACGGCGAGGCCACCAGCGAATGCGCCGACGCGGTATTGATGATGCGGCCCCAGCCGCGCTTCTTCATGCCGGGCACAGCGGCGCGGATGCCGTGGAATGCCGACGACAAATTGATCGCGATGATGGCGTCCCACTTCTCGATCGGGAATTCCTCGACCGGCGAAACGAACTGGATGCCGGCATTGTTGACGAGAACGTCGACCGAACCGAAGGTCTTCTCGCCCAACGCCACCATCTCGGCGATCTCCGCGGGCTTGGTCATGTCGGCCGGCGAATGCACCGCCTTGACCTTGAAGTCGGTCTCGATCGCGGAGCGTTCCTTCTCGATGTCGGCCGGCGCGCCCATGCCGTTGAGCACGATATTGGCGCCGGCGCCGGCAAAGGCGCGCGCATAGGCCAATCCGATACCGCTGGTCGAGCCGGTCACCACCGCGGTCTTGCCTGTCAAAATAGCCATCTTGTTCACTCCTTTTTGCCGCCGGGAGGATTGCTGGCATCCCCCGCGAGATCGTAAGTCACCATGGTTTCGCCGGACTGCGGCCGTTCGAGCCAGTCTTCATGCTGCATCGACAAATGAACGTCGCGCACGCCCGCCTCCCAATGCTCGACCATTCCGACATGCGAAAAGTCGTAATCCTTGGACGAGGATTCGTAGTTCTTGCTGCGATAGATCAGGTGCACCACCGTGACGGTGTTCTCCGTGCTGACTTCGCGCAAATCCGCCACCAGCGGGTCGTGCTTCAGGTCCTCGGGCAATTTCTCGATCAGCGCGCGCACCGCCTTGCGGGCGTTGTGGAGCTTTTGGTTCTTGTCGGTGTTCATCCGGGTGCGGCTGGAATAGCGGATGTCCTTTTCACGCTCCGCCGCCTCCAAAAGCGTCGTCGGCAGCGGGCCGCGGGCGCTGAACAAGTCGACCTGGAAGATCAGCAGATCTTTTCTCACCTCTTCGTCCAGCACATAGTCGAGCGGCGTGTTGGAGGCGATGCCACCGTCCCAATAATGCTCGCCCTCGATTTCAATGGATGGAAAGCCCGGCGGTAGCGCGCCGGACGCCATGATGTGCTCCGGGCCGATTTTCTTGCCCAGCCTCTTGAACTCGACATTGTCGAAATAGCGGAAATTGCCCGAGGTCACGCCGACCGCGCCGACGCTCAGCCGCGTCTTCAGGTCGTTGATACGGTCGAAATCGACCAGCCGCTCCAGCGTCTTGCGCAGCGGCGCGGTGTCGTAATAGCTCTGCGATTGCGGGCTGCCCTGCGGCCATAACGGCGCCGGTGGAATCCGCGGGGTGAAGAAGCCAGGAACCCCGAAGGTCGCAATCAGAGCCGCGCTGGCCTCGTTGAAAACGGTACGGCCGCGGTCGCCCGCGACGATCGGATTCCACGGCACCGGCGAGGACACCATCTGCCAGAATTCCTTCAGCCGCGCGACGCGGTCTTTCGGATCGTTGCCGGCGATGATCGCGGCATTGATGGCGCCGATCGAAATGCCGGCGACCCATTCAGGTTCGAAATCGTGGCGGCACAGCGCCTGATAGGCGCCGGCTTGATAAGAACCGAGCGCGCCGCCGCCCTGCAGAACGAGCACGCGCTGTGCCTTGGCGGGGGTGGCGGCCGGAGCGGGACTGGAAATATCCGTCATGACCATCGGCTGGAGATTGAAAACCAAAGCACCGTGGCGAGACTTCGCGATGACGTCAATCAGCGAAGCCAAGCCTCGGGATCACGCTGAAGTCATCGCGGGTCGGATGATGCAAGAATGAGCGTCCAGAATACCTTGTATTTGGTATTCGGAGCATAGCTCGCCGCGATGCCCATTTTTGTGACACCGTTTTTGAGCATGTTTTCCCGGTGCGGCGGCGAGTCGCGCCAGCCCGAAAAGGCTTCCGCCATGGTGTGGTAGCCGGCCGAGACATTCTCGACCGCCAACGTCGCGGGATATCCGGCTTCAGCCAGGCGCTTGGACAGTGGCGCCCGGACGTCATGATCGAGCTTGTTCTTGGCTGCCATCGCCTGCGACTGCGATTCCGCAAGCCGCATCAATTCGGGATCGATCACCACCGCGCCAAGGCCGTTGTTCTGCCGGTATTGCGAGATCATCGAGGCGGCGACCTGCGCGTCGAGATGCGCACCGGGAGCAGCCATATCGACATACACCGCCGGCTGCTCGGTGCCGGTCTTGTCCGCGGCGCAGCCGGCGAGCGTCAAAAGTCCGATAATGGCGATGATCGCCCGCGTCATGGAATTCCCCCAAATCAGCCGCCGTTGTTGCATACCAACCGTGGCTGAAAGGTGAACGCGGGGGATTTTTACGTCCCTCGGAAACGGCCAGAAATCTGCCGAAACGGGTCGTTCAGGAGACTTTGGCGGTGTGGATGCCGCATTCGGTCTTGGGACGGCCGCGCCAACGCCCGGCACGGGCGTCCTCGTCGTTCGAGGTGCGGCTGGTGCAGGGCATGCAGCCGATCGACTGATAACCGCTGGCGGCGAGCGGATGCGGCGGCAATCCGGCCGACGCATAGATGGCCGCGATCTCCTCCCGCGAGACATTGGCGAACGGATTGAATTTCAGCCGGCCGGCATCCTGTTCAACGACGGCAATCGCGGCGCGCGCGCCGCCCTGAAACCGCTTGCGGCCGTTGATCCAGGCGCTGAATGGCGCCAGGGCCCGGTTGAGCGGTTCGACCTTGCGTATCCCGCAACAGGCATCGGGATTGGAGAACCACAATTCGCGATCCGGATCGTCGCGCGACAGCGTCTCTTCGAGCGGTCTGATCGAGCGGACGTCGCGCAACCCCAACCGCGCGATCAAGCTGTCGCGATAGGCCAACGTCTCCTCGAACAGCCATCCGGTATCGAGAAAGATCACGGGGATCGCCGGATCGACATCGGCCATCAGCTTGAGCAGCGCGGCCGACTCGGTGCCGAACGACGAGACCAATGCAAGGCGCTCGCGCCCGACCGTTTGTAGCGCGCTCGCGATGATGTCGGCAGGCGCAGCATTTCGCAGCGCCCGATCAAGTTGTTCGGCTGGCGGCAACTCCGCCAGGTTCGCGTCGGGCTTGGGCGACGCGCGATGGGCAACCGCGGTCACTGGCCGGCACTCTCCGAATGACGCAATTGCATCCGCTGGTGCAGCGCCGTGAGGCGGCCGTCACCGGTCGGCTGATAGAACACCGAATAGCGTTTCGCCGTGCTGGTGAAGGCTTCGGCGTCGGCTTCCTTCTTGACCTCGAACGCGTCGAAGCCGGCGCGCAGCATGAACAGGAACTGGTCGCGCAGCACCTGGCCGGTCGCGCGCAGTTCGCCCTTGAAGCCGTAGCGCTCGCGCAGCAGCCGCGCCTGGCTGTAGGCCCTGCCATCACGGAACGTCGGGAATACCAGCGCCACCATTGCGAGCCGATCGAGATACGGCACGAGGTCATCGACGTCGCGGTTGTTCGGCCAGGTCACGCCGGTCTTTCCCAGCCGGCGCGAGATCGCTTCGGGATTTTCCAGGAATCGTGCCGCCGAAATCAGCACCGCGCCGTCGCCCGGCAGCTCCGCATCGTCGGCGAGATGGACGAACGTGTCGGTGGCTACTCTTCCGCTTTTAACGAGTGGCATAAACCCGCTCCCTGAATGGTTCGACGCCGAGCCGCTTCACCGTGTCGACGAACAGCTCGTCGGGACGGGCGCGCAGCGCCAGATAGGCTTCGACAATGTCCTCGATCACGTCGGCGACTTCGCCATATTTCACGGCTGGCCCGATCAAGGCGCCGAGTTCGGCGTTCTCGTCGGCACGGCCGCCGATCGTAATCTGGTAAAATTCCTCGCCGTTCTTCTCGACGCCGAGGATGCCGATATGGCCGACATGGTGGTGGCCGCAGGCATTGATGCAGCCGGAGATATTGATGTGCAGCCGTCCGATCAAATCGGCGGTGTCGTGATTGGCGAAGCGCCGCGTCAGCTCCTGCGCGATCGGGATCGAGCGCGCATTGGCCAGCGAGCAATAATCCAGCCCCGGGCAGGCGATGATGTCGGAGACCAGATTGACGTTGGGCGTCGCGACGCCGATCTTGTCGAGCGCCTTCCACAGCACCGGCAGGTCGCGGCGCGCGACATGGGGTAGCGCCAAATTCTGCTCGTGGCCGACCCGGATTTCGCCGAACGAATATTTGTCCGCGAGATCGGCGATCGTGTCCATCTGCTCGGCGGTGGCATCGCCGGGCGGCCCGCCGATCGGCTTCAGGGACAGCGTCACGATGGCGTAACCCGGCACCTTGTGCGGGAATACCGAGTTCCGGCGCCAGCGCTCGAACAACGGATCATGCGCGGCCTTTTTCAGCTCGTCCGGCAGGTGCGGCAGCTTTTCGTAAACCGGATAGCTGAAGCGCGAGCGGACTTCCTCGACCACGGACTCATCCAGCGTCAGCGCGCTGTCGCGAATCTGCAGCCACTCCTCCTCGACTTCCTGCGCGAACTTCTCGATGCCGAGCTCATGCACCAGGATCTTGATGCGAGCCTTGTAGATGTTGTCGCGGCGGCCGTATTGATTGTAGACGCGCAGGATCGCCTCGACATAGCTCAGGAGATCGCGGCCCGGAACGAACGGCTTGATGGTCTTGGCGATGAACGGGGTGCGGCCAAGTCCGCCACCGACCAGCACCTCGAAACCGGTCTCGCCTTCCGCGTTCTTGTGCAGGCGCAGGCCGATGTCGTGGACCTTGATCGCGGCGCGGTCATGCGCCGAGGCGGTGATCGCAAACTTGAACTTGCGCGGCAGGAACGAGAATTCCGGATGCAGCGTGGTGTACTGCCGCAGCAATTCCGACCAGATGCGCGGATCCTCGATTTCGCCGGGCGCGACGCCGGCCCACTGGTCCGAGGTGACGTTGCGGGTGTTGTTGCCGGAGGTCTGCATCGAGTGAATGCCGACCTCGGCGAGATCCGCCAGCGCGTCGGGCAGTTCGGCGAGCTTGATCCAGTTGTACTGGATGTTTTGCCGCGTGGTGAAATGGCCGTAGCCGCGATCGTAGCGGCGCGCGACATGCGCCAGCCCCCGTAGCTGCTTCGACGACAGCGTGCCGTAGGGGATCGCGACGCGGAACATATAGGCGTGCAGTTGCAGATAGACGCCGTTCTGCAGCCGCAGCATCTTGAATTCGTCCTCGGTCAGTTCGCCGGACAGCCGGCGCTTCACCTGATCGCGGAATTCCGAAACACGCTCGTTGATCAGCGTGCGATCGAGTTCGTCATATGCATACATAACGGGAGCCTATTGGCAGGAAGCCTTACGCCGGAACCGAAGGGCCGATGGTGAGGCCTTCGGAGCGGATGTGTTCGCGCAGATTGCCGGGCTTGATCGCGCCGGAATTCTTGATCTCCACCGGCGCGATATAGGCGCCGACCGCGCCGACATCGTCGGCCACCGCTTCGGCCAGCAATGCGCGCGCTTCATCGGAAGTACGCACGATCGCGGCACCCGCAAGCTCGGCCGACCAGCCATGCGCGGCGGTGCGGTAGATCACGACGCCATCCCAGGTGCGGTTGGCGGTCACCATCGACGGTCCGGCGATTTTTATTTTTTTTTGTTCGAGCGGAGAGGTCATTCGGCAGCTTCCAGCAGGTTTGAGAGCACGTGATTGAAGTTTTTACGAAACCATGGCGCGGAATGCGCGACCACGTCGCCGATCACGAGGACAGCAGGGCCGCGGCCGATCCGCGCGACCAAATCGGGCAGTTGGTCCAGCGTCCCGACTTCGGCTTGCGCATCCGGCAATGTCGCGCGCGCAAATACGCCGACCGGAGTTTGCGGCGAACGGCCCGCGGCCAACAGGCCGGCGCGGACCGAGCTCGCAGCCGTCATGCCCATATAGACCACGACTGTCATCTTCTCGTCGGTCAGCGCCGACCAGTCCACGATGTCGGCGTCCTTGGCCTTGTGGGCGGTAAGGAAGGTGATGCGCAGCGCTTCGTTGCGGAACGTCAGCGGCACCTCGAATTGCGCGGCCGCGCCAATGGCGGCGGTAATGCCCGGCACCACCGAACAGGCGATGCCGGCTTCGCGCAACGCCTCGACTTCCTCGCCGCCGCGGCCGAACACGAAGCCGTCGCCGCCCTTCAGCCGCACCGCGCGCTTGCCTGATCTGGCCGCCTCGATCAGCAATCGGTTGATCGCGGCCTGACCGATGCCGGGCTTGCCGACGCGGCGGCCGACCGGTACGCGCGAAGCGTCGCGGCGCGCGCGATCGAGAATTTCGGGTGACACCAGCTCATCGTAGAAAACGACATCGGCATCCTGCAGCGCGCGCAACGCCTTGACCGTCAGCAGATCCGGATCGCCCGGCCCCGCGCCGACCAGCGTCACCCTGCCCTCGCCCGCGCCCCGTGCGCCGGCAAACGCGGTGGGGTCGCCGATATCGCTCAGCATTTGTTCGGCTTCGGCGCCGCGTCCGGCGAGCACCAATGCGCCGATCGGACCATCGATCACGCGCTCCCAGAACCGGCGCCGCAGCGGCATCGCGGCGATGCGGCCGTTGATCGATTTGCGGAAGCGTCCGATGAAACCGGCGAGATCGCCGATCCGCGCCGGCAGCATCGCCTCGATGCGTTCGCGCACGCGGCGCGCCACTACGGGCGAGGTGCCGCCGGTGCCGACCGCGACGACGACGTCGCCGCGATCGACAATGGCCGGAAAAATAAATGTGGAGCGATCGAAATCGTCCATCACGTTGACCGGCAGGCTGGCCGCCCTGGCGCGCGCCGCCATCGCCACACCGATGTCGCCGGCGCCGGCGCACAGCACCGCGATCACGCCGTCAAGATCCGCGGCGAGCGGATCGCCAACCGCCAACGCGATTCTCGCAGTGTCCGCGCCGTCCAATCCCTGCACATCGTGATTGCCGTCGGTCGCAAACCAGCGGATCCGCGCGCCGGCCGAAATCAGCAGCCGCAATTTCGCGCGCACCTCTTCTCCGGCTCCGACGACCAGGACGGGACCGGCTTGCAGATCGAGGAATACCGGCAGGAATCGCATTCGCTACTCTCTTCCCCGGCTTTGGGGTTGACTGGAATTATATTCTATATATGTCTCATACAACGCCCGCAAAGAGAAAATTATTTCTTCTCTACCGCAATGCAACTATAGAATTTTCGCCTCCAAAGGCCAAGGCCAAGAGATGCATCTTCTCAACAACGAATCCGCAAAAGACCGGTTGCATGGCCCAGGTGCCATCGAGGGATCGGTGCCGGCACTAATTGGCGCCAATGGACGGCTGCCGAAACCCGGTTCGGCCATCAACAACGATCATCTGGACGCGCTCGAAGCCCAGAGCATCTACATCTTCCGCGAAGCCTTTGCGCGGCTGAAGAAGCTCGCGCTGCTGTGGTCGTTGGGCAAGGATTCCAACGTGATGATCTGGCTGGCGCGCAAGGCGTTCTTCGGCCACGTGCCGTTCCCGGCGCTGCATGTCGACACCGGCAAGAAATTTCCGGAGATGTATGCGTTCCGCGATCGCTACGGCAAGGAATGGGAGCTCGATCTCAAGATCGAGCCCTGCCCGCCGATCGATGCGGTCGATCCGACCCTGCCGCCGGCGGCGCGATCCGCCGCGCGGAAAACCGAGGGACTGAAACTTGCGCTGACCAAATACGGTTTTGACGGATTGATCGCCGGCATTCGCCGCGACGAGGAGGCCACTCGCGCCAAGGAGCGGGTGTTCTCGCCGCGCGGCACCGAGGGCGGGTGGGACGTGCGCGACCAGCCGCCGGAATTCTGGGACCAGTTCAACGCCTCGCCGCCGCCGGGCGCGCATTTGCGCATCCACCCGATCCTGCATTGGACCGAGACCGACATCTGGGCCTACACGCAGCGCGAAAACATTCCGATCATCCCGCTCTATCTCGCGAAGAACGGCAAACGCTATCGCTCGCTGGGCGATCAGGACATCACCAATCCGGTGGCCTCGACCGCCTCGAACATCGAGGAAATCCTGATCGAGCTCGACGGCACCAAGGTGCCTGAGCGCGCCGGGCGCGCGCTCGACCACGAAACCGAAGATGCTTTCGAGCGGCTGCGCGTCGCCGGCTATCTCTAAGCCATACGAGTTGGGTGTCCGATGAACATGCTGGTTCCCACCGCCATCCCGGCGACATCTGGCGGCGCCACGCGCCCGCAGGTGCGCATCGTCATCGTCGGCCATGTCGATCACGGCAAGTCGACGCTGGTCGGCCGCCTGTTGTACGAGACCGGCAGCCTGCCCGATGGCAAGCTCGAAATGCTCAAGGCGGTCAGCGCGCGGCGCGGCATGCCGTTCGAATGGTCGTTCCTGCTCGATGCGCTGCAGACCGAGCGCGACCAGGGCATCACCATCGACACCACGCAGATCCGCTTTCGCACCCGCTCGCGCGACGTGGTGCTGATCGATGCGCCCGGCCACGCCGAATTCCTCCGCAACATGATCACCGGCGCCTCGCAGGCGGACGGCGCGGTGTTGATCATCGACGCGCTGGAAGGCGTGCGCGACCAGACCAGGCGGCACGGCTATCTGCTGCATCTGCTGGGCGTCAAGCAAGTCGCGATCGTGGTCAACAAGATGGACCGGGTCGATTTCAGCGCGGCGCGTTTTGCCGCCATCAGCGAGGAGATTTCCGCGCATCTGACCGACCTCGGCGTCAAGCCTACCGCGATCATTCCGATTTCCGCGCGCGATGGCGACGGCGTCGCCGCGCGCACCGCCAACATCGGCTGGTATGACGGCCCGACCGTGGTCGAAGCGCTGGATGCACTGGAGCCGGCGCGGCCGCTGGAGCAACTGGCGCTGCGGCTGCCGGTGCAGGCGATCTACAAATTCGACGACCGCCGCATCGTCGCCGGGCGCATCGAGTCGGGCAATCTCGCTACCGGCGACGAAATTGTGATCATGCCCGCGGGCAAGATCGCAAAAATCAAAAGCGTCGAGAGCTGGCCGATCACGCCGGTGACGGGACGGCAGCGCGCCGGCAGTTCGGTCGGCATCACGCTCGACCGCGAATTGTTTGTCGAGCGCGGCGACGTGATCGGCCATATCGGGCAAAGCCCGCGTGACACGCGCCGGCTTCGGGCGCGGATTTTCTGGCTGCATGACAAGCCGCTCGCGACCGGCGCCTCGATCCTGGTCCGGCTCGGCACGCGGGAAGCCCGCGCCACCGTGGTCAAAATCGAAAAGGCGGTCGATCCCGGCGAATTGTCGAGCCTGGAGGCCAGCGCAATCGCGCGCAATCATGTCGGCGAGATCGATATTTCTTTAAGTCAGCCGCTGGCGGCCGATGCCTATACCGACAATCCGCGCACCGGACGGCTGGTGATCGAGGTCAACGGCCGCATCGCCGGCGGTGGTCTGGTGCTGTCGGTCGATGCCGGCCAACGCGCCATGCCGGCCGATATCGTGCCGGTGGAATCCGCGCTCCGTCCCGACGAGCGCTCGGCGCGCTATCGCCACAACGGTGCGGTGGTATGGCTCACCGGGTTGCCGGCTTCCGGCAAATCGACGCTGGCGCGCGCACTGGAGCGCAGGCTGTTCGGCAAGGGCGGCTCCCCGATCCTGCTCGACGGCGACACGCTGCGCGCCGGCCTCAACAGCGATCTCGGGTTCTCAGGCGCCGACCGCGCCGAGAACATCCGAAGGCTCGCCGAAGTCGCAACCCATCTTGCCCGCAACGGCCATATCGCCATCGTGGCGGCGGTTTCGCCGTCGCTGGAGGACCGTGCGACCGCACGCCGCATCGCCGACACCGCGTTTCGCGAGGTCTATGTCGCGACCTCGGCCGAGGTCTGCGAAAGCCGCGACCCCAAGGGTCATTACGCCAAGGCGCGCGCCGGTTCCCTGCACGGCTTCACCGGGATCGCCGGCGATTACCAGCCGCCGACCGCCAGCGAACTGGCCATCGACACCTCGGTTCGCTCTGTTCCCGATGCCACCGACGACATCGAGCGGATGCTGGTCGGCTCGGGCATCCTGTTCGAAGAACCGGTCGATCTGGCCGCCAATATCTAGGCCACCGAAGGCGGCCTTTTTACGCAAATAGAGCCTGCTAAAGGCCTTCTCAGGGCTACGGCTTTGGCGCTAAAAGGGCGCCCGAACGCCGCCCTTGCGGCGCTATTCATCCTGCCCTGAAAACAGCGTGTCACTGCCGCTTTTCGCGAGAGTTTTTATAATGAATCGTATCGATGTCCATGGACTGAAGATCGCTCCCGTCCTGTTCGATTTTATCGCCAAGGAAGCCGCGCCCCATAGCGGGATTTCGCCGGACGCTTTCTGGGCCGGACTGGCCGCGATCGTCCGCGACCTCGGACCGAAGAACCGCGAACTGTTGGCGGTCCGCGACAGGCTGCAGGCGAAGATCGACGGCTGGCATCGTGCCCACAAGGGCAAGCCGTTCGACATGAATGCCTATACCGCCTTCCTCAAGGAGATCGGCTATCTGCTGCCGGAGCCCGCGACCCTCAAGGTCAAGACCGCCAATGTCGATGAAGAGATCGGAAAAATCTGCGGGCCGCAGCTCGTGGTGCCGCTGACCAACGCACGTTACGCGCTGAATGCCGCGAACGCACGCTGGGGCAGCCTCTACGACGCCTTCTACGGCACCGACGCGATCCCGCATGACCCCGGCGAAACCGGCAAGGGTTTCAACAAGGCGCGCGGCGCCAAGGTCGTTGCGAAAGCGAAAGCGTTTCTCGACCACGCCGTGCCACTGGCGACCGGAAGCCATACCGACGTTGTCTCCTACGCCGTGATCGCGGGCCAGCTCGCCGCCAAACTCAAGAGCGGCAACGCCACCGCGCTGAAATCGAACGCGCAGTTCGCGGGCTATCGGGGCGATGCGGCGGCCCCCTCCGCGGTGCTGCTGGTCAACAACGGCATGCATATCGAACTCAAGATCGACCGCGGCCACATGATCGGCAAGGACGATCCGGCCGGCGTCGCCGACGTCATTCTTGAATCGGCGGTCTCCACCATCCTCGACATGGAAGACAGCGTCGCCACCGTCGACGCCGAAGACAAGGTGCTGGTCTATCGCAACACGCTCGGCCTGATGAACGGCACGCTGTCGGCGGATTTCGACAAAGGCGGCAAGACACTCAAGCGCGCGCTCAATCCCGACCGAATCTACAAGACGCCCGACGGCAAGGAACTGAAGCTGCACGGCCGCAGCCTGCTGCTGATGCGCAATGTCGGTCATCACATGTTCACCGACGCAGTGCTGGACGAGAGGGCTGAGGAAATTCCGGAAGGCCTGCTCGACGCCGCGGTGGCCGGCCTGCTCGCGATCCACGATCTCAAGGGCGGTGGCAACACCCGCAACAGCCGCACCGGCTCGGTCTATATCGTCAAGCCGAAGATGCACGGCCCCGACGAGGTCGCGCTGACCTGCGAATTGTTCGCTCGCGTCGAGAAGATGCTTTCGCTGCCGGAAAACACCATGAAGGTCGGCATCATGGACGAGGAGCGCCGCACC
>Ga0208589_1000312_pt1 | contig 23649 bp, 22 predicted proteins | sample NGESurshal092012_2_FD_184486 | JGI IMG/M metagenome (GOLD analysis project Ga0208589, IMG submission 184486) | Arctic peat soil microbial communities from Barrow, Alaska - NGEE Surface sample F53-2 shallow-092012 (SPAdes) | ecosystem: Environmental > Terrestrial > Soil > Wetlands > Peat ... | reverse complement strand
GCTGTTGCGATCGAAGATCGCGACCCGCAACAGGTCACCGCCAGGGGCTTTATCCAAGAAGGCCTCCCCGGGTGGGGAGGCCTTCGTCTTTGCGGCGTCCATGAATATTGCTGCGGCGTTCGACGATCACGACCATCGTCGTCAGCTATCAACGATCCCCTATGATGGACGACACGTCGCGATCCAGTCGGCGCTTGCGGGAGCGTGCTCTTGTTTGTTCATGTCGAAACACGTCGCCGCCCGCGCTGGCACTGGGCAACCTTGCTGATCGTCAGTGTCTGTGTGCTGTGCTTCGTCGGTCTGGCGCTGACCCCGGCGCCTCAGCGGATTTCGCTGTTGCTGGAGTGGGGCACGATACCGGCCAACATCTTCGACCCGCATGAAGCGTTGTTGCCGCAGTTGACCGACCCTGCCCTGTTGCGGCTGTTCACGGCACTGTTCATCCATGTGACGTGGTTGCACCTGCTGAGCAATCTGTTGTTTCTGGCGATCTTCGGCTTGCCGGGCGAGCGTGCCCTGGGCTCGCTGCGTTTTTTGCTGCTGTTCGTACTCGGCGGGATCGTGGCGAACCTGATCGGCGCCTTGTCGCTGACGGGTGTGCGTTTGCCGATCATCGGTTGCAGCGGTGCGGTGTCGGCCGTGGTAGGCACCTATGTGGCACTGTTCCCACGTGCCAGGCTTGGCCTGGTGTTGCCGCTGGGGCTGTATCTGGAGTTTGTGCGGGTGCCGGCGTTTCTGCTGATCGGCATCTGGGTGCTGCTGCAATTGCTGTTTAGTTACGCGGGCCCCAGTTATGGCGCGTATGTCTGGTGGGCGCATATTGGCGGCTTCCTGTTCGGTCTGGTATTTGCGCTGTTTTCACGCGAGGCGGTTGCCCGGCGTTTGCGCGGTTGAACACGTCAACCGCATGCGGCGGCATGGATCCATCCGTGTCGGTCGGCGAATTGCCGCAATAGTCGGCGCGCGACCGGCGTGGCCGCCACGGCGCTGAAGGTCCGTTGCGAATCCGTGCCCTCGCGCCGCATGTCGGCATGCTTGCGCCGGATGTACGCGCGCATCACGTCGGCATTGAATTCCGGGTGGAACTGCGTGCTGATCGCCTGCGGTCCGTAACGCAGCAACTGATGCGGATCGCGGACGGAGCGGGCCAGCACGGTGGAACCGCGCGGTGCTTCCAGCACGCTCTGCTCGTGCGTGGTGTGTGCACGAAAACTGCTGGGGAGAGTGACAGCCAGTGGATCGGCGGCAGCCTCATGCAGCAGTTCGATCGGCTGGGTGCCGATCTCGCGTCCGCCGGGCAGGTAATCGACGCGCCCGCCCAGCGCGTGCGCCATCAACTGATGGCCGTAGCAGACACCGAACAACGGCAGTTCAACGTCCATCGCGTTGCGGATCCAGCCGGCGGTGCGCTCGCTCCATGACGCTCGCTCGCTGACCATTGCGGCGGAGCCGGTGATCATGGCGCCGGCAACTTCCTGCGGCGCTGGCAGCGATTCGCCGGCGGCAACATCGATCACCCGCACCTGCTGCGGCAGCAGTCGCGCACAGATGCGGAACCAGTGCGGAAAGTCGCCATGCCGGCCACGGATATTATCCGGCGCACGGCCGGTGCGTATGATCAATACAGGTTTCATGCAGGGCAATCTGAGTGCGTGGTGGATGTCTTTACGGCGATGTATCGTCGAAGGCTTCGATGGGTGGCAGGACGGTGAGGATTTCCTGCACGGTGGTCAGTCCGGCCGCCACCTGATCGGCGGCCGAGATGCGCAACGGGCGCATGCCCTCGGACAGCGCCGCCTGACCGAAGTTGCCCAGATCAAGCTGGGCGGAAATGAGTCCGCGCAACCGCGGCGAGACTTTCATCATTTCATAGATGCCGGTGCGGCCCATGAAGCCGGTGTTGCGGCACTCCAGACAGCCAACCGGCTGGAACACCTTGTCCGGCAGCGGTATCGACCAGCCGTGGGTAAGCACATTCCACGACTGCGGATCCTGCGTGGTCTGCTGCTTGCAATGCGGGCACAACGTGCGCACCAGCCGCTGCGCGACCACGCCGGTCAAGGTGGACTGGATCAGGTAATGCGGCACGCCCAGATCGAGCAGACGCGTGACCGCACTTGGCGCATCGTTGGTATGCAACGTGGACAACACCAGATGCCCGGTCAGCGAAGCCTGCACCGCCATCTGCGCGGTTTCCAGATCGCGGATCTCGCCGACCATGATGATGTCCGGGTCCTGTCGCAACAGGGTGCGTACGCCCGCCGCAAAGTCCAGATCGATCGCGGCATGCACCTGCATCTGGTTGAATTCGGGCGAGACCATTTCGATCGGATCTTCCACCGTGCACACGTTGAGTTCCGGCGTGGCCAGATGCTTCAGCGTGGAATACAGCGTGGTGGTCTTGCCTGAGCCGGTCGGGCCGGTGACCAGCACGATGCCATGCGGACGTTCCACCATGCTGCGCCAGTGGGCACCCTCGCCGGGGGAAAAGCCGAGCTGGGCGAAGTCCTTGACGACGAGATCCGGGTCGAAGATGCGCATCACCACCTTTTCGCCAAACGCGGTGGGCATGTTGGAAATGCGCAGTTCGACTTCGCGGCCGGTGGCCGAGCGCGTCTTGATGCGGCCATCCTGCGGCCGGCGTTTCTCCGCGACGTCCATGCGCGCGAGGATCTTGATGCGCGCGGTCACGGCGGTCATCACGGGCGACGGCAGTTCGAACACCTTGTGCATTTTGCCATCGATGCGAAAGCGGATAAGCCCGGTTTCGCGACGTGGCTCCAGATGGATGTCCGACGCGCGCTGCTCGAATGCGTATTGCAGCAGCCAGTCGACGATGTGCACCACATGGCGGTCGTCGGCGCCGACCTCGCCGCTCTTGCCCAGTTCGACCAATTGCTCGAAGTTGAGGATCGCCGCCGAACTGTCGCTGCCCTTCGCGTCCTGTGCCAGCTGGATCGAGCGCTGGACGCCGTAGAACTCCTGCAGATAACGGTTGATGTCGACCGGGCTGGCCACCACGCGGCGCACGTCCCGGCGCAACATCTGCGACAGGTCCACAGCCCATGCCGCATCAAATGGTTCGCAGGTGGCAAACGTCACTTCGCCCGCGGCTGCCGCAACCGGCAGGATGCGGTGCCGCTGGGCGTACGCATGGCTCACCACTTGGGTCACCACGGAGGCATTGATCTTCATCGGATCGATTTTCAGATAGGGCAGACCGGCATGGCCGGCCAGCCATTCGGTCAATGTCTCCAGTTTCAGCGGCCGGCCGGGCTCGCGCTGATTTGCCAGCTTGGCGTTGGCGATCAGCACCAGGGGATGCAGTTCCACCGTGCTGCGGCCGGCACGTGCACCCATGCGCACCTGCTTGGCGTCATCGGCCAGCAGGTAACCGTCGACCACCAGCGCGGCCAGCAGATCGTCCAGTTCCAGTCGGCCACGGCGGCCAAGCAGGGATGCGATTTGCGGTGATGCGGCCATCCAGATCTGTCCCCGTGATGCGTTTGCCAGCCGGAACCCGGTGGAAAAGCCGGCTGTGGCTATACTAACCCGCTTTATCCAAGGTCACGGAAAACCATGTCCGCGCGCACATTCCAGGACGTCATCCAGACCCTCGACCGCTACTGGGCGGCCCAGGGTTGTGTGCTGTTGCAGCCACTCGATACCGAGGTCGGTGCCGGCACATTCCATCCCGCCACGTTTCTTCGCTCACTCGGCCCGGAACCGTGGGCCGCCGCCTATGTGCAGCCCTCGCGTCGTCCCACCGACGGCCGCTACGGCGAGAATCCGAATCGCCTGCAGCATTACTACCAGTACCAGGTGGTGATGAAGCCGAACCCGGAGAACATCCTCGAGCTGTACATCGGTTCGCTGAAGGAGCTCGGCCTCGATCCGCTGGTGCACGACCTGCGTTTCGTCGAGGACAACTGGGAATCGCCGACGCTCGGCGCGTGGGGCCTCGGCTGGGAAGTCTGGTTGAACGGCATGGAAGTGACCCAGTTCACCTATTTCCAGCAGGCCGGCGGCCTGGAATGCCGCCCGGTGACCGGCGAGATCACCTACGGTCTGGAACGCCTGGCGATGCATCTGCAAAATGTAGACAACGTTTTTGATCTGATCTGGACCGACGGTCCGCGCGGCACGGTCACCTACGGCGACGTGTTCCACCAGAACGAGGTTGAACAGAGCACCTACAATTTCGAGCACGCCAACGTGGCCGAACTGCTGCACTGGTTCGACGTATGCGAGACGACCGCGAACCAGCTGATCGCGGCGAACCTGCCGCTGCCCGCCTACGAGCAGGTGATGAGGGCCAGCCACACGTTCAACCTGCTCGATGCGCGCCGCGCGATCAGCGTCACCGAGCGTCAGCGTTACATCCTGCGCGTGCGCACGCTGTCGCGCGGCGTCGCCGAAACCTATGTCGCGCAACGCGAGAAGCTGGGTTTTCCGGGTCTGAAGAACACGCTTTCCAAGAGCAGGCTTTCCAAGAGCACGCTTTCCGGGAGCAGCAAGGAGCAGGCGCATGGTTGAGGAAGCGCTCAAGAACGGCAAGCCGCTGCTCATCGAGATTGGAACGGAAGAGCTGCCCATACATGCGGTCGATGAGCTGGCGAAGGCCTTTTTCGATGCGATCGTGAAGGGTCTGGAAAGCCGATCCTTTGATGTTGGGATCGTGCAGCATGGCAAGGGGCGGCGCTTTTTCTGCTCCCCGCGCCGGCTTGCAGTGTATCTCCCATGGGTGACCGGTACGCAACCTACCCTGCATACGGAATCGCTGGGCCCTGCCGTCCCCGTGGGATTGGATGCGAACGGAGATCCCACGCCGGCGTTGCTGGGTTTCGCCAGCAAGAACGCGGTGAAAGTTGCCGATCTCGAACGCATGCAGACGGACAAGGGCGAACGCTTCGTCTGTCGCGCGACCCGGCCAGGCCAGTCGCTCGGCGCGTTGCTGCCGGAGATCGTCGGCGAAGCCCTGAAGGCGCTGCCGATCCCCAAGCCGATGCGTTGGGGCGATCACGATTACAGCTTCGTGCGCCCGGCGCATTGGCTGGTGTTGCTGCACGGCCCGGAGATCGTCGACGGCGAGCTGCTGGGTCTGAAGAGCGGACGCAAATCGCGCGGCCATCGCTTCATGCATCCACAGCCAGTGCATGTGGCCGATGCCGACAGCTGGCTGGATGCGATGCGCGCATCGCAGGTGCTGGCCGATCCGACCGAGCGTCGCCAGCGCATCCATGACGAAGTGGCCCGTGTTGCCGGTGCGACCGGTGGAGTGCCGCGACTGGGCGACGCGCTGCTCGACGAGATTGCCAATCTCACCGAATGGCCGATGGCGATTGCCTGCACGTTCGAGCGCGAGTTCCTCAGCGTTCCGCCGGAAGCGCTGGTCACCACCATGGAGACCAACCAGAAGTTCGTGCCGGTGTTCGATGCTGCGGGCAAACTCACCGAGCATTTCATCGGCATCGCGAACATCGACAGCAAGGATCCGGCCGAGATCCGCAAGGGCTACGAGCGGGTGATCCGGCCGCGTTTCGCCGACGCCAAGTTCTTCTGGGACGAGGATCTGAAGACGCCGTTGGCCAGCTATCAGGAACAGCTCAAGAGCGTCACCTACCAGCAGGCGCTGGGCAGTCTGGGGGACAAGAGCGTACGTGTGGCCGAACTGGCGCGCGTGATCGCCAGTCGCGTCGGTGTCGATGCCGGTGCCGCCACGCGCGCGGCGAGCCTGAGCAAGTGCGACCTGCTGACCCGCATGGTCGGCGAGTTCCCGGAGCTGCAAGGTGTGATGGGGCGGTATTACGCCAGCCATCACGGCGAACCGGCCGAGGTGGCCGAGGCACTGGACAGCTATTACCAGCCGCGTTTCGGTGGCGATGCGATCGCTGCCGACAAGGTCGGTCAGGTGCTGACCGTGGCCGAGCGGCTGGATACCCTGGCCGGCATCTTCGCCGTCGGCATGAAGCCGAGCGGCAACAAGGATCCGTTCGCGTTGCGCCGCGCCGCGCTGGGTCTGGCGCGCACGCTGATCGAAGCGCGCATGGAGATCGATCTGCGCGGCAGCTTTGTCGAGGCGCTGGAACTGCTGCCCGACAGCGCGCTGGCAGCGGGTCTGAAACCCGGCAAGGACGGCAAGCCGCCAGCCTTGAATGCGGGTCAGCGGCGGGCCATCCTGGTCGAGGAGTTGTACGCGTTCGTGCTCGATCGCCTGCGCGGCTACTACGCCGATCAGGGTTTCGGCAACGCACAGTTCGAAGCCGTGCTGGCAGTGCAGCCGGGCAGTCTGGCCGACTTCGACCGGCGCCTGCGCGCGGTGGCCGAATTCGGCCGTCGTCCGGAAGCCGCCAGTCTGGCCGCGGCGAACAAGCGGGTCGCCAACATCCTGCGCAAACAGTCCGAGGAAGTCGGCGCGCCGGCGATCGGCAGCGTGGTCGATCCGGCGCATTTCGAGGCGGATGCGGAGCGTGATCTGGCCCATGCGCTGGCGTCCGCACAGCGGGACACCGCCGCGTCATTGGGCTCGGGCGACTACGCCGCCGTGCTGGACCGGCTGTCGCAACTGCAGGCACCGGTGGATACGTTCTTCGACAGCGTACTGGTGAATGCCGACAATCCGGCCGTGCGTGCGAACCGGCTGGCCCTGCTCGGGCAATTGAAGGCGCAGTTCAGCGCGATCGCCGATATCGCAATGCTCTGAGCATCCGGAGTCGGGCACAAGAAAACGGCAGCCATGTGGCTGCCGTTTTCTTGTGGGGATCGACGCGGGATTCCGCGCGAAATTCAGGCAGTGGCGCCGGTAGTGCGACGACCCTGCCGAATCCGCTCGGCCAGCCGGTGATTGAACGTCACCATCGCGCGGGTATCCATGTTGACACCGCCGGGACCGAGGATTTCATAGAGATCGGCCAGCATGTCGGTGTTGTCGGCCAGCGTGAGGCGGCTGTCGGCCAGCTCAAGCTCGGACTGCAGGATCTTCATCGCGGTGTTCAGTCGCTGCCCATCCACACCGGCGCCATGCGTCGGCAGCGCCGTGGCTGCCGTCGAGTTGAGCTTGGTTCGATGCCGTGCTGAAACCACTTCGGAGCTGTACTGGTCGTCCCGCGTGTTTGCGACGGGGTCCATTTGAATCGCGCCTTCGCCCGCCACCAGCCAGACCAGCGAGATGCCGAGGGTGCGCGCCAGGGTGACGCAGCGTGCGCGGGAAGGATCGGTGTTGCCGTCGCGCCAGCTGCGCACCACGCCTTCGGAGAATCCGCACATTCGGGCGATCTCGGTAGCGCTACCCACGCGCTGGATCAGCAACTTGATGCGATCGGAGAAGGTTCCTGCGGGTGCGGAATGGGCGGGTTGATGCATGTTCATGAGGGTGGCCGCGACAAGTGGGGTGATGAGTTGCGCAAGATTATGCGGGAAGTCTATCGTTAAACGCGAGGCGGAAAGTTACCAAGTTATTGCGTTTGGCGTAAATAAATGCAAATGCCCTGCAAGTGAGAAGACTTACATGGAGAGGCCTGAATATCCGTAAAACGCACGAGGCGGCAATCGGTTGGCGAAGATGGGCCAACACTGTTGGATGATGCGCTGCATGAAAAAGTTTCATGCCGTTGACGGTCCCATCGACGAGCGCCGTGGCACCATCGCTGGCAAAGTAACGAACGCATTCGCCGTCGGCCCGCGGGTCCAACGCGGGTCATCCTCCCAAAGGACAGGCATGAGCCAATTCGCACTGCTGGGCAAACGGCGCTTCGCACCGTTCTTCTGGACCCAGGCGCTGGGTGCGTTCAACGACAACGCGTTCCGCAATGCGATGGTGATGCTGGTGGCGTTCCAGATGGGGTTGGATGACCACACGGTATCGCTGTACACCAATCTCGCCCCGGCGCTTTTCATCATTCCGTTCTTCCTGTTCTCGGCCACAGCGGGGCAGCTGGCCGAGAAGTACGAGAAGACGCGCATCATCCGCTGGGTGAAGCTGTTCGAGATCGCGGCGATGGCGATCGCGGCCGTCGGTTTCTACACGCACCATCTCGCGTTGCTGCTGGGGGTGCTGTTCATGATGGGCGTGCATTCGACGGTGTTTGGACCGATCAAGTACGCGATCCTGCCGCAGGCGCTCAAGCCTGCGGAGCTGGTCGGCGGCAACGGGTTGATCGAAACCGGTACCCAGCTGGCGATCCTGATCGGCATGATCGCAGGCAGTGCATTGATGGAAATCGCCGGTGTTGGCACGCTGCTGGCGGCTGCGCTGACGATCGCCGTGGCACTGAGCGGCTATCTCGTCAGCCGGGCGATTCCGCCGGCGCCAGCCACCGCACCGGATCTGAAGTTCAACTGGAATCCGTTCAGCGAAACCGCACACGTACTCGGCATCACCCGGCAGGACCGGGCAGTGTTCAACGCGGTACTGGGCATTTCGTGGTACTGGTTCTTCGGTACCGTACTGGTCGCGCAGTTGCCGAATTACACCAAGCTCGACCTGGGCGGAGACGGCTCGGTCAATATCCTGGTGCTGACGCTGTTTTCGATCGGCACCGGCATCGGCTCGCTGCTGTGCGAACGCATGTCCGGCCGACGGGTGGAAGTGGGTCTGGTGCCGCTGGGCGCGTTCGGGCTGACCGCATTCGGCATCGACCTGTTCCTCGCGCGACCCGGCGCGGCGCCGATGCACGGACTCAACTGGCTGGCGTTTCTGCAGGCGGCGGGCAGCTGGCGCATTGCGCTGGATCTGACCCTGATCGGCATGTTCTCGGGGTTCTACGTGGTGCCGTTGTTCGCCTTCATCCAGAACCGTACGCCGCGCGATCGGCTGTCGCGGGTGATTGCCGGCAACAACATCATCAACGCGCTGCTGATCTGCTGCGCCGCCGGTTTCGGTCTGAGTCTGGGTGCGCTGGGCCTGCGTGTGCCGCAGATCTTCCTTGCCACCGCCGTGCTGAATGCGCTGGTGGCGCTGTACATCTTCACGCTGGTGCCCGAGTTCGTGATGCGCTTCATCACCTGGGTGCTGGTGAACACGCTGTACCGGGTGCGTGTCGACGGCGCCCAGCACATTCCCGAAGAAGGGCCGGTGTTGCTGGTATGCAACCACGTCAGTTTCATGGATCCGCTGCTGTTGATGGCGAACCTGCGCCGGCCGGTGCGTTTCGTGATGGATCACCGGACCTTCAACCTCCCGTTGCTGCGCTTTGTGTTCCGCACTGCCAGGGCGATTCCGATTGCCGCTCAGCGGGAAGATCCGCAGGTGCTGCAGCAGGCCTACGATGCGATCGATGCCGCGCTGGCTGCAGGCGAAGTGGTATGCATCTTTCCCGAAGGCGGTCTGACCTGCGACGGCGAGATCGCACCCTTCCGAACCGGTGTCGAAAAGATCCTGGCGCTACAAGCGGTGCCGGTGGTGCCGATGGCGCTGCGCGGCTTGTGGGGTAGCGTGTGGAGCCGGCACGATTCGATGCTGCATCGCGCGCGCCTGCCGCGCCGCTTTCGGGCGTGGGTGGAGCTAGTGATCGATGCGCCGCTGGCCGCGGATCAGGTGGGTGCCGCAGCACTGGAAGCGCGCGTCCGCCAGTTGCGCGGTGAGCTGGCGTAGGTCGACAGCACTCCCCTGCCCAAGCCTGTAGTACCTCAGCTCAGCCAGCCGCCGATCACGATCAGCGCCACCACGCTCAGCCAGGCCAGCAAGGCGCGCAGCAGCGCACTGCGCAGGCGCACCAGTTCAACCAGTGGATCGCTGCGTTCCTCGGCGTAACCGTCGCCCGCTTCGATGTCGGTGAGAATGTCGGCCTGTGCGGCGGCACCGAGAAAGTCGGGGCCGGCGCTGTACCAGCTGCTCGTCGTCGCCTGCTGGCGCGAACGCCGCCAGGCGCCGATGACGGCCTCCCAATGGCCGACGACGGCGAGCGTGAACACCATCAGTTGCGCCGGCAGCCAGTCCAGCGCGTTAGCCAGATAGCGTGCCATGGTGCGGCTGCCTGGATCGAGTTGCAGCGAAGCATCGCGCCCCAGCGTCTGCGCCAGCCGGTACAGCAACGCGCCGACCGGACCGAACAGGAAAAACCACAGCAGCACGGCGAAGCGCCGACGCAATGCCGCGTAGGCGATCGCCACGCCCAGTTCGGGCGCGTTCCAGGCGATCGTGCCGCCATCGTCGGCGAGCGACTGCGCCGCGGCTTCGCGACGGGCACCATCGGGAGCCTGCAGGATCGCTTCCAGATCGGTCTCGAATTCGCGCGGGCCGAAGCAGTACAGCAGCACGACCAGCGAGAACAGCATCTGCAGCAAATCGCCCGGTGGCAGCTGACCGAGCAGCCACGACAGCAGCAGGCACACGGCCAGTGGCAACAGCAACGCCAGCAGTACGCGACCGCCGCCGCTGGTATCCGCCAGCTGCGCTACCCAGCGTCGGAACAGGCCATCGCCACGCCAGCGCGCCAGTTGCGGCATCACGTGCAGCAGGCCGAGGGCGATGAGAGCGGTAAGCAGGCGGATGGCCATGACAGAGTGAACTCGCGAGCAGTCGATGCATTGTATGCGAGGGATCGGTCATTTCGCAGGTTGGCGCCAGCATGACGCGCTGGCGTCAGTTGCCGAAGATCGCGCGGCGGGAGATCGCGTCAATGGTCGCATCGGCGGCCGTATGCTCGAGATGCGGCCCGCAGCCGTCCGCTTCGAGTGCGCGGTCCATCAGCTGAAGTGTGCTGAACTGGTCGGGGCCGTTCTGCATCTCCAATTGCTTGTCCGTACAGCGGATGTATTCGGTCACCACATGCACGGCGCCCTTGATGCTGGATCTGTCTTGCAGCCGGATGCCTCCGATCAGTGGTACGGCAGCGCCGGGTATGTGCTCGGCGATTGTTCGCTGCGCGTCTTGCAGAGCCGTCTGGAAATCGCCGGGCTGGTAACTGCGCTGAAGATCGCCGGTCATCGGTGGTGGCGCAATGGTCAAGGCCGTGGCTGTCGACGCGGGGACGTTCGGCGGGTGTGTGACAACGGCAGACACCACCTCGGGCGGCACGATCGTTGATGGCATGGGTTTCACCTTGGCCGGCGTGCGCGTTCTCGCGCGAACCGGCGAAAATCGGAAGATTTCCGGCAACGGATCAAGCGTGAGCCGAAGCACGTCGCCGTCCTGCGGGCCCGTCACATGCTCGATTCGATGCCACGAGGGATGCAACACCAGCATGAGGATCACGAGATGGCATGCGAGCACGCTGTCGAGGATGGCTCCGCGACGCACGGCGTCACGCCATGTCGATGCACTCGAACGGCGCGCGAAGCGCCGGCGCATTGGTGCATCGAAGTCGGTGTGCAGCGGACTGTCCCTGCGTCCCATCGCCGATCCCAGTGATGTGCAGGAGCTATGACAGGTTGATCGTGCTCAAGTTCGCCGATGCATGGCTGCCATGATGGCTCTCAACGGAGTCAGCGCGAGTTGCTGCCGACAACCAGCTCATCCAGATCCAGCCCGGCGTGCTGCCGCAGCCAGTGCGCCAGCAACTGGTAGGACACCGACAACGCCGTCGGTGGCAGGAAGCTGCCGGCGGTCAGACCTTCGACGATCTGCTGCGGCGTGAACCAGCGCGCGTCTTCCAGTTCGTGGTCGCGCAGGCTGATCTGGCGCGACAGCGCGGTGGCGATGAAGCCGACCATCAGCGAGGCGGGCATCGGCCACGGCTGCGAGGAGTGATAGTGCACTTCGTCCACGATCACGCCGGCCTCTTCCGCCACCTCGCGGCGCACCGCATCTTCCAGTGACTCGCCCGGCTCGACGAAACCGGCCAGGGTGGAATAACGGCCGGGTGGCCAGCTGGATTGGCTGCCGAGCAGGCAGGCACCGTCGTGCTCGACCAGCATGATGACGGCCGCATCGGTGCGGGGGAAATGCAGGCGGCCGCAGTCCGGGTTCGTGCATTGTGCGCGATGGCCGGCAGCGACCAGCAGCAGCGGCGCGCCGCAACGGGCGCAATGCCGTGTCTCGCGCTGCCAGTGCGACAGACCCTTGGCATAGGCGAACAGGCCGGCCTCGTCCGCCGACAACTGCAGGCCGGCGGCGCGCAGGCCCATGCGGCGCGCGGCGAGTGTGCTTTCCAGAGTGTCGATGCGGGCGGCATCGTCCAGCACCAGCATGAAATACGCTTGCTGATCGGCGATGCCGAGCAGGCTGGCCGGCGTGTCGCCGAGCAGTTGCTCGCGCTCGTGGGCGTCGAGCCAGCGCAAGGCTTCGCGATCTTGCCGCATGAACGCTTCGCCCGCCGCGTCCAGCAGCAGATAGCGCGCTGCGGTGGAGCGTGCCTGTTCGTTGATCCAGGCGGATTCATCGCGGCGTTCGGCGACCCGGTCGAGGATCAGGCTGAGTCCGGCGAAGGTGTTGGGGCGCGGCAGCTTGGCCCGATCCATGGACGATCCGCTCAGGTGGAGAACGAGGAGCCGCAGCCGCAGGTGGTCTTGGCGTTCGGGTTGCTGATGACGAACTGCGCGCCGCTGAGGTTCTCGGCGTAATCGATCTGCGCGCCGGTGAGGTACTGCAGCGACAGCGGATCGCACAGCAGCGTCACGCCTTCGCGCTCGATCGCGAAATCGTCCTCGGCCTGCGCTTCGTCGAAGGTGAAGCCGTACTGGAAACCCGAGCAGCCGCCGCCGCTGATGTACACGCGCAGCTTCAGCGCCGAGTTGCCTTCTTCGGCAATCAGCTCATGCACCTTGTGCGCGGCAGCCGCGGTGAACAGCAACGGCGCACCGCTGCGGTAATCGGGAATGGCGACGAACGTTTCCATGCTTTTCTAGATGGGGCCGTGACGGACAAGCGCAAGCATAGCGCCTAAGGTCGGTACAGCCTCATCGAGTCCATTGAGAGCGGGCACATGGTGAGCAGGCGCATCGTGAACAGGTGCATCCGGCGCCGGCAGTTCGCGCAGTACCTCCTCGGCCTGGCGGGAGATGCGGCCGTTGACCTGGGCGCCGGCGGCCATTTCCAGCGTGTGATAACGCAGGTCGCCATCAATGCGCGCCTGCGCAGCCAGTTCCAGCCGGGCGCTGATGTGGACGTCACCGGTGACGTGGCCGTTGATCACCGCATGCGGCACGCGGATCTCGCCCTGCACCTGGCCGTGCTCGCTGAGCGTGAACATCGCATCGTCGCCTTCGGCCAGCACCGTGCCTTCGATGCGGCCATCCAGGTGCAGGGCGCCGCTGAAGCGCAGATCGCCGCGGATCACCGTGCCGCGGGCGATCAGGCTGGTGTCGTGGCTGGCACTGCTGCGTTCGTTGCGTTTACGGTGGAGCATCGGGATTCCCCTGGGCTGTGGTAGTGAGGTTGCCGCTGAGCGCGTCGCCCCACGCAACCGCGCGGGTCACCGGCGCGGCACCGTCGGGCTGAATGCTGATGCGCAGCCGCGTCGGACGGAAGTCCGCCGGCAGCACGATCGTGCCGTGCAGCTGCTGGAAATACATGAAGCGGAACGGCAGGCCGTCCTTTTGCGCGGCATCGCCGAGCGCGGACCAGTCCAGTTGCATCACCTTGTTGCCACGCAGACCTTCCACGCTGACCGTTGCGTTGCCGGTGGTTTCCTCGTCGTGCCGGATGCTCTGGGTCAGACTGAGGGTGAGGTTCCAGCCGCGCGAACCCGCGATCGGCTGCAGCTTCACTTCCTGCAGATTCAGTCCCTCGCGCTGCGCATCGCTGCCGACCAGCCGCGAATAGAAACCCAGATCGGCGCGCAGCCCGCTGATCTCTTCCTCGCGCTGTGCCAGCGTCCCGCGCAATGACTTGGTAGCGACGTCATTGACCTGTGCAGCGCGCTGCAGGTTTGCGACCTGCTGCTGCAGGTCATCTATCTGTGCGCGCAGCGCGCGCTGCTGCCGCTGATCCGCGACCCCCGGGGCCGCATGCCGGGTCAGGAGGCCGACGACCAGTCCGGTCAGCAGCAGGCTGCCGAACCAGACCAGTCCCCACCACAGCCGACGCCGGCGGCTGCCAGTGTCGTCGTGCCTGCGCACGACGAAACGCGGCGGTGGTCGTGAAGGCATGCGGGCCATCCCGGGGAAAAGCGCAGGTATAGCCCTGCCGTGATGACAGCGTCAAGGAACGGACGCACGCTTTGGCGGCGACCGCGCCGCAATTCAGCTCTGCATCTTGCTTTGCAAATAGCGTTCCGCGCCGATGTCCTTGACCAGACTGAACTGGGTTTCCAGCCAGTCGATGTGTTCTTCCTCGTCGTGCAGGATGTCCTTGAACAGGTCGCGGCTGATGTAGTCCGCGATGCCTTCGCTGTGCGCGATCGCCGCGCGCAGATCGACCACCGCGGCCAGCTCCAGATCCAGGTCGCCCTGCAACGACTCCAGCGCGTTCTCGCCGATGCGCAGCTTGCCCAGATGCTGCAGGTTGGGCAGGCCATCGAGGAACAGGATGCGCTCGATCAGATGATCGGCGTGCTTCATCTCCTCGATCGACTCCTTGTACTCGTGCTCGGCCAGCTCCGTGTAGCCCCAGTGCTTGTACATGCGGTAATGCAGGAAATACTGGTTGATCGCGGTCAGTTCGTTGTAGAGCACCTTGTTGAGGAACTCGATGACTTTCGCATCGCCTTTCATGTTGTTCTCCGGGTGCCGACGGGTAGGGTCGACACTATACAAACTCCACGCCTGCGCCGATGGAATGCGAATGGCTACAGCTTTGCCGCGCTCGACCGTGCGCCATCGCGTGGATGGCGCAGAGGGGATGGAGAGGGCGTTCGATCAGGCGGCGAGCGTCGGCAACCGGCCGAACAGGTGTTCGACGGCGTTGTCGAGCGTGGCGCGGGCTTCCTGCTCGCAGCAGCCGCAGCAATCCGAACAGCCGGTGCGCGCCTGCAACTCGGCAAACGAATGCACGCCATCGGCCGCTTCGCGGCGGATGTCATGATCGGTAACGGCATTGCACAGACAGATGTACATGGCGCGTATAAGAACGCGAATGCGAATGATTGTCAACAATTAACCAATGACTGGTTCAGCGGCCGGTTCAGGCGGCCTCGCGGCCGTCGCCGGGTCCGGGCGTCGGGTTGTCCGCATCATCCCGCGGCGGCTGCGTGCCCAGTTCGACACTGAACAGGCTTTCCACCAGCGGCGCAAAGTGGCGCAGCGCGCGCTCGTAGACCTGCCGCTTGAAATTGACCACGTGCGCGGCCGGATACCAGAAATCCACCCAGCGCCAGATGTCGAACTCCGGCTTGTCGCAGGCATCCAGCTTCAGCGCCTGTTCGTCGCTGACCAGCTTGAGCAGGAACCACACCTGCTTCTGGCCGATGCAGGTGGGGCGCTGATGATGACGCACATAACGGGTGGGCAGGCGGTAGCGCAGCCAGCCATGCGTGGCCGCGATGACTTCCACATGCTGCGGGGCCAGCCCGGTTTCCTCTTCCAGCTCGCGGTACATCGCTTCCAGCGGGGTTTCGTCGGTACGCATGCCGCCCTGCGGAAACTGCCAGCCGTCGCGATTGATCCGGCGCGCCCAGAACAGCCGGCCGTCTGCATTCAGCAGCACGATGCCCACATTCGGACGATAGCCATCGACGTCGATCATGCCGCCTCCTGGAGCCATGCGGGCGCTGTGCGCAGCAAAGCCGCCCCCATTCCTGCACCCGATTCAACCACAGCGCGCGAAGCCGCCGCAAGCGTCAGACTTGAACGCACCGGTCGACACGACTAAACTGCCGCGCCCCGCCCGTATCGTTCTGATCCGGCATGGCGGGTTTCCCAAAGGCTATGTAGCTCAGCTGGTTAGAGCACAGCACTCATAATGCTGGGGTCGGTGGTTCGAGTCCACCCATAGCCACCAAGAACCTGTTTCAAGACATCCCAAGAAGGCCGGTAAACCCAGTAACTGCAAGGGTTCCGACCTTTTTCATGTCCTATGCGCTCCCATGAGATACATTGCAATCTACCGTCACTTGACGGTAGCTTTGACGGTAACTAGCTACCGTCAAAAAAGTTACCGTCGAGAGGCTGCCGTCATGTCACTTACCGACACCGCGATTCGGAACGCCAAGCCCACTGACAAGCCGCAAAAGCTGGCAGATGGAAACGGCCTGTACCTGCTTCTCAACCCGAACGGTTCGCGCTGGTGGCGTTTTGACTATCGGTTTGACGGCAAGCGCAAGACGTTGAGCATGGGCACCTACCCCGACACCGGCTTGAAGGACGCACGCGACAAGCGCGCCGCCGCGCGCAAACTGGTGGCTGCAGGCTCCGATCCTGGTGCACAGCGCAAGGCTGTCAAGGCCGCCGGGCAGGACCGCGCCGCGAACAGCTTTGAAGTGGTCGCGCGTGAGTGGCTGGCCCTCAAACAAGGAGAATGGACGCCTGGACAGTACGCTAAGGAGCGCGACCGGCTGGAGAATCATGCGTTCCCCTGGTTGGGCCACCTGCCCGTGTCCGATATAGGCGTAGCGGAGATTCGCCCGTTGCTGGCGCATGTGGTGAAGCGCGGGCATATCGAGCAGGCGCATCGTCTGCGGCACCAGCTAAGCCGGGTATTTCGCTTCGCCGTCGCCACCGAGCGGGCCAGCCGCGATCCCGCGGCGGATCTACGAGACACCTTGCCCGCGCGCCAGCCGAAGAATTACCCGACCATAACCGACCCGGCGAAGGTGGGCGAGCTGCTGCGCGCCATGGATGGGTTCACTGGCACGTTCGTGGTGCACTGTGCGCTTAAGCTGGCGCCGCTGTGGTTCTGCCGCCCCGGCGAGATTCGCATGGCGGAGTGGGCTCAATTCGACCTCGATGGCGAGCAGCCCAGCTATACGGTGCCACCGATCATCCGCAAGCTGCGCAAAGCGGAGAAGGAAAACCCCAACACCCAGCCCCACATCGTGCCGCTGTCCCGGCAAGCGGTGGAGATCCTGCGCGAGCTGCACCAGCTCACCGGCCGCGGCCGCTACCTGTTTCCGGGTGCCCGCAGTCCCAGCCGCCACATGTCCGACGGTGCGGTGAACGCCGCGCTGGCGCGCATCGGCTACAAGGGCATCATCACTGGCCATGGTTTTCGCCACATGGCGCGCACCCTGCTGGGCGAACTGGGCTGGAACCCCGAGGCACTGGAGCGCCAGCTATCGCACAAGGAGCCAGGGGTATCCGGCGTCTACAACAAGGCTCAGCATTTGCCGGAGCGCCGGAAGATCATGCAGGAGTGGGCAAACTATCTGGACGGCCTGCGTGCGGGCGGCAACGTGATCCCGATGCAGAGAGTCGCGAACTCACCACGGCGCGTTGATTGAAGCGATTAATACGTGTCGCCGACATGCACCGGCGACACTGTTAACGACAAGCTGCGAGTCACTAACCGGTTGGTCGGCGGCTTTAACCCCATGCGAAAGTTAGTAGCGCCGTTGGAATGTCACCCGCAGGGCTTTGATCAGCGAGTACATCAACAGGCGTGCGAACCACAGTGCAAGTGAGCGACAGGGATTTTCGGCGGTGTCACGTCGCCACGTCCGCCACGAGGAGGTATCGGAGTTCATTGTCCGCCTCTATAATTAGAAGAACGAGGAGCCGCCAGTGAACGAGACTTTCCAGAACGCGCCGCTGGTCGAAATCGTTGCCGAGCTGCGTTGGCAAATTCCACAACTGGCAGCCGCAGATCAGGCGGGGAACCCGATCCAACTTCCCTTTGCGCTGGCAGACAATGCCATGACGGTGTTGTTCCATCGGACAACCAGTGCCGTAGGCAAGCAAGGGTTCGATCGACTCGAACAACTGTTTCCGCCTAGCTCGTCGATGCCAGTTCTGTTGCCACAGATGATGTACCGGTATCGACGCACCGACGAGGTTCCGGTACTGGCGCAGATTGGGCCAGGGATGTTCAGCATCAATGCGTTGCCGCCCTATAAGACATGGAAGGAGTTTCACCCATATCTGGAAGGTGGTGTCGAAGGCCTGCTCGAAGCGCTCACCGACAAGCCAGAACTAACCGTTAGTCTGCGTTACATTGACGCGTTCAAACACGATTTGACCTCAGAACGTGACGCCAAAATATTCGCTACCGAAGTTTTGGGCTTTCGCCTAGACTTGCCGCCCACATTGCAAGCACGCCTAACAGAAGGCGCACAGGCACGGATGTCGTTCCAAGTGGCGCTGCCAGTTCCGAAAATGTGGATGACGATCACTGTCTCCGACGGTCAATTGGGAACGGATTCCGTTGTACTGATGAATACCGATGTGCGCATTGAAAATGTGCTGCCAAGCGACAAACAAGCTATTCTGTCGGCATTGGACAATGCGCACGATCTGATTCACGGAACTTTCTTGGACATGACCAAGTCCATACAGGATAAGTTGCAATCGGTTCCAGTTGCGGGGGACGCATGATGTTCATGGCGATGCCGGTCAACTACGACAACGGCGCATCGATCACCTACGCACAGCCTGCGCCGAAGGCACGCTCGGAATGGAGCGGGGGCGCCTTTAACCCTGCGCACCTTTTCGAGGCAAGCCTGCGCCAGCGCTTGGCCGAGTTGAAGGCATTGCCGGCAGGGTGGGATGGCGAAGTCGCTGAGCCGATCAGCACTCTGACCTCGCAGATGGCGCAGGATGTTGGCCTGCGCTTGTTGGGTCGCACGATCCCGCCCGAAATTACGCCCAATGCCGGCGATACACTGACTTTCGAGTGGGAATCCGATGCAGGCTCAGCATTGCTCGAAATCGGTCACACCTCTTACAGCTTTCTGATGAAGACCAAGTCGGGCAAGCGCACGACAGACATGGGATTGTTGGGCAGCACCACCGACATCGACAATCTTGGCTCGCTCATCCAGCGCGCCCTGTTTTCTGAAAGGGGCTTACCCATTGGACGGGGATTTACCGCTTGAAATAGCGCCAGACGAGACCATCGTCAGAGCCATCAAGACGCCGTATCACTTCGACCGGAAGAAAAGGCGACTGAAATCGGCCGCATTTCGGCCACAGGCCGAACGAGATGACGTGAGCGTGATGCGTAAGCGTCATCTGGGCAACGATGGCTGCAAGGACAAAGCCGTGGAGATCGCCGGGGCGTCCTACATTGGTCTCGCAGCCTTACGTGCGGAAGAGATCATTGAAACGAAGGCCTGTGTTGTGGATTCCCGCGATGGCCTATTCGTTGGCCATGCGCATATTGAGCAGGGCACGCCGGCGCCTGCCAGCGGCCAGACCGCCGACCCGGATTTGATCGATCGCTGGAAAGCATTGGCAGATGCAGCTCGCTATTACCCGGATGGCGAGCCCCAAACTCCCGGCTGGCATGGGCCGGATATCGTTTAGCCCTTCATCACGCGAATGAGCTCTGCAAGAACGCAGCAAGCGCGCCATGGCGAAAGCACTCATTCGACACGGTAGTTCATAGTGCCGCTCAGGGCCGGTAAGCGACCCCCGGCAGCAATCAAGCCGCCATGGCTGTCGCGCGGATACCGTTGAGTACGGTCACCAGCTCGTCGACCTGCGCAGACGTGAACAGCGCCTCTGGGCCTTGCGGGGCGTGGTCGGTGAATGGCGACTCGTACAGCAGCGCTGCCTCCATCACGCCATGCTCGGTGAGGTGGTTGACGATCAGGTTGAGGAATTCGATCTGGCTGGCGTTGAGGGTCGTGCCCTCCAGGAAGCCGCCTAGTGACTGCTTGGCTGCCTCGCGGTCCATGCCCACCAACATTCGCACGAACAGGCCCAGGCCGTGGGCTTCCTGTTCCGCCCGCTTGAGCTCGTCGGCGTTGCCGATGCCGCTCTCGGCCAGCATGCGCTCCAGTTCTGTCAGGTCGGCAGCGGTCAGCGCCTTGTTGGTGCGCAGCTTGTGGATCGTCAGGTGGTCCTGGTGCGCGCGCAGAAAGTGCCGTGCCTTTTGCCGAAAGCGGGTGAGGTCGCTGTCGGTGAAAACGCCGGGCAACTCCACCACGGTCTCCTCGCCCAGGGCATCCTCGAAATCGGTGTACAGCGTCTTGCGTTCGCGCTTGTCGATCAGGCGCACCAGCAGGCGCAGGCGTAGCCGCAGCACCTCCAGCATCGACACGGTCACGTCCTGCCACCAGGTCTCGTCCTGCACGTCGTGGATCAGCTGCAGCTGCTCGCGCACCATCGGGATGGCGGACTTTTCCTCCAGCAGGCCGGCGATCTCGCGTACCTGGTCGCGCATGCGCACGAAGCCGGGCTCCTTGCGCAGCAGCGCCAGCTGGAGGTTGAGCAGCAGCAGGTCGAAGCGTCGGGCTTCCTCGGGTTCGCTGTCCTGCTCGGAAGGCAGGCCGGCGACCTGCGCACCCAGCGCGCCCATGGCGTCCGCATCGAGACGCAGCCAGGCGTCGGCCTTGGCGTAGGTTTCGACCAGCCGCCGCTGCGGGCGCACCAGGAAGTTGTCGAGGTTCATGGCCGCGACCTCGCCATGCAGCAGGCCGCCCAGCGACTGGCGCAGCTCCGGTAGTGACGGCGAGGCATACGGCGGCGGTTGCTCGCCCGTGCCGCCGGCCAGTGCTACGTCGAGCACGCCGATCAGCTCCAGCCGGCGTATGAACAGGCGCGCCCCCAAAGTCTCGCCCAGCCCGCCCTCGGTCGATGGCAGGTCCTGGCTGAAGAATTCCAGATTCTGGCAATAGTCGAACACGTAGAAGAAGTGCTTTGGCTCGCCCGGTGCGAACAGATCTGGGCACAGGCGCGTGCCACGCCCCAGCATTTGCCAGAACTTGGTCTTGGAGCGCACCGGCTTGAAGAACACCAAGTTCACCACCTCGGGCACGTCGATGCCGGTATCGAGCATGTCCACCGAGATCGCGATATGCGGCGTCCTATCCTTCTTGCCGAAGGCTTCGATCAGGCTCTGCGCGTACTCGGTCTTGAACGTCAGGACGCGGGCGAACTCGCCCTTGGTGTGCGGATAGTTGGCGTTGAAGCGCTCGGCGATGAAGTCCGCATGCTTCTGGTTCTTGGCAAACAGGATGGTCTTGCCCAGCCGGTCGCCACCGGCGACCTTGAGGCCGCGCGCCATCAGGTGCGCCAGTACCTTGTCCACGGTGTCCTTGTTGAACAGCCAGCGATTGATCGCCTCGGCGCCGACGTTGTCCGGTCGGCTGCCCTCTTCCTCATCCCACTCCAGCGCGTCCCACTGGTCCTTTTCCTCGTCGCTGAGCTGGTCGTAGCGGATGCCTTCGCGCTGGTACTTCAGAGGCACCGATACCGCTTCGGGCGGCACCAGGAAGCCGTCGCGCACGGCCTCGTCCAGCGAATAGGCGTCGGTCGGTACGCCGTTTTCCAGATCGAACAGCCGGTAGGTGTCGCGGCTCACCTCGTCGCGCGGGGTTGCGGTCAGGCCCACCAGCAGCGCGTCGAAGTAGTCGAAGATCGCGCCATACTTCTGGTACACCGAGCGGTGCGCCTCGTCGATGATGATCAGGTCGAAGTGCCCCACCCCGAAGCGCTTGCGGCCGTCGTCGCGCTCGTCGATCAACCCCATCATGGTCGGGTAAGTCGACACGTACACGCGCCCCTCGGTGTCCTTCTCGGTCACCAGGTTCACCGGCGCCGCATCGGGCAGGAAGGCCTTGAACGCGCCCACCGCCTGGTTCACCAGCGCCACGCGGTCGGCCAGAAACAGCACGCGCTTGGCCCAGTGGCAGCGCATCAGCAGATCCACCAGCGCGATCACCGTGCGCGTCTTGCCCGAGCCGGTCGCCATCACCAACAGCGCCTTGCGCTCGTGGTCGCGCTCGAATGCCTCGCCCACCCGGCGGATCGCGCGGGTCTGGTAGTAACGCTCGACAATCTCGTGCTTGATCTCCGCCGTCGCCAGCGGCTGGCGCGTGCCGCGGCGCTGGATCGCCAGCGCCAGCTCGGCCTGGGTATAGAAGCCCTGCACCTGCCGTGGCGGATAGCGGGTGTCATCCCACAGCCAGTGCTGGTAACCGTTGGTGTAGAAGATCAGCGGGCGCTGGCCGAACTGCTGCTCCAGGCAGTCGGCATACAGCCTGGCCTGTTGCTGACCCACGCGGGCGTCACGCCGGGTGCGCTTGGCCTCCACCACCGCCAGCGGCTTGCCGTCGTCGCCCCACAGCACGTAGTCGACGAAGCCCTTGCCTTGGCCATTGGGCATGCCAGCCACTTCAAACTCGCGGTCGCGCGGCTGATCCAGCGCCCAGCCGGCTTCGTGCAGCAGCAGGTCGATGAAGGTGTCGCGGGTTTCAGCTTCCGAATAGTCGTGTGTATCCGGTTGCGCAGTGGCTGCCTTGCGCGCTTCGGCCACCTCGGCGCGGGCGCGCTGCAAGGCCTCGTCCAGTGCCGAGCGGTCGGCCAGCAGGGTCGCCAGCTTCTCGTCGCGTTCGCGCAGCTGGTTTTCCAGTGTCTGCAGTTGCGTCGCAGTCTGCGCCGGCAACGGGGCAGTCTTTGGCAGTGCTGCCGGATCAAAGCGCAGCCCCGGCTCAGGTCGCTGGCTGCGGCCATAGGTGCGCGCCAGCCAGTACGCCACATGAAACAGCTCGCGCACCGCAGCCACCGCGTCGCTGGCGGGAATCGGTCGCGTGCTGTGCACCGCCTGGTTGCCCAAGGTCACGATCAGCCGCGCCTTGGTGAACACCGCCTCACCGGCGGCGATCTTGAAACTGGGCTCGTGCAGCAGCGCGCTGAGGTTGTCCTGATAGGGCAGCTTCAGCGCCGGATCATGCTTGTACGCCCACGCCACCGCCAGCTCCAAGGCACGCCGCGCGTAGAAACAAGCCGTGCGCGGATCGGGGTAGGCCGACGCTTCGGCGCGCATCGCGGCCGAAGCGACCTGCGGCCACTCGCCGTTGAGAAACACGAATTGACTCACGCCGACAGTCCCCTTGCCATGTCCAGCGGTTGCGTCAGCGCAGCCCGCAGTTCCGCGATCAGCTCCGCCAGTGCGGGCGCGTCCAGCCGATTCTTGCGCAGAAACGCCTGCCATTGCGCTCGTTTCGCGTCATCTGTCGCAAATTCGTCATCCAGGCCGGTCGGCCAGCCCTTCGGCAACGTTGTTTCGCGGCGCATGCAGGTCGCGTGGATTGCCTGCGCCAGCACGGCCGGATCGAAGCCGCCCTGCCGCAGCAGCACCCACACGTCGAAATAGTCCTTCATGCGGCTGTTGCGCATGCCCAGCACGATCATCGCTTCGAGCTTTTCCGCCAGCACGGTCTCGCGTGGATACACGCGCAGATGCGGCGCGGGCACGTCCGCCAGCAGGGTCGGGTAATCCATCTCCTGCGCCGCCGGCGTCACCGCGTCGCCGAAGCCCACATCCAGTTGCACGTTGCAGCGCGCCGTTCCCAGCCAGCCCAGCAGGTCAGCGCGCAACCCGTCATAGCGGGCCTGCTCACGGATCGGCCCCACCTGCACCGAGTCTGCATCGAAGTGCATGCCATCGTCGCATGCCACCCGGCAGATCGCCTGCAGGCGTCCGCGCAACAGCTCGGCATCGGCCGCGCCGAAACCGAGAAAATCTGCGTCGCGGGTCGGCCGGTGCGGCTCGTCGAACCACAGCGAAAACAGCAGCGCGCCCTTCAGCACAAAGCCAGTGCGCTCGTCCGATATGGAGAGTCGATACAGCCAGCGCTCCAGCGCGTAGCGCGTCAGCAGCAGGTTGAAATCCTCGCCCTGTTGCCGCGCCCGTTGCAGCAGGCGGGCGCGCACCGAGTCCGCGCGCGGGTC